>OCVV012856487.1_pt1 | contig 352835 bp, 445 predicted proteins | sample 1539721 | NCBI WGS metagenome assembly OCVV01 (sample SAMN02144230, study PRJEB22623) | gut metagenome | biome: sheep rumen | host: Ovis aries | place: New Zealand | reverse complement strand
GTCTCTACACACTGTCTAATATTCTGAGAAGACACACACTTCTCACTTGAATGTTTTGTTTTAGAATATCAGGGACATTGGCTAGGTATTAGCATATACTCATGTGGGTTATCATCCTTTTAAAACCTACACTGTGAGGTTCCCACTGTACTTAGCCTTCACCTAATTTGGAAAGTTCTATATCTTAAGTTTCCTTAAGTACACTCCTATTTGATTGAAAATCAATCACTTAAAGGCTGTTGCTCTGTCCAACTGAGCTACTGATGCATTAAATCAAAGAACTAATGTTAGTTATTCAAAAATCATGCCAAGATTTTAAAAAGTCAGTATAATTTTCAAAAAACTTTGTTGAAATGGTAGGAATCGAACCTACATTGCAGGGACCAAAATCCTGAGTCCTACCTTTGAACGACATTTCAATATTTTACAGAAAACATTTTTTTCAGTTTGAAACCCAAATTCAAATTTTACAAAATAAATTTTGCTGTATGTTTTCTTAATTTGCTAATCAGAGAGGATTCAAACCTCTGTGTCCATGTGCATCACTGCTAGGCATCCTTGTTCACTAGATGACTGATTAGTACTTTGACAGTTTTAGGGCATGCCACTGACAAACCTACAGGTACTGGGGACGAGACTCGAACTCGCATTGCACAGATTGAAAATCTGGGTACCTCAACCAATTAGTAGACCCCAGCATGTATTTCAAACATCTTTTTCTGCGGGAACAAAGGGACTTGAACCCATAACCTATTGATTAACAGTCAATTGCTCTAACCAATTGAGCTATGTTCCCATTATTATATTTTCAATGAACTTTCAAGTTTAATAGCAAGAATCATGCCAAACTTTTTACAAATATATAAATAATTTAGATAAAAAGCAACATAAATCTTAACTTTTTTTTGTGTGGTCCTGATGGGATTCAAACCCACATCACCCTGCTTAAGAGGCAGGTGCATCAATCATTCTGCCACAAGACCATTACTTGTACTTCCAGAAGGATTCAAACCTTCAACTTTTTCCTTAGGGGGGAAACATTCTTTCAATTGAATTATGGAAGCATATGTGGGCAGGGAGGGATTCGAACCCCCGAAAGCTGAGCTGCCTGATTTACAGTCAGGTGTGTTTGACCACTTCACATACCTACCCAAGTAAGTAATATTTCAATGAACTACATTTCATTTAGTAGCAATAATCATGCCAAACTTTTTACAAAAGTACAAATTTTTCAAATAAAAACAAATAGTTTTATTTTTTTTGTAGCCCCTGTGAGATTTGAACTCACACTGAATAGGTTTTGAATCTATTGACTCTTCCAATTGGTCTAAGGGGCCAAGTATTTTTACATAGTAACAAAAATCATGCCATTATTTAATTTCTTTCAAGAAAAATGCATTTGGGAATGCTTTTCTATCAGTATTCATTTTATCAGTAAGTTCTTTCCAAGAGTCAAAGTTCAATTGGCTACAAGTTTTCAATTGGTTTACATCAGCAATTTTCAAAAAGTTTTGCAAGTCTTTCAATGAACTATTTGAATAATCAAAATCATCTTTATTAGTATATGTTTTATACAAGTCATGTAAATTTATCACTAAAATCATAATAAAAGCCTTTAAATTAAAAAACCTCTTGGTTTTAATTCTTTTGTTGAAGGAATTTTTAACTAAGAGGTTGGGAAATATGTTGTGGTTAGAAACCTATGTGTGATTATATTTTGTTGTACATTTTCTTATCCTCTTATTTTACACCATCTTGGTTCAAGTGATTGGTTATAATCACATGATGGTACAAAACTTCCAAAACCATTAGCATTAATGGCTTGAATGGATTTATATGTATGTACTTTTTGCAACATAATCATTTTTTTCTATTAATAAATATAATTGTTTTTCAAAAAAACTTAATTTCTTTGCAAAAATATAAATATTTTTTTAAAAAAGCAAGAAATTATGGTAAATTTTGTTGAATTTTTTCATTAAAAGTCATTTTTGGATATTTTTCAGCAATATCATTTTGTGCTTTAATTATAATTTTACCAATTTTATTTGTATAGGTTTTAACAATCTTATTTGCAATAGTAATAAACCAGTTAAGATTTTTATTAAAATAGAATTGGACAGTTTCTTGTAATTTTGTTTTTTGGTATTCTGTTAGGTTATCAATAGCATTTTTTATTGCATTAATATTTCTATACACAACAGTTTTTTTAATGGTTTCAAATGGATTAATTTGCCAGTTATCCATTATTTGTTTATACATTTCATTCATGAAAGCATCTTTTTCAAATTTGTTACCATAATAAATTGTAAAGCCAACAAATTTTTCAAAAGCATTTGTAGATTTTGCAAGTTTAATTGCTGTTGTATATATTTTTTTAATTTTAGGATTTTCAAGTAAATCTTTTCCTGACATTAATTCTTGATACAGATGTTGCAGTTCATGTTGGGTTGAACCATCATAATCAATATATTTATTCTGGTCTTTGATATAGCAAAGAGTTGTTACAATAAAATTATCATCAGTTAAATTACCAGGATTTACAATATTAAGTGTATTAATATCTTGATATGAATTAACATAAAAAATTTGGTATTGAACTGAGATTGGCACACCAAATACCATAGTATCAAACAAGCCATTTTTCATATTATTTTGTTTTGGTTGTTTTTTACTATCATTTATTATAGTTGAAATCAAAGAATTAGTTTCATTGGTGACAATTTTTGATATTCCAAGTTCTTCATTAATTGATTTTTTTATCTCAGTAATAAGATTATTTTTGTTATATGATTTCATCACTATTATAGTTTCTAACATTGCCATCATTATCAAGATAGAAGCATTGTTGACTATCAAGACAATATCTATTATTATTTATCTTTAAATAGTCTGTAGATAGATAAGTGTGGCCAAAAATTTGAATTATTTCATCATTTTTAGATTTTTTTTTATTGTCAATATGTGTTCTAACATCAGTCCAAATTATAGAAGCATAAGGAAGGCCAAGTTCACCTCTATATTTATCATATAATGACATTATATTCCAGAAGTAATCAAAGTCTTCATTATTGCCATCATTTTCAAATGTAAGTTGAAATTTGTTATTAAGAAAATCAGTAATATTACATTTTTTATTAATAACACTTTCAAAGAACACATCATTATATTCCACCCAATCATTTATAAAACCTGCATGTGAAAACATAAATTGTTTATTATTTATATTTTTTTCAAACACAATATTAAATTGTTTATGGTTAGACCAAAAAAGTTTTCTATTTTTGGCATCATTCCAATAATCATGTCTTGTATGACAAACATCAATTGGGCCAATATAAGAAGCATCATGGTTTCCAACTAACAGATGTATGTTTTTATGCTTTTTTGATAGTTGTATTATTTTTTTCAAGTTTTTAAAACCATTGTCAATGATTTCTGGGAGAATTTCTTTACCATTTTCCCATTCAAAAGGATATGGGTCAAGATAATCACCAAGAAAAACAACATCTGCATCAGGATGTTGTTTCAGTGTTTCATCAACAGGTGTTTTCCAATAGTCTCTACAATGTATATCAGGGACTATCAGTGTATTAATATCATTCATTTTTCAAATTTTGCTATGATTTAAAATCAATCAAATATATCTTCAATACTTTGTGCCACATATAGGAATTGAACCCATATTATCTGTTTTAGGGACAGTTGCACTAACCTTTGTACTAATGTGGCATAGTGTCAGTTTATTTATCACCCATTAAACTGACAAAATAGGGAAATCAAAATCTTTTGTTTAAAGCCTAAAGATTACAAGGCTCATTTGACTGTTTTTAGGTTTTTAAACAATTCTCCAGTGTTTTCTTGAACAGCAATTGCTGTAATTGTATAATTTAAGTCAGGTTCAAAAAAAGCAGAAAAATCAATACCTAAATTCATTAATTTTTTATACCATTTATTTGTATCAGCATACAAATAAATCAAATATTCATTGTTCCATTCCTGTTGTGGGTTATCAATAAGCCATTGAGCAACAGCATGTCCTGCTTGCACACAGCCATAAACAGGTGACAATTTTTTATTCACCAACACATACAATCTTTTCATAGTTGTCAATGTCATATACTTTTATTTTTTTTAACTCTTTAGACCAATAAAATTTTTTAGTAATTTCTTTTTTAGGTATTTCATAACCATATTGATTTAATATAAAATCAATATCAGATAGCAATGCCATTAATGGATGTTTACCACAAAGTTGTTTATCTAAACTTTTACCAGTTTTCTGATAATATTCATCTGCATCAAGTGGTTTAAAACTACTCTCAGTAATTTCAAAACCTTTACCTCTTAAAAGACCATATGCAGCATACAAATATCTAAGTTCAGATTTATTGTTGTCAACCTTATAGGTTGCTTCTGATGGGTCAATTGTTCTTTCACCATTGAAGTGCACAGTTTTTCTTTGTGGTTTTAAATTTTTCTGTTCTTTTGCTAAATCAGCAATTCTGTCTTTAATTTCATCAAGAATTTGTTTGTAATTTGTTTCCATGTTAATTTTTAATTTTATAGTTTTATTTTTGTTTTTCACATTTTATTTCTAACCAATCAAAAACCAACATGAATTAAGGAGGGTTTAATACCTAGTGTGTCATAGTCAATCTGTTTTTTTATAATATTATTATTAAGCCTTAACTAAGGCCATTGTAAAAATACAAATAAAATAATTAATAATCAAGTAATTTTTAATGGGAATTATATACTTGTTGTTCAAAACATAACAATTAAAAGTATCTATCATAATTTGGTCCCAATATAGGATAGCCACTTTCTGTTCTTAGATTTCTCCATTGTTTAAGGGTCCAATGAACAGGTGGAACTCCATGTTCTTTACACCACTTGTCTTGTTCTTTACTTGTATAATAGTGATAACCTCCAATTATTTTCATATCAGTATATAGTCCTCTTTTAAATTAGATTCAATACTATCATTTATATAGACATTTTCATACTTAATTGTTTTTGGATAATATTTGAACATATCCAACACATTTTCTTCAATGTTCTCAGTAAAACTCAATCTTTTACCACCAAAAATATAATTATAAGAATCTATATCTTTTAATAAGTCAAAATGTGTGATAACCAAATTTAAATTAAGATTATATAACAACCAATAATTATCAATACAATGTCTATTTAATGCTTCATTTAGTAAGTCAAAATTCATTATACCTGTCTTAAATTGGCCTTGAAAATCATTTAGGATGTTTGTCTCATGTTTATCTTTAAGGTCAAAATTAAAGCCTAATTTGCAAGGTTCATAGCCATTTCCATGCCTTGTTAAATATGTTCTTGTTACTAAATAGACATCAGCATCATATAATATTTTTTCAAGAAATTTATTATCAGCAAATGCATTTAATCCAACTTTTGAAGGTGTTACATTTGGATAAAAACCTCTATCCATATCAAGTAATAGTCCTTGACTTCCTTCAAAAATTAAAACATCAAACATTGACAATAAAAGGCCACCACTGGTTACTGAATAGAAATCATATTTATTATTCTTAATGTTTTGTCTTATTTCTTCAAAAAGTTCTCCTTCATGAGAAAGGACACAATCACTTTGTGTGTTTTCAGGATAATAATATTGTTCAAGTGCAAAAAGGTTAATATCATCAGTCAGATTATTGGCATGTATTTCAAGCCCTTCCCTTTCTCTTTTAAATGTTGGGAATATTCCTCTTCCACAAGTTCCATCTTTAAGAATTTTTTCATCATTTCTACCAAAATTAACTTCATATGGTGTAATAATCCTTGTGTTAGGCATAACAAACAATGGTGGAACTTCCTTCATCTTAGTTTTAAGAACTTCATATTCATTTTTAGCACTAAGAGGGTCAAAATAAGCTGTATCCCATATTAATGTTGGAACACCAAGAAGAACACCACTACCATATGTTGAACAAATATGTTCAACACCATTATAATTAATAGTATGTGCTGCTTGTGGGCCACCACTAAACCTAATGACAAGGGGCTTTTGCCCCCTGTCAATAGCTTCTTTACACAAATATTGTACTGTTATACCTTTTCCTTCATCACCAAATGAATGACCTAATACAATTTTTGCTTTCATTTAAATAATCATTGTTGGTTCAACTACTGTAGGTTCAATAACATTTTCATTAAGGACAACTCTGTTTCCACTATTGTTATATGCCTTGACAATAATACCTGCAATCAAATCAGGCACATCTTTACCATCAGGATTTTGTGTATTTACAAAGTTTTCACCAAGTAACTGTGACCATTGGTCTTGTACAGTTTTTCTTGAACCAGAATAATCAGTAACATTGATATGATAAACATCCCAAGTCTTTCTTGCCTCATTTAAAATATCATGTACATCAATATCTGCTTGTCCTTCACCAAAAAGTTCTTGCAAATCTCTCTTAGGAAGGTTTTCAAGAACAGGTTCATCACCAATAGTGATTAATACACCTTTCTTCCCATGTTTTTCAAATGAATCTGTTGAGGTGTGTCTTGCTGCTGCATACCATGCAAGACTGTAACTTTCTCCAGCATTTCCACCTCCCCCTCCTTCAAGATAAATTGACTTAAGCCACTCTTCTTGTAAAAGGTCTGATGTTTCAAATTGTCCAACTTGAATTGGTGCAGTATCACACTCATGGTCACCAATTCCCATGAAACAAACTTGTGCATGGTCAACACCTTCATCCATGATTTTTTTCATAAGTTCAGGGAAACCTTTAGTAATCAAATACTTAGGGATACTACCCATTGAACCTGTGACATCAAGGCCAATAATAATTGGGAAAGATGTTGGATGTTCATCACTATCTCTAGATTCTCTAATTTTGCCTTTAATATTCATTTTTTCATCAAGACTTCTCTTAGTGAAAATTTCTCTATTAAGGTAAGAAGAATCAAAAGATGATGCAGTTGCATATGTTGTACTTCTATATGAAGCATCTGCATAACAATAAGTACCACCACCCATAGTTAAATAAGTTTAAGCATTATATTTAGATTTCCATTCAGGGAGAACTCTATTTACAAGGTCCTTATCTGTATATTCACCAAATAATGTTTCATATCTATCAAGCATAATTTCAAGTTTGATAGTAAGTTCCCTACTTCTAATACCCAGTTTTTCATCTTCTGCCATAAATTTATTGACATCAAAATCAGCAGGTACAACAGTAGCATCATATGTAGTAGTAGGAGCAAGTTCAAGCATTAGGTTTTCTCTCCTTCTACTGATTTCCCTAAGGTCTCTACAATAGTCCTCAATGTGTCTCTTATATGCAATTTCAGCATCTTCAGTAACACTTTCAGCCCTATCAGCCTTTAACTTCTTAAAATCTCTTGTGAGATTCTGATAAAACAATCCTTTGTTATTAAATTCTTCCATAATTGTGTAATTTATTTATTATAGCATTATATTTTCTAAATCAAACTTTGAATCAACTTTATTGTCTCCTACATCTTCTTCATCTGTTTCAACAAAGTCTTTTTCTGTTAGATATGAATATGTTGATTGTTCAGTCCATGGACTTAAATTATATTCATAATGTCTTGTTATTTCATTTAAACATTTTGCTAAATTGTTAGCAGTAGCATTATCATTCATTTTATTTTGTTTTTTTGCAAATATACATTATTTTTTTTATAAAACCAAAATAAACAACTATTTATTTATGATAAAATAGAAAATATTATGGCATGTGCATGTAAATCAAAATCAGCAGGACAGGTTAGTGCTGTAAAACAGGTTGTTAAAAAAATACCTACAAGTAAAACTCCTAATACAACAGTAAAGAAAACTATCAAAAGGATTACATATAGAAGACCAATCTAATTTATAATCCTACTGATAGTGGATATTTGATTGCTGGATATGATTCATACCCAATAATTTCTATATCTTCAAATTTGAAGTCTTCAATATTTTTTATATTAGTATTTAATTTAATTTTTGGAAGTCCATACATATGTGGATTTCTATTTTTTTGCTCATTTTCATATGCTTCAATCTGATTCTCATATACATGACAATCACCACCACTGAATATAAGTTCATCAACATCCATATTGCAACATTGTGCAATTAAATATGTTAAAACACTATAACTCAATATGTTGAATGGCAAACCAAGCAAAGAATCAACTGACCTCTGATTCCACATACAGGATAATTTTCTTTTAGGTACACCCCATTCATCAAATAAATCTTCAAGGTTTCTATTAAAATAATCATCAGGTAAATGAAAATCAAAATTATTATCAAATACCCACTTTTGTCTTTCTTCCATTGTCATTTTCTTTGTATAAAATTGAGCAGTATAATGACAAGGTGGAAGAGCCATATCAGGGATTTCACCAACATTCCAAGCAGAAACAATCAATCTTCTATCATCTGGATTTGTTTTTAATTTACTAATAAGTTCCTTAATTTGATTAATACCATTCCAATTAGTCCATTGTTTACCATAAACAGGGCCGAGGTCTCCATAGTAATAAGTAGACTTATCTATATTATACAACCCATCCCCAAAAGCATTTAGTTTAACAAATTTCAAAAATGCTTCTTTATTGTAAGCATTCTTAAATCCTTCAGGTCCTTTGCATTTTTTAACTACTTCAAGATAATACCTATATGCATCATCATCCCAAATATGAACATTATTATCAACAAGATATTTTATGTTGGTGTCACCTTTTAAGAACCATAGTAGTTCATGTATTACACCTTTTGTATATACTTTTTTTGTTGTAAGTATTGGGAGACCTTCTTTAAGATTAAATCTCAGTTGTTTTCCAAACAATGACCTTGTTTTACCTGCTCTAGTATCTTTACATTCTCCATTTTCAATAATTTCATTTACAAGGTTAAGATATTGCTCATCAACATGATTATTGCTTCCATTGTTTTTAACATAGGTCATTACATATGCTTTTCTTGGTTCAACTTCAATAGGTCTTCCAATTTCTTCCCAATCATTATTAGTAAATACATTTGGAAAGAAAGCATCTGCATCAGTTACATTTTCTGCAAGCATATCAATATAGATTCTATCAACAAGGTTATTTTCAAGGGCATATTTATAAAGACTTGAACCACCTATGATGAAAATTTCATCATCAATTTTTTTTGCAAATTCAATAGCACTTTCAAGAGAATTGCTAACTCTTATGGCTGCATTATCTTGCCACAAATTAGACTTGCTTCTGCTTGTTACAACAATATTGGTCCTATTTTTAAGAGGATGTCCTATTGCTTCAAATGTTTTCCTACCCATGATAATTGGGTGACCTGTGGTTGTGTCTTTAAACCATTTTAAATCTGCTTTATTATGCCAAGGCATATTTCCATTTTTTCCAATAGGATAGCCTTTATCAACAACATAGTCACCAACTGCAACTATAATATTAATCATAATAATTACTTTGATTTTGTTATTATTTCATCAATAAGACCATAAGGGCCATAAACATTAGGAAGTGCTTCATTTGGCATTAGCCAATGGTCTCTGTCAGCATCTTGTTCAATTTCTTCAATAGATTTTCCTGTGTTCTTAGCAAGTATATTATACAAAATATTTTGCCATTTTTGTGATTCTTTTGCTGCAATTTGAAGGTCAGCATTTTGTACTCTACCTGTTCCTGAACTTACTTGGTGAATCATGATAGTACTGTTTGGTAGTGCAAATCTTTTTCCTCTTGCACCTGAAGAAATAAGGATTGACCCCATTGATGCTGCCATACCCATACAATATGTTGAAACATCAGGTGTAATAAAGTTCAGGCAATCATATATTGCCAGTCCATCAATTACAGAACCCCCAGGTGAGTTAATAAACATTTTAATATCATCATCTTCATCAGTAATTGAATTAAGGTAGAGAAGTTGTGCATTAACAATATTTGCTACAACATCATCAATTGCTGTACCCAAGAAGATAATTTTATCATACATAAGTCTTGAATAAATGTCAATTGCTGTGACATTCATTTGTCTTTCTTCCAAGATAACAGGATTAACACCATAATTTTTTATCATATTCTTTGAATATGCATCAAGTTTATTTGTACTAATTCCTTTGCTAATTGCAAATTTTTCAAAATCATTTAAAGTTGTATTCATATTATTTTAGTTTGTTTCCACAAAAATACAAATAAAATTTTATATTACAAAAAAAGGGACTAATTAAATTAGTCCCAAATTATATTAATTAAGTAAGAGCATCAGTACTAATATTCATAATTTTCAAGAATTCTTTCAGCAAGTCATTTGAGAAAGGCCATAGTTCAATAGTTTTTGGTTCTCTTTTTCTCAAAGCATATAAAATCAATAAAACAACAGGTTCTTTTAATTGGTCATTTTCATATTGATTAATATTTTTGAAATAAGCATCAATATTATCTTTTTCTTTATCATAAAAATCATCAAAGTCAGAAACAAATGATTTTTTCAGTTTTTTATCATATAGATTAAGTATTGATTTTGTGAAATTAATCTGACTTTTATTAATATCATATTCAGGAACATGTGATTTATAAAAATCATATGCTTTTTTGAAGCAAGGGTCTTTAAAGAATTCAATTATTTCATATGGGAAATCATATTTAAGGCCCCACATAAGATTAATCCAAGAGAATTCTTTTTTCATCATTTCTTTTGATATTGATTTTGGTTGCCAATCATAGAATTTTTCATAGAAAAACTCTTTCCATTCTTCAAATTGTTCAAAAGTTTTAAAACTATATTTAGACCACCATTTAAGTTTTTCTTGTTCTTCTTTTGGTAGTTTAATTATATCATCATATCTGATATCAGCATTAACAATTTCAAGTTCCTTATCAATAATTGTTTTAACAAATTCTTCACTAGTAAGTTTCTTTTTATATGCCATATAACTATTCTTTTATTTTAAAATAAATACTATTATTAATTAAGTCAAGTAATTCTTTTTTATTTTCAGACTATTATATAAGTAATTCAATTTCATTAAATTGTTTTCTTGATTTCATTATTTTTATAATATTATTTTTCCCACCATCTTGATATGCTTCTCCAAAGTCTTTCCATGGAAGTTCATCAGTACCAAGTTTTACATACCAAATTTTATTATATAGTCTTCCTTTATTAAGTAGATTATATATTCTTTTAATTTCATTATCATTTACATCACCATCAAGACAAATCACAACATTAGCATTTGCTTTTTCATTTAATGATTTATAAAGTTTACAATCTTTGGTTAATGTTTTACCTAGTAAAGAAACAGTATTTCCATTTCCATAAATACAATCAATAGCACCTTCAACAAGCCATATATCAGATGACCATAAAATTTTTCCTTCTTGGAAGATTATTTCTTTTTTGTCAACTTTACAATTTTTATATTTAACTTTACTTTTGTTTCCAGAGAAATCTCTTCCAACCCAGAAATTAAGGTCACCATTTGAATCATATGATGGGATTATAATTCTATCTCTATCTTGCCATTGTTCCTCATCCCATGTTGTATATCCTATATTATACTTATCAATAATATCTTGTGTAATTTTTCTTTCATTCAGATAATCAACCAATTTGTTTTTTTTACATTTTTCAATGTTTATTTTGGTAAATGTTGGTGGAAGTATTACATTATTATTTATACCATATAATGAAAATTCAGTATCTTTAAATAAATCAAGGTTATAATATTTACTTTCTTTAATTTCATTAATTATAGTAAAATATTCTTTAAGTAATTCAGAATTTCCCCATTTTTTTATTAATTTAGAAATATTACCACCATGATTACAGCACCATGTATGCCATTTACCAATGCTAAAGTTTATTTCCATGTTAAATTTCATGTCAGGTATTCCACCATTTTCATCTCTTTCCCATGGACAACAAAATTGGTACTGGTCTACAGATGTACTGAAACTACCTTGTTTGCTATTACCAAACAACATAGTCAATATATCATATATTCTTTTACATTCAACAGGTAACATAAAATTCTTTTTGCAAAAATACAAAAAGTTGAAATAAAAAACAAAAAAGACTGTAGTTTTTTACCACAGCCTTTTTTAATTTTATTCTAATTTTATTTTTTAAAAGAATTCACCACAATCAACTATTTGGTATTTTTTAACCCATTGTCCATCAGTGAATTGCCAATCACTAATTTCTCCTTTATCATCTGAAAGAACAGTTACTGTTTGTCCTTCATATGATTTTAATGCTGATGGAAGGTCAGCAAGTGTTGGAACAGGTGCTTGTTTTGTATCTAATGGGCCATCACCTGTATATTGAAATTGACTTGAAAATTTTTGTGTTCCTGAATTTACACTTGGCATAGTTTAATTTATTTAGTTATAGTTATTTTAAATGGAATTTTAACTTTGGTTTCACCAGATTCATAATCTTCATTGAAGTAATCAACATCTTGTGACCTATATAAGATATTATCACCAAAAAGACTTACATTTTCAACTTCAATGAAATTGTCTGTTAAATCTACTGTACCATTTTCTTGAATTGAGACTTTATCTTTATATGCCTTTGGTATTGAAAGGTAATAGTCATTTGCTGCAACTGTTCTTAATTCTTGTTCTGTAATCTCCTTATTTATATATTGTTCCCATTGTTCAGGTGTTGGGTCACCTAAAATGAAGTTTATAAAAGAATCAGAACCAACACCAATAGCAGCACTTGTAAAATCATCTTCAGTTAAATTTTCAGGTAATGTGCTGTTATTGACTGATGTATAATAAAGAACAACTTCAACAGGAGTTAAACCACTTATACCCTTTGAAATGATAGTTGCTGCTGAATAGATTGCATCAGTAATTTCAACTGTAGCATCACTGATACATTCACAGTTTCCTTCTACAATAGCATCAGATGCTTCACCAATCTTATCAGTAATTTTGTTAGCACTTTCTTCAATTACATCCTTAAGTTCATCAGTATTACCACCAGCTTTGACTGCTTCAATTAAAGGATTTTTCATATATTCTTCAGGAGACATGTCACACAAATCTGTAATCATTGCACCCCATTGATATCTTTTCTCAATCCTATTGTCAGATTCCCAGATAACATGGTTGTCAATGTCAATTGCTTGTTCTCTTGGGTCATTTAAATATGCCATAATATATATTATTTGTTTTTTGTCTGTTATTTCTCTTATAAATAGTTGGTAAACAAATAAAATTATTATTCAGCATTATTTTTTGGCAAAATTAGTGTTTTGGGGAATTTCTTGTCCCATATTGATGTTGTATATTTAATAATATACTCATCATCATTTTCTTCAATTTCAGAATCAACAATTTCTGTTGTTGAAATGCCATGTCTATTTATATTAACATATGCCAATGCACATATCAATGCATCACAAGCATCATAGTTTTCTTTCTTAAGTTCATCATACTTATTTTTTTCCCATGGTATAAGGTCATCACCAAAATATGTATCATTTACCATGTTCATCATAACAGTTTTTTTATCAACATCATAAGGATATGCACCAAATAAAACAATATTATTCTTCTTAATAGCATTCTTGATATGTGATAAAGGATAAACCTTTCCTTGTTTATTAAATTTTCTAATTGCTATTAATTCAGGGAATGAATATGTTCTGGCATCATATGATGAAATAAAAACTGGTACAATCCCTAATGTAGTATATACACTATCAGCAATCATTCCAGTGAATTTTAACAATGTGGCAACAGTGTTTACATTATTTGATGAAACCAAAGGTTCTTCAATAACAACATCTGTTATCTTTTTATCTGTATATTCATTTAAATTTTTAAGAAAGCCTTCATCAAAACCAAATTTTTTTAAACAAAGTGCTTCAATTCCTTTAATTTTTTTAGGAATTCTTGGTGATTTCTGTGTGATTGCAATTATTTTAGGTTTTTCATCAACACCATTATCTTCAACAATACTGATACCAATACAATTTGTACTGACATCAAGACCTAATATTACTCTTGGAAAATTATTGTCCATATTAATAGTTTTAATTTAAAATAAAATTATTGGACTAAAAAGTAAATAAATATTTTGTTTTTATACTTATTTTTTGTATTTTTGTTAAAAATCAATAAATTACATGGAAAAAAGCAAAAAAACACATAGTATTTTAATAAGTGAAAAACTTTATCATGACATAAAGGAATATTGTCAGATAAATGATTTAAAATTTGGTGATTTTGTGGATGATTTAATAAGGAAATCTTTTATGGTTGAAAAATATGGTGATGCACCATTTAGTCATTTAAAAAAACAAGAAGAAATTCCTGAACAAATTCAAGTAGTTATAAATGAACATTGGGATGAATTAATTAATGATGAAATAAAATCTGAGCCTGTTGCTGATTATAATTTAACAGTACCAAAAAAAGAAGTTTCTGAAATTAAAATGGATGAGCCTGTTGGAAAATCATTTTATTTTGAGCCAGTTTCTGAAGCCCAGACACAAATTAAATCTGATGATAAACAAACAACAACAGTTGAGCATATAGAAAATTTAAAAGATAAACCAAAAAAAAGAAGATTAAAATAATGGAAAAGAAAATTGATATTGGAAAAAAAGCAAAAGTTTCAATTGTTTGGAAGGTAAAACCTGTTGATTATTCCAAAGAAAAGGAAAACAATATAAGAACATTGTTTGCAAAAAAATATGATATTCCAGAATCAAACATTATTATTGAAAAGGATTATCAAACATCAGTAACAAATACCAATGCAGGTCTTAATAGTGAAAACATAAAAAGTATTACAGACCCAGCATTTCAACATAAGTTATTTAAAGAATATATTGAAGAAAATAACATTGAAGATTGTAACTTTGATGAAATTGTGAAAATTGACTCAACAGTTAATGCTTTGATGGATTATTCACAATATGAAACTGGAAAAAGATATTCAGTAAAATGGCTTGATTGGAGTAATTTTCTTTCTTATGGTAAAGAAAACCATTTTGATTTTACACAACTTCATGGCCTTGTCTTGTTAAATGGTGAACCAGCAAATAAAAGTGGAAAATCAACATTTGCTTATGACTTGTTACATTTTCTTTTCTTTGGTGAAACAAAATCAGGTAAAGCAAAAACTGAAAGTGGACAATTTAATCTAGGTGCTTTGTTTAATTCATTTTTGCCTGATGAAACTGAACTTAAAGTTGAAGGTTGTATTAATATTGAAGGCTCTGATTATATTATTAGAAGAACATTAAAAAGACCATCAAAATCAAAGAAAGAAATAAGAACTGCAACACAGAAAATTGAATATTTTAAAGTCTGTGAAAATGGTGAAATGGAAGAACTTAAAGATTCAGTAAATTTGCAAGAAGAAAGTTCAACAAAAACCAATAAAATAATTAAGGAAGCCATTGGCAATGAAAAGGATTTTGACCTTATTATTTCAGCAAATGCAAAGGACCTTGATGATTTGATTTCTCTTAAAAATGATGAAAGAGGAAAATTATTGTCAAGATGGATTGGTCTTTCATGTCTTGAAGATAAAAATAATAAGGCAAAAGAAATATGGAATAAAAAAATATCTGTTGGCAGATATTGTGATTTGTATAATAGAGAAACTTTAAAGAATGAAATTAAAGAACTTGAAGAAACTAATGTACAAACAAGTAAAGACAATGAAATCATTGATGGAAAAATAAAAGAATGTGAAAAAAAGATAAAACAATATACTTCAGATAAAGAAAGGTATTTTTCAGAAAAGAAACCTGTTGATGAAAACCTTCTTAAAAAAGGTGATATAACAACATTGGAAAAAAGACTTGAAATTATTAAGACTGATGGTGTTGCTAAGACAAAACAAGCCAATGATTTAAAAGAAGAATCTGCAAAAATAAAGGAGGTTGATTATTCTCTTGATGAATATAATGAACTTAAGTCAATGAAAGACAATTTAGTTGAAGAAATTGCAAGCATAAAAGCAAATATCAAACTTCTTAAAGAAAAGAACAAATCCCTTGCTGAAGGTGAATATTGTCCAACATGTCATAGGAAATATGATAATATTGATAATACAAAACTTATTGAAGCAAATGAATCTGGTATCAATAAACTAATTCAAGAAGGAATTACAAAAAATAGTAAGAAAGAAGAGTTAATAAAAGAAATTGAAAGGATTGAAGTCATAAGAAATAATCAGACTGAGAAAAACAAAATTGAGTTAAAGGTTGCTGCTCTTGAATCCCAAATATTATCATTAAGACTTGAAGGTAGGGATATTATTGATACAATTAAGAAACTTAAGGAAAATAAAGAAGCCATTAAGTACAATGATGAACTTGATGCAAAGATAAATGTTTGTAATGATAGTATTAACATTGAAGATAAGATAAGAATTAATCTAAACAATACATTATCTGAAAATAAAGCAATGATTAATCATAACATTGAAAGTATTAAAGAAAAAAAGTCTTACATTGTAAAAATTGAAAATGAACTTGCAATTGAAAAGAACTGGAAACTTTATCTTAAGATGATTGGTAAAGATGGTATCTCAAAAATGGTTTTAAGAAATGCAATTCCAATTATTAATGCAGAAATTAATAGATTACTTACAGGTGTTGCAGATTTTGAAGTTCAAGTTGAAATCAATGAAAAGGGTGATGTTAATTTTATAATGTCAAGAGATGGTATCAAATATAATTTGGCAGGAGCATCAGGACTTGAAAAAACACAGGCTGCACTTGCATTAAGGGTTGTTCTAGGTAACATGAGTAATCTCTGCAATGTCTCCTTTATCTTGCTTGATGAAGTCCTTGGTGGTGTTGCAGAAGCAAATTATGATGATATGAAGAAATTATATGATAAGATTGTTGCAAATTATGATTTTGTTTTGCATATCTGTCACTTAAATCAGTGGATTGAATATCATGACCAAATAATCACAGTCCAAAAAATAAATAACATAAGTTCAATAAAATCAGTAACTAACTATGTATAATATTATAAAAGGTGATTGTAGAGATATCTTAGATGACCTTATAGCAAAAAAAATACAGGTTGATATGGTAATAACAAGTCCACCTTATGACAACATGAGAACTTATAACAATACTTGTGAATGGAATTTGGATATTTGTAAGGAGGTTGCTTTGAAATTATATGATATTCTTAAACCAGGTGGTGTTATTGTTTGGGTTGTTGGTGATAAAACTGAAAAGGGGAGTGAGACAGGTACTTCATTTAAACAAGCACTTGCTTTTATGAACTATGGCTTTAATCTGAATGATACTATGATTTTCAAAAAAACCAATAGTATGCCACAAGTTAAACAACCAAGGTATAATCAAGATTTTGAATACATGTTTGTATTCAGTAAAGGGAAGCCAAAAACATTTAATCCAATAATGGTTCCTTGTAAATGTGCTGGCCAGAAATATGATAGTACTTGTAAAAATATGGGTGGTGAAAATGGAAGAACACATAAAACTTTTAACATTAATAATGAAAAAGTAAAATCAAATGTGTGGGAAATTGCTGTTGCAAAAAATAAGACAAGTCATCCTGCTGTATTTCCAGAACAACTTGCTTATGACCATATAAAATCATGGACAAATGAAGGTGATTTGGTTTTAGACCCATTTCTTGGAAGTGGCACATCAGGAATTGCAGCAATAAAATTAAATAGAAATTTTATTGGTATTGAGAAGGTTGATGAATATTATGAAATGAGTAAACAAAGAATTGATGAATATTTTAAAATTAAAAATAATGAAGATGAAAACATGATACAAGATGAAAAGAAATAAGAATGTTATTGACTATGATAAGAGTGCTTTATTATATTTTAATGAGATAACAAAGAGTCAACCCCTTGAAAGGGATGAAGAATATGAACTTTGGAAAAAATATAAGGAAGAAAATGATATTGAAGCAAGAAATAAATTGGTGTCATGCAATTTAAAATTTGTTGCAAGCATTGCAAAACATTATCAAGGAATGGGATTGTCTTATAATGAACTTATTTCTGAAGGTAATTGTGGATTAATCAGAGCAATTGATAAATTTGATGGTGATAAGGGATTTAAATTGATTAGTTATTCTGTTTGGTGGATTAGACAGGCTATAGTTGAAGCAATTAAAAAGAAAAATGTAATGGATGCAGATGACCTTCCAATTAATGATGTTGAAATAGAAGATGATTATAAAGATGATTCAACTGTTGTTGTTAATAATGACTTTCTATTTGATGAAGAAGCAAAACAAGATAAAGCAGATGAAGAAAAAAAAGTTGTTGGTTATTTAATGAACTTTTTATCTGATAAGGAAAAAAATATATTAACAAAATATTATGGGCTTGATGGGTCAAAACCAAAAACCCTTGAAGAAATTGGAAAAGAACTTGGCATTTCAAAAGAAAGAGTTAGGCAAATCAATGCAAAAAGTTTTATAAAAATGAGAAGTGCTGCATTAATGATGAATAATTAAACAAAAATAAACTATTTATAAATAAATGTAATTATGGCAGAAACAAAAACAAGAAAACCAAGAACAAAAAAGGAAGTTGAAACAGCAGTCAACACTGAAAACAAAGAAGTAATTAATAATGTTAATGAAACTAATAATACTGTTGAAAATGTTGCACCTGAAAACAATGATATGGTAAATAATATTGAAGATGCATTGAATAAGATTGAAACAACTATTACTACTGAAAATGTTGAAATAAATGAACCTGATACAACTGTTTTTGAACAAATTACTGAAAAAATAAATGAGGTTGAAAAAGCACAAAAAGAACTGAATGAAAAAATTGAAAATGAACCTGAAAAGGCTGAAGAAATCATTCAAGAAGAAATGAAAAAAGCAGAAGACCTTAAAGAAGAAGTAAAAACAATAATTAAAAACAATAATATAACATATACCTGGAATGGTATGTATATGGACTATTAACATGAAAGAAGATATAAAAACAAGAAATATCCTTTCTACAATTAGAAATATTCAGGAAGGAACATATTCAGAAAAAAATCTTATTGTTGAAGATACAAATGATGAGGTTGATGATAATGCTATTGCAATTACAGATGACCCAAAATTTGGGCAACAAGTACTTTCTAACCAAATTCAACAATTCAGAACAATTGTTGATGGAAGTGCTCAATTTGCAAAACCTTCAGATGATGTAGCAGATTGCCCACTTATCTATATGCCAAAAACAGGTAATCTTATATTTAGTGGCACTATTCCAAGACTCAATAACCTTAAATTCCAATTTAAATTAAGAACAAATACAGGTAATGGATGCTTTATTTGGGCTGATGGACTTATCCTTTCAAAAGATAATATGGTTGTCCTTAATAAATTAAGTGCCTTCTATATTAATTGGATGGAAAGCTGGAATTCACAAAGTTCTGACTTGGAAATGTTAAATAATATAAATGACTAAATACCTTAATTATTCTTGATTGAAAAGGAGCAGTAATGCTCCTTTTTTTGTTTTATAAAGCAATGGGCATAACCCATTGATACTCCGCAGGTTATGGATTTTTTATTTTTTATTTACTATTTATATTTGTATAAAAATTATATAAATTATGAGTAAATACATACTTTATTTCAATAATGAAAATTCTTTTGATAACAAAAGGTCAGTTGAAAATTATGATGAACCATGGCTCAGTTTAACTGAGTACAATCTTGATGAAAATATTCCTGTAACTGATGAAGAAGTACCTGATGTTGCAAGAGTTGACTATAATAAAACTGAAGAGGAAAAATTTCTTGAAACACCATTGACATTTGAAATTCAAAGTGATGGTGATATTACATGGAAAAAAACAAGAACAAGTGCTCCAACAAGAACCATAGAATATAGTAAGAATGGAGGTGAATGGACATCAATAACATCAACAACAGGTGGTACTAGTATTTCAGTAGTTTCTGGTGATACAGTCCAATTTAGGGGTAATAATACAGCATATGGAACAAATTCTTCTTATAACTGTTTTAGTGGAAGTACATGTAGTTTTAGTGCTAAAGGTAATATAATGAGTTTAATTAATACTGGTTCAACAACATTGTCTGATAGATATGCATTTGCTGGCTTGTTTTATGGATGTACTGGTTTAATTGATGCAAGTGAATTACTTTTACCTGCAACCACTTTATCAGAAAAGTGTTATCAATATATGTTTGAAGACTGTACTAGTTTAGCACAAAGTCCAAGTAGTATTGGAACTTCTGCAACTACAATGGCTGACTATGCTTGTCTTTATATGTTCCAAGGTTGTACTAGTTTAACAGGTGCACCAGAATTACCTGCAACTACTTTAGCAAACAGTTGTTATTGTGGTATGTTTAGTGGTTGTACTACTTTAACAACAGCACCAGAATTATCAGTAACTACATTAGCAGATTATTGCTATAGTTATATGTTTTATGGTTGTACTAGTTTAACAACAGCACCTGCATTACCAGCAACAACATTAACAGATGGTTGTTATAGTCAAATGTTTTATGGTTGTACTAGTTTAGTAACTGCACCTGCATTACCAGCTACTACATTAACATCAGGTTGCTATTATGGAATGTTCCAAGGTTGTACTAATTTAATTCAAGCACCTGTATTATCAGATACTACTTTAGGTTCTTATTGTTATAGTTATATGTTTGCTGGATGTACTAGTTTAACAACAGCACCTGTATTACCTGCAACTACATTAACAGAAAGTTGTTATGAAAGTATGTTTAATGGTTGTAGTAATTTAAACTATATCAAATGTTTAGCAACTGATATTTCTGCAAATGGTTGTACAACAGATTGGGTAAGTAGTGTGGCAAGTACTGGTACATTTGTAAAAGACCCATCAATGACAGGATGGACAACAGGTACATCTGGTATTCCTACAGGGTGGATATCTAAGAGTACTAATGTAATATCTATTGAAGTAGGAGATGCTGCCCCAAATAGTCCAGTAGAAATAACAGTTTATACCTTTGAGGATTATGTTGGGGATTGCAGCATTACAGTTAATGGGACAACATATACAAGTTCAGTTATTGAAGGTCAAGCAAGTTTTACTATATCAGGTCTTGTAGTTGGTTTTTACACTGTTTATGCAACATTACCAGCAACCAGTTTATATGAAGAATGTTCTGGTTCTACAGATTTTGTAGTTATGCAGGGAAAGGTTTGATGAAGATATTTTATGAAGCATGTAATGGAAACTACCCAGAGAACATCTATTTTAGTACTGTAAATCCATCATAAATTAACAATAAAAATGTATATATTAAAGATAAAGGCTCAGATTTGTCTCTGAGCCTTTTATTATTAATTATATTTTGCTGCTTTTTGTAGTTTTTGCATTGATTCAGTTTTAAGTTGTCTAACTCTTTCAGAAGACAAGCCTAGTTCTTCAGCAATTTCATAGTTAGTATATTCTTTATTATATCCAATGCCATAACTCATTTTAAGGATTGTAGCATTTCTTTCATTCAAGAAAGAGAGGTAATGTTCAACAGTTTTAGTTGCATGTTCTTTTTCCATTTGTTTTTCATAGTCATTATAACTTGCAGTTTTATCAACAAATTCAGAAGAATTTTCAACAGTACATGATGTATTATCTTCAGTAAGGGTTGAGTTAATGGAATTAGTTTTTACTTCAATAACATCAATTTTATTATTAATATCAATATCATATTCATTTTTTAAGATATCAATAATTTCATTATCACTTGGATATCTACCATTTTCACAGAAGAATTTATTTTCAATGGTACTTGTTTTTGTACCAAGTTTCATATTATTTGATTTCTTAATCATGAGGTTATCATTAATTAAGTAATAGTTAATACTTCTTCTGATATACCAAACAGCATAGGAAAGGAATCTGACACCAACAGTTGGGTCATACTTATCTATTGCTTCCATCAGTCCAATATTTCCTTCATCAACAAGGTCAAGTACTCTTTCATCAGAGCAATATCTTTTTGCAATAGCAAAGACAAATCTCTGATTACAACTAATCAATTTATCTCTATATTCTTTTGAATGTTCATTATTTTCTCTGATTAAACTGATTAGTTCATTTTCTTCATCAGCAGAAAGAACAGGGTATTTGTTTATATCTTTAAGATAGCTGTTAATTGTGTCATTTCTAACAGTAAGACTACCTTTAATAGTTTTTAAATCCATATTAAAAGTTTTAATTTAAGTTATTTTAAAATAAAAATTAAAGATTTTCAAGTTCAGATAGAACAATGTTTTCATTAAGAGTCCATCTTATACACTTTTTAGTTGGGTCTTTAAGTGCAATAGGGCTTAAAGTTAATGTTTCAACTAAATAACCCTTTGGAACATATTTCAACATTGCATTTGTTGCATCTTTAAGATTATCTTCATTGTTACAAAACATTAAATTATCTTTTTCATTACAACTATTGCAATTAATACACATTTTCTTAATATGCATTTCTGCATTTGGGCAAACACCTTCTATTTTTTCTGCCCCACAAATTTTACAAAATTCACTCATTGTTATTTACTTTTATTAAATTATTAAAATCAAAATTAATAGGTTCTGCTTCAGCAATTTCTTTAGGATAAAACTCTTTACAGAAAGGATTATTCACCTTTTTTTTACACTTTTCAATTTTTTGATTAATATAAAATACTTTCTCTTTAATGTCAAGTAAATAATCACCATTTTCATCAAAGTCTATGTTATAAGTTTTAACCAAATACTCAACTTCTGCATATTCTTTTTGGAATTCAAAATACTCAGTTTTGTTATCTGATAAATCAACAACACAATAAACACATGCACCAAGTAAAATTAGATGGAAATAAAATATTAACAAATAAAGGCCTGGTGAATCATCTATTCCTACATCTTTTGATGCTGAAATTACAGAATAAATACTACAAAACAAAATTGCAAATAATATAAGTGTAAGAAGCATAATTTTTTATTTTTTAACCCAACAATATTCTTTTTTATCAAATTTATATTCACCTGCACTAATACCACCACAGTCCATAAATTGCAAAACCAATTTAATAATATCAGTTAGATTTTCAACAATATATAAATACAATTCCCAAAAATGGTCTTCAAGTTCCTTTGGATATTGTTTACCCATTGGGCTTTCTTCAGTTCCAGGAATAAAATCACCATAATGCCCCAAAATAAGAGCAACATCTTCCATTACATAAGTACCACCAAAAAGATTCCACTGATTAATTCCCCAAGCATGACATTCTTTAAGGTCTGATATATTAAGTATTTTATCTTTTAGCCTTACAAGTTGGTCCCTGAGCTGTCCATATTTCTTCATGTTTTCTGGACAAGATTCAATTTCTTCAATTGCATTTAGAAGGAAATCAATATTGAATGTTTCACCCATGTCAAATTCATTAAACTTAATATTTTTAATAAGTTTAATATGCTCATCAGTTAAAATTAATTTATTTGTCATTGTTGTTATGATTTATATATAAGTTATATTACAAAAATTATACCTAATGTACTTATTTTCTAGTTAAAATGTTCCTTGCTTTTTCTATATCTTCATCAGTGATGCCAGTTTGCTCATTAACATGAATGAAATTGTCTTTTTGGCCAAGAAGGAAATCAGTATCATCATCAAATATAACATATTCATAATCAATATCTTCTTCATGAAAATGCTTTCTATAATATGGAATACCGTCATCGTTTGAAACTCCATATTTTGTACACATTCCACCAAAATTAACACAAAGCCATTTCTCAATTTCATTACCTCTACAAAGCCAATCTACATGAAAATGTTCAGTATGGTCAATAATTGGTATTTCTAATCCAAGTTCCATAAGTGGCTCATCTGCATCTTCTCCCCAGGTTGAACTGATTACAATTTCAGCATCAATATCTTTTAATGTGTTTAATTTCTTGACACATTCAGGGTCAATGAACCCTTTTCCTTTACAAAGAAAAGGAATTGAAGACATTGTACCATCAATATCAAGAAATATAATTTTTTTGTACATAATTATTTTAATTTTTATATTTTAGTTTTTAACAAGCCAATCAGCCAATGTTGTTACAAGTGGTCCAAGAGTTTTAAATCTTACTTCATAACCAAGACCTTCACACCAGCCTTTTGCTGCTGCATAAACTTCATTTGACTTATATTTTGGATTAGGATTAATATCAATGTCAATATATTTTGGCTTTGGACAACCATTATAATGGTATATACTTTCAGCAGTTTCAACACTTGCTGCAACTTCATTCATAAGTCTTATATTTCTAATCCTTTCCCTTGGTGTGTTCCATCTTTTAAAAATACAATGTGCACCATGGCCTGGTGTATATAATGCAATAACAGTTGAGTAGTAAGTTTTTCCACCCTTATTTTGTGAATCAGTTCCAACCATTATTTCAATATTATTGTGGTCTTTACAATAATCCTTTATATATTCTTCAACATTTTCAAGTTTTTCACCTGTAAATTTTTTAAAAGTTAATGTTCCAATCATTTTTCACTATTTAATAATTTAATTTTTTCTTTAAATTTTTCTTTTTTATTTTTTACTTTTGAATATTTTTCCCAACCATCATCCATAGCAAAATATTTTAATATTTCACAATTTTCAGATTCTGCAAGAAGTACATCTTTTACAGTTTTACATTTTTCATTGTAAAATTCAAATTCACTAACATCATATAATCCAAAGTGTTCACCATAAAAATATCTCCATTTATTAAATATTTTTTCAAAAATATTTTTTGGTTTAATTCTATATAACACTCTTCTATATTCACTCTTGATACTCAGATTTTTAATTTTAAACTCAATCTCTCTGTCCAAGTTATTAAATAAAATATTGGTTTCAAAACTTTCAGGATTATACAATACTGACATATTAGTTCTATCATAATAAGTTGCCAATATGCCAAAAACAATCAAGCAAAATAAAACTAAACTTAAAATAACTATTTCTTTCATATTTTTTTATATTACAAAAATTATACCAATCACCATTGTGATTTTATTTCTTTAATTTTTTTCTTTAATTCATATAATGAAACATTTTCTGGCATTTTATTGTATATACCAAAATTTTCTTCCCATAAAAGTTGTTTCATTTTTTCTTCATATTCCTCTCTTGTGATTTTATCCTCATTTCTATTGTTTACAATTTCAACAAATCTTTTTTTATCTTCTTTTACATAATCTTCTTGAAGATAATCATATATATATAAGTCAATATCATCACAAGTATCTGCAATTATTTCATATATTTTTTTATCATCACCACCACCTTCAAATGGAGAATTACCTATTAATGTTGTTGCAACTTTTTTCCCCTTAAAATGTTCATTGACCAATTCAAGACAGGACCTTAAAGCATTATAATCAAGAGCATCAGGTTTTTTATCAGGTCTATATCTTCCTTTTGTTATATAACATAATACAAATATTGGAAAACCTTCTTTTTGATATGTAGTGACAACTTTACATGTGCCTAATTTTCTTGGGTCATCATATTTTGTTTTTTCATTTTCTAACAAAACATTCCTGAAATTAATTGCTATTTTATGTTGAAAACCATTTCCTAATGCATTTTTTATTGTTGTTCCAACTAAAATTACATCATATAATTTAATTTCATCAATTAAATCAGTTCCAATTATAATTTCTTTTACCATTTAAATTCCTCCAACATCTTTTTTTGGTCCTTATTAAGTGTTGTAGGATAAATATAATTGATAATTACCCTATAATCACCATAACCATAATTTTGTTGAACATTAAACATTCCCTTACCATGATATACAATTACTTCTTTGTCCTTTGTACATTCATGTATTGTTAACTTCTTGGTTGTTCCATCAATAAACCTAATCTCTCTTTCACAACCCAACATTGCTTCATTAAATTTAATGTTTTCATAATGAATAATGTCAAAACTTTTATTGTCTAATGTAAAGTATGGGTCAGGTGCAATACTAACATTAAGAATTAAATTCCCATTATATCCATTACCCTTTGGTGCATTACCTAAACCATTTATTTGTAACTGTGCACCATTAAAAACACCCTTTGGAATTTCAACTTCTTCAGTAACAGTCTTTAATTTCAAACCTGTTCCATTACAGGATTTACAAGGATTTTGTACAATTTTTCCTGTACCATTACAATATGGGCATGGAGTCATGTTAATGGTATGCATATAACCATTTACTGATTCTTGCTTAATCATACCAGTACCACCACAATGAGGACAAGCAACTTCTTTACCATCAATAGAACCTGTACCATTACAATCAGGACAATGTTCCTCTCTCTGATATGTTATTTTTTTCTTTATTCCTGAATATGCTTCATAAATTGAAATCTGCATGTTAATAAGAACATCAGACCCAATATTCATTACATTTCTACTTCTTCTTCTAAAAACACCAAATGGGTCAAAACCTGGTGGAAAACCAGAAAATCCTTCAGGTGTTGGATTATCATATTCTTGTCTTTTTTTAGGGTCAGATAGAACATGATATGCCTCATTAATGTCCTTAAACTTTGCTTCAGCTTCCTTCTGTTCTTTTTCAGGCTTCCCTGCAAATCTGTCAGGGTGAAATTGCATTGCCAATTTTTTAAATGCTTTTTTTATTTCATCATCAGTTGCAGTTTTTTGAACACCTAATATTTCATAATAATTTTTTTCAGCCATACTAAAAAATTTTATTTAGATAACTACAAAAATTATACCAAACTAATACATTTATTAAATCTTTTTCCAAATATATCCACCACTTGTCTTGATTTTTCCTCTAATACATTGTGACAATGATGAACTTGAAATACCTAATTCCTTTGTGATTTCAGAATATGTATTCCATTCTTTAATTAAATTTCCATCCAAAGAAAATTGTTGAATCTTATTTATCTTCTTAACCTCTTCTATAACATCAGGCTTTTTATCTTCAACAACATTTTTATTTTCTTCATGATTCTGATGTCTTTCTCTTACTTTTTGCTTTATTTGCTCATAATAAGTAAGTTTAGTTTCTTCTTCTATTTTCTTATTATATTTTTCTCTATTTAACTCAAACATAGTACTCTCTTCTATATTTTTATCTTTATGTTGTCTTCTTTTGCTTTTAGAAATATATTTAAGGTCAAGTTCTTTGTTAATTTCTTTATTTTTCATTGTATTATCCCAAACCTTTCCTTCAAGATTTTGCTTTTCACATAATTCAAGCCATCTGAAACAACTATTTTTTCCTGCTAAAACAGGGTCTTTTTGAAAAACCCAGAAAGTAGATGTGTATTTTCTTGCATGTTTTTGCTTATTTATTTTTGATGCTGAAATAAGTCTTGCCTTGGCTTCAAGAATAAATTCATCCTTAATGTAGAAGCCAACCTTATCAGCAACCATAAATGAAAAAGGTGCACCCCAGCACTCTCTACCTCCACTTACAGTTGATTGAAATTTCCAAACAACAATTCCACCATCCTTAACAACTCTATAACATTCTTTTATCCACCAATATATGTTTTCAAATAACTCATCAGCTGGGTAAAAAGAAGAAAATCTATTACTTATAAGATTACTACCATCCTTATTCTCAATTTTTGACTTACAATCTCTAGGTGAAATAACAAAAGGTAAATCAACAACAATACTTGAAATACTATTGTCTTCCAATGGTAGTTTCTGAAATGGTGTAATTTTAATAATATCTTCTCTCAGTGGATAAACATCCATTAAAATTTTAGGAATAGGAATATCATATTTATCTTTTTTTCCTTTCTTGTAAAATTTTAGTTCACTTGCTGTTATGTCACATTCAAATGGCTGACCATTATTATGCAATTGCATAATATTGTAAAGAATTTCACTTTGGTCACATGAAATGTTTTTGATAACAGTATTGTTATTAAGTTCTGATTTTTCCATATATTTTTAAATTTTAATTTTCTAAAAAGTTCATTATATTTGTATGCATTTTTTCAATTGTTTCTTGACATTTTTTAATTATATCTTGTTTTGTCTTATATATAAATGCTTCTACATTAAAAGTTTCTGAATTATATAATGTAATTTCTTCTCCTTCACCAAACATGTTTTTAAATGTTCCTGTCATGCATTTTTTGATATAATCAATATCATTTGAATTTGGTTTGCTATTTGCAAGCCAATTTAATACTTCAACATATGCATCATATTTATCACATTTTTCTAATGCTGAAAGGTATTCTTTAGTTGTTATTTCATTTTTGTTTCTATTCTTAAAATATTCACCAATAAAACTTGAAACTGATGATACATTTGCAGCCATTTCAAATGAATATGTTATATACATTCCATAAAAGAAAAAGTGACTAAAATTCTCATAAGTTTTTTGAAATTGTAGTAAATAATTATACAAAATCATAGATTTCAAATTTACACCCTTTACATTTGGCATTTTTTGCTGAAAACAATGCATTATTTCATATGCTTCATCAATTAATGACTCAGTTAAAATCTCATATTTTTTCATTTTCCACTCTTTTAGTTCATTGAAGTCATCAGTGAACACAATTTCTTTAAGTAGATTTTCTGATTCTATTTTATCCATCAATAATATTTTTTACAAAAATACAAAAAATATTGCACACAAACAAATAATACCTTTGTAAAAACTATTTATATAGGACTAATAGTATCTTAACTATGCTTACATATCAAAATATAAAAAATAATAATGTTAGAAGCATTGATTGCAAAATATATAGGGATGAATATTGGGATTTCATGCTTTATAAGGGTGAAACCTATGGTGATGCAGACATTAATAAATGTTTAATTTCAGATTTTTCAAATTTGAATATTGAGGATGGTATTCTCTATTCAGATGTTGTATGGGAAGATGCAGTAAACAATGGAACATTAATGGAAGATATTGGGTTTACAGGACCTGATAATGGGCTTATAAGATTTGAAAGAGATAGGATTTCAAATTATGATTTCCTTAAAATATTAACAGGAAGTACCTATGATATTCCATCAGGTGATACAAGATTTTTCTTTACACCAGTAACAGGAAACACACAACAATTCTCATATCCAATGTTTCTTGAAGAAAATGAAACTGAAAAATATCTTGCACTCAAAGGTGGCTTCTATCAAGGATTTTATAAACTCTTTGGTTTTGATTATCAAACACTTCCAAATGGTCCTGATGTTGAATGGAACTTGCATTTTGTGTTAAGACCAAGAACAGATTATGAAATTGGTGGTGATACTATTAATGCACTTCATCCTGAAAATAAAGGAATATTCTTTTATATGGGAACAAGAGCAGAAAATAAATTTGCCAACTTATATAAAATGGATTCTGCAACAACAGAAGAACTTAAAATAAAATCAATTAAAAATGATGGTTATCTTGACCCATCCATTTGTGGTGAAAGTGGTGAAACCCTTGATTTGGAAAACCATGTTGTGTTTGATGAATATTTAAGAGATATTGTTCCAGAAGAATCTGACCCTTGTGATGATAATCATATTGACCCTGAATATTATGATGATAAGGGAACTAATGATTGCAATAAATGCAAAAAACCAAAGCCAAAGAAAAAATATAAACCATATATACCAAAAGATGGTTGTGAATGTAATATAACATCCATTCCTGATTATGATTGGCATATCAGTAGTCTTTATGAGTATAAATATGAAGAAAATTCATATTGCTGTCAGGGAAAAAATAAATGTAAGGAACCATTAGGCCCATGTAATTGTGATGATGACCATATTAATTCAGAATATTATGATGACCAATGTTATAATGGTCCAAAATCAATTGAAGATACATATTTAATGGAAGATGCAACCATTAATGAAAATCAAATTGCTGATACATTTGGTCATTTAATTACAAAGAAAGGTTATTATGAAATTGAATCAGACAACAAGTTCCTTATGTTTGATAGAACACCAGAAGGCTTTACTGTTAAGGATTGGATTGAAGGAACAAAAGTCACATTAACTGGCAGACAAGATTGGTCAAATATTAATTATTTCCCAATAATGAATAGAACCTGCACAGGATATACAACCAAAAACATTTATAAATACCAAGAAGAAAATACAATACCATATAACATATATAAAGATATTAAAAACAATTCTTTTGGCCTTAGAATTACTGATGATGGTGCAATAGGTTATAAATATGCTGTTTTGGATTGTGATGCAGATAATGACCAACATTATACAGTTAAAGAAGAATATTCAAAACCAGGTCTTATTAAACCTGATGTATGGAATTATATAACTGTTAAAATATCAATTATAAATCCATCATTTAATGGTATTTGTGACCCTAAAAAGGGAAAAAGAAAAATGAAGTTATATTTTTATGTAAATGGATTTTTAGTTTTTGTTACTAAGGAACTTGATGAATTTAATTTTAGGGAATTAAATGACACTTATCAAAAACAAGAAGCAGTCCCTTATAATATGTCATTGGGTGGTGGAACACAAGGTCTCCTTGAATCAATTTTGCCTGATTATTATAAGACAAATGATTATGTTTTTCCAATTGAAAAAGATTTCTGTGGAAGTTTTATTGGTGATATAAAAACATTTAAAATATATAACTGCCAACTTAATTATCTTAATATTAAAAACAAATTATCTAACTAAATGCAACCTCTTTATATAAAGAGGTTTTTATTATTTAAAAATATAATGTTAGGCAAATATTTATTGAAAATAACAACTATTTATAAGAAAAATAATTGACAAATAGTATTTAAATATGGCAAATAATATTACTACATCTAAAGGGGCTGTAATGCAAACAATAAATGGTGTAACATATTTTAAATTACAATCAAAATATCCTGGAGATTATGTTAAGCATTGTGGTCTCCTTGCTAATGAAATGGACCAAAATTTCTATTTCTTAAGAGGATATGATATTAAAGATGCTGAATATGTTGATAATGACCTTGTTTTAACAAGAGTTAATGGTGATAAACTTGTTGCTGAAATGCCAAAGGCACATTTTGAACTTGATAAAAAGAGTGGCAAGATTATTATTACATTCCCTGATGGTACTGAAGAAATTTTAGATGGATTTGTTCTTGAAGGTTGTGATGTGAGAGTAGCAACTGATTATACACTTAGAGGTGATGGTAGAATATGTAACCCACTTAGACTTAGTGAAGTAGAAAAAACAGGTACATATGCTCCTGCAAAATATTTCCTTGACCTTACTATCAGTGCAAATACAATGCCTGATGGTGATAACCTTGGTAAAGGCTTTAGAATTGTAACAAAAGAAACTATTGAGCCTTTTGGCCTTCTTTATAATTTTGAAGGTGTTACAGCAATTCAAAGTGCTTTAACTGCAATGAACAGTCCTTGGAGAGTCCCTACAAGAAAAGACTGGGGTGAAATGCTTAATTCTGCTGAATATTGTGATGAGTGTAGAAATCATACATCAGATTCAATCAATGAATGGAAAGGATGTGTTGCAGGTATAAGAGCAAAATCAACAACATCTTGGGAAGACTTTGATGGTGATGATGATGGTAATCCAACAAAGGGTCTTGATAACCTTCCAATGACAGGTAGTGATGGTACTTTCCATGTTATTCCTGTAGGTTATGCTGAAGGTAGTAGAGGTGCTATTACCAGTGATTTCAATTATGATATTGAAGGTCTTGGAAAGGTTTCATCATTCTGGTCAAACACACCAACAGGTAGTAAATTCAAATCTGCACAACCAAATATATATACAAGAACATTCTCATTTGATTCAACACATGTTCTTGAAGAATCTTCAAAACCAAGTTCAAGATTATCATTGAGACTTGTTAGAGATTTTAATTTGGAATGTACTGATTTTAATGAATATACAAATATTCTTGGTTATAATGTTCCTTGTGTTTTAATTTCAAATCCTGATACTAACTATAGCCAAATTTGGACTTCAGTTAATATTGGTTTTACAAATCCTGAATTTGATGGTAAGAGAGGTAAACAATGGAATAAATTAGTTGATGAAGATAGAGAAAAACAAGACTTATATTTCATTAATGAATGGAATGGTGCTGAATGGGTCAAAAAACAAATGAGACCTGGTGATTCAGTTGTTATTCTTGATTATGATAATGACCCTGCAACTTCAGGTGATACTTATCATGAATGGAGAGTATATGAGGTTGAAGATGGTGTCTATGAACTTATTGATACAGTTGAAGCACTTAAAAAAGAATTCAGTAAAGAATTTGATGAAATTAATGAAAGAATTGATGACTTAGAATCAGCATTGTCAGCAGAAACAGCAGATAGAATTGCTGCTGATGAAGAAATCAATGAAAGAATTGATAATGAAATTGAAAGAGCAATTTCAACAGAAACAGCACTTGATAATAAAATTGATGCTGAGACTGAAAGGGCTATTTCAGCAGAAACAATGCTTGATAATAAGATTGATGCTGAGACAGAAAGAGCAATTACTGAAGAAACTGCCATTTGGAGTGCCTTGACACAAGAAATTGCTGACAGAGTTGCTGCTGATGAAGAAATCAATGAAAAAATTGATGCTGAAACAGAAAGGGCAATCTCAGCAGAAACAATGCTTAATGAGAAAATTGATGCTGAGACAGAAAGAGCAATTTCAGCAGAAACAATGCTTGATAATAAGATTGATGCTGAAACTGAAAGAGCAACTGAAAGAGAAGATGAAATTGAAGGGTTTACTTTAGCAGATAATGGTCACTCACTTAAAGTTAATGATGGCCTTAAACTTTCAAGAAAGAATGGTGAAGTAATTTCAATTGATTTTGATGGAAACTATGGTGAATTACCAACTGAATAACCAAAATAATTTAGAATATGAAAAAAAATATATAATATGGCAAACAATAGATTACAGTTTAGACATTTAGACACACCTTTTGAAACAAGAGAGGCTGCTTTAAATTACATTGAAGCATTGGTTGACCAATCTAAAACTATTTCAGGAAAATTTGGTGAACCCCTTCTTGGTGAACCAATTGTTGTGAAATATATTGATAATGATGTTCAACAATTAATTTTGGCTATTGGTGCAAAAGAAGATGGTAAATACCATGTTATAGATACAGCCAAAATTGATGCTGATATTCAAGAATTATCTGCTGCAACTGAAGAAATTAAAGAAAGCACTTTAAGAGGTGTTGAAATTAATACTAAAAGAAATGGAACTGACCCAATTGATTGGGTTAATGGTAGTGGTGTAACTGCTGTTGTTAAAGACAATGTTGCTTACTTTGAACTTACAACTGATAATATCCTTCCACCAGCAGGTTATGAAGGAAAATTTATTCATCATAATCACCCATTAACTGAATTCATTGAAAACTTTGATGGATTAAAAATTGTTTCTGCAACATCAGAAGATACCAATGTTAGAGATGCATATAAGTTAGTTACAGGTGAAGGTGAGCAACTTGGTGAAACAATTAAGATTTACAAAGACCAAACACTTAAATCTGTTGAATTGGTTGATGAAGATGATAGAGGTAATAAAGGTCAATTCTTAAAAATGGTCTATATTGTTGCTGATGGTTCTGAAACAACTGTTTATGTTAATATATCAAAATTAATTGTTGAAGCAGAATTTAAAGATGGTTTACAAGTCAATGCTGCTGGTGAAGTATCAATAAAAATTGATGACACTTCTGAAAACTTCTTAACTGTCAGTGAAAATGGTGTTAAAGTTGCAGGTGTTCAAGATGCAATTGATGCTGCAAAAGATGCTGAACAAACAAGAGCAGAGGGTGTAGAACAAGCAATTCAAGATGAACTTGATAACACACAAACAGGTGCTGGTTTAGCAGCAGATGGTTCATATGTTCATGACCATCCAACACATTTTATTGATGAGGTTAATTCATTAGCAGAAGCTGACCATGCACTTGATACTGCTGTGTTTGAATTAAGTGGTGCAACTGCTGATATTGCTTCAGGTTTACAAAATGCAATCAGTATAGAACAAGCAAGAGCAGAAAGTGTAGAAAGCACACTTCAAGAGGAAATTGATAATGAAAGAACAAGAGCAATTACTGCTGAAGGTGGTCTTAATACCACAATTAATAATGAGATTGAAAGAGCAATGAATGCTGAAAATGTTCTTCAAGATGCAATTAGTGCTGAACAAACAAGAGCAGAAGCAGCAGAACAAACATTACAAAATCAATTAAATGATGAGATTGCCAATAGAGAATCAGCAGATTCAGCACTTTCTGATAGAATTGATAGTCTTGAAGGTGAGACACTTAGTGGTGAAGGTGCAATTTTAGTAGAAGGTGATTCTGATAAAGTTGTTTCATTAAGGATTAATTCTGCTGATAAGGTTTTAACCCAAGACAATTCAGGATTATTAACAAATCTTACTGTTGGTATTGCAGAAGAAGATGATGTAACATATATTGTACTTAAGGGTAAAAATGATGCTGAGATTTCAAGAGTAAATGCTAACAAATTTGTTACTGATGGCATGATTGATAGAGTTGAAATTGTTGGTAATCAACTTGTTATTGAATGGAATACACAAGCAGGTAAACAAACAGTATATATTCCATTATCTGACATTTTCAATCCTGAGAACTATTATACAAAGGAGGACATTGATAATGGTTTAAACAATTATATTTTCAATCATATTAATGCTGCTGAAGGAAATCCTGAAGAGGCTGAACATAATTTACTTAAATGGTATGAAGACCCTAATACTGGCAAGAAGATGTATTATGCATCCAATAATACTGCTGATATGGTATGTTGGGCAAGTGGTAAAACATTAGATACAATTTTACAAGAACTTCAAAATGGCTCAGGTAGTAGTGGTACTGATGAATATGCAAGACAGCAAATAGCAGCTGAAATTGTTAACAGACAAAATGCTGACAATGCTATTAGTGCAAAAACTAATGAAGAAATCCAAAGACTTGAAGATAAAATTAATGCACTTTCAGGTTTAACACCTTCAGAAATTGAGGAAATTAATCAAAGACTTGATGAAATTGAGTCTGGATTAACAAATTTCTATACTAAGGAAGAAATTGATGATATGTCAGAAGTTATTTCTGCTTCATTAAATGACCTTAATGACAGAAAAGCAAACAAATCTGATGTATATACAAAAGAAGAAGTTGATGATATTGTTTCACATATTGATATTTCTGGTTCAACAGAAAGAATCCAAGAAGAACTTAATGAACTTTCAGCTTCTACAATTTCAGAAATTAATAAAATTGAAAATGAAATTACTAATTTAAGTGGTGCAACAGAATCTGCAATTTCAGAAATTAATGAAAAGGTTGATGATTTAAGTGGTGCAACACAGGTTATTGAGAATAAGGTTAATGAACTTAGTGGTGCAACAGCATCTGAGATTGACAGACTTGAAGGAAAAATTGATGTACTTAGTGCTGCAACACAGGGTATTGAAAGTAATCTTAATGAACTTTCAGCAGCAACTGAATCTGCAATCTCTGAAATCAATGACAATATTAGTGAATTAAGTGGTGCAACTCAAATTATTGAGAACAATCTTAATAACCTTAGTGGTGCAACAAAAGTAATTGAAAGTAATCTTGCAGAGTTAAGTGCTGCTACCATGGGAACTTTCAATGGTGCTGAATATGTTTCAAGTGCAAAGACAATTGTTTTCAAACATGATAATGAAGTTATTGATACAATTGATGCAACTGATTTCATTAAGGATGGAATGGTTGATAATGTATTTGTATCAGGAAGCAATTTAGTAATTAGATTCAATACTGATGCTGGTAAAGAAGATATAGAAATTCCACTTGAAGATTTATTTGACCCTTCAAATTATTATAACAAGACTGAAATTGACAATAAGGTTTCTGAAATTGAATCAGCACTTTCAGCAGAAACAGCAGACAGAACTGCTGAAGATGAAAGACTTGATAACAAGATTGATGCTGAAACTGAAAGAGCAATTACTGAAGAAACAGCCATTTGGAGTGCATTAACACAAGAAATTACTGAAAGAACTTTAAATGATGATGAGATTAATGAAAAACTTGAAGAAGATGAAAAGGTAATTGCAGCTGCTTTAAATGACCTTAATGATAGAGTTGAAGGTATTGAAGATAAAGTTAAGGGTGACATTTATACTAAGGAAGAAATTGATGAGTTAATTGCTGACATTGATGTAAGTGACCAACTTGATGGTCTCAGGCAAGAGTTAAATACTTCAATTAACAATGAAAGAAGTGAAAGACAGAGTGCTGATAACACAATTAACAGTAAACTCAATCAACTTTCAGCTAATACTGAATATTATGTAACATATGATTTCTTCAACCCTAAAGAAGAGGTTGTTGCAGCAGCAATAAATGACCTCAATGACAGGATTGGTGAACTTGAAGAAAGTGTTACTGGTTCAGTTTATACTAAAGAAGAGGCTGATAATAAATTCCTTACAAAAGAAGATTGGGAAAATGATGAATTTGTTATTTCAACATCATTAAATGACTTGAATTCAAGAATTATTGAATTAAGTGGTAATTCAGGGCAGGTTGATTTGAGTGGATATTACACAAGTGGTCAAACTGATGCTGCAATTGCAACTGCTGTTGAAACTGCAACTGCTAATTTAGTCACAAGTGGTGATGTTGCTGAAAATTTCTATACAAAGGATGAGATTGACAATGATGGTAAAGTAATTTCAGCAGCAATGAATGACCTCAATGACAGAAAGGCTAACAAGACTGATGTTTATACAAAGGATGAGGTTAATGCATTAATTCCACAAAATACTGTAAGAAGTTCTAGTGTAGGATTTATTTGGTCAGGAAGTCAAGCAGACTTTAATGCAATAACAGAAAAAGATTCTAATACTTTATATATAATAACAGGAACAACTTCATAATTATGCAGTTAGGTAATAATCAAATTACAGATTTAGGACAATTATACCTTGGTTCATCACTTGTATTGAAAGCATATATGGGTGATGAACAGGTATTCCCTGTATATAGAACAATGTCAGTGCAAGAATTACTTGATGCAGGTTATGCAACATTAGAAACTGATGTTGCTGATGCTGGTCCATGGAAAAGTCCTGGTTCTGAATCAGATTATCAAGTAATTCAAATACATTCAAATTGTCCAGTAAAACTTGAAGATATCACTGATTTTGATACATATTTAACAAGTGCAGTAACCTTTGTTTGGAGGGAGGAACTTCCATATGGTTGGAATATTGCAGATGTTTTAGCAAAATATAATGATGTTCAACTTGCAAGACCACCTATGGAACAAATGTTTTGTGGTCCATTTGACATGAGTAATGTTGAAACTCTTTCACTTTCATTCAATCAAGGGTATTATTATACTTGTGATTCAAGTATTATTGGTAGAAGATATAGTACTACATATCCAGGAATTACATACTTAACACCTAAGCAAGTAAATATTACAATTAGAAATCAATATAGTTCAGTTTTTCAAACATCATTATCAATGATGTCAACAACAACAGGTATTACACTTAATGTTGGTGGTACTGATATTTTTGGTTGTCATGACATTGCTGGTTTGTTTGAAGCTGATACTTCTTTAAAAACACTTGTAATTAATGGACCTTTTAGATGGGATGCAGTCAGAACTGCAACTAATATCTTTTACAATTGTAATGAATTAACCTCAATTCCATATGTAACTGGTTGGGGAAGGGATAATGAAAATGATGCAATTTATAATACACTATATCCAAGATTTGATGGTACAAGAGGAAATGCAGATTTTGGTGGTGCATTTATTTGTAGGAAATTAACATTCCTTGGTCCAAGAATTAATATGAATGCAGCAAGTTTAACAAGTGGTCATACAGTTGATGGAAATATACAGAATGGTTGTTTAAGTGGTCCAACATTTGAATGTCCTGAATTAACAGATGTTAGACTTATTAATCTTAATAACAATGATTGGAACTTTGCTGATGATTCAACATATACACATATTCCAAAGATGGATGTTACTTCAATTGAATATTTATTAAACAATGTTGCTGATTGTACAGCAAATCCACATACTGTTACATTTAGTAATTTACATCAAGGAGAAATTAGTCAAACTGCAATTGATAATGCTGCTTCCAAAGGATGGACAGTTGCTTGGCAAGCAGCAAGTTAAAACAAATGATATTAAACAAATAAAGAGAGTAGTTTTCTACTCTCTTTATTTTTTGCATTCAAAAATAGTTAACAATGTATTTTCATCAAGTGGCTTAATAAAATTATCATAAAAATGTGAGACCCAATCAAATTGGTTCATATATTCTTCAAGTTCTTTCCAACCTGTTTTTTCTGAAAGGAAAGCATAGCCCCAAAATGCTGTACTATGAATAACATAATTTTCTTTTGTTTTGAATTTTGAAAAATACATAGTTCTATTTTTCATGTTTTCATAGATAATATGCTCATTATCATTTTGTGGTTTACTATTTTCCATTACCATTTCCCATGCTCTTTTATAAATTTCCTGGCCAGCAAGATGCATTTTTGACCAGTCAATTTCAGATTTTCTTGCTTGGAATACTTCTCTGCCATCAAGTGTTATGAAAGGCACTGAGAAAAGTTTACCATCTTGAAACATTGACCATTTTCCATCTTTATTTAAATCTGATATTGCATTACCTGTTTTTGGGTCAATTGTATATTCAGAGACATAATCAAAATAGAAATCATCATCTGTCATATCAGAAACAGATTCAATAGTAAGTTTAATATCAGATTTTTCATCTTCAGATAGTTCTTTATTGTTTAAAAGAGCATTACACATTGTAATATATCTTTGTTTAAGTAAACCAGCATCTTCATATTTATAAACCACATAAGGTTTAACTTTTAAATTTTTGTCATAATATTGCATTAGTTCTTTTGGATGTTCATCAGCAACAATAGTGACAAAAAAATTGTAATCATCAGTCATTTCCTTCTATTTTAGGGGAATTATTATTGTTATATGTATAAATCCTTATAATTTCTGCTAAGGCTTTAGATTTGGCTGTTTTTTCATCACTTTTATATTGATATAGATTTTGTAGAATTAGGTACATTTCTTTATAAGACAAACCTTTCCATTTAAACAGAAATATTTTCATAAAAAGATAAAGGCCATTCTTTTGGGGAACAGACTTTATCTTCTCATTTAACCATTCAATATTATTTTCCATCAAAATACAATTAAAACACTAAAAGTTAGTGCAATTATTATTGATAGAATCAGTCTTAGTGCAGCATGTTTCATTGCTGGGTCAGGTTTACCTTCTTCAACAATAAATGCTTGTGGTGATGTTAAATTTGTAATAATGTTACTTATAAAAACCAATAAACAAAATATACAAATAACAGCACAAATATATTTAAGAATTAACATCATACATTAAGTTTTTCAAGACCATTATAAATCTCTTGTGAACCAACAGCACCAACTGTTCTATGAATTTCTTCACCATTCTTAAAATAGATAAGTACTGGAATACCTCTTACTCTTAATTGTGAAGTAATATCATCAGCAAACTCAGCATCTGCATCAAGTTCTGCAAAAAACACTTTACCAACCTTTTCAACATCAAGATTTTCAATAGTTCTAGTAAGTATCTTACAAGGTTGACACCATTCAGCAGAAATTTTCAAAACACACCCATCAGGTGAATTAATTAAAGAATCATATTGTTCTTTATTTTCAATTTGATGTATTGTAACCATAGTATTATTTTTTTTTACAAATATACTATTTTTACATAAAAAAAGCAAGGATAAAAAATTTTAATCACAATAGAATTCTTATGCTTCCATACAGTATCAAAGGACTGTACAACATTAACCTTATTTTCTGATAATTGATGTATTCCATAACTTTTCCACATTTACAAACTATTTATTACAAAGGTAATACAAATAATGACACAACAACAATCCATATGGAGATAGATTACTGATAATATGCAGTTGGAACAGAGCAGATTCATAGAAAATATCATCAAGGAAGATACTAAACCTTTAGTTTAGTGTGTAGTTGACAAAGAATTGTTGTAGCCATTGCAAGATAAAATACTTTGACTTGAATGATTTACCTATGGATTTGGTTGCTAAAGATTTGGAAAAACATTAGGAAATGATGCTATCAGTATTCTGAGACAATATGGAATAACCAATGAATCAAAAACAAATAAGAATATGAAAAAGAATCTTGTAAAGATAAATGAAAACATTCTCAGACAGATTGTTGCTGAAAGTGTTAAGAAAGTACTGAAAGAATATGCAACAAATGAACCAGTTTCTGATTATGAAATACCTGTAGATGTATGTGATTGGGGAAAAAAGGTGCAAGAATTAGGTTTAGAATTATCCAGATTATGTGGTAAATATAGGTATGAAAATGAAGAACTTTATGCTATATTAAAGAATATTGAACATGAATATAATGCTGTATGTGGTGACTTGAACACATATGACATTGCACCTCACTGGGAATCTTAAAATAGTGGATAACTGGCCATTGGCTTTGCCACATAATAATCTTTAAAAAATCTATCAGCAATAACAAGAATTTTTACAAAAAAGTCCAGACTTTTTTTGTCTGGACTTCAACAAGTATATTGTTCCCTTTTAAAATGGAAGGTCATCACCACCATCATCATTTAAAGTACCACTTGTAACTTGTGAAGGTGCTTCATTAAGAACTTGTTTTTCCTCAGGTTTACTAAGTTTACTAAGAGAAATAGTAGGTTGAGCAATAGGTGTTTCAACAGGTGCAGATTCAGGCATTTCAGTTCTTGCATTATCTTTTCCACCAAGATTAGGAACATTGATATTCCAAGCAGTAATATTGTGATTTAGGTAAACATTACCTGTTTTTCCAATATTAATCTTACTATCAAGTGCACCAACAATAACAACAAAAGTACCCTTCTTAAGAACCTTAATTTGAGTGTTGATTACAAAAGAATCATAGGAAATAACATCATACCAGATGGTTTTATCTTCACCATTCTTGTACTTATTTTCAGCAACAGTAAATCTAACAAATTTTGTTCCATTGGCAGTCTGATTAACTTCAGCATCCTTACCAAGTCTTCCAATTACAATAATACACATAAATTTTATATATTTTTAAATAATTAATAATTCAATTCACAGCAAATATACAAACAAATTAATTAAAAACAAAAACTATTTATAAAAAAAGTATTATTATGGAAAAGAAAAGTTTTTTTTGGTGGTTTATATTTGTTTTGTTATGTATATGGCAATTCCCACAATTTTTAGTTTCATTAGTTATGATTCCATTCATTGGAAAACTAGAAGTTGTTGGTATTAGGCATTTTAATATATGTTTCAAGGCAAGCAAAATGCATGGTGGAATTTCTTTAGGCCCATTTAGTTTTGTTGATTATAAATTAACAGAAGTTGATTATGGTATCCCACATGAATTAGATGGGCACACAGTACAAAGCAAGATTTTAGGTGTTCTATATTTATTTGTTATTGGTATTCCTAGTATTTTTTGGGCAACATTTAGTAAGGCAAAATGTTATTATAATTTCTATACTGAATCTTGGGCAAACAAATGTGCTAACATAGAAACAGTTCATCTTAAAAATGGAAAATGTTATTGTAAATTAAAAAAATAAGTAAAGAAAAAGAAAATGATATGAAAAACAATGAATACATAAAAGACCTTGATGAATTACAGATGTTTGAATTCTGGGACAGAATTAAAATTTATGATAGTTACAAGGTTAGAAAAAGAGATTTTGAGAGAGTATTTGAATTAATCAAATATAGATTTCCAAACACAAAATTGTTTGAAAACAGAACATATTTTGATTTAAAAATGGAATGGGCAGTGCACAATTTCTTATATAAATTAAATATGTATGAAGATAGAGTTAAAGATGTTGATTTAGACTATGTTCTTAATAAAAAAGATTTAAGAAGATATAAAATTCTTGGAATACTTTCTTGGTTATTTATAAAATAAGGACTGAAAATTCAGTCCTTATTTTTTTTATTCACCAAAGTTAGTAAAATCAATTATTTTTGATTCTATTTCCCATGTATTTCTCATAAAGGTTATTGTTTCACCATTAATTTCCTTTTGTTTTTCAGTTTGAACTTTTTTAAAGATTCTTCCATATTTTTTATCATCTGATAATGAATCCCAATCAATACCAGTTTTTTCTTTTAAGTAATTAACTTGTTCTTTTGCACCTTTTTTTAAAAGTTCTTTATAACTGCAATAGGTTTGTGCTGTTTGTTGTCTTGAATTTCTAATACAATCATTTTGTCTAAATATTAGCCAAGCCTTTACATCATTTAATGATGGAACTGACCAAATTTTACAATCAAATTCTACTAATTTATGATTTTCAATTAAATTACAAATATCTTCATTTGTTTTAATTTTTTCTTCTTGTGATTTAATTTTATTAATTAAATATAATTGATTGAATTTAGTACTTGCCATTGAAGCAAGTATAGATTGTAATTTACATAATCTTCCACCAAATGGTAAATCAGTCTGACTATTATCTTTAATAATAAGTGTTATTTCATCAGATTGTGTAAATGCAAATTCAACATTTTGTACTTTTTCACATAGATATCTGGTAGTTTCATTCATCATATTAATAAAATCATCATCAAAAGGTAGTTTAAATTGTTTTTTTATTAATTTACTAAAACTTCTACCATCAAGATGTGCAATTGCAAAACAATTTGGCAATAATTTATAATCATATAATGATTGAAAGTATCTACATTTTTCTTTTAATGTTTCAAAAATCATAATTATTTTCTCCTATTATTAGTGTTTGGTCTTGATGAATTGTTAGGTTGTTGTCTTGGTATCACTCTTTGTGGATTAGTAGGTTGAGGTCTTTGATTATTGTTTGGCCTTGGTGAAACATTAGGCTGTGGTCTTGATTCAGGTCTTGGAATAGGTCTTACTCTTGGGGTTTTAAGTATAAATGGCCTATATCTATAATCATAATATGGATAATTCCCATAATAATAATGATAGTCATAATAATAATCACCTATCCTTCTATAAGATACATTATATCTTATATTCCCATGATTATCAACATACATATACATTGAATTAATTTCAACTAAACCCAAACAATATAACTCATATAGTTCAGCATATCTTTCTTTAAGAATTGTCATTCTTTCACTATAGTTATAAAAATAATGTTTTTTAAATCTGTAATTTACTTTATAGTCAACATTTCCATTAGGTAATTTATATTCTCTAATAGAAGAAACTGATAAGACATCATTAACATAATACTCATATAATTTTGGATATCTTGTTTCCAAAATATAAGCAATTTCATAATCAGAGCTAATATATCTTGAACCATTGTATGCTGTAGAACAAGATATAAATAATATAAGGCAACTTATCAAACAAATAACTAACCTTTTCATGATTCATATATTTTTATGTTTTATTATTTAGATTTGAATTAAATTCATTTTTACATTGTTCACTACAAAATTTGGGTGAAGTGTCTTTTCCTTCTAATATTTCTTCAGGTATATTTTTACCACTATATATAATTTTTCTACAATTAGAGCAAAGAACTGCACCAGCACCACCATTGAATTTAAAAACCAAATGGTTATTTTCAAGCACTTTATTCATCATTTTCTTTATTTAATTTTTCTAAGTCCATATGTAATCTCTTAAGAAAAGATTCTTCATTATCATCTCCTGCTAATAAATAGTCAATTCTATGAGCATAAATCTGAGCCTTCTTTAAAATATCAACAGCCTTTTTAAATTCATTGATAGTTTCATCACTATAATTATAATGATATTTTTGTTCATCATAATAATTATATGGATTATTTCTTCTATCTTCTTCAGTTATTTCAACTTTATTTTTAAAAATAACATCTTCTATTTCATCAATAATATATTGAATATTATATTCTTTGTAATCAAAACTTCCTCCTGACATATAATTAGTTTTTTGCCAAACATACAAATAAAAAATGAGAAAAACAAAATTTCCTTTAACTTGCAATAACTTATAAGTACTAGTAATTTTATTTCAAGAATATTTTATTATAAAAAAAATAAATAGCTAAATATATTATTTTAAGCTAATTATATATATTAGCTAAATAAATACTCATAGTACATAAGATAGTATTAAGACATTTTGTTTTTTTTTAAAAATGTTTTATATTTTTGTAAAAACAAATAAAGAAATGGAAAAAACTAATTTACCAAACATCATTCAAATTCCTGTCAACAGAGATGGGCACAAGAACTATTTTAAGAAAGTAAAAGATAATTATTATATTTTTGTTGCTGAACATGATTGGGCAACATATAGAGTAATTGGAAAGCAAAATGATATTAAAGCATTTGACCCATCAGGTGGACCATTTATTAGCCCTGGATTTAAACTTGAAAATTATGTTCTTACAAAAATTGTTGTAGAAGATAATCACATTTTCTTTGTTTTTGAGGAAGATGTGGCATGATTTTTGAAGAGTTAACATTTAAATAAACAAAAAGCAAAATATTTATGAAAAAGAATGGCATTATTACCTTAATTTGTTTTGTTATTATTGGAATTGGTGTTGTACTTGGTGCTTCACTTTATTTTAGTTATAACAACAGTGAAATTAGACTTAGGAAAGAAGCTGTTGCTCAGTATGACAAGGTTGAAGGTGTTTATGACAAAATGTGGAAAATCCTTCAGCAAAAAGCACAGGTTTCCAATGAATATAAGGAAGCCTTTAAGGAAATTTATCCTGAAATTATCAGTGGTAGATATTCAAGTGGTGATGGGAGTTTAATGAAATGGATTCAAGAAGATAATCCAGATTTTGATTCCTCATTGTATAAAGATTTAATGGCTTCAATTGAGATTTATAGGACTGAGTTTCAAAAGTCACAGGAAAGACTCATTGATATTGTAAGAGAGCATGAGGTTCTTATTTCCACATATCCTTCAAAGTGGTTTATCAAGGACAAGTCTCATATTGAATATGTTTTAATTAGTTCTACAATAGCAAAAACTGTTAGGGAAACAGGACTTGATGATAATATTAATTTATTTTAATTATGAAGATTTTATTTTACAAATTCATGATATGGTTTGAAAGGTTTTCTTTCAATAGCATTAAATATAATTGGCTTGTTGATATGTATTTACCTTTTGTTCCAATGTTTATTGATTTGCTGAGGTAGTGGAAATCATTTTATTTTTTATACCTTTTATTGTTGCTTTTTTCCTTTTAAATTTTTATAAGGAAAAAGTAACTTTTTTTGAGTACATTATACTAATATGTAGTTCTATAATAATTACATTGTCATTCATTTGGATATTTAAAAGTTCAAAAACTAATGATATTGAATATTTTGGTGGATATATTGAAAAGATAAGGCATTATGATGATTGGGATGAATGGATAGAACAAACTTGTACCAGAGAGGTTGCAGTTGGTGAAGATAGTGATGGTAATACAATTTATAAAACAGAGGAATATGATTGTTCATATAGAGCATATCATAATGAATATTGGATATATGTTGACAATTTAAGTAAAGATGAACATATCTTAACCAAAGAACAATTCAATGAAATTTTAAATAGATTCAATCATCCTCAAAAAGTTTTTGTTGATATGCATAGGCATTATTATAGAAAGGATGGTGATGCTCAGGATTATTATTGGCCAAAAACAAGAAACACAATTAGGACAATTACAACAACACATTATTACAAAAACAAAGTCAGGAAATCAAATTCAATATTTAAATTTGAAAAAATTACAAAAAAACAAGCAAAAGAACTTAACTTGTTTGAATATCCAAAAATAGATAATTTAGACCAAAATACAATTCTTACTAATAGTATAAATGTAAACCAAGAGGAAATTGAAACTATTAAATACATTAATGGCTATTATGGAAAGTTAAAACAATTCAGATTGTTTGTTCTTTTATTTCCATCCAATGTTGGTATTGAGCAAGCATTTAAACAACAGGCATATTGGGAAGGTGGGAATAAAAATGAATTAATAGTTTGTTTTGGGGTTAATTCTGATAGAACAGTTGATTGGTGTTATTCTTTTTCATGGGAAGATGAACCATTTCTTTCAATTAGTACAATGGAAAAATATAGGAATAATGAAAAACTTAATATATCAGAATATGGTGAATGGCTAATTCAAAACCTAAACAATTGGAAAAGAAAAGAATTCAAAGATTTTGAATATATTAAGGTTCAATTGACAAATGGTGAATATATTGCATTGTTTATTATTGTAATATTAATTAATACAATTATTTCATGGATTATTGTTAACAATTGTTATGTTATGAAAAAGTTTGTTAATTAAAAAAAGAAATCATATATTTGTAAAAAAATAATTTGTTATGACATTAGATGAATTAAAAACATTATTAATAGATAATGGTACTGAGGAAGCAGTTGTTTTTGAAAATCCAGATTATGCCAATGCATTTATTGGTATTTCACAAGACAATAGAGTAATTTATGATTATGATAAAATGGTAGATTGTCTTGTTGAAGAAGATGGTATGACTGTTGAGGATGCAATGGAGTTTATTGATTACAATACAATCAGGGCTATTCCATATATTAATAATGGGCCTATTGTAAAATATAACTTGGTATAAATTATATAAAAATATGAAGATAGAGGTTAATTTAGATGAAACAAGATTCAAAGATGTTTTGGATAATGAATTAAATGCTTTCTCAAAAGATGAATTACATGATATTATTGTAAAGGCAATGAGTGAGTATCTTGCAAATGATGAAGAAATGAAAAAACTTTTTTTGGTTGAAAAAAGAAATCATTGGGGAGAAATTTCAAATGAGCCATCATCAATATTTACTAAAATTATTAATAATGTTGATTGCAATCCAATATTTGATGAAGTAAAGAAAAAAATCAAAGAATATCTTACTGAAGAAGGTAGTATTCAAAAAATGGCTTTAAGCATGTTTGCTAATTTGTTTATGAAAAATTTACAAAGTAGTATTTTTAATGATAATTCATTTATTAATGCTATCAATGCTTTAATTTATCAAGGAATTAATAATGTAAAAAATGATGGAAGATATTAAAGAAATATTACATAAAGCATTTTATTATGCTAAAGCATGTATAGATTATAAGACAAAAAAATTAAATTTTCTTATTTTACCTGTATATATAACAATTGAAAATATCATAGATACAGGAACTTTATATGAGATTACATTTTCTTGTGAAGAAAGAAAGTTTGAAAAAAATCAAAACAAAATACATATCCCAAAGAATAAAGTTGAATTCATGTCTAAGTCCAATTATGGTATTTTTATACTTAATGAAAACCTTAAATTTGTAGAAAATAATTTATCTTTTTGGCTTAAAGAAAGGCAACTTGAATTATTTGATTGGCAAAAGAAAGAAAAAGAAAAAATTAATAAAAAGTTTACTGAAAGATTAAATCTTTATATTGAAGCATTAAAAATGTTAAATTAAATTGATAAGGTATGATTTCTGTTAATAATGAAAAAATAAGTACTAAGCATTTTCCAGATAACACTCAATTTTTTAAACTTGATACTGGTTTTGTGCAAGAAATTCCAAATCTATTTACTATTACATGGGCATATGAGAATGAAGAGGAATGTATGACTTTGTGGTATGCTGTAAATCATTTAAGAGATAAAAAGAAAAATGCAATTATAAATCTTTATGTATTGTATTTCCCTAATGCCAGAATGGATAGAACTAAAGCAAATGATGAAGTATTTACTCTTAAATATTTTGCAAAGTTTATTAATGAACTTAATTTAAATAATGTTTACATTTTGGACCCTCATTCAAATGTTACTCCTGCTCTTATTAATAATGTAACAATCCTTCCTTGGGAAGATTATGTTAAGAGAGTGATGGAATACCTTGAATTTAATGTTAATCTTAATCAAGAGCATAGTAATGATGGATGTGTAAAAATGATTGAAAGACTTGTTATTTACTTTCCAGATAATGGTGCAATGAAAAGATATTGTGATACTAATTTGTTTGGTAATAGAGAGGTTCTTTATGGTATAAAAAACAGAGACTGGGCAACAGGAAAAATTCTTGGTTTAACTATTAATGATAGGAATGGTTATGAACTTAAATCTGACAAAAAAAATGTAAAAGTTTTGGAAGGTAAAACTGTTCTGATGGTTGATGATATTATTTCTTATGGTGGAACATTTTCAATCAGTGCTGATAAATTAAAGGAACTTGGTGCAAAAGAGATTTATGCCTATGCAACACATTGTGAAAAGAGTGTTCTTGATGCTGATAAGAGTATTTTACTTGAAAGACTTCAAAATGGTACTGTTAAGAAAATATTTACAACCAACAGTCTATTCAATATAGAAAGTGAATTTGTACAAACTATCTAATCATGATTAAAGGAAAAATTTTAATTACAGGTTCAAATGGTCAATTAGGTCAATGTTTAAGGAAGGCTATTGAAAGCAGTCCTTACATTGACCAATATATTTTTACCAATAGAACTGATTTTGATATAACTAATATTAAACAAATGGAAAAATATCTTCAAGACAATGAAGATATTGAAATAATTATTAATTGTGCTGCTTATACTGATGTAAAAAATGCTGAAACAACAGATGGTTTTAAAAAGGCACTATTAATTAATAGGGATGCTGTTAAAAATCTTGCCATATTATGTAATAAATATGATATATTCTTAGTACATTTTGGTACTGATTATATGTATAGAACATATGAAAATAAGCCAATTAAAGAAAATGAAATACATTGGTCATATAAGAATGAAGATTTTGCAATATATGCCAATGAAAAAATCAATAAATATGGTTTAAGTAAATTGCTTGGGATAAGGGAATTATTCAATGAAATGAAGAAAATCCCACAAACACCAAGATTTGTTGTAATTATTGTTTCTTGGTTATTTTCTGAATATGGTAAAAATTTTGTAAAGACAATATATAACAAAATAATCAATGGTGAAAATCTTGAAGTTGTTTTAACACAGATTGGTTCACCAACATATGCAATGGATTTGGCAAATTTCATTATTAATAAAATTGAAATGGAAGATGGATGCTTTATTACAAATGAAATAAATAACAATTGGAACAATGGTTTTGACCCAATTAATTATGCTCATATATTAAATTTTGCTAACTTAGGACTTGCTTCTTGGTATGATATGGCAAAATTCATTGAAGGCATTGTAAATGGCAATAATCAAATTGCACCAAGAGAAAAACCTTTTGATAATATTATCAGGCCAGAATATAGTGTTTTATGCCTTGATAAACTTTTATCATTAAATAATAATAAATCATATATCAGACATTGGACATCTGCAATATCTGATTGTGTAAATAAAATTGCTGAAAATGGAGATTAAACTATTTTTGAAAAAACTATTCTGTTATAGGAAATGGAAAAGATTAAATCAATTAACTGATATGGACATTAAAGAAATGACACCTGAAGAAATTGGCAAAAGATTTAAATTATTTGATTTTTTTTATAAATAATTTGGTTTTTTAAATTTTTTAATATATATTTGCAAAACTAAACATGATTGTGGCATGATTTTTGATAAAGAATATCTACACAATTTGAATAAGAAAAAAATTATTGTTAAATAACATTTTAAAAATTAAAATTATGAAGAAAATTTTTAGTATTATTGCAGCTATGGCCATTGCAATTATGGCTTCTGCACAGAATTATGAGTATGTAGGTGCATTTGGTATGCCTTATGTTAATGTTAATGGTGGTGCTGTTTCTGCACTCAATGCAGCATCTTTCAGTGACTTTGTACATAATGCCAGACCCACTGCTGCTCTTGAAGTTGGTACTTATGTAACTCCTGTTTGGGGTTTCAGTGTTGAGGGTACTGCATTGTTTGGAACTCCTGGTGCTCATACTTTTGTTGACCAGCACAGTGTCCTTGCTAATGGTAAGTTGAACCTTTCTAATCTTTTTGGTGGATATAAGGGTTATCCAAGGAGGGTTGAGGTAGTTGCTGTTCCTGGTATTGGTTGGGGACATGATTATGGCAACCTTGATGAACTTAAGGATAGGAATTACTTTAACTATAGGGCTGCTGCTGAGGTCAATGTTAATCTTGGTAAGGCAAGGGCATGGCAAATCAATGTAAGACCTGCTGTTCTTTGGATGAATAGGGGTGAAGCTGTCAGTGACCATAATGTTATCAACCCTAAGTTTGAAAATGCATTTGCTAATCTTACTGTTGGTGTTACCTATAAGTTTGGTAATAGAAGGGTTAATTCCCATAACTTTGTAACCAATAACTATGCTTATAGTAAGGCAGATTATGATGCTGCAATGGCAAGGATTGCTGAACTTGAAGGTAGGAAGCCTGTTGTCAAGGAGGTTGTTGTTGAGAAGGAAGTTGTCAAGGAAGTTGTTAAGGAGGTTCCTGTTATTGAAGGTGGTTCAACTGTAGTTTCTTTCCCTATTGGTAGTGCAACTTTGAGTGCTGTTGAGAAGGCAAAGCTTGATACTTTTGTTAAGTCTTTTGATAAGAATAGTCCTGTTCAGGTAATTGGTTCTGCTGATACCAAGACTGGCTCTAAGAGTAGGAACAATTATCTTGCAAGTGAGAGAGCAAAGGTTGTTAAGGAATATCTTGCAAAGACCTTTGGTGCAACCAATGTCAAGACCTCTACTGAACTTGATATCAATGCACTTCCTGAAGCAAGCAGGGCAGCATATGTTGTTGTTGAGTGTGCTGATGTTGACTAATTTAAATAATAAATAAAATAAAAAGACCTGAGTTAATCAGGTCTTTTTTTATTTAAAATATTTTTTAATATACTTGTTAATAGATTCAGTAATTATTGAATTCAATTGACTTTCAGTTAGTTTAACTGATTCATTTTTAGTTTTCTTTACTTTGTTTGGAAGTCCTTTATGTTTTGTTTCTGCAAAATCTTCAGCATCTTTTTTTGATATTGAATTTGCAATGTTTTTAATTTCTTCAGAAGGATGTTTTAGTTCACCTTTTTGATAAGCATGAACCATTCCAAACAATCTTTGTTGTGATTTACTTTTTGCTGGCATAATAAAAACATTTTAATAAATATTATCCATATCAATTCCAAATTCATATACTCTATTGAAGTATTTAATAAGGTCTACTAATTGGTCATGACTAAGTGCTGAATAAACCATATCAAGCATTGCTTGTGCACCAACTTGTTCTGTCATTTCATCCCATGCTTCAAGAACTTTACTATTTGTTGAACCTTCTTTTAAAATTTTTGCAACACATTCAACAACCATAGATTTAAGTTCTTTTTCATTTATATTAACAACTTTCTTTTCCATAACAATATATTAGTTTAATTGAGCCTTATAAATTAATTGATTTGAGGTTTCTAAAATTTCATCAACAACAGCACAAATGTTATCATAGTCCTTATTGTCTGAAATCATTTCTTTAATTTCACTTGCTAAATTAATTAATTCTTCCATAATTGCTTTATAATCTTCATTTGAAGATGGTTTGGTTTCATTAATTAAAAGTTTAATATCCTTTCCACTGATAAAAGTCTCAGCCAATGAATCTTCCCATGAGCATAATTCACCAATGCTTTCATCTGTTACCATATGTAAAGCATATTTATCTGTGTTCCAATGAATTTCTCTAACAGGTTTTTGTGCATTATGTAAAAATGAAATTAAGTCAATAATTTTATTATCAACATCTTCACTTCTTTCCTCTTTTAATATTTTAACAATTGATTCAGCAATTAATTTATGTAATGCTTTCTCATTTAATTTAACTTGTGTCATAATATTATATATTTGAATTAGTTATGTTTAATATAAATAGTATTATTATCAAATAAATCAATAGAAATTTCTTGTTCTGACCAGATATGTTGTTTTTCTTTTTCACTATATTCTTTTCTGAAAACTTTATATACTGTTATATATTGATTTTTCTTTAAATATAAAACATTACCAGTGGAAGAAATAACATTAATTGTATGTGCACTTTGAATATTTGTTAATTTATATATATAGTTGACAAATATTGTTGGGACACCTTCTTTAACTGTTTCTATTTCTTTTCTTTCAATATTATTTGTTACATCTACACCATTGTCTGTTACTGAAATAGTATCAGTAAGATTTGATGGTACAATTGTAAGTTTATATGAATCACCTAATAATGCAACTGTTTGACCATTTGGATATAATTTACAATCTGTATTTGTTTGTGATGTTACAAAGTAATATGTTACATCACCAAAAATGAAAATTAAAGAATGTGACTGATTTATATTATTTAAATCATATGTATAATATAAATCAACATCAACTGGCTCCATTGATAATATCTTAAATTGAAGATTATCATTGTTTGAATCAGTTGCTTCATCTTTACCATATTTAATATCAATATAATGTGTACCTGAAGGCACTTCATATGTTATTGTTTGTGGTGTTGGTGTATTATATGATGCAGTGTTTAATCTTATTTGTTCTAAACCTGCATCTGTTGTAGTATCACCAGCAGTTTGTGATGAATTCCAACCTGATGTAGATAATGTTGTATCAACTTTACCAAACACACCAAAATCATATGTTGCTTCAGCATAATTAATATATTCAAAAGTAACTAAGTATCTAACAGAAAAATTGAATGTAACTCTTGCAATAGATGCAGAACTTGAAATACCTTGATTTGTTGATGTATAATATCCTGTTGTTGTATTTAATGTAAAACCATAAGTTGCACCAGGTGCTGTTGTTATTGCTGAAGTAGGTGTATTACCATGTTTCACCAACTGATTTGTAATATCAACACCATTATCTAATGCAAGTGTTAATTTTGGGTCAGATGGTGTAATAGTAATAGTTTCACTTGTCCCACTTTCAACCCTTGTTGTACCTTTTGATGGCGTTGTTGTTGCATTAATTGCAGATATTGTTATTGGATAATATGTCTTATCAGGGTCTTCCTCAGGTGGTATAATAACATTTTCAGTTACAAGTATTACATGGTCTTCAGTAATATTTGTAACAGTATATTCATAATAATATGGATTACCACTATCAGGAATAGTATATTCAACATAACATGTTGCACCATTGATTGCACCACCATAATAACCCAATCTACAATATAATTTCAAATTTGGAAGTTGTGCAACTGTTGGTAATGTTGTTGCTTCTATTGTTTGTGTTGAATTACTAGTACCAATGGATTTAAAGTTAAGTTCTTCACTTAATGTTGTTGCAGTAGTACCAAGTATTAACTGAGCACACATGTATTCATTATTATTTGAGGTGCTTTCAGCATGTCCATTTACTTGACAATATAATCTTGTAATTGTTGCATTTGATGGGATATTGTTAAAAATTAAATTGTATGTAAAACCAGCAATAGTTCTACTACCTGAACTATAATAATTTGATGATGTAGTAGAACCTGTAACCCCTTTCCCAACAAGACCTTGGAAATAACTAGCACCATTACCATTAAACCCACCACTTAAAAGTGTGTATTCACCTAATACTGTTTCAGAAGAACCAGATGTAACTTTTTGTTTTGCAACCAATTGGTCAGTTACATCAACATTATTATCTTTAACAATTATGCTGCTAACATCATCAACATTAATTTTAACAATACCATTTTGATTTTGAAAAACTTCTTGTGATGAAGGTTCAACTGTTGCTAAATCAGTATCACTTGAAGCATTAATATCATACATGCTACCTTCAACAGAATATTCAACTTTCAAACTTGCACCATAAAATGAAACTGTAGAATAACCAGTTGCTCCTGTCCCACTACTAAGTTTAGTTATATACATTCTAATTTTACAATTTGCTAACTCTTCTCTTGTCCAAGTTCCTGTTGTTAATGAATGTGTTGATGGGCTAGTATTGGTTCCTGTTATTGTTGTAGCATTACCTTTAGGTGTGGTATTAGTACATAACTGTGCTTGTCTTATATTATAATAATTAGTGCCTTGTGTACCACATTTTACTACACAAGAAACTGAATTTATTGTTGCACTTTCTGGTATTGAAGAACAATCAAAATTATAATAAAAATAACTTTCTGCTGATTGTCCTGTGTTTGTATAAAAAGCAGCTCTAGTTGTTGAGCCACTATCAGTATATCCATTACTTATTACATTTCCATTGTAAATACCATCAACAGCTGTACTGCCATCATTGTAATTTGATGCATATGAAGAATTAACATTATCAAATGATGAAGGAATAAAAGTTGCAGCACTTGTTATACTAATTGGTCTACTCATATAAATTACTAAATATTGTTATTTAAATAAATAGTTCCTATATCAAATAAATTTGTTGAAATAGGCTGTTCTACCCACACACTGTTGTTTTTTTTATATACTTTTTTATATTCAATCCAACTATTTTCTTTATGATAAATTCTATTGGATGAACTTGATTTCTCTGATACTGAAATTACATGGTCAGAATTAATACTTGATATTGTATAAGAATAATTTCCACTACTTCCTGTAAAATTATTTGTAATATCATTATTATTATCTATAATTTTTATATTGGATAATGAACTTGCATTTGTTGTCAATGTTATACTATTACCTGACTCAATTTCACTGGCAGAAGATGTAATGGAAGTTCCAGCAACAGATGAATTTGTTGAAATAGAATACCATGTAATTGAATAATTAATGTATAAATCAGCACCATAAAAATAATTAGTATTTACATTATTACTTGGAACAATTTTAAATCTTAAATTATTTAAATCAGTTACATTCCAATTTCCTCCATTAGTTTCAGGTGTTGTATAAGTACTTACTCTAGTAGGTGTTTGTGTGTCTCCAACACTTGTAGTTAAATTAGAAAGTGATAATGTCCAAGTATCTTTATTTTTTGAAACAGTAACCTTTGCTTTCCAAGATACTGAAGTTATATTAGCAAACTGTGAAATATTGCTTGTATTAAATTTGTAATACCATGTTCTATTTTCTTGTTGTGAACCAGTAAATCTTGCATATGTACTACTACTTACATCTGTACAACCCCTTTCTGTATAACTATCTCCATTTTGTGATGAAATGTCTGTATCATAACTTGAAGGATAGCCACTAAAACTATAATTTTGAATTCTGCTCATAATAAATAAAAAATAAAATCCCTTCCTTTTTAATAGGAAGGGATAACCTATATTAATCTTCTATTTTATTATTAATTTTATGATGTTTGTAAATAAATATCACCATCAATACCTTGTGAATTATTAGGTGCTGTAGTACCTGTATAAATTGTAACTGGTGTAATCCAAACTAACTGGCCAGAACTATTAATAGAAAGAACCTTTCCACTATCTGATGCACTATATGCTGGAAGTTCATTTGGAATATTAATGGTTTTATTTGAAGATGCATTTGTTGTAAATGAATTTACATTTGTGCCACCTTTTTGAATTGTAATTGTACTATCATTGACAGTAGGAATTGTAGGTGTATTATTTAAATCATTATATGAACCTGTTTTAGCAACTTTATGCAAAGCAATGCTACCTGACAATGCCTCATTAGTGGCAGTAGATAAACTTGTTGTTGCTGTAGTTGTTAATGTGCCTGGTGCTGAAGGGATTGTAGGTTTATTATTTAAATCATTATATGAACCTGTTTTAGATACCTTATGTAAAGCAATATTACCAGATAATGCTTCATTACTTGCAGTAGCCTGTGCTGTTGTTGCTGTAGTTGTTAATGTGCCTGGTGCAGCAGGGATTGTTGCTGTAATTGCAGCAACTCTATTTGTTTTAGTTGCTGTTGCACCATTAAATGTTACAGCTGTAATTGTATCAGAAAGTTTTCTTGTTGTACCATCAGCAACACCATCAAGGGTTGTACCTGTTGGAAGTGCACCTACTTCTGATGCAGTATATGTTGGTTTATTTGTTTGTTTTGCCCAAGAAGGAACAGTTGGGTCTGTTTCTGTATATCCTGTTAAGTAATTATAACCTTCAATTTGAGTTTTAACATCACCTGATGTTGTAAATGTTTTATCTTTAACTAAAGAAATTTGATGGTTTGAAACATTAATACTTGTTACTGCATTTCCATTACCACTTGTTGTACCTGTAGATAATTGAGTTTCAGCAGTAAGAACAGTTCCAAGGTCAACAACACCTGATGTGCCTTTGCTTGCACCATTCATATTAATACCAGTAATAGTACCATTTCCTTTACTATTCCAAGTTGATTTTTCAGTATCAGTAACTAATCTATGTGTTGCATCCTCTGTAAATGAAGAAAGTGCTGTAGGTTTATTGTTTAAATCATTATATGAACCTGTTTTAGATACTTTATGTAATGCAATATTACCAGATAATGCCTCATTGCTTGCAGTAGCCTGTGCTGTTGTTGCTGTAGTTGTTAATGTGCCTGGTGCTGAAGGGATTGTAGGTTTATTATTTAAATCATTGTATGAACCTGTTTTAGACACCTTATGAAGTTGTACTGCATTTGATAATGATTCTGATGTTTGAGTTGATAATGCAGTACTTGCTGTGGTTGTTAAAGTACCAACAGTACCACCACCTCCACCACCACTACCAGCAGTAACATTTACAATTGAATCATTTGTATTTTTAATATAGATTGCTTCAGAACCTGCTGCATAATTGATTGCAATTTCACCATATTGAAGTTGTGAAGGTTCAGGTGCTTTGTTAAGTACACTACTTTTTTTGTTTAATTGAATACCATTTTTTCTAATTACAGCCATTTTATATAAAATGTTTTTTTTATGCTTATTTAAGCAAAATTATTATTCAAATATAGATTTGATTATTTTAATCCACAAAATCTTTTTATTGCATTTACATGAATTTCAGCAATAGCATTTCTTCCAGCATCAGACATTAAGAATTGGACATCTGTTTTATTGTCTTGAAATAGGTTTTCTGTTAAGATTGCTGGGCAAAGTGCTTTATAGATAATAGTGAAATTTGATTCATAATCAGGGTCACCATCTGTTGTATCTTTTCTTAATGTCATATTATATTTTGGTAATATTTTTTCTGCTTCTTCATAGAACATTGTTGCAATTGCATCAGATTTAGTAACACCTCTTGTTGTCCAAACACTCCAACCTCTTGCTGACATCCATTTATCACCCATGCCAGCAGCATTTGCATGAACAGATATTAGCATACATTTGTTTGCACCAAATTGTTCACAAATTTTATTGGCTCTATTTGCTCTTTTTGATAATGCAATATCTTCTTCAATTTCAGGAACAATGATATAATATTTTATACCAAGTTCTTCAAGTTTACTAGCAATTCTTTTAACAATATCTCTACTAAACTCATATTCATAGAATCTTGTCCCATCTTCAAATAATGGACTACATTTGCCTGGTGTTGATTTTGCATGTCCATTATCCAATATTATAATATTTCCATTATAGTTATCCATATCAATATTTGTTTCAGTTGGTTTTATATTATTATCTGTTATTTCAGGTTTAGGTTCATCATTGTTTTCCTGTTGATTATCTTCCTGATTATCAATATCTGTTATTATGTCAGGGTCATTAGTATTCACAATGACTTCATCTTCATTTTTTAAAAAAATTTTTTTTAAAAAGTTTATAATTAACTGAAATATATTAACCATATGACCAAGCTTTCTAATAAATAGTAGTTAATTAACAAATAATTAATTATGATATTATGTTTTTTTGGCTATTTGTTTTGTTATTTTCATACTATTTATATAAAAAAAAAATAGATTATGATTTATTTAAAATTATACAATAATAACCAAACATTTGCAGAAAATGAGACTGAGTACAATGTTGGTTTAACTGATAAACAGAACTTCCATGAGTTACCATCAGTGTGTCTTGTTGAAGACAAAGTAGATATGGAAGCAGTTGACTCACTATCAGGTGCATCAAAAGTACATTATAATCCAAGACCAGTTGTTATTTCAGGTGATACATTGTTTTATGATGACAAGAGAAGAATCTTTTTTGAACTTCAACTTGAAAACAATCCAATGCACATTGATGGTGAAACACCTGTTGAGAATTTCAGTGCAAAAACTTTTGATGTATCTGAATATGCAACTGATGCAGAATTGGAACAATCATTCAGTGGTTTCTTTGGAACATATACAATAAGTGGTGATTCTAAAGAATATCTTGAAGAAGATAATCTTGTTCTTGTAATTAATCCAAATGATACACCATATAAGGGTTTGGTAAGAACAATTGATGGTGAAGAAGTAACACCTGATATGGGTGATGATGTTGAATGCATATTATATTTGACTAAATAATAGAAAAATAAAAAGAAAAAAAATATATATAAATTATGGCAAAAATTGCAAAAGTTAAAATTGGTGGTTTAATGTTTGATATGACAGGTGGTGGTATTGGTGGTGGTATGATTGAAACCACATATGCTGACCTTGTATCTGCAAGAGACAGTGGTAATCTTGTTCCTGGTACTTATTATAGAATTACTGATTATGTTACAACAACATCACAGTCAGGAACTACAGCAGCAACACATCCATTTGATGTTGTTGTCCTTTCATTAAGTGAAAATACTTTATCAGAGCAAGCAATGGCAATGCATAGTGAAAGAGATACACAAGGCTATTTTGAAAATTCAAATGTTGAAGCATGGCAATTATGGTATTGTCTTGATAATGATACTGACAGGTTTGAATGGGCATCTTCTTCAGGTAAAGGTGTTATCTATAGAATGATTGATGAAAATGAAAATGATTGCCCTTATGACTTCAAGAACATTATGTTTGCAAGATATTTCCCTAACTATGGGGAAGGTGATGTTCAAGAAGAATTAGGATAATAACTAAAAAAACATAAAATTAACAATGGATTTTTGTAACAGCAATAAAATAAATAAATGGATGGTGAATGAAAAACAAGCTTTAAATAGTAATGTTTTCTTCTACAATACCAATACTGATAAAATGGAGGGTTATATATTTTCTGATGCTTGTTTTATTGGTAATAAAATTGGTGTTAATTCCTATAACAACACTTATCCAAGAAAAACAACTGATATGGATTTTGCAGATAACTATGTTATGAACTCCTTTGTTTCACCAACATATGGAACTTTTTATCTTAGGGATTTGTATCATTTAGAATATCTTTCTTTAAATGGTTATTCACTTCAGGATAAATATGTTAAATTATATAATAATAGTAAATATTTTAATTATACAACAGATAGTCCATATACAGATAATTCAGGAGGAACTGGTAAATAATAAATAAATTGATAAAAAAAATAGAGCAATTATATATGAAATGTTTTGGAAATAAAATAAGTAAATATGATAATGGGAGACAAAGTTTAAATAATATTACATTTTGTTTTAATTCATCATCTTCTATATTTACAACAAGTAATATTAAAGAAAATAAAATTGGAGTAAACAGTCATGATGATACTCTTCCAGCATTATGCAATGCTGTAATTGGAAATAATTATTGTGAAGATGTGATTCTTTATCAAGTTAGTTCTAGACAAACAGTTCATTATGCTTTAGTTCCATATGTATTTTATCCATCATGCACAAACATGCCAATTCCATATCTAGCAAAAAACATTGATATAACACCAGGATATCTTAATTTATATTTTAGGATTAATGGTAGTAGTAGTACATTGTTTATTTGGTCAAGTGGATATATGAGTGGTGGTGGTGGAATTGTTGCACAATAAGTAAATTAAATCAGTCAAGAAATTGGCTGATTTTTTTGTTTTTAATTTCAATTTTTTGTATTTTTGCAAAAAACATATTTAAAATATGAACAAATTATTAAATAACTTAAGGTTAAATAAATCATTAACTACAATATATTCAGAAGTTGATGGGCTTTCACTTCAAAATTTATTTTTTAGTGTAAACAACTATTTTCCAAACTGTTATATGTTTACACATTCTCAAAAGCAAAATGATATGTATTTTGATTCATTTAAAATATTGGAAAAATTGAAGGAAAAGTACAATGCAAATGAGATGGAGTATATTGAATATATTACAAAGAATCTATCAACACAGGAAGAAACAGTAGGTTTTTGTATTATACTTCTTCAACAGAACATATTTGCAAGGATTGAAAAGAATGTGTGTGAAAGTTATATTCTTTATGGTAATGAAAATATTGAAGCATTAAAGGATTTCATTAATTTCATTAGTGATTATTATGTTTTACCTGAAGAAGAAAAGAACAATTTATATAAAATTGCACAAACAAATACAGGTTTTGTTTTACAGAAAGGAAAAATCAAGGAAGTAAAAAATTTCAGTCTTGAAAAACAATATAATGATAATTTTAAACATGAAGATGAAAAGATTAGGAAATTCATTAATGACAATGATAAAAGTGGTCTTGTAATTCTTCATGGTGAGAAGGGAACAGGTAAAACAACTTATATTAGAAATCTTATAACAACAAATCCAAATAAAAAATTTGTTTATGTAACACCTGACCTTGTTAATTTTCTTGGTCAACCATCATTCACTAGTTTCTTAGGTACTTTGAGTAATCATGTAATTATACTTGAAGATTGTGAAAATGTAATTAGAGATAGAAAAAGCACAGGTGCAACATCAGCTGTGTCAACATTATTAAACATGAGTGATGGACTTCTTGCTGATGATTTGGGCCTTAAATTCATCTGCACATTCAATGCTGATGTTAATGATATTGATTCTGCACTTATGAGAAAAGGAAGACTTGTAAGTAAATATGAATTTAAAGCACTTACTGTTGAAAAAACTAATGAATTGCTTAAGATTATCTATACTGAAAAAGCAAAAGAACTCAATGATGATGAAAACCCTATTAATGTACAAGAACTTGAAATTCCACAAGTGACAAAGGGTCTTACATTGGCTGATATCTATAACTTTGAAGAAGATTCATATGATAAAATAAGAAAGAAAATTATATAAGTATATGTTGAGTGAAAATGATTTAATTTATTTTGGTGCAATGCTTTTAAAAAGCAAAAATGAACCACCAAGCACTGAAGAATGTATTAACATTGCAAAAGAAATATATAAAAAAATATTTAATGAAGAAAAATAATATATGGCAAAAGAGAAATTAATTGAACAAACAGGTGTTGTACTTGAAAGTTTACCAAATGTAATGTTCAGAGTACAACTTGACACTAATGGTATGGTTATTTTATGTCAATCATCTGGTAAAATGAGACAAAATTTTATCAAGGTACTTGTTGGTGATAAGGTAAAGGTTGAAATGTCACCCTATGATTTGACAAGAGGAAGAATTGTTGCAAGACTTTAGAATTATGGACATAAAAGAAATAATTAGACTTACTCTAATTGAAGTCAGAGACCAAGGATGGGATTTGATTGATGAATTTGTTGGTGGTGATGAAGATACTGCTGTTGACATGGTTTACAACAATATTAAAGATAAAATATATTAAATATGTTTTGGAAATTATTAATCTTAATGTTTATATGTCATGTTGTTGATGACTTTGTACTACAACCAATATGCCTTTCCAAATTGAAGCAGAAAGATTGGTGGTTTGATAATGTTTTTATTGATGATAATGGAAATTATGATTTTAAAAAACAAGAATTTTATAAAAATGATTATAAAATTGCATTGCTAATTCACTCATTATCTTGGTCTGCAATGATATTGTTACCATTACTATTTTTAACACCAACTGCTGGTATTTCAGTGTTCTGTATTTGGATTGCAAATGCAATGATACATTACATCACAGATGATTTAAAAGCAAATGAGAAAAAAATCACACTAGTACAAGACCAAATTGTACATTTTGTTCAAATTTTCTTGACTTTGTTTATACTTTATATTATATTTTAATAATTAATAAAATAATAAAATTAAAAATATTAATGCTATGGCAGATAGATTTGGTTTAATGCCACTTTTTGGTGGTTTTCTTGATGATGATTGGTTTAATAAGGTTTTTACCAATAATTTTAGTAACCTTACAAATGTTAATGAAGCATCTATTTTTAATGATGGTTTTAGTAAAACTGATAATGGATATGAAGTGAAAATTCATTTGCCTGAAAAAGTTACTGACACACATGTCTCAATTAATGTTGTTGATGAAAATGTTGTTCATGTAACATATCAGTATACTGATAAAAATAGCAAAATGATGGGTGATTTTGAATATTCATTACCAGAAAATGCAGACCCTAATACACTTGCTGCTGAACTTGATGGACAAGAACTTGTTATCAAATGCTCACAGAAAAATGTAAAGAAAGAAGAAGGGTCTAATAGAGTACTTCAAATCAAAAAGTAATATTTAATTATTGTTAATAAAGGTCAAGGAAGACAATTTTCCTTGACCTTTATTTTTATATATTATTTTATAAAAAAACTTGTAACTTTCAGATTATTCTTCATACATAAGTAAATGATAATAAGCAGGGTCAATATCACCATGTTTTGCAACCCATGCTTTTTGCCCTTCTTGGATATAGTATTGTCTTTCAGACATGAGTTGTTTATTACTAGAAAGTTCTTGAAATTTCAATTGAGGTGGCATGACATGGTATTGCCTAAGGTGGTTATTTGATGACATTTCTGTAACATTATCAAGTTCATCAAATTTACATTTAACAATATATTTTTTATCATTAATATTTTGTTCAAATATAATATCAACTGTATTTACATCAAAAAATTTAGGGTCTTTTGTATAATAATAGAATCTTTTATCATCAAGGCTTTCAATTTTTTTTATTTTATTATTTTTATATGCATTTTTAATTTTTTTAAGGACATCAACAGTATTTTCATCATAAGACCAACAGCAAATTAAATTTTCATTATACCAATATCTAAAATCAAATAAATCATTATTTTTTAATTTCATGTGTATAATAGGGTGTTTCAATGATGAATTTCCATAATAAATGGTTTCACCATCAAAAGATAAAGTTAATGTATCATAATTCCAGTGAAAGAGAGAAAGATGCCAATTTCTTACTCTCAATTTATCTGGTGTTATAATATCTCTATTTTCTTTTAAAATTCTTTCCATAAAAAAAGGTTCAGTTTTATTCCTGAACCTTTTTGTCTTCTTCTCTTTTAGTTTCTTAAAATACAGTTGGATAATAGATTGCAGGAATTACAGCAATTTTCCATTAACATGAAAAAAAATCAAATAGTGACAAATATTTTTTTATGTTATTATATATTTTATTAAAGTTGTTGATTGGTTAACATTGAGTGAAGTTTGACAAATTCATCATCATTAAATGAATATGTATCACCATTATCATTTTTTTCTTTATTAAGACATTTATAAAAATAACTTCTTGCACTATCTTTATCTTTATCTGGCCATAATTTATAAGCATATTGTGCCATATCTACACCATCACTCTTAAGTGCTTGAATAACTCTTGTTTCCTTGTTCTTTGAAGTTGGCTTTTTAGAATTATCAGAATCAGTGTTATCTTCTGAAGACTTTGTTTCATTCTTATTAATTAAATCAAACAATGATTCCCTGACCATTTGTTTGATTGTTGATTTCAATTCATTTTGTTCTTTTATTGTCATGATATTAATATTTTGGCATGGTTTTTGTTATTAAACAAGCAACAAATTTAATTTATTATGATGACAATTTTAATGACTTCTTTTTATTGGCTTGGTTTTGTACTTGCTTTTTTTTCTATATTTGTATCCTTGAACTATTATAAGTTTGTTGGATTTCATAGATTAACACCTTTTCACATATTCCTATTCCTACTGTCTTTTCTTAGTTGGTGGTTTATGTTAGTTTTTCTTTCAATTATAGTCCTCTATATTGTCATCATGTTCATTAAATGGTTTATTGTTGACTTTTTTGAATTATTCACTTAAAAATAAAATAAATAAAAAACATTATAAGTAAATAAATTCTATATTAATAAATAGTTTTTAAAATATAAAAAGATAAACATATGGTAAATACTGAAATTATTGAAAATATTAAGAATCTTCTTGTTGATTATAATTCCATCTATCCAAATATTGGTGTTTCATATCTACACCATTATCTTGAAGATGGTTTGAATTATAGTGAAGAAGATGCTGAAAAAATCAGGAATTCAATTTCTGAATTCCTTGACAAATATTTTACAAACAATAAAGAAAATGGCTTTGTAACAATAACTGAATATGTGAAGCAATTCTTTAATTGTGATGATAATGAAACAAAAAAAATTGTTAATTTACTTAATTGTTCACACTTGTTTTAATTTAATAGTAAAAGAAATCTTGGAAAAGATTGACAAAATGAGTAAAGACTAATACTTTGGTATGATTTTTGATATCCAATAGATGAATAAAAACAGTAAATAATATGACACAGGAAGAAAAAGAACTACTACTCAAAGACCTTTGTGCAAGGATTCCCTATGACACTCTTGTGCAGTTAAATCCTGGTGCTTATGGTAAACCAGAAAAATGCCTACTATGTGGAGTTGATGGAGAAGAAATCTATCTAAATGTTGATTCTGACCCATTCAGAATTAACAGTATTAAGCCTTATCTCAGGCCAATGTCAAGTATGACTGAGGAAGAAGATAAAGAATGGCAAATTTACAAAAACAATATTGCAGAAAGTTGTGATGAAAGGCTGGAAGAAAAAATTTCTGAACTTCATGATTGGTTTAACAGCCACCATTTTGACTTTCATCATCTAATTGAAAAAGGTCTTGCTCTTGAAGCACCATATGGAATGTATAAAAATGAATGAGATATGAATAAGATTTTACTTAACAGTTATGATGATTTTGTCTCTTTTGTAGATGACCATACTGGAATAATTCCTGAGCATGGAAGGGTTGTGTCTGATTTTTGGGTAGGCCCTGAAAAATATCCTTGTGTGGTTGTCTATGGGATTAGGTATGATGAAAATGGGCCAGATGAATTATTTGGAGAGTTTGTATATTTAGATGATTTTGAAGCATAATGAATATGATTTCTGAAGATTATGTAAGTTTTGAAACAGCCAAACTCCTGAAAGAGAAGGGGTTTGATTGTAATACAAATTGTTACTATATTGAAGATTCAGTTACAAGGACTTTATGTTATAGCCCAATAAGAGAAAATCACAATGCATCTATAGAAAATAATGAATTAGATGTTCACATTAATATTTCAAGTAGAAAAATGTCAGCACCAACCCTCCAAATGGTCATGAAGTGGCTGAGAAAATGGCATAATCTTCACTGTGATGTTGGTTATGATTTCAGATTAGGCTGGCATATTCAAATAACTTCCCTAAAAGAGATTGTCCAAGACCATGATACAGAGATAAAAACCTATCTTCCACATAAAGCAGTTAACTATCCTTCTTATGAAGATGCCTGTGAAGCAGCAATCAAATATTGCCTTGAAAATTTGATTTAAAATAAAATCATGGCATGATTTTTGATATTAAAAGGAGAAAGATAATATATTAATTAATATGAGAACATTGTTTATACATCCAACAGACCCTTCAACTGAGTTTTTAAACATTGTTTATAATGATTATTTAAACAATGATGGTATAACTGTACTTGAAGGTACAAGAATTTCAAGTCACTCAATAAGAGCAGCACTTGCAGATGCTGACAGGATTGTTTTTCTTGGACATGGTACTGAATATGGACTTCTTGATAAGATTGGTAACAGGTATGTTATAACCTCAGAAGATTTGCAATTTTTTAGAGATAAACCTGTTATTTGCTTTTGGTGTAATGCAAATGTTTTTGCTGAAAAGTATAACTTAAATGCTTTTGCAACAGGAATGTTTGTCAGTGAACTTAGTGAAGCAGCATGGTATAATCTTCCATTAGACCAAAATTTAATTGATGCATCTAATATTTTAATGTGTAATATTCTAAGTAGATGTGTTTTTGATGAACCTTCTTCTATTAGGAATATTATTGAACATGGATATATTGATAGGAACAATCCTATTATTTGTTTTAATAGAGAATGTATGGGATTTAATAATTAACTAAATATATGTTTAAACCAATATCACAAGAAACTCTTAACAAATTGAGAGTATTGCATGATAAAATTAAAAATCATGAGTTTAGAAAATCTCCAGAAAAATATCTTTTGGATGAATATTTTGATTTATATGATGATGACATTATTAAACTGATTGGAAGATATGTGTATGACACATATGAACTTTCAAATAATGGAATTTATCTTTATTACAGATATGTAAGAGATAGAGTGCTTCACTATAAAGATAGTAATAGTCCAGATGGATATTTTCATTTTAAAGATAATGCTGAAATTTGGGCTAATCCAAATATTGCTCTTATTAATGAAGCATATCATGATTTAAGAGGAATCAAGTGGGCATTGAAAAGCAACTGGGATAATGCTTTTTATAAACAAAAGTATCTTAGTAAATTTATTGAAACCACAGAAAAAATATTGACAATTCTCCATGCTCTTATTGATGGTATTGATATTACTGAAATGGATTTTCCAAAAGAACATCATGATGGACAAACTAACTATAAATTTGTAAGAAATCCACTTTATGATAATGATTGGACACTTGAAAAATATCTACATAAAGAATGGTGGGAAGACAAAGGATATACTGATTAAACAAATACTAATATGGACAAAATACCTAATAACATTGATGAATGCATTGATTTGCTAAATTCAATGATTACTAATGAAGATAAAGAATATCTTATTGAAAATGGTGCAATTTCTGTTCATCACACTTTAGGAAGATGGATTAGGAATAACTGGAAGTTATGGGAAGATGAAGAAACAGATTTAAAGATTGCTCTTAAAAAACTTGGTTTTAATCATCCTGATGACATGTCAAACTATATTATTGAAAACTTTATTAACTATTTGAAGAAGTAAGAAAATGACACAAGAAGAAAAACAATTGTTGTTGAAAGACCTTTGTGCAAGATTGCCTTATGGGGTGATTTGTAATAGACTTGGACAGGCCAAGAAACTTTTGTCAGTATCTCCTTATAAGGTTTATTGCCTTGAATTTGACAATGGTAAATATAAGTACAAGGTTGAAGATATTAAACCTTATCTTAGACCAATATCAAGTATGACTGAGGAAGAATTTATAAATTTGACAACTGTAACAGAATTGCAATATGACCAACTTGAATTGGTAGAATGGGATAATTGCAAAACACTTGAATTTTATCTTTCAGAAGTACCACATTATTGTGTCATTAAAGTATTTGATTGGCTTAATGCACATCATTTTGACTATTGTGGTTTAATTGAACAAGGACTTGCTCTTGAAGCACCTGAAGGAATGTATAAAACTGAATAAATATGGGGAAGTTTGACATCCTTTCATTCTATGGTCATGAAAATGAAGAACTACAGAAAGAATATAAAAGAATGTTTTGTAATATGACACAGGAAGAAAAACAATTATTACTAAAAGTCCTTTGTGGAGGGTTGCCATATAGTGTAATATGTACTGATTTAAGACATGGTGACAGTAAAATAACTGAAATTGACATTGAAAGTGATTTGGTATATTGCTTTGATTTTGATGAATATGTGGAGATAGAAAATATTAAACCTTATCTTAGACCAATGTCAAGTATGACTTCAGATGAAAAATTTGAGTATGATGAGTTACAGCATTTTTATACTCATGGGCTTGATTTTAATGTTGATGAAGTTGATTGGCTTCTTGCACATCATTTTGATTATAGGGGTTTAATTGAAAAAGGACTTGCTATAGAAGCACCTGATGGAATGTATAAAACTGAATAAAGATGATAACACTTATAATTGTTTGTCTATTTGGAAATTATTGGGCTAAACATTATTATCATTTTAGTGAAGAAGAGATATATGAGTATGGCCTTATTGGAATATTTTTTGCAAGAATATTTGGAACAGACTGGTTTAAATAGAAATTTTAATTTAGAAATGAAAGAAGAAGATATAAAGCACTTATGAATTGGCTATGTGAGCATGGCTATTATGTTGGAAACAGTAAAGTTGCAGAAGCATTGAGGAAACTTGCTGATGCATGGGATGATTAACTTTTAATTTTGATATGGAACAGATTATGATTTTTTTAACACAATGGTGGCCATTGTTAGTACTCATTTTACTTGGAATAGTTGTTGCCATATTTTGGGACATTGAAAGGAAGAAAGATGTGGCAACAAGTATTGGTAGACATCCTGATGACCCTGATGATGTCATGGACAGGCTCATTTATAAAGGCCAGAAATATGTTAAAATGTGGCCAAGTGGTGCTTGTTTTACAGAAGAATTCTACAATAGAATGAGGCCAAATAATAAAAAAAAGTAAAAATCTTTACAAAAGAATAGTTTTTGGCATGGTTTTTGTTATATAAAAGAGAAAAAAACATCAAATAAATTTGTGATATTAAAATTTTGTTTGTATATTTGCAAAACAAAAGAAATTTAACAGCAATAAAAAATAAGTTTAACATAAAAAATTTCTGATTATGGAAAATATGAATAGTTTTATTAAGGTGAACACAATTGGTGCTGGTGCTAATGGTGCAAGGACTGAAAATGGTGCAGTTTCATATGCAAGTGCAGGTTCTGCACTTCTTGACCAGTTTGCTCATGCAGGTACTGCAAGAGGTAGGGACATTAACACTGTTTGGGCTGAACAGGCCACTCTTTGGGGTGAAAATCCTGTCAATGCCCTCAGGTTTCCTTTTTACCTTAGAATGATTACCAGACAGTCTAATATCATTGGTGGTGATAAGACTGAAAAGGTTCAGAAGGGACAGGGTGCAAAGGATGAATCTTTCAAGAGACTCCTTTGGATTGCAAGGTATCATGCTGATGAATTCTATAGGAATCTTTGGCTTCTCCCTGTTGTTGGTTCTTGGAAGGACCTTTGGGTGCTTCTTTCAATGGATGATTCCTTGGATAAGGAAAAGTTCTTTGATGTCATTGCTCTTGGTATCAATGATGATAATCATAGGGACCTTGTTAAGAAGTATATGCCTAGAATCAGGAGTAACAAGCTTTGTACTACTGATTGGGCTAAGTCTACCAATCAGCTTGCAAAGGATTTTGCTAAGTATGTTGGTTGGTCTATGAAGGACTATAGAGAGTTCAAGTCAACAGGTAAGGCACATGAATTCCAGAGGACCATTTGTGCAAGGAACTATTCTAACATTAAGTGGAATACTATTCCTGGTAAGGCTCTTCTTAATCTTGTGAGTGGAAAGTTCCTTACTAATCACAACCTTAAGAACAGTTATATTAAGTGGCTTATGGAACAGCCTGTTGCTAAGTTTAATGGTTATCCATTTGAACTTGCTATGAAGTTGCCTAGTTATGGTGAAGTTACTGATGTAACAAAGATTACCATTGACAAGCAGTTCAAGAATCTTATTGAAACTGCATCTAAGAATAATGGTGCAATTAATGGTAATGTGCTTTGTGCACTAGACACCTCAGGTTCTATGACATGCCCTATTAATGGTGGTCCTAATGGACTTACTTCTTTTGATGTCTGTGTTTCTTTGGGAATTTATTTCTCAGAATTGAACAAGGGTGCATTCCACAATGTTGTGGCAATGTTTGATGACACTTCAACTCTTAAGACACTTAAGGGAGACAGTTTTGTTGACAAGTGGTTCCAAATCCAGAATAGCAAAGTTGCTTGGGGTGGTACTAATTATCAGAGTTTGATTGACCTGATTTGTAAGACCAGGGTTGAACATCCTGAAATGCCACTTGAAGACTTTCCACAGACTCTTCTTGTTGTTAGTGACATGCAGTTTAATAGTTGTGGTGGTAGGACTAACTATGAGACCATGATGGCAAAACTTAGGAGATTTTTCCCAAGTGAATGGGTTGATGAGTTCAAGGTTGTTTGGTGGTATTGTGCAGGTAGGAGTGGTGCAAGCAAGGATGTACCTGCAACCATGGAACATGGTGGACAGTATCTTGTCTCAGGATTTGATGGTTCTGTTATCAGCCTCATCCTTTCAGGTGAAGTGAAGGTTGACCCTAACACTGGAAAGAAGGTTCAGCCTACAATGGAGGAAGTTGTTCAGGATGCACTTACTCAGGAAGTACTTCTTCTTGTACAGTAAAGTAGTTTTTAAATATAAATTGGGGGATTTAATAAACAAATCTCCCAATTTTTTTATTTTTGGCATAATTTTTGCTATAAGTTTGTTATAATCAATTATTTTTTATATTTTTGTAAAAAAGAGCAAAATAAGATGAGAAACATTAACACAAGGAGAAAGATTACATTAAAGAATGGGCAAGTTATAAATATTGTACATGATGCAATTTCATGCCCAATATGTTTAAATGGTTCAATGTTATTAAAAGACTTTGATTCTAATAATGTTGTTTTAGAATGTACAAATTGTGATTCAAAAATAACAATTCCATGCATCAATTTTGATTTAATTCATTTAGATGAGAATGATGCAAATTACATTGAAGTTAAAGACAGTGACCCTGGTGATACTTATTAAATATGGAAGTAATAGTTGGTAAATCATTTTTTAAAAGCATAAAAGACTTAGATTCTTTAAAAAATAAATGGTATGAAATTACATCTTGGTTTAAATACCATTTTAACAGAGACTTTTGGAGAATCATTATAACAGCCTTGAAAGGTTATCCATGGCAGGAAAGTTTTTTATATGAACTTGAAAAGGCCAAGATTCAAGAAATGATAAATTATCATAAAAAGGCAAATAGGTTTGTTGGTGTTGAATATGTAATAAGAGATATGCAGATTTGTTTAAATCTTATTAATATAATGGAAAATGAAACAAATTTATTTGATTATGATGGTAATCTATATTTTTCCAAAATATCTGATGACAATTATGAAATAAAGAAAAGTGATGATTTTAAATATAAATGTCTTGTAAATGTAAATACTAAGAATATTGACAGATTTATAAAAGATGATAATGTGAAAAAACATTATATTAATAATCCACATGAATTTTATTTATTAAAAGCAAAATATCTTTATCACAAAATAAGATATGAACATGATGCTGAATGGTGGGATTAAAAATAAAATAAATATGACACAAGAAGAAAAACAATTATTGCTTAAAGACCTTTGTGGAAGACTGCCATACAAAACATATGTTAAAACAGAAAATGGTGTTGGCTATGCCTATGCTATAAATACCTCTGAACTAATTGAATTAAGTGTTGCTAATGATTCTGAATATTGGTCAGAAGTATTTAACATTGATAAAATAAAGCCTTATCTCAGGCCAATGTCAAGTATGACTGAGGAAGAAAAAAAGGTTCTCAATGGTTTTGCTTTTGATATGGGAAATAAATGGTTTGATGCAACATCTAATGAAGAGAAGTGGTTAGCTACTACTGAGAATAACATCAAGTCAACAGATTATTTATATTCAAAATATTTGGATATACATGGTCTTATAGAAAAAGGACTTGCTCTTGAAGCACCAGAAGGAATGTATAAAACTGAATAGAATATGAAATATATTAAGAAATACATTGATGTAGAAAAACTGATTGCTGGGATAAAAGGTCTACAATGTGAGCAAGGTTTTGAAGATGGAATGGAAGAGAGAGGGTATCAAATAGCAATAAAGGATATACTTTACATCATCAACTCTCTCCAGCAGGAGCAGCTGGAGGTGAACTTGGAGAAGGAGGTTGAGAAATTTTGTCTTGAATATGATTCAAGAAAAGAAGTGTGGTTTAATATGACTCCAATGGACAAGAAAATGTTGAGTAATCCAACATGGAGTAATTTTGCTGTAAATATTGCCAGTCACTTCTTAAACCTTGACCCTAATGCAAGAAAGGAGGATAAGTAAATGACACAGGAAGAAAAACAATTATTACTTAAAGACCTTTGTGCAAGATTACCTTATGGAGTAAAATGTTGTGCAAGATACAATTATGGAAGCAGGTATAATACAAACATTATTACAATTATTCCTGAGAATGGTACTATTGTAACAAGGCAAAATGAATTACATTATCAGCAATCTTCCCTTATTGAAGATTGCAGACCTTATCTCAGGTCAATGTCAAGTATGGCTAAGGAAGAGGAAAATGAATATAGAGCAATAAATTGTTATGAAGGAATGTTCCCTTGTAATGAAAATGCTCTTGATTATGCTCTTGAACATCATTTTGATTTTAGAGGTTTAATTGAAAAGGGACTTGCTATAGAAGCACCTAAAGGAATGTATAAAAATGAATAAGATATGGAATATATTGAGAAATACATTGATGCAGACAGTCTAATTCATGACCTTGAAGAAAGAATTTATGCTTATTCAAAAGGATATGCTAATGGTGATGATTACAGGAAAGATGCTATTGAAACATTATTAAAAGATGTTAGAAACCAATACTCTCTTCAGCAGGAGCAGCCAAAGGTGGATATAGTTGCAAAACTTAAACACCATCTTGATACAACACCAAAAGAACAACTTGAAAAAGAATGGAAAGAATTGGAGCCTTGGAATAATATAGGGCCTACTGTTCAGGAATTTCTTTATGGAAAGCAGCCTGAGATTGATTTGGAGAAGGAATACAAAGAATATGTTGAAGATGACCCAGTATTCAGCACACTTATAAATAGAAATGTAGGATTGACAATTGCCAAACACTTCTATGAACTTAGATTAAAAGCAAAATGATATGACTGTTCAAGAATTAATTAAAGAATTACAAAAGATGCCACAAGAGGCTGATGTAATAATGTTTTATGGTCTTGCAGACTTTACCCCAAATAAAGTTGAGGTTATGACAGAGGAAGATGGTTGGGGAAAGAAGTTTCTTGGAAAAGTGCTAATTGATTAAAAGCAAAATGATATGAATAGAGAACAAATAATTAATCAATATATCTCTGTGTATGAAGGTCATGCCATGGAGAAGGAAGAATTGGAGATTATGTTAAACAGATTTGCTGATGATATAGTGAATAATTTGCAGCCTTCTCTCCCCTCCAATCTTGATGAGGCAGCAATAGATTTTGCAGACAATGCTAGAAAACAACTTTATTCAAAGGATTATGCCATTGCCTCTATTGCTGACTATGACCACGGCTGTATTGATGGTTTCAAAGCAGGTGCAGAGTGGGCAATAGTGTAAGGAGTAAAAGCAAAGGAGGACAAGTAAATAGAGATAATTTAAATATTAACAAAACATGAAAGTTGCAAAAGCAGATAGTAAAGAATTTGATAAAGTATATGACTTTATCAATATAATGGATGACTTGTTTGATAACAAATTTTTTTCTGATGAAGAATCTTGGAGAGAATGGAATGATGATGATGAAGATAAGAAGTTATTGCTTAAGATAGAGAAAGATTTAAAAGAAACTGAAGGTTCAGACATTTGGGGTGAGGTGGATAATAGATTGATTTTGTATGAATTTATTAGACTAAAATGGAAAAAAGCAAATTATTGTGGTTCATTTCAGAGAATTGTCACAGATGCAGATGTATTGATTGACAATGTTTGTGACCCTGATTTGGATTATTTGGAATATAAGCCTGAAATTAAACAGGCAATTGAAAAATTTAATAAAGAAAATGATGATACAGATACCTGAAAATAACTGTGTAAATTGTAAGCATTTTGCATGGTGGGATGGTGATTTTTGTTGTATTGCAAAAAATAAAATACTACAAGAATCACCTGATGGAGAATTTAACAAAGACATATTAATGGCATTACTTTTAAATAAGAATTGTTCTGAACATGTTAAAAGTGATGATAATGTTTATGAAAAAGATTTTAATGATTTTGTAAAAACACTATAAATAATGGCAGAAAATTTAAAAAGGCAAAAAAATGGTAATATAATTACTTGTGGCATTATTCTTGTTGATAATAATGGCAGTATTTTAGCAGGTCATCCAACAGGAAGAGGATATGACAAGGAATGTTATGATTTACTTAAAGGTTGTTCTGATGTTGGTGAGAATGACCTTGATACTGCCATTAGAGAATTAAGAGAAGAATCTGGTCTTGATGTTAGTGAAGCAAGAAATGAAATAATTGACCTTGGGATACATGAGTATATTAGAGGAAAAGATATTCATTTATTTAAATTACAAGCAAATTTAGATATTGATTTATCAAAATTGTGGTGTACAACATATTTTACTGACAAACATGGTATTACAAAGCCAGAAATAAATGGTTATAAAATCATTAAGAAAAATGAAAGATTTTATTTTACACATGCTTTGGAAAAATTAATTGATAAACTGATATAATATATATGGTACAGATTAATGAGAAAAAATTGATTGAATTAATCAAAGAATCAATTAGCAAAAACTTAAATTATCTTGGACAAATTGATGATGTTCTTATTCAGAAAACAAAAAAACCACATGTTCTGGAAAGAATGAAAGAATATAATTTAAGTTTAAGTGATGTTTTTGCAACCATATCACTTGCATTGCCTGAACTTAAAAAAAGATTAATGAATTCAATTAATGATTTTGGTACAATTAAACAGATTTATCAAATTGTTAATCAAAACAATTGCATGTTTATTGCCTTGAAAATTGAAGAAAGTAATATAGATAATTATAATTATATTATTACATTAAAAACTGCTTATATTTGGGATGGTAGAAGCCCAATTGGTAGTAATTATACAATATATGTGAATGAACCCAGTGAATTGTTTTTAAAGACAAAAAAATTCTCAGAAGAACATGCTCTTGAATGGGCAAATGATGGTGGAAATCTAAATAGTAGAAAGGATTTGATGATATTTGCTAAAACAAATTTTGATGAGCATGGAATGCCATTGTCTAAAAAAGCAGAAGTAAAATATAATGAAAGTGAAAGATTAAGAAACTTTGTTTATAAATTAACAGGAAGAAAACCAGAAATTTAATATGAGTGATATTGTAAAATTTGGAACAACAGAAATATCAGACCCATGCTTTCATCTTGAAATATTTGATAGGTTATATGATGGAAATCTGATTATTACAAAAAGATTGACTGATAAACTTATTGATAAACTTGTTGAAAATAAAGATAAATGTATATTACATTGCACTGTGACTGGCATGGGTGGCAGTAAAATAGAACCACTTGTACCTAAAAAGGAATGGTCATTTAATCAATGTAAAAAATTAATTGAAAAAGGATTTCCTGTTGAACAAATGGTATTAAGAGTTGACCCCATTGTTCCAACTGAAAAAGGAACAAAAACAGCAACTGATGTAATTGAATTATTTTCAGCACTTGGTTTTAAAAGAATAAGAATTTCTTTTCTTGATATGTATAATCATGTTAAAGAAAGGTTTCATGCTGAAAACATTGAATTACCATATGAAACATTTCATGCTGATAAGGAAATGATTAAAAAGTCATTTAGTGAAGTAAGAAGAGTTTGTGATGAATATGGTTTGCAACTTGAAATGTGTGGTGAACCACCTATCACATATAATTATGACTTCAGTAGAATGACATTTAAGACAACACCATGTTTATCACAAATTGATGTTGATATTCTTGGTTTAACTGATAAAATAAAACTTGAAGGCAACAAGGAGGCAAGAACACATTGTGGATGTGCAAAAAATAAAACAGAATTAATTAAAGACAAACCAAAACCTTGTGGAAATAATTGTCTTTATTGCTTTTGGAGAGATAAAAACTAATTAAATTAAAATATATGGGACATTTAAATGAAATAAAGAATTTAATGGAAAGAATTGGTGAAGCAGTTGATGGAAGAACCATTTTCAAGGAATTATATAATATTGACAATGAATATCCTTTGCAAAAACTCAATGAGGAAACATTGTCAAGAATTATTAACAAGCATGGAAATGATGGTTATGTAATTGTTTCAGCCAATAGAACTGGCCAGCCTAATGATGTTAATAATAAGAACACAAAAAGCCTTATTAATGATTTAAAGGCTTGTGACTATGGTTATTTCCCTGTATATGGTGGCTATCATGGTACTGATGGTATTGTTGATAGTTATGAACCATCATTTATTATCTTTAATCATTTGAAGAAAACAGGAGAAATAGATGATTTTTCAAAATTAAAACTTTTGGCAATTCAATTATGTGGAAAGTATAATCAAGATAGTGTTTTGATTAAAGACCCTGATAATCCACCATATTATGTTAATAGAAATGGTGATATTGTTGGAAAGGCAACATCAGATGATGTTGATTTGAATAATCCAGATAATGAATATTATACATCATTAATTAAGACCAATAATCTTGATTATAATAATCCTGACAGATTAAAGAGATTTTCATTTCCAATGGAATTTGAATGTTATATGAATCCTTGTGCTGATACCTTGAATGAACTTAGAAGGAGAAAGGAAGGATTTGGTGAAATTGTTTATAAATTTGGAAATAGGGAGGTATTTTAAATGAGAAATAAATATAAACATCATTTCTTAGACACTTGGAAAAGTGTTAAAAATATATTCATAAAACCAAAATTCAGATGGTATTTTGGCTCATGGAAAAAGGAGCCAAATCTTCCTGTATGGAGAAGAGGACCACAAATTAGGTTTGGAAAATATGGTGAAATAACTGAAAAGTGGAATTGGGCTAAACTTGAATCTGTTGAATGGAATGAACTTGGAAAGAAAAATCATCCAATTCTTTCAAAGATAATAAAAAAACCAGTTTGGCAACTTCCAATATGGTTGGCTTTTCATTGGTATAATGATGATATAATGTATAAGACAAAATGGGCAGATGATGATTTTAGATATGAATTTCCTGCTCATTTTACAATTGTATTTTTTGGCCTTGCATTTTCTATAACAGCATATCTTAAACCAGAAGATAAAGAAGATTGGTTAATACAAGACCAATATTGGGAAAGTCTTTTAACATATAAATATTATAATGGAGATTTACAGAAAACTAATGATGCATGTGGGTGGTACAACAGACCAGGAGAAAAGGGGTTCAGGTTTAAGTTTGAGCCAAGATTTTTAAAGAAAGAAGAAGATAGAGAGAAATTAAAGGCCATTCAAGATGCATTAATTCCACAACTTATTGAAAAATATAAGAAAGAAGATGAAGAAAGAAAAGAAAATAGATTATATGCAATAAATGCAACAATATCAAATGTTAATGATAATATATTTGATGGTTGGTTTAATTGTACATATAATGGGAAACTATTGGTATTTGAAAATGAACTTGATTGTGAAGAAGCACTTAAAAACTTAAAATCAACTGTTGGAAGAAAAATAAAAAATGTCTTAAAAAGAATTGAATATAAAAAGCATTTTGTTGATAAGAGATATTATTTTAATAACAAAATGAAAATCATTAATGTTAATAAAACTGACTTAATAAATAAAGACATAGATATTTCAAAACAAACATATAAACAATAACATAAATAAAGAATTAAATAATATTAAACATGAATCTTTGTAACACTATTGATTTTAAACTTGCTAAACTCTTAAACAATAGAGTATATGCAGATTTTACTGATAACAAATATGCTGCTGGTGATGTTGAAGTAACTTGGGATAATTACTTAGGTTCTGGCAAATACAAGGAAGGTGATTTGATTGATGATGGTGATACTGTTCATGGAAGATATTATTTTGCACCATCATATGCTGAAGTAATTGATTGGTTGTTTGAAAAAGGAATTGTTATTGAATTAAATCCATGTTTTACATTTGCACTTAACAGCAATGTTGCTTATTTTTATAAAGTATATAAGATTAATGTGGATAATGCATCTTTTGATTTATTATTTGATGACCAAGAATGGTTTTCATCATTTGAACTTGCAATGTATAATATTGTTAAAAAAATAATAGAAGATAAATATATTGATTAAATGCTACCAGAAACATATCCACTTATATTAAAACCAAAAACTGATACTGAACAATATATAATTGATGAAGCACAGAAATGGTTTGAAGAAAATAGGTTTAACTCTATTATTAATAATGATGATGTACATGTTAAAAATGTTGTGGCACTTGGCAAAGAAATAATGCCCTTTCTTATTGAAATGGCAAAAGAATCAAAGAAAAAAAATTATATATATTGTCATTTTCTCCTTATGGTTATATTTGATTTGTATAAGGATGAGATTGAGGTTAAAGGTTATATTCCACCAACGACATGTCTTGACATGATTGTTTCAATGTATGAAAACAATAATTTTGTTAAAAAAGAATAAATCTTTGGCATGAAATTTGTAGATAAATGAACAAAGTAAATTGAAATAATAATGAAAGATTGTTGGTTATCTCCTTATGGTGAAGTAATTTATTGCTCTGGAAAGTGGAATCATGGGCAAGATGCTTGGAGAATCATGGAAGAAAAGTTAGGTCTTGATATTGAGGAAATAGATGAACTTGATAGAATGCATGGTTCTTTAACAGCAGCACTTGAATCACTTGGATGGGTGAGATATACAACATTAATTAATTATGCAACAGGTGGTTATGATGATATTGGTTGGGTGATAGAAAAAGGGCATAACCCAACTGAAGAACAAAAGAATAAAATATTTGAATTAACAGGAAAAATAGTATAATTTAGATATGACACAGGAAAGTAAACTACCCACAAACTAAAGATTTGTGGACTTTTGACCAAGGACAAACCTTTGGGCAAGGCATGTTTACTAATGCTCTTACATCATTGACATTGATTGCCTTTGATTTACTTTTTAAATATTATTTGTTTTATATATAAATAGTATAAATATTAAAAAAATCAATAAAATATTATAAAATTTAAAATATTATTAGTATTTTTGTAAAAAATATAGTAGCAATTCCTCCAATGAACTGAAGATTCATTAGTTTCCTTGCAGATTTTATATGAAATTTTGTTACAACAGTTGGTCAAACAAATACTTGGTGAACTTGACTATATAGAAATGTATTGCAAGAAACAAAGAGAAAAAATTGAAGAGGTTTTAAATTTGTTAAAAGATTAATATGACAAAAGAAGAAAAACAATTATTGCTTAAAGACCTTTGTGCAAGATTGCCTTATGGAGTTAAAGGGTTTATTGATGGCTTTGGTACTGTTCAACTTAAAGGACATGCTAATTTTGTTGCAGATGATATTGCAATTGAGCATAATGGTGATGTGAGTTGGATAGAAGTAAATTATTTCAAGCCTTATCTCAGGCCAATGTCAAGTATGACAGCAGATGAGGAATATGAGTATCATCAATGTAAAAACATTGATTACCTTGAAATTTGTGAAATGAAACACACAAAAATGTTGGAAACAACTGCTTTGTGTTTTTCACATGCAATTGACTGGCTTAACAAGAAAGGTTTTGATTATAGAGGTTTAATTGAAAAAGGACTTGCTATAGAAGCACCAGAAGGAATGTATAAAACTGAATAAGATATGAATTTTTGGCATTTTGCTTTGTTATATTTTGTTTTATTATTGGTTTTTTTTATTGCTACATTTATACATTATTTTAAAGATGTAAAAGATGATACCTGTTGGATAAAAGGAACATCTCAAAAAAAAAGAATAAAAGAGACATGGAAAGATGCAGCAGAGTCTGTATTAATACTGTTTTTGTACACATTTCCACTTTTATTTATTGTTTAGTTTGTGTTTTTACTAATAAGATTTGTATGATTACTGAAGATTATGTAAGTTTTGAAACAGCAAAACTTTTGAAAGAAAAGGGGTTTAATGAAAGATGTATTTCTGTCTATCATGATGGAGAGTTACAGCTTGTATCTTCACTTGGAATTTTTTGTAGTGAAGGATATGGTGAGCAGATACTTGCTTACACTAATTCAGAATGTGAATGGAGTCCAATTATGATTTCTGCACCAACCCTTCAAATGGCAATGAAGTGGTTGAGGGATGTACAAGGTCTCAACATTTATGCCCTTGGTGTATGGAAAGATGTTGAGGTACAATATGGTGATTGGGAACCTGCTGTTGTTGGATATAATTGGTTTGTGGAGAGTTTGATGGATGACACTTATTCAAAAATGAGTAAAGAACTATTTCTTACTTATGAACAAGCCTGTGAAGCAGCTATTAAATATTGTCTAGAAAATTTGATTTAGATATGACAAAAGCAGAATATATAATGGCAAAATATTGGTGTAATGTAAGATGTAATCCAATAAAAGAGAAATGTAAGACATGCACCATATATAAAGCATATAAAGAAATGTATAAAGAAGAACAGATATGATTACTGAAGATTATATAAGTTTTGAAACTGCCAAACTATTGAAAGAGAAAGGGTTTGATGAGTATTGTGGATATTACAGTAGCAATGGTGAATATTGGGGGTATTGTACATATAACCATAGGGGTAAGGATTATATATCTGCCCCAACACTCCAAATGGCAATGAAGTGGTTAAGAGAGGAACATAATTTGTTTGTTGAAATCCAATATGCAACATCCCTTTTGCTCCAACCACACACTACCATATATTTTCAGATTTATTATATGTCTTTAGATTATACTACTTCTGGAAAGAATATGTTACCAGATGATTATGTAAGAGAATACTATACTTCCTATGAAGAAGCAGCAGAATCTGCAATAAAATATTGTCTTGAAAATTTGATTTGATTATGGTTACAGAAGATTACATTAGTTATGAGATAGCCAAACTCCTAACAGAGAAAGGATTTATTATTCCATATGATTCATTCAGAGGTGTATATATAAATGGCATATTCAAAAGACTTAATCCAGGAACTGGATATGGGTACAATTCTGATGATGAAGTTATAGCAGTATGCTCTCTTCAATTGGCTATGAAGTGGTTGAGGGAAGTACATAAGATTCATGTTGCTATCTATCCTTATGGGGATTATTCTTGTGATAATTACCAATTTGATGTATATAAAGATGGTAATTTTGTGGTATCAAAAGATGATGGTTATATAACTTATGAAGATGCTTGTGAAGCTGCTATTAAATATTGTATAGAAAATTTGATTTAATTATGATAACTGAAGATTATGTTGGCTTTGAAACAGCAAAACTATTAAAAGAGAAGGGGTTTGATGAAAATACATCTGTAAACTATTTTGTTGGGGATGGCAAACCAAGGGGTTGTGTTGTGGGAGAAATGATATATCATAAGAGGCATGAAGGAGATATGCATCTTATTGCTTGCCCAACTCTTCAAATGGCAATGAAGTGGTTGTGGGAAATGCATAAACTTTTCATTGAGTTAAAGATGAGCATTGACCTTATTGGAAACCCACATTATGCCTACTCTGTACTTGGTTTTGATGGGAAATATAAAAGAGAAAACTACACATCTTTTGATTGGATGTTCAAAGATGCTTGTGAAGCTGCTATTAAATATTGTATAGAAAATTTGATTTAATTATGATAACAGAAGATTATGTAAGTTTTGAAACAGCAAAACTCTTAAAAGAAAAGGGGTTTGAAGGGAAGATGCACACATTCTATACTGAAAAAGGAATAGAAATGGAATCAGCATATGTAGTTCCAAGCAACTTTTTCCCAATTTATTGTCCAACCCTACAAATGGTCATGAAGTGGCTGAGGGAAAATTATAATATTCACATAAATCTTGATATTCATTGGCTTTATTTTGCAAATGCTTTAGGGTGGATGTATATTATCACAAAGATATTGGAAAATGGAGTGGATTATATAGATTCTAAGGGTGATGAAAATGATAAAACCTTCTATTTTTCTTATGAGGAAGCCTGTGAAGCTGCTATTAAATATTGTCTTAAAAATTTGATTTAGATTATGATTACAGAAGATTATGTAAGTTTTGAAACAGCTAAACTCCTGAAAGAGAAGGGGTTTAATTGGAACACAGATAAACAATTTTTTATCAGTGATAAAATTGTTGGTGATTATAATATAACTGATAGGTCAAGAAATCCTGAAAGATACCTTGATGCACCTACACTTCAAATGGCAATGAAGTGGCTGAGAGAGGTACATAAGTTACATGTTGATGTTGACCCATCAGAAGGTGATTGGAACCCAACAGTCATAACACTGGAAGATTGGACTTGTGCTGAAAAGTTTGGAGACAATATTCCTATTCAGGATACCTATGAAGAAGCTTGTGAAGCAGGTATTAAATATTGTTTAGAAAAATTGATTTAAAATAAAATTTTGGCATGATTTTTGATAAGATATAGATAAAACAAATTGAAAAAAAAAATATTATTAACTTTTAAAACATTTATATTATGATGAATTTTGACAAGAGTAATGTTAAGATGACTGTGTTTAACACTAATTATTACTTTAATGGTGACAATGTTACTGCTGAGGTTAATGTTTGCCTTGATGCACCTGAGAAGTTTTATGAACTTTTTGGTAACTGCTACATGAATGTCAAGGCTGTTGCTAAGTGTTCTCCAGATGACAAGTATAGTTTGGAGAAGGGTAAGCAAGTTGCAAGGGCAAAGGCTGAAGGTAGGGCCTATAGGCTTGTGAAGAATGAACTTATCAGGAGGTGGAATTCTGTAATTGACACCATGGAAAGTCTTGCACCACTTAAGGCAAACTTTATTGAAAAGGCTGAGAATTGTGAAGCCCACAATAAGGAATATGTCAAGAGGATTACTGGTGACACTTTTTAATTGTTAAACAAATTTTGTAGTCCCTAACAATTTTTGTTGGGGACTTTTTCTTTTTGGCATGATTTTTGATACAATATAAACAAAATAATAATTTATATGGAACAAACAAAAAGAAGAAGAAAGCCTTCCAAGGTTATGGAAGAACTGAAAAAGAAATGGGAGGAAAATCCAATTGTTGAAAGATTGGAAGATGACCCTAAACCTAATATAACTACAATTGACCACATTAAAGAACTTCAGGAAATTCTAGTTCAAACATGCATTGATTATATCAATAAAAATAATTTGACTGACATTTATAAAGTTATTTTCAATGCTGATAGTTTGGAAGAATCCTCTAGGTTTGGTGAATGGCAACCTTGTACTGATTCATATATTAGGGTTGAGGGTATTTGCCATGAAAATTATAAAAGGGAAAATGGTGAAATCTTTAAAATGCCATATAGATATGACATTGGAGAATATATGTAAAAAATAAATTAATATGTTTTTTGATAAACCAAAACTAAGTGAACCAAATGAAATGGGATTTCAGTTTGGTATTAATCAGTCACTGACTGAATATGCACATAAGGAACAACTTAATTGGGGTAATACTTTACCTCCAGTAGAAATTACTGTTCTTGAAGTATGGAAAGATGACAACCATATTTCAAATTTGCTTGTTGATGAAAAAACAAATTCACCATTGCAGGAATGTAATGGATTTGAAGCAACTGCTTGTGCTATTGATAAATATAAACTAATTGCTAAATCAAATGATTGACAATTCTAAGGAATACATTTTATCTGCTGCTATTTGGTATAAAGACAATACTGAATCACTTAAAGGTATGATTGCACAAAATATTGATTCTGGTGTTGTGATTGGACAATGGAGGCATGGTAATTGCATTAATGTCAGGGCAACAAATCCTATATGGAATGCAAAGAAACTTGCTGAAAGGCATGGAAAGGACCCAATGGTTATTAAAAAATATGAAGACACATTAGCATATTTTGATGAAGTTGATGGGTTTTTAACTTCTAATGGTAGATTTGTTGATAGATGGCAAGCAGCAGAATTGGCACTATTATGTGGGCAAATTGATGAAAAAAGAGCCTTAAATAATAGTTGGAATGGTGATGAAGAATACATGAAAGACTTTCAAAATCAGGAACCTCATTGGAGAGGTGGTGATGAAAGAAACAAATGTAAATATAGAATGATATATTCTGAAGATTTATATTAATTATGTGGAAATTTGAAGTTAGTTGGGAAACAGCAGAAAATGGTTATTGGGAACAAACATTTTATTATGTTTATTCTCATACTAAAATTGTTGCCAAAATCAAAAGGTTTTTCTATAAGATATTTAATTTTAAGAATAACTATATTGGAATTGTATTTAAAGTTTAATTATTTATGCCCAGAAAGAAAACTATATATCTTGGTGTTGAGTTTTATGAACCTGACACCTTACACAAAAATAACTTACCTGTAATTAATTTTATCTGTGAGGATAAAAAACTTGAACAATCCTTCCTTGAAAATTGTAAACCTCATTTTTTTGAAGATGCTAATAATAAAAAACAACTTGAATATATACTGAAAAACTATACAAAAAATCCAATGCAATTTCTTGATGGTTATATGTTGTTTTTGGATGAAATTAGCCTTTCTGGGAAGGTTAAAAGTTCTGAGCAGTATCTTTATCATCTATTGGATTATAATGGCCTAAAAACAGGCTATTTTGGCTTTGATGATATTATTAAAGAAATAACCAAAAGGGTAAGGAATAAGCATGTAAAAATTTTATATGATGGTGAAATTGAAACTTGTTTATATGATGAAAATGATTTTGCCAATATATTGACAAGAATGACAATAGAAACCCATAATGTCAGCATTAGTGCAATTAAAAACAATGGGGATGAGGATAGTTTGATAAACATTACACCATTGAAGGTTTTAATTTAACAAACTATTTATATATTAAAATACACTACTATGGAAAATATTATAGAATCATATAAATATAAAGCAAATCTTATTAGAAGATATGCTGATTTTGTTGAAAAAGCAGGTGTTGATTTCAATAGTCTTCTTACTGAGATAAATAAAGAATTAAATAATAATGGATTTGACATTGTATCAAATAATGTTGAAATTACTGATGATGGTTACATCAGTAATACAATTCAAATAAATGATATTTCACAAATGGAAATTCCAGAGGAATATGAAGAGGAAAATGTCATTGATTCAGTAAATAATATGTTATATGACATTGCAAGAAGTGTTGAAACAAGTTATTATAATCCTGCAAAAAGATATTTAAGTTCAATTGAAATTGAAGCAACCTCAACAAATTCAATTGTTGTTATCATTACACCTTTTGATGAATATAACACTGAAGAAATGGATTATTTTGACAAATAAAGAAAAAAAGCCATAGATTTGTTTCTATGGCTTTTATTGTTATTTAAACTTCTTTCTTTTCAGGGAATTTAAATCTTCTTGAACAATATCCTACTTCCATTGTTGTTCCTTTTGGCACAACAGTGCAACTTGGGTTGGAATAAACCCCTCTATATGTTGGCATTCCAAATTCTTCAATTCCAATATATTTTGGTTTAAATGGAACATCATTCACATTATCATAAAATTGTTCATCATAATAGATGCAAGCATCATGTTCATCCAATAACTGCTGCAATTGTTCCAAAGTCATTTCGTCATGACCACCTCTATACCATGACATGCCAATACCTTTAACCCTACTGTCAACCCAAACATGTTTTGGCCTGTAGTTTTCATCAATTTCTTTTAATATATTCTTAATGCTTTCAGAAACAATTTCTCTGATTTTTCCCTCATCTAAATTAATCTTTGCCATATATATGTAAAATTAAATATTATTTTAAGCATCTTGAACTGTCCAATTATATGGAATACCATTATTTCCTGTTGTCCATGATGACATTGATGCTGCTTTGATAAATGTACCTGATGATGTAACATATCTTACCCAATTATATGTACAATTAGATGTTGATATATTTGTTGCAAGACATTTAATATAATTCAAATTACTACAACCTTGGAACATACTTTGATAACAATTTGATATCAATGTTGGTGCAGGTAAATCTGGGGCTGTTGTTAATACAGTACATCCACTAAACATACCAAAGTAGCAACCTTCTGTTAATTCAGTTGCAGGTAATAAATTAGAAGGTAATGATGTTAAACTTCTACAATTCCAAAACATCCTCTGATAACAATATTCTCCACCAGATAAACTTGTAGCAGGTAATAAATTAGATGGTACTGAGGTTAATCCTGAACAATAAATAAACATTTCACTATAACAATGTGGTGCTAAGGTAGTGGCAGGTAATAAAGTAGATGGTATTGATGTTAAACCACTACAACCACAAAACATACTAGCATAACAAACATCTGCTAATGTAGTAGCAGGTAATAAATCAGATGGAATGCTTTCCAAACCAGCACAATGAACAAACATCCTACTATAACAATGTGGTGCTAAGGTGGTGGCTGGTAAGAAACCTGATGGTATTGATGTTAAACCACTACAACCACAAAACATACTTGTATATGCACTTGCAGCCATTGTTGTTGCAGGTAATAAAGTAGATGGCAATGTAGTTAAACTATAACAACCAGCAAACATATTATCATAACAACCATTTGCTAAAATAGTGGCAGGTAATAAATCAGATGGTATTGATGTTAAACCATAACAACTCCAAAACATACTATTATAACAATATGGTGCTAAGGTGGTGGCTGGTAAGAAACCTGATGGTATTGATGTTAAACCAGAACAACTCCAAAACATTTCACTATAACAATATGGTGCTAATGTGGTGGCTGGTAACAAATTAGATGGTATTGATGTTAAACCATAACAATCATAAAACATCATATTATAACATTTCTCTGCTAATGTAGTAGCAGGTAATAAATCAGATGGTATTGATGTTAAGCCATCACATCTTCCAAACATACTATTATAACAATATGGTGCTAAGGTGGTGGCAGGTAATAAATTAGATGGTATTGATGTTAAGCCAGTACAACTACTAAACATACATGTATATGCACTTGCAGCCATTGTTGTTGCAGGTAATAAAGTAGATGGCAATGTAGTTAAACTATAACAACCAGCAAACATATATTGATAACAAGCAGGGGTTAATGTTGTTGCAGGTAATAAATTAGATGGCAATGTTGTTAAACCATAACAATCACTAAACATATTATCATAACAATTATCTGCCAATATAGTTGCTGGTAATTCAGGTACACCTGTTAAACCAGTACAAGCATAAAACATATATGTATATGCACTTGCAGCCATTGTTGTTGCAGGTAATAAATTAGATGGCAATGTTGTTAAAGCATAACATTCACTAAACATCATACAATAGCATTGTTGTGCTAATGTTGTGGCTGGTAATTCAGGTACAGTAGTTAAACCATAACAACCAAGAAACATACCAATATAACAACTATCTGCTAAAGTTGTAGCAGGTAACACTAAATAAGTTGCATCAATTAAAGTTCTACAATCCCTAAACAAATATCCAAAATTAATACTACTATTTGTTGGAAATTCTTTTAATGTTGAATAATTAGCACTACTTATCAAACTCATAATGTTACCAAGCACTTTAAATTGACAGGTTGTGCCAGAAAATGTTGAATATTTTGCATTAGCACTATCTATAGCATAACTATTATTATCACCTCTAAATTGTACAGTATCACCAGAAACAACTGATATACTTGGTGCTGTGTTTCCTGTGGCACTAGTAATGCTTATCCATGTACCACCATTCTTACTATATTGTATTGACCTTGTACCACCTGTATTAGATGCTTTCCATCTAACAATCCCATCACTACAAACAATAAATGTTAATGGCATATTTGGGTCTGCAAGATTTTTATTATAATTTACACCATCATCTTCAACAGTCCATGAAACAAATGGTTTTCCAAAACCATATTTTTCTTCTTCATATTCATCAACTGTTTCAAATTTATGCAAATAATTAATATAATTTTCAGGAGTTATGTTATCTGAATATTTTCCCATATTTTAATATATCTAAATTACAATTATTCTATATATTAAATAGTTTGTAAACCAACAAAAAAGAGATAAGGGGATAAAAATATCCCCTTATTTTGAATCATTAGCAGGAAAAGGCACTCAGTAACTAAAAAATATATGCTCACTTTCAAGATGATTCAATAATATATATTATAATTGTTTGAAAAAAACAAAATATTTTTATATATTTGTATAAAAAAGATAAAATGATAGATAAGCAAGACAACAGATTCAAAAGCATATTAAAAGACAATTTACCATCAGATGAACAAGTTAGAATATGTGATTTCATAGCACATGGAATTGGTAATGCTTCCATTGAATCAAGAGCTGGTAGTGGAAAATCAAAGACAATTGAACTTGGAACACTTTTTGTTCCTGAGGACAAATCTGTTCTTGTTCTTTCATATAATGTGCATATTGCTGAAAATTTAAGAGAAAGATTTAAGGAAAGAAAGCAACACATTGATGTAATGACATATCATAGTCTTGGGTTAAAGATTTTGCAAGCAAAATATAAGAATATTGTTGTTAATGACAACAAATATAGGGATTATATTCATCAGCATTTACATGAGTTCAATAATGAATTTGATAATTTTTCAAATGCTGACAAGGCAAGATATATGAGAAATATTGAAAAATTATTGGATTATTCCAGATTTAATTTAATGCAATCCATTAAGGAAATCAATAAGATGGTTATTAAATATGGTGTAAATATTTTTTCCAATGAATGTGAAGCAGTAAGAAAAATCATGAAATGGGGAAGCACAAATATTAATGAAATAGATTATACTGATATGATTTGGCTTCCATATGAACTTGGAATTGTTGGTGGTATAAAATGGTTATCTTATGATGTCATTTTTGTAGATGAAGCACAGGATTCATCACCAGCACAACAAAATTTAATTAATATTTGCATGAAAAGAAACACAAGGTTTTTAATTTTTGGTGATTCATTTCAAACAATTAATGCATGGTGTGGTTCTGATGAAGATGCATTTAAAACATTTAATAAAAAACCAAATATTAAGCAATTTAAATTAAATATAACATATAGATGTGCAAAAAAAATTGCAGAAAGAGCAAGAGAAATAGTTAATGATTTTGTTCCATCAGAGTCTGCAATTGAAGGTGAAATCAATTATAATGTTGGCTTTGACAATATTAAAAATGGTGATATGATTTTATGTAGATTAACATCACCATTGGTTAAATTGTATATACAATTGATTAACCAAAATAAACAAGTTTATGTCAAAGGATATGACTTTGCAAATAATTTAATTAGTTTATTAAATAATTTCCAAACAAATGATATTGATGAAATTAGATTGGGTTTGGAAAAAAATTTAATTAAATGCTGGGAAAATTGTGCAGAAATTTATCATACTGACCTAAAAAGTGTTGTTGGTGAATCAGATGTTATGATTGCATATGATGAACTATTGACATTTAATTCATTGGCTGAAAATATTAAAGATAAAACAGCACTTATTAACAGAATTAATGAACTGTTTATTGAACATAAGGTTGATGAAAATAATGCAATACAATTAACAACTGTTCATAGAGCAAAAGGCTTGGAATCTGATAATGTGTATATCCTATGCCCTTCCTTGATGCCAAATAAAATGGCAACAAAACAATGGGAAATTAATGCTGAACAAAATATTTTATATGTTGCAATAACAAGAGCAAAAAAATCTCTTAACTTTATAAGTGAAAAACTATTCCCACCTGAAAAATCTTATTCAGGTGTTGAAGATTTATATAATGAATTTTTGAAAATAAAAGAACATTGCCATGAATCATAAAAAAATAACTCTATCACCAGATACATTGTATAAAACTTTTAAGTTTATATCTGATACTAAAACAGAAGTATGTAGTGGATATAAAACCAATAACCCACCATTTAATTCTTATGTTAATGATGAATCAGTTAATACTGGTGATAGAACATTGAAATTTTATTTAATGAAAATGACTACCCCTTATATGGCAGACAACCCTGTCTTTTTTCAAATTGATAATATGTTTGATGATGGCAATAAAATTTAATCAATGTACCTTACAGCAACCAATTCAGGTATGTGCTTTTTCTTGCTGGAATCTTTCTCAATAACTACATTCTTTACTTTCTTTATTGTGGAAAAATTAATTACCTTTCTTGGTTTAATCTCCCTCAGTAACTCTAAAGAAGTATCTGATTTTGTGCTCTCTGTATTATCTTGACCTTCCTCTGCATTTTCTTCAATTGTTGTTGTTACAGGTAATAATATTGCAAATGGCTTCCTGTTGAACTTTTCAAAACCAAAACCTGCTATAATGTAACACTCATTAGAAAAATTTTCCTTGTTGACCTCCTTTCCAATAAAGGTAACAATGTCATTCATTTTGAATTCTTCATTCTTGTTCTTAAATACTCCCATATTATTATATCTACTTTTTATATTAAAATACATATATTAAATATTATTGTCAATTTTTTTTATTTAATTGCATGGAGAATAGTTGATGTTTAAAAAATTAAATATTTTAATAATAAAAAAAAAAATGGCCATGAATTTTTAACTCATGGCTATTTTTATTATTTTATAATGTTAACTTATAAATTCTCTTCTTCACCACTTTCAATGTTTAAAATTTTACTAAAATAATTATAAGCACTTATACCATTAGTAAATACATTATCACCAAAAATAATTACCCAACCAGCATCAACTTCTGAAGGCTCAGAACTTTCAGATTCACTTATCATTACTACACCATCTGAAGAAATACCCCCCATATAATTACTATCATTATCTACTAAATAAAGTAGAATAAAATTATTACTTACAGTAAGTCCAACAATTTTTAATAAATAATCATTATTATTTAAAGTACATTTTAACATACCATAATAAGATGTTAAGCCAGCAGATGAGTTTGATGAACTAGCTTCTCTCAAAGGACCACTACCACCACCACTACTATTATTATCACCATAGTTATTAAAATCACTAACATCAACAACTTGATTTTCAATAGATGCTTTACTATAGCCTAACAATACTGGACCATTTTCATTTCCTTGTATACTATAAGTTCCTTTATCATTACTAAGGTCCAATGAATTACCATTTGCATCAAAACCATTAAAGGTATATACATATACTGGTTCATTATCACCATAACTTGAATATTCTCTTTCACTTGGTGTAAAACCACTTAAGATTATATCAACATTTGCCATATTTTATATATTTTTATATTTTATTTTCTTTATTCAACTGGGCCTTCTGAACTTGTACCACCCTGCATTAATATAATAAAATCAGTTAAATCTTTTCCTAAAAATGTTCCAATGTAAAGTGAAGAATCTTCAGCCATATTACTACATGGAATTACAAATAAATAATTTCCTGCAACAGCTGGTACAAATTCACTAGAATTTTGTGTAGAAAAACTATATTCATCATTTTCACCAACTAAAATTAATGAAGGATATGTACCACCTGTATCAATTAATTTATCAACAAATTGTGTACCACCACTATAATAAATCAAACCTGAATATTTTGTTTGTTGATTGGTTACATTATTGGTACTGCTCTTTGGTGCTTCTTCTTCTTGTTCATTACTACCAAATAACATGTTATTAAACCCAAGTCCATATATATTACCATCAGGTAATTTAATTTTATTATATCCTGTAAGTTTTGTTAGTCCACTTGGAATGTTATCATAATTTGAAACATCTAACATTCCTTTGCCAACACTGACATCATAACATTGAAGATTCTCATCAACACCATTGAATGTGTAACACCATACTAAATTTTCACTATTACCTGAATAAAATACTGGTGTACCTCCACTTAATAAATAATCTTGTGCTGTCATTAATATATTTATATTTTTTTACTTTCTTATTTTCTTATAAATAGTTATAAATAATAAAAAAAATAGAACCAGATTCATATTATTTTAAAACTGATTCTATTCTAATTACTCCCACCAATATCTTTTAAAATGCTAATGGCTAACCATGAAAGTCCTTTGGTTGTTAGGACTAATGCAAATATAATTTTTTTTAATTAATTATTAACTTGCATCTTGAACAGTCCAATTATTTGGAATACCATTATCACCTGTTTTTGATGACCAATCTGTAGAAGCTGGTTTAACAAATGTACCAGTACTAGCCACACCAGATACCCAATTTTTTGTACAGTCAGTTGCTGAAATATTAGTTGCTAAACATTTAATATAATTTAAACTACTACAACCACTAAACATTTGATAATAGCAATATTGTGCTAATGTAGTAGCTGGTAATGTAGGTGCTGTTGTTAAACTAGTACAACCTTGGAACATATTCATATAACATTGTTTTGTTAATGTGGTTGCAGGTAATTCTGGTGCTTGTACTAAGTTTGTACAACCTTGAAACATATATTCATAACAATAACTTACTAATGTTGTTGCTGGTAATGCAGGTGCTGTTGTTAAACTAGTACAACCATAAAACATAAATTGATAACAATAATATTCTAATGTTGTTGCTGGTAACTCTGGTGCTGTTGTTAAACTATTACAATTATAAAACATACCAGAATAACAACTTTCTGTTAATGCTGATGCTGGTAACTCTGGTGCTGTTGTTAAACTAGTACAACCATAAAACATATCTGAATAACAGTTACTTGCTAATTTAGTTGCTGGTAAAAGTAAATTACTTGCATCTGTTAAACCAGTGCAATTTCTAAACAAATAACCAAATGTATATGCACTTTCTAATGTTGTTAAATCACTAAAATCAGTTGAGTTAATTAAACTCATTACATTACCTTTAATACTAAATTGTGCAGTATTTCCACTAAAACAACTATAATAAGAACCACTTGTACCATATGCTGTATTGTCACCCCTAAATTGAACAGTATCACCACTTTCTACAGAAATGCTTGGTGCTGTATCTCCTGTTGCACTTGTAATACTTGTCCATGTTTGTCCATTGTCTTTACTATATTCTATGGTTCTTGTAACACCTGTATTTGTTGATTTCCATATAATATTACCATCACTTTGAATTTCAAATGTTAATGGTACAAACTTAAGTCTTTCTCTTTCCTTTTCTTCTTCAGTTTTGTTATAGTCACTTCTATCAATATCTTCAGTTTGTGTTTTATTTTGTTTTGTAAAACTAAGCCAAGGTTCATAATATTTTTCAACTGACCTCATTTCATCAAAATCATTTTCATTGTTAAAATAATGTATATACTTACTCATAGTTTAATATAGATTTTTATACAAATATAAATATTAACAAATGATGAAAAAATACATATAACTTTCGGATTATCAATGATTTATGTTGATTTGAGAATATCAATAATTAATAGTAAATATATAAAATACAATTTGTTAATCATGAAAATTATTTATATATTTGCAAAAAGAAAATATTGCATGACAGAAGAAGAAATGAGATTTACAGCAGCAGTTAATGCAATGCAGGGAATATTAGAGAGTGGAAAACTTGGCACAATATTAGAGGCATCACCTGATATTGTTGCCAGAATGGCAATTAGGATGGGAGATGCATTAATAAAACAATTAAATTCAACCAAAAATGACAACAAAGATTAAAATAGATGAAAAAAGATTAGGTAAAATGGTTAAAAAAATAGTTGAAGAAGTTTTATTTAATACATTACCTAAACATGATGCTGCTGGAAATATGTATACCACTATGTTGGAAAGAAAACCTTATTTAATAAAAGAAGGCTTAATATCTACATATCCAATTAAAAATGTTATTTTTGCATTAAAATCATTATTTAATTTATATGATGGTTCTGATTTAACAGAAAAAAACAAAATATTATTTTATTTGGATAAACAACAATATTATCATGATTATAATGGTATAATATTTTATAACAAATATAGCCAAAATAATACTGAAAGAATAGAAATAAATGTAAATGAAAATGATTTCAACCAAAATGATTTTGACAAATATTTGTTAAAGTATGGTTGGTTCTGTGGCATTTATGAAAAGTTAAATGGGTATAATAATCTTATTAGATTAATATATGAAAAAAAATTTGATGTTGATGTAACTGAAGAGGTCATAAAAAATAAATACCTATATCATATTTGCCCAAACATATATTTAAATAAAATAAACAAATATGGGCTTAAGCCAAAATTTTCATCATGGAATCAATATTCAAATCCTGAAAGAGTATATTTTTTCATGAAAGAACTAACAAATAAAGAATTTGTTTTATGGGTCAATGAGTTTAATGCTGAAAAAGAATTCAATTACCAAAAAAATGATGGATGGTCATTGTTGAAAATTGATGTTTCAAAAGCAACAAATAATCCAAAATTTTATTTTGACCCAAGAATGAAAAATGGTGTCTATACAATGGACACAATATCACCAGAAAATATTGAAATAATTGATTATATTTCAAAAGAAAATATGTTTGACATTTTCAAATAACAATTCACTAATACAAAAAAAATATGCCATTAAGGAATGAGGATAAATATAAGATAAAGGTTGATGGTGAACCATTGGAGGTAACTAAAATCAGAGAAAAGATTTTGGATACTTTTAATGAATTGGTTTTTATTGAAGAAGGACATAAATATTTTTTACATGACAAGGAATTAATTTCAGTTTCAGCATTTGTATCACAATTTCATGAGGAATTTGATAGTGAACTGAAAGCAAAAGCATATGCAGAAAAAAATGGTGAAACACCTGAATATTGGCTTAATGAATGGAAATTCAAGAATCTTAAAGCAACTGTAACAGGAACACAGGTTCATGCATATGGTGAATCATTATCATGGCTAAAAATGGGTCATCCTGAAAATATAACAGAAGATAATAAATACAAATATATTCCTGAAAAAAAATGGTTAATACCAACAAGACCAAAAGAGGAAGCAGCCCTTAAATTTTGGAATGAATTCCCTGAAAACTTATGGGTTGTATTGCCTGAAACAAAAGTATATACAAGTGCAAATCCAAAAATTCAATATAGTAAAAACTTTGCTGGAACATTTGATTTATTATGTTATTATAAACATCCAACAAATGATGAAAAAAGTGGCTTAATCATAATGGACTGGAAAACAAATAAAGATTTATATAATGAATTCTCCAAATCACATAATAAAATGATGTATTATCCATTTGATGATATATATGATGAAGATTATGGACATTATATAATTCAATTGAATGCATATCAAACTTGTCTTGAAGATATTGGCCTTAAAGTTATTGGAAGAAGAATTATTTGGCTAAAAGATGATGGGTCATATGAACTTGTTCCAGTAAAAAATATAACAGATAAAATAAGAAAAATAATATTATAAAAAAATATTGAAACTATGAATGATAAAGACAAATTGCTAATCAAAAGAATGAACTCAAATGTAACTAAAAGAGAAATTCCAATTAAACTTATCTCAACTAAAAACCAAGTAACAAAAAAACCAAATGAAAATAAAATTGACCAAACTTTAGTTGATAAAATGAATGCAACTCTTAATAATAAGAAGCAAGAAATTAAAACAACTAAAAATGGCACAAAAGTTATCCAAAATGGTGATAAACTGTTCAGTGAAAATGGGAAAAATATTACTGGCCTTAAAAATGTAAAGGAATCAGTCTATGATACAACCTCAACATCTGCTTTTGGAACACCATTAAATTTTGTCTCTAATACAACTACAACAACCAGTTTACCAAAAGAGAATTTGGATAATTGCACTAATCATTATTATTTGGAATTTGTTGACCTTGATTTCCCAACACCTAATGACATCATATCATTTAAGATTACCAATGATGTGGTAAGATTATATATTAACCCAAATACTTATGGTTTTTGTAATGTATTTGAATTGTTCCCATTAAATGAAGATATTAAATGCCCTTTGATTTTGCATCAATGTAATGGACAAGGTAAACCATTTAGTAAGATTTGTCTGACAAAAATGTTTAGGGTTGAAAAAAGATGTATCAAATCAGATGAAAATAATGATGTAAAAATAAGACTTAAATTAAGATTTGTTGATAATGAAACCAGATAAGAAATATATTGTTGTTAAAGATATTCCATTAAAAGAAGGTGATGCAATTAAAGTAAATACTGACATCTATAGAATTCATGGAAATTATTATATGGATGGTGGTCTACTACCTGAAGCATATCAACTTGATTTTGATAAACTTATTGAACATGAGGAAAAAAATGGATGGAAATATATTAGACCAAATAACCCTGTTGTTGGAAAACAAATAATCTAATAACAAAAGGCTCAGATTTACCTCTGAGCCTTTATCTTTAATATATACTTTTTTTATGCATCTTGAACAGTCCAATTGGTTGGAATACCATCAGTACCTGTTGTCCATGATGTCATTGATGGGTCTTTTACAAATGTACCAGATGATGCCACACCACTTACCCAACCTAATGTACATTGAGATGCAGAAATATCTGTTGCCAAACATTTAATAGAATTTAAATTAGTACTGCCATTAAACATACCTGCATAACAACTATTTGCTAATGTAGTTGCTGGTAATTCTGGGGCATTAACAATACTTGTACAATTTTTAAACATTTCAACATAACAACTATTTGCTAATGTTGTTGCAGGTAATGCAGGTGCTTGTGTTAAACTAGTACAACCGTGGAACATCCTATTATAACAATAATTTGCTAATGTCTCAGCAGGTAATTCAGGTGCATTAACAAGACTTGTACAACCTCTAAACATATTTTGATAACAACCTCCTGCTAAAGTTGTTGCTGGTAATTCAGGTGCATTAACAAGACTTGTACAACCATCAAACATATAAGCATAACAACTACTAGCTAATGTAGTTGCTGGTAAATAATTTGAAGGTACTCCTGTTAAACTAGTACAACCTTGAAACATATTTCCACAGCAATATGTTGTTAATATTTTTGCTGGTAATTCTGGTACATTAAGAAGACTTGTACAACTCCAAAACATACTTTGATAACAATAATTTTCTAATGCAGTAGCAGGTAATTCTGGTGCTGTTGTTAAACTAGTACAAGTACTAAACATTGAGGTACAAGCAGAACCTGGCATTACTGTAGTTGCAGATGTACCAATGCTACTTGGTCCTTGTGTTAATCCACTACAACATCTAAACATACTATTATAACAACTTGGTGCTAATGTTTCTGCTGGTAATTCTGGTGCTGTTGTTAATCTACCACAACCTTCAAACATATTTGAATAACAACCATATGCTAATGTTTCTGCTGGTAAATAATTTGAAGGTACTCCTGTTAAACTAGTACAACCACTAAACATTTCTTTATAACAACTATTTACTAATGTTGTTGCAGGTAATGCAGGTACATTTATAAGTCTAGCACAACACTGGAACATTTCTTGATAACAACTATTTGCTAATGTGGTTGCTGGTAAAAATAATTCACAAGCATCTATTAAACCACTACAATATCTAAATAAGCCAGATAATGCATATGTATTAGATAATGTAGTTAAACCACTAAAATTGGTTGAATTGATTAAACTCATTATATTTCCTTTAATTTTACAGACACTGGTTGTATTAAAATAATTCCAAGATTTATTTGTTGTTGTATATGCAGCATTATTACCTCTAAATTGAACAGTATCACCTGATACAACTGATATACTTGGTGCTGAATTGCCTGTTGCACTTGTAATACTTGTCCATTCACCACCATTCTTACTATATTCTATAGTAATTGCAGGTGCACTTGTTGAATATCTTCTCCATTTAATATCACCATCCTCTTGAAATTCAAATGTTAATGGTTGTGTGAGAAGTTTTTTCTTTTCATCTTCTTCTTTTTCTTCTTCAGTTTTATTATAATTAACCCTTTCAATATCTTCAGTTAAACTCACCCAAGGTTCAAGATAATTGTCACCATGATAATCTGTATCAAATGCAGATTCATTTTCAAATAAATGTATATATTTTCCCATATTATTGTTATTTATTATTTTAATATAAATAGTAAATAATATAAGAAAATGTCTTGTAACTTTCGGATAATCAACATATTACATAATTTATAGTTTAACCTTCAAAATTAAAAACTTTATTTTCTGGAATGATTGAATCAGATTTTATATTGATTTTCTTTAATTTATATTTTCCAGTTTTTAATAATTCTGGTTCAAATAATTTATTTCCACTATCTGAAATATAAAGAATATAATAATGAAGATTATTATCCAAACAAACAAAGTCATATGATTTTTCCTTATTTGTTTTTTCACTATTTTCAATATGACCATGTATTGCCCTTATTAAATCACCATCCTCTCTACCAAGAAATTCAACAACCTCTTCCTTGTTTGAAAATTGTTTTATAAAACTTATATATGCCTTGTTCTTATAATATGGTATAACTAAATAATTCTCCATAAAACTTATCTTTATTATAAAATATATTGATTTTTTCCTTATTGGCAATATTAAATGGCATGATTCTTGTATGTTATTTCAATGTGATTTTTAAATTTTTATTTTTATGTATAATGTAATTACTCTCAACCCTGAGCAAGCAAATGATTTCATTAAAAAATATTTGCAAGACCATATTGAAATCATTGATTTCACAAAATATGATGAAGATGATATATATTTTGTAACTCTTCTTTCAGGAAAATTGTTTAATAAAAAAATTACATCTTGGCAATATAGACCAGGTTTTGGCCTTTGCTTTGGTGAACATGTCATGGAAGGTACAAATAAAAGATTTGACTTCTATCAGTTTGATTCTTCATTGCTTGCTAAAGCAAATGATGTTGTTTGGAAATATATCTGTAAATGGGAATCTATTAGCCCTGTTTAATTATTTAATAATTAAAATATGACAAAAGAAGAAAAGAAAAAACTATATCAACCTAAAAGATGGAATCTGTTTGAAAATGATAATTTCATTGACTCCTTCCCAAGCCACTCTGCTGCAAAAAAAGCAAAACACTTCAAAATAAAAGAAACATATAATGACTTTCTTGATATTACATATACAATTAAACCTCAATTGTAAATAAAATAATAAACCATGAGATTAATTTCCCATGGTTTATTTATTATTGTTAATTATTTTTCTAAATCTTAACTTGCATCAACTCTTGTCCATCCTGATGGAATACCAGATGTACCTGTTTTTGATGACCAATTAGTTGAAGCAGGACATTCAAATGTACCAGTACTTGCCACACCTTGTACCCAATTTATTGTACAACCATTTTCTGAAATATTAGTTGCAAGACATTTAATATAATTTAAACTACTACACCTTTGAAACATACATCTATAACAATCAACTACTAATGTAGTGGCAGGTAATTCTGGAGCATCAGTTAAGCCTGTACAATCTCTAAACATATAATAATAGCAAGTTTGTGCTAATGTAGTAGCAGGTAATGCAGGTGCAGTTGTGAGACTTGTACAATTACTAAACATACTTGCATAACAATAATTATCTAATGCAGTAGCAGGTAATTCTGGTGCATTTACTAAACTACTACAATTTTCAAACATATTTGAATAACAACTTTCTGCTAATGTAGTAGCAGGTAATGCAGGTGCTGTTGTTAAACTAGTACAACCTTTAAACATAAGTGCATAACAACTATGTGCTAATGTTGTTGCTGATAATTCTGGTGCTGTTGTTAAACTAGTACAACCTTGGAACATATTTGCATAACAACTACCTGCTAATGTTGTGGCAGGTAATACAGGTGCTGTTGTTAAATTAGTACATCCATAAAACATTTCAGAATAACAATAAGATGCTAAAGTAGTAGCAGGTAATGCAGGTGCTGTTGTTAAACTAGTACAACCAGCAAACATACTGTTATAACAACTTCCTGATAATGTAGTAGCTGGTAATTCTGGTGCTTGTATTAAACTAGTACAACCTTCAAACATACTATAGTAACAATAATTTGTTAATGTAGTTGCAGGTAAAAGTAATTCACTAGCATCTGTTAAACCAGTACAATCCTTGAACAAGTTATAAAAAGTATAATATTTATCTGACAAACTTGTTAAAGCAGCAAAATTTGTACTATTAATTAAACTCATTATATTACCTTTAACACTAAAACTACATGTGCTTCCACTAAAACAATTATAATAATAATTTGTACCATAACTTTCATAATAACCTCTAAATTGTATAGTGTTACCACTTTCTACAGAAATACTATTGCCATCTATAGAACTTGCTATTGATATCCATGTTTGCCCATTATCTTTACTATATTTTATGGTTCTTGTATCACTTGCCCTAGATGCTTTCCATCTAATATTACCATCACTCTGAATAACAAATGTCAATGGCTCCCTGTATTTCTTTTCAACCTCATAATTCACCTCATTGGTCTCCTTTGTTAAACTTACCCAATGATTTATATAATTGGTCTCCCTGTCATATTCATACTCTTCAACAGTGTCAAACCTCTTTATCTTATTGATATATTCCTCTTGTGTCATATCTCTTACTTTTTTTTGTTATTTATAACTACTATTATAAATAGTCTTTTCTTATTAAAAATAATAATTGTAATCCCCAATCAATCACTATAAATTATATACCATAACTACTCCTGAATTAACTGCTTTATAACCCATTTATCTAACTAATATATAATAATTTAAATATTTTTTGCTACATACCCTTTCCTAAAATTTATCACCCATTTCATTATATCATAACAACTTATATTCAATTTTATTTATATTACTTCATCATAATTACTTTATTATTAATTGCTTATAATTTTGTGGAAAAAAGTGGAAAGAAATGGAAAATATTGTCATTATCATATTATCTTATATATATTAATTTTATTTAAATTTTTAGATATGTTGAAAATAAATTACTTATAATTTTTTTATTTCTTGCATTTTCTTTGTCTTGGCATGATTATTGTATATGTTATATTATATAATTGTTAAACTAAAAAAAATATAAATTATGTTTATGTACATCATTGGCTATGTTATCTTTATTCTAATGCTTGGACTATCTACATTTCTATATGATGGTTCAATGAAAGACCCAACTGTTAAAGAAAATAAAAAAACTCAAAACTTTTTGGCTTATATGGGTATTCTCCTATCTGTGGCCTTCTTTATGTTCTGGGTTTTCTTTACTTCTCAAAAATCTATTACAACACATGATTTTGACCTGAATGAATGGAATTACTCTGTTGATTCTACTGTTGTTATTAGTAATCATAATAATGTTGTTGATACAACTTCTACCTATAAACTTGTCCTTACTAAAATACAAAAATAATATGAAAAATACTCCTGTTAAACTTAATGGCCAAACCTTCTGGATTTCAAGGTCACTTGCTGTTTCTTGTGTTGTCTTTGCCTATGTTGATAACCAACTCTCTGTCCTTGCCAACCAAAGAGGACCTGCTGTCTCTAAACCCTACTTGTGGAATTGCCCTTCAGGTTATCTTGACTATGATGAAACCCTACTAAATGCTGCCATTAGAGAAACCTTTGAAGAAACTGGCCTTAACCTTAATTATGCCATAATCCATCCACCCTATATCAAACTCATGGAAATTGATGATGATATAAATAGAACTTCACAAAATGTCATTGCCAGATTCTCAACACTTATCCATAACCCTGATGACTTTACCCTTACTAATGAATACTCTGAACCAAATGAAGTCCTGCAAATTAAATGGATTCCTTTAACACAACTTGATAACTATCAATGGTCATCTGATACCCATAAAGCCAAAATCCAACAATTTGCAAAACAATATATCAGAAATACTAATTAAATTGAATTAAATAAAAAATAAACTATTTAACATATAATTAAAATAAATTAATTAATATACTATAATCTATATATTCTATCTAACTAAATAAACTAAATAAAATAAAAGACATTGAATAATTAAAAAAATTTTTATTCAATGTCTTTATCTTTTTATCTAAATTGTAGATAATATTATACAATACCTACATCAAATTTAATTACTCCATTGTCACATACAATGTATCCCATCCAATTACCATCATCACTATATACTGCCCACTTTTCATCAGCATCATTGTACCTTACAATACATTTACTGTTGCCAGATTCATTAAAGTATAATGCACTGTATGTCTTTCCTGTTAATTCTAATGCACTGCAATCTAACTCTGTCTCAACCTCACCTGTCCTACTGTCTAATATAATAAAATCATATGAACCCTTGTTGTAATTGATTGCAGAATTCTCCTGTGTTAAACTTACCCATGGCTCTGTGTATCCACTGCCAATGTACTCATTGTTGAACTCAACACTTGTCTCAAAATTGTGTAAAAACTTTCCCATTACTCTATATCTTTTTTTGTTTATTGTTTATTTATTATTCCTTTATGATATAAATAGTACCTACTTCCTAAATCCACATACATCTCCTATTCTTCTATATTTCTCTGGCCATTATGCTTTTTTGATTATGTAAACCTTGAAATATATATATAAATGCTCTAATCTAATTAAACTACTTTGGCAATATATGTCTAAAAAAATAAAAAAAAATGTATAATAAGAGTTTTTTGGTAAATAATACCTTAAAAAATAGGGAAAGAACATCAATTTTAATATTGTACAATTTTTTGTAAATAATACCTTAATGTGTAGTGTTAATTTTTTGTAAATAATACCCTAAAAAACAAGAAAAGAAACTGTGTCTTGTATTAATTTTTCCAGAATTTTTTTAGAAAATTTTTGACTAGAAAAAATAGGTTATTGGTTAGAAAAAAAATAGGTTATTTGGGTTTAATTAATTGATTTTAAATAAATTTAATAAAAAAAAAAATGCTGGCAAATTATTGTCAGCATTTTGAGGATAAATTAGATATCTTTGTCTTATTCAAGACCATCATCCATAAGGAAGAAGTCATCATCATTTTCATCATCATTATCTTCTTCCACATCAGAAATATTTTGATTAGAAACATTTTCATCAGAATGGTTTTGGTTATCATCAGATGAGTCATCATCATGATTATTATTAGATTTATTATATTGGCCATAGCCATTAAGTTTATCAACATTACCAAGTGCTTGGAACAGGAAGAAGACCATAGCAAACACAAGGATAATAGATTGAATAGGGGATAAGGCCATGTGAAGTACAGCATAGCCCAGGCCAAATACAATAATGAATTCAGCAAAGATAAATAATTTAAGTAAAAAGTTTTTCATATGTTAATAGGTATTTAAGTTTTATATCAGATATAAATAGTATAGAAAAGATGAATAATAAAGAAAAAGGTACTCAAAAGAGTACCTATATAGGATAAATGCTTTATTAGCAAGCAGAAAAAATATAAAATAAATATATTTTTATATTCAATAAAAGAAATTAGATAATAAAAATAAAAGATTTAAAGTAAAATCATATAATTTGCTTACAATTTATATTTTTTCCCTTTGTGGTATAGTAACAATTTTTAAGTAAAATAAATAATTTAGTTTAAAAATATAAGTTAAGGTATAAAGGGGACAGATTGATAAGGTACTCAAAAGAGTACTTATATATAGAATTATTGAATATTAGAATTAGTTTTAATAATATTATTCAGTAGGATTATTCAATTTAGATTTAAGTTGAGATGCTTTATTAAGATACCATTTTTCTTTTTGTAGGTCTTGTTGTATAGAGTTATCAGGTTTAGTACCCATTCTCATTCTATATTTAAAGGCATTCATTTCACAGAAGTTAATAAGGTTTTGAGTTCCCCAGATTTTTTCCATCATATCAATAACTTCAATAGAATAGTTATTATAATGTGAAGGGTGATTAACAGATTCATATTTATTATTTATAGAATCATTTGCATTTTCATTTTTAAAGATAACAGATGGATTAGTATCAATCATAATTTAAAAGAATTTATTTTTAGTTATATTAAATATAGCATTATTATTAAGAAAGAGTTCATCAATATAATCATATAGTAGTTGCAGGTTAGAAGAGTAAGGGAACCAGTCAAGAAGTATTTCAGGGTTACCAAGATTAATTTGATGGGTATTATTTAAATCAGGTTGATTATTAACAAATTCAGGCACATGAATAATAAGGTCAACATTATCATCAATGAACCAAGTAACCAATTGTTGGCCACAGTAGTTAATAAAGTTAATAATTATATTAATGGTCTTCATATATCAAATATATAAAAAATAAAATAAAAAAACAATAAAAATTAATTAAAGATAGTATACAATATTTTTGTCCATATGCATGTTTAAATAAATAATATATATTATAGTACTATAGAGTCTAAAAATAAAACAGGGACCATGGGTGATAAAATTTGATTCATGAAGAGTATATTATTCATATTATATATATTATTATCTGATGACAGTAGTCATATATGCAAAAATTATACCCTACAGGCTGTTTTACCAGCCTATATTATTAAAGAATTTAATTTATCTGGAATGGATTTTAGTGATGTAGAATATTTATCACTGATTTCATTAATCAATGATAAATATTTTGATTTTGACCAAAAATCCAAAAATAAGCAAAAAATATATATAAATAAGTAAAATTTTCCTAGGAAATAGATATATAGGTAGGTTGGAGAATATACTCCAGGGTTAATTTTTAAAAAAATGCTCTCTGCTTAGAACCATTGATTTGGTCAAATATAATATCAAAAATAATATGGGCAAGAATCATGCCAAAAAAAAAATATCTAATATTGAAGAAATATTAGATAATTAACAAATATCTATAAAATATTAGATAATTAAGATAGAATAAGTATGATAGATAATATAATAAGAATAGGTCCAAATATTTGGAATTTTCTCATGATATCAAGATTAGATTTAGCATTTTGGACATTATATATAAGATTATAATCAAAGGGTATATATAATTTTTTAATTCTAATATAGAGTGCAATTATAGTAAATATAACACCTGCAATAAATAAAAATGTTTCCATATATATTAGTTTATAATAGAGATAAATAGTATAAACAAAAAAAAACTTCTCAGACTATCACAGCATGAGAAGTTCAAGATATTCAATCACTAGGATTGAAAAATAATAAAAAGAATTATGAAAAGTTTATTTTCTTTAAAAAACTATTTCTTTATTGTAACCCACATGAAATAGTAATATTGTGGACGTTTTAAGCATTTTAACTAAAAAAAAACAAAGGCTATGATTTATCATCAAGTGCACTTTTTAGATAAATCCATCACACCCACACCATTTAAAATAGCACATTATCTGGATATACTTATGGCCCTTTTAATTACTACATCTTTTCAGCAGAGTTGCACTGCACTACAAGGGAAAACAGATGACTATTCACCTTTGGTTTTTTAGTGCCCCCGACAGGATTTGAACCTGCACGGCCAGAATGGCCAAAGGATTTTAAGTCCTTTGTGTCTCAATTAGTTACAGATTTTCATCTAAAGTATTACTTCAACTAAGTGGACTTTATCTTCACTAAAAGTGCAACCCTTAAAGTCTCTACACCTTCCTTTATTAAGGCTTGGCTCGGTATTACCCAGCTATCCATATAAATGGACCTTCAGGCTTTCTTAGTCAGCTTATTCGTACAAAGTCTTATCTAACTGATACCGAATTTGAGTTGTTTTACTAACATTGTAGTAGGCAAACATTTACCAGTTCCACCACGGGGGCAATATTATCAAAGAACTATATAAACAGAAAACATTTTTTAATACTTTGGGGTTAGTATCAGACCTTTAATGGTAAAGCCATTTAGCAAATAAATCAATTTAATTTTAATATTGAAGATTGCTGTATGTTTTCTTAATTAGTTTTTACAATGTAAATATATAAATAAATATTAATAATTCAAAATTTTATTTTATTTAAGTTCAGATTTAACAATAAATCTAGAGAATGTGGACAAATTATTTCTAAAGTTAGTTACAGTATCAACACCATAGATAACATCATATTCATGCAATAGCCAATGGTTTCTAAGTGTATCAGGGAGTCTTGGTGCTTCATAATCTTTATCTAACATAGTGCCATAGGCATTTTCTGAAATAAAGGTATCACCTTCAAGTTTCTTTTGTCCTTCAACACATTTATCAAGATATTCTTTTGCTGATGTGAGGGTTTTATAATTTTTAATTGTAAATTGCCCATCAAGACTTGAAAAGAATATAAGAGTATAAATGTACATAAATAAAATTTTAAATCAACAAATTTTCTTTTTTAATAATATACAAAAATCATGCCATTATTAGTGGGGGTGACAGGATTTGAACCTGCATACACCAAGTTACTCATTTAATGTCTGGGTATAAGCCAGCTGAGGTACACCCCTATTTTAATTGTTCTCCCGGTAGGACTTGAACCTACGACCCTCTGATTATGAGTCAGATGCTTACTAACCAACTGAGCTACAGGAGAATCTTAATCTTAATATAAATATACAATAATCATGCCAAAAGGTACTCAAAAGAGTACTTATTACTCATAAATAGTAATAATTTGGTTATGTTCATCAGTAAACTTCTGGCAGACAATAAGGATGATATCAACAAGGACCCAAATACCAAATCCACCAAAGGTAATAATTTGCAGGATGCCAGTGCCAATTTTTCCATTAAAGAATCTATGGACACCAATAGTTCCAAGGAAGATACAGAGCAGGAGAGTAATAAGCCAGTCAATGTTAATTTTCTTTTCCATAATATTCATCAATTAGATTTTTCAATTTTTCATTTATTGTTTTTTCATCAGTTTCTTTTACTTCAACAGGGAAAGTAAGTTCTTTATCTGGATGGGATAAAGCATGAGATACATTCCAATTTAGTTTTTGTTGGTGATTGAAATCCCATAATACAACTTCATAATCATCATATTTATGTTCTTGAAAATGTACCAGGATTTCTCTAAGGTCTTTAATTGTCATATTAAATTTTTATTTATATAACAAATATATAAAAAATAATTTAATATATCAAGACATTAATATAATACTAAGCAAGTTCACACATAAATTGTTCCTTAAGATGAATGAATTCAGATTCATTCATATTTTCAAAAACATATGATTCAAGTTCTTCTCTAATTTTATAACCTTCATTGAAAGCATAACCATTATCCCAAAGCACATAGTACTTAATGATTTCTTCAAGATAGGTGGTTTCAATATCATCTTCATCAGTGGTTTCAAAAAACTTTTTATACCATTCATCAATATCATTGGACATAAAGGATATATAACCACTTCTACTGGAATGTTCTTCTTTAATGATATCTTTCAGTTCCTTATAATTGGAGTCCATAAAGTTTTTAATATGGTCTTTCCAATCATCAGTGAATTCAAAGAAGGCATAGATTCTATCATTATCAAAATTATAGAACCTTGGAGAAGTCATTTCATCAAAAACAATTGATTTAATGAAATGAGGCTTATACATGTCAGAAAATCCTTCAGTAAAGAGATTACAGATTTTATTCTTCCAAGCATCTTCTTCAAAGATGAAATCATCCATGTTGAATTCTTTATTATAAGTATCCTTATAATATTCAATCTCATATTTAAGGCTATTATATTCATTGTCTACAGGGTCAAAAATGGACCCATAGAAACCAGGGAAGAAAACAATTTCAAGAGACTTATTCATAATAATTTATTTCCAGCAAACAAAACCACAGAGATAATGACAATCCTTAGTATACAGAGCATAATCAATTCTATAACCATTGTCTCTATATTCTTTCAGAAGATAATGATAAGAATATTCATCAATTTGAGACTCATATGGACTATCATGTTTTTCATCAATGACAATAATCATATTATCATCACCACAGAATTCAGAAGTAGTTTCATAAATAAGGTCATCAAGATTAAGGGCATTTACATGATAATCAAGATACCAGTGAACAGTAGTATCAGAAGTAATTGGAATTGTTTTAAACTTAAGCATATATTCTTTTTTTATTTTCTATTTAGATATATTGCATAAATCATGCCAAAGATTACTTATAATGAATGGTCTTAGTAGTTTTATTGATATAAAACCTCATGAGTTCATGACCATTGGAACCACCATCATTATGCTCATAATAAACATTGACATAGAAGTCATAACAATTATCTTCATCAAAATACCAGGTTTGTGCTTTAAGTTCAGCAGATTTGAAAAGATATCTAAGGATTTTATTACCTCTCATTTTCTTATTAACATCAGAATTATCTTCATTAATAAGAGTAAAATAATATTCACCACTTCTATTAACAGAATAGATTGCTTTCATTTTGGTGGTAACACCAAGTTTATTGAAGAAGATTTTATCAACAATAGGGACAATATTGGTGTTGAGGTCATTGAGAATGCTGATAGCAGTTTCCTTATCCATAATTCTTTTTATTTAATTGTTTATATATTATTAAATAGGCAAGTATCATGCCAAAGAATTAATCTTCATCAAGTATTTCAGATAAGATTTCATCCCAATCCTCAGTAATCAAATCAGTGCCACTAGGAATATTATCCTCAGTAAATTCCCTATCTTCAAATTTTTCATTGATATAATTAAGGAATTCATCTTGCAGTTCTTCACTATAATTTTCAGAGAGTTCATCACAACCAACATCCATGATATAGTCAGCAAGGATATCAAAGTCAATATGATTGTCTGCATCATATTCATCAAAGGATTCAAGATTACCATAACCATTGAGAACAAAGTAATCATGATTATATCTATAATCACCATAGAAAGCAGCCCTCAGTGCTTCATCTGGCTTAGTGAAAATTTCATTGATATTATAATCATCATTTTCATATATATAATCATCCATATTCTCATCAGAACAATAGGTATTCCAAATCCCAATAAGAACATCAGTATCAATTTCTTTAAGAAGAGAAATAATAATTGTTTTCTTATCCATAATTGTTAATTTTTTAATTGTTAAATAAAAGGGTTGCCAAAGCTAGTCTACTCAGAGAATCATTATTGGTTTTACTCAACCCTTTTTAATTTTAATCAATAATTGTACCAAAAAGTACTCAAAAGAGTACTTATTAGATATTTTTTACCAAAGATAATTATTAATAATTACTGGCCAATATTTTCATAATAAATATCCATTGCATTTGCTTTGATATAATCCATTACATCACCATCATTTTCATCTTCCCAGTACATCACACAATCATTTTCATCTTCCCAGTACATCACACAATCATAATCATCATCATTGAGAAGTCTAATTTCAAAGGAGTTGGTTCCATCATGATGATAAGCCTTGACTTCAATAACATTATCATTGACATAAACATAAAGGTCATCAGCCTTAGATGCACATTTGTTCATTGCATCATAGATGGAAGTGAAAAGGGTAGGTGGAACATCATAGTTACCACTCCACAGACCAAGGGTCCCTGTTACAACACATTTGGAATTGTACTTGGAATTTTTAAGCCACTTAAGATTATCCCAAAAATTTTCAATTTCATCATTAATAGAATTATTATAATAATCCCAAAAGGTTACTTTACCACCAAGGTAGAGACCTTCCATATCAGTACCTTCACCTACAATTTGATAACCATTATCTTCACAATACTCCTTGAAATCATCAAGATAATATTCAAGGTCAGTATTATTGGTATTAAGCATGATGTAGTTTTTGACAATATTATTCATAATTCTTTTTTTTTAATTGTTAACAATATAGATATATGCAGAAAGTATGCCAAAGAAGAATATTAGCAATAATCTTTTGAAATAATATTCTTAATGAAATCTCTCATTTCATTAACAATATAGTTACCACATTCAACAATATGCCCAACTTTGAAAGAAATATCACAATCATATCTTGATTTATATACTTTTCTCATAACCTCCCAACTTGGGGTATCAAAGAAAACCTCATTATTAATAAGGACAAAAATATCATCAGAATTAGCAGCCTCAAACACTGCAAAATTCAGTTGTGCATCATCAAATCTGAGGGAAAAAATATAGCCATTTTCCCTACAATTTTCATATCTATAAAGGAAGATTTCAGCATCATAGGCTTTCCTTTCATCATCCCAAGAAGGGTCAACTGCCCATTCATAATTTGCTTTCATATAAGCAAGGACTGCCTGTGCCTGCCAATTAGCACCATCTTCCATATAACTTCTAAGATTAATCATAATGCTTTTTTTTAATTTATACAATATAGATATGAACAATAACTATGCCAGAAAATTAATATTCAAGGTCTTTATTGAAAATATCCCAATAATATTTTCCATTAATATAGGCAAAACCATTATTAAATTCTCCACTTTCACTAAATTCATGGTCATAAGAATCAGTGGCCATAGGGTCATCAATATCTTCTTGTTCACAATATTGAAGATACATTTCTTTCATTTTCTTAATAGCAAGTTCAATACTATCAAACATGAAAACATCAGAAACATTATAACCCATTTTAACAAGGTCAACAAAAGTAAGAATATAAAACCTTTTCATAATACTTTTTTATTTTAATTATCTATTGTAATAAGAGCAAGAATCATACCAAAAATGAAAATCTGGAAAATTATTCCACATTCCCACCATATTCCCAAAGGTCACACATTTGTTTTTGTGTGAAATGAATCTCATTGTTTCTTGCCATTTCCCTAATTGCATAACCAAGAGCATCAAGACCATATCTTGTTGCATATTCATTAAGGTCATCAAGCACATTAATAGAATTCTGTCTTGCCATAATTATTTTACCTCCACTTGATTAATTTTAATTGTAAAATGGTATTCATTATATCTGCCATCAATATAAGCATCATAAAACCTACTGCCCTTATCAATCACCCAAGAATCACCATCAATTTCACTTTCTATATCAGTATCTTTTTCAAAATTGTTGCTAATAGAATTCATTTCAGCAACTGCATCTTCAAATTTATAAAAAGCCTTTGGCTTATGAGAAAAATCTTCAAAGTCAAAAACTTCAGAAATTGTAAGAACATAAATTTCCATAATACTTTTATTTTAATTATACAATATAGATATGAACAATAACTATGCCAAAACCTGCACAAGAATATTAAAAATTACATCACTATCCTTAATATCACTCAAAGAAATAAAGTCTTGTTTGTTATCATCTTCATCAGAAATGAGTAAAGATAAAAGACCATCAGCACCAACAGACCCATTAAGAATATCTGTCATTCCATTAATATTAATGACATTATTAAGACCATTGAAAAAGAAGATATGACACACTCCATCATTTTCACCCTTAATTTTAATTTGGTTAATAATGATATCCTCAATGGCAGAAAGACAATGGTTAATAATAAAATCAAATTCAGACATTACAATAATTTGATTTTTACTATCCTTAAGATAGTTCAATTCAGCATTGACATCTTCCATTGAACCAAAGATAACTGGGAATTTATTTCCCCACATAAGGACTTGCCCACCCTCAACAATCACATAATTGAATTTTGCAGATTCAAGATATTCCTTTATGTTCTCCCCCATATCAATGGCATTAACAAGGAAGTAATTTTTTTTGTGCTTAATCATAATTCTTTTTATTAAATGTTCAATACTAATATATTCAAGAAGTATGCCAAAAGGTACTCAAAAGAGTACCTTTATGCTATTAATCATCAATTTTTTCAAGATATTCAAGAACACCAATCATATCATTAATATCAAGTTCATTGATTGGGTCATAACCATAGAAAACACATCTTACACCATTATTATCTGTACCCAAAGAAATTTCAGTACCATCAGTATCAGTAATATTCTTGTGTTTCATCAGAATTTTTGCTATGGACAACTCTGTATCATAGTACAGAGTTCCAAGCCTATCCAACAACTCCTTTGCCTTCATATTATGCTTCCTCCACAACAAAGGTCCAATTACTGACACCACTCTCTTTCAGAATACTCTCAACCTTCTTCTTGATTTCATCCCTATCAACAGAGGACTTAAACATGGTGGTCACACAATAGGCTTTCTTTGGATTGATAGCATTTTTAACCTTATCCATGTAAAACCACTTGTCATATAGTTCCTCATAACCATTTTCAATGAGTTCCTTGAAATGCTCCACATCATAGACATCATTAATGATATCCACCATCCTATCAAAACTAAGAAGATGAGGCTCCTTGAAATTATTGCCATCAAGCCAAAATCTACTCTTATTATAATATTCAACTGCTTTGGTAGCACCATACTTTTCAATGAAATACATCAAATCATCATTATGGTCAAGGTTATAGACAGCTTCCTCAGAGAGAGCACACCTCCAATCCTCCCAATCATTAATAACAAATGCAAGTGCCTTAAGGTCAGAAGTCCTCATGAAATTGGTAGCAACAAAAGTACTCATATTCAATTATTTTTTTTATTAATATTCAATATAATATATAACAGAAATCATGCCAAAGTTTACTTGTTATTGGAAACAAGGGAATAAATTGTGGCAACATCATCCACATCCCAATCTGACATTTTTTCAACATTGTCAGTTTCAGTATGATATGCATCAGTGACATTGATATAAAGGACATTGCCCTTTACAAACACCTTATGGATATTGGTAGGAATCTGCATACCATCATACCAAGTTACAATATTAAGACCATTGGAAAAGAAATAGGTCTTATTATCATTGTTTTTAACAAGTTTCTTAATTTCAGAAATATACTGATTCTTATTCATAATAAATAAATTTATAAGTTATACATTATAGATATGAGCAAGAAATGTGCCAAAAGGGATTAAACAATCCCAATATTTGCACAAAGTTCAGAAAAATGGCCCCTATCTCCATCAGCAACATTTGCCTTGGAAAGTGCTGCCTTGAAATCATCCACATTATGGGATACCTTATTATAATACTTATTGACAAGTCTCCAAACAACATCACTTGGCTTACCCTTGATATTCATATGCTTATTATAAGCATTTGCCATTGCAAGACAAGTGGATGCCTTATCAGCATTGAAGAACTTATAACCCTTTTTATATTCATCCATTTTGAAAGACCCACTGCCAACACCTACTGCAAGAATTGCATAGAAAGGCATCATAGGATTAGCATCAGCAAATGCCACAACACTTTCACAGACTCCCTTATGAACAAGAGCCTTTTTCTTCTCATTCTTATACTGAACAAGATTCAGTTTACCATTGATGGGATTCATAGCAGTGGTCCTAATCAGATTCTCAACATTACCTTTCATAATTCTTAATTTTTTTTTTTATTGTTTAACTTAATTTATTCTTTATATACTAATTCAATTTTTATGCCAAAGGAGCAAAATTTGCCTTAAAATATTCCAAAAGTTTATAAGAAATTAGTTTTCTTGCATAGGAATTAAAACCATACTTGTAGCCAAAATCTGTTTTTGCCTTATCATAAACAAGAAAGTAAACATTATCATCAATGACATCCAAAGTTGCCTCTGCAAATTCACCAAAAAAATCCTCTTTCACATAATTATTTTTAATAAAATAATCATTAAGTGTTTCCACAAGATATGTCCAATCATAATCATCAATGAATTCATTGAAATTGTGACCATTGTGGGTAAGTGTAGGATTATATTTCATATATCAAATTTTTAACATTTAAACATATGACAAGATTCATGCCAAAGTTTAAAAATATCTCTGATAGAGTTTATTTTCCTTGATAAATTTGTTTTCAATCAGACAATCATCATCTTGAATCCACATAGGGTCAGCAAATTCATTGCCATCAAAAACAACCTTGATTTTTGCAACAATATCACCAAACACTCTATGCATCTGTTTCTCAGATTCATCCTTTGGATTCTTAATACATTGCACACCTTGACTTCTAATCCAATATTCCCTTTCAAAAGGAATTCCCTTATCATATTCAAGAGCAAGATATGCAAAATCAATCAAAAGGTCAGACCCAAGATAAGATTGCATACTAAGATTTACACCCTTTGAATAACCTTTTTCTTTTTCAACCTTTTCCCTATATCTATCCCAAGCAAGATTATGTTCAGCAACAAAGGAATCAACCATTTCCCTTAAAGTATAAAGCATCTTTCCAATTTTCATATAAATCAAGATTTAAAAAATGTTCAATACTTATATGACAAATAATATGCCAAAAATATTATTCAATTTCAAAACCATAAAGATTTTCTTCAAGATAAGGTGAATAATAAGGGTAATTACCACTGGTATTATTATGTTCATAACAGACCATCTCACCAAGTCTGTTATCTTTAATTCCCCAAGCAACTTGATAAAGTGAATCTAAATCATCAGTTTCCCAAACAATGTCATCTTCTGTGATTTCACAATCAAACATTTTCCTATTTTCTTCCTCACACCAACCATTCATGTCAAGGACTGCCTTATTATCAGTAAGTTCAGTAATTACACCAAAGTAATTCTTATTAAGGTCAAATACAACCTCACCAATAAACAAAGGATGATTTCTTTTCATATTCTTTTTTATTTAATATGATATTTTGCAAAGATTATGCCAAAAATATTATTCTTTAATTCTTAAGATATAAGTATAATCTTCTTTATAAACCATATTCAAAATGGACTTATCATTTCTTGCCATTTGATTCAGAGTTTTATCATCAGTAACATTGATTTTCTGAATATCAAATTTCTTGGTGAAAATAGAATTGTCCTCATTCATGCAAGCAAGACCAAACTTTTTAAGTTCATCCATATTATTAATAATACAGATTTTGCTATCAACATAGAACATATTAGTAACTACTCCATACATAGGAAAAGTATTTTCATTCCTATATATAATAGAATAGTTATAAATATACTTCTTCTTTTTCTTATTATAGAATTGCAGGTCATAGCCATAGATAATATTATCATAGTTATGATAACTTGAATAAGTAAGGCAACCCACTGCATTAAAAAGTTCTTCTCTTGTCATAATTATATTATTTTATAGTTAGAATACTATCAATAATGATGCCAAACTATTTATACATTCCTTTAATTATACCTCCATTTTTTTAAGCCTTTTCCATAAAAAGCAATATATTGCTTTATTGTATCTTGTATACAATCTTTTAGAGAATCATACCCAAAATAAGTTCCTTCTGGGTAACCTTTGAATTTTGAATATTCCCAATTTTTTGGATTGTGGTATGCTCTAATTATTTTTTGTTTCAAGATTGCTAATTTTGTCATTGCTATTTAATTTATCTATTATATATCAAAAATTACACCAAGATATCATTCTCAAAGAAAATTTCTTCAAGTTCATCATCAGTCATTTCTTCAAGTTCATTTGGCAACTTCCATTTTACAGAGCCAATATAATGGTCATTCTGATATACATCAGTTCCCTCAACATCACATTCAAGAGTTCTCCTATCAAGACCTGCATTGAAAAAATACTTAAAAGAAAGTTCACTTCTATTCATATTCATAAAATTTAATACATTAATAGTAGATACAATAGTTATGCCAAAATGTTATTAAGGATATAATTATATAGATAATTAGATACCTCAGCACTATTGAATTTACAATCCCCAATATGGATACACATATCATCAAGATAGTCACCAAAGTCAATTACTTCAACATTAGTAACCACATCCTTATAAATGATAATTCTCTTATCATCATAGATTCTACAATAGAAACCACCATTATTTGGCTCACAATCATCAATGATGTCAATGTAGAAATGCTGATTGTTAATCAGTAAAAGAAGATTAGTAATATCCATATTCACTTTAGTTTTAATTGTTCATTCTAATATATAACAAAAGCCATACCAAAATGAATTGATATGGCTTTCTTTTTTTACTTTTTTGTTTTTTTTTTACTCTACAACAACTGTTTCAGTAGCAGTAGAATCTACAACTGCAAGGCTATCAGCAACTTCCTCAACTTCCTCAGTAGCAACCTCAGACTGAGTAGTCCTATTGCCACAAGAAGAAAGAACAACAAGCATTGCAATCATAAGAATAGATACAATCTTCTTCATAATTTAATTTTTTTAATAATATTATTTAATAGTTTTACAAATATACAAATTAGTTTTGAAAAAATCAAGGTTTAATTTTCTTAAACATATAATTCCAAATTTTTTCAATATCAACTAAGTCAAGATTACAAAGTCTTTCATATCCACTTTCAAACTCAACCCAAATAATAAAATATTCAGATTGATTATTTTTACCATCAAAGTCAAATTGATTAAACCTATTTTCAGTGAAAACATCTGCAACTATCTTAAGGATGTTTCCATCATTAGGTCTGCTATCAACAGATAGATTATCTGTAATTGTGAAATATTTAGTATTTTCATTTTGCCCACCATATTTGGTGAGCAAATCAATAATACCTTTAATAGCACTATATTTTTTCATACTTTAGTCAGTATCAATAATATCAATATCATCAATATAAGCAATGACATCACCATCATCATCAGTGATATTAATACCAAAGCAAGCAAGGGTTTCTTTACCATCCACCATACATTCACCACTTGTTCTCACATTGCCATCATCATCATAAGTTCCAAAGACTTCCACCCTATAATAATCACCTTTAACATTGATATCAAAGTAATAATACCAAGTATCTTCATCAATATCAAGTTGGTGCAGGGTAATGGTATGCTCAAAGTCCTTACCAAGATAACTAAAGGAGATAGTAAACCAATTATTAAATTCTTTCATATTTTATTTTAATTATTCAATATGATATTAATCAATTATTGTGCCACATTTTCAGAATTGAACAACTTTTGATAAATCATATCACCAAGTTTCTGAACAACCTCAGTTCTAAAAACTGGATTATTTAACTGCTCTTCAAAATTTCTAATATCATTGATTTCAAAACCATCAAGAATATTGCTATCCCAAATAAGTCTATGGATAAACTCATTATATTTCTTATTAAAGTTATCCCTTTCAGATGAAAGAATAAAATAGATATTGCCCATAATTAAAGATTTTTGCTAATTTTCTTGATAAAAATTTCCTTACTTACTTCTTCAATATCATCCATATCCAAGATATTGTAACAAATAAAGAATCTATCTTCACCTTGTAGATTCTGAATCCAATATCTGACATCAGAATTGTTCAACTCATTTGCTTCATTTGCTTTTTCAGCAAGTTCAATAATTTCTTCAATAGTCATAATGATAATATTTGTTACAATAACATTAGCAATTTTAATGCCAAAATCTTAAAGCAACTCCATAAAATTTAGAATAATATTATCTTTCATGGTATCTGTAATGTTTGCTTTCAAATGCTTTGCAATATCATTGAAAGTGTCTTTTGCAATCTCATACTTTTCCTCTTGACTAAGATTGTAAAAATTGTGGGCAAAAATATGTTTCTTACTGAAATCATTAAACAAAGTAAGAAACATCTGTTTCATAAACTTCTGATTCATTTTTTTAAAAATTAAAAAATTTACTATCAACTACTTCAACTTCACCATTCTTAATTGCCTTAAGCATACTATCCTTATTATAGATATAACCATACTTGGTAAAATCATTTAGGAAAATATAGAAATGCTTTCTTGTAGTATTACTATAATCCCAAGATTTGGTAACAAACAACTTCTTGCTCTTAACATCATACTTTGCAATCAGAGTTTCATAAGACTGAAAATAAATGTTATTATCATTGTCATAAATAACAAACTGATTGGATGCAGGATTACCATTGTTGTTAATAAGTTGTGTAACTTTCATAATTAAATTAATTAAAATTGTTCTTCTATACTATATTCAAAAATTATACCATTCTACTTTTTAAAAGCAAGATTCTGCAAAATATTTGCAACACCTGCAAGATTCAGCACATCTACATCATCCCAATTACATTCATCATCATCTTCCATTACAAACCATAGATTGTCACTGCCATCAACAACAATCTCTTTGATTTGCCTTTCCTCAGAGGTTACTTCATAAACATCAAGATATGAGTTATCTACTTCAATACTGAAACTTATACCTTCACATTCAAGACAATAGTTTTCACCATCATCAAAATTTGGTGCAAACTCATTCTTGTCCAAGTAAAGTTTCTTTACAAGATTAACAATGTAACCCTTAATCCTTTTCTGAGCATCATTCAGAATCTTGTTAGCAAAATATTCAGTAACCATAATCATAATGTTTCTTGTTTTTTATAAAATAACATTTTAATATATGCATAAACTATACCAAACTATACATATAATTCAATAAGTTCACAAATATTCAGCAAGGTCTGAACATAATAGTGACCACCACCACAAAGGTCAAACCACTCATAATCATCCAAATCTTCATCAGATACTTCCTCACAAGCATCATAGTCAGCACAATACATAATTCTATCACCTACAACCTTGACTGCAAGAACATTCCACTCTGCAACCTCACCACCACTGACATACTCAATGGACTTGATATTGCAGGGATACTTAGGATACTTATCAGCACTTGTGTTGATAAAACCACCATGTTCCTTAATGAATTCCCTAAGGGAAACATAAAGTTCATCAATAGTCTTGTTTACATTAACAAGAACATTCTTGTAGTTTGCCATTTTCTCCATAATTAATATACTTTAGAAATATAGTCCTTAAACTCATTGACATTCATATCAACATACTTCTTCTTTACTTCAACTTTAGTGCCATAATACATATTATCATTATTGGATGAAAAACCAAGTTGGTGGTTATCAGCAACCTTATCCCAACTGCCATTTTCATTCATAACACTAAGGCAACACTTATTATTGAAACCAAGACAATCTCCATTACTGCCCTCAACATAGATAAGGAATTTCTTACCATTATGTTCTACAATCTCATAATGAGTTGTTTTATATCTACCATTTTCAGCAGGAATTCTCTCTTTCAAATAAATTGTTTCCATATTCTTTATTAAATGTTCAATTATACAATATGCAGAAATAATGCCAAACTAATATTCAATACCAAAAAGGTCAAGAATTTTCTTTATTTCATCATTGGAGAAATACTTAAGGTTGTCAGTTTCAGCACCATCAGGGTATTCTTCACTATAAGTTCTCAGAAAAACCTCATTTGGTGAATTATCAAACATTTCAAGACCCACTGCCTCACACTCAATCTTGTTGCCAAAATAGTCAAGTGTAATATAGTCAGTATTGCCAATTATATCTTCAAGATAAACACTATCCCTACCATTCATAAAATTAATGGCCTTGTTAATCAGATACTTCTTTTCCTCAATGTAATTCATAATTCTTTTTTTTTAATGTTCAATTATATGATATGCAGAAATGATGCCAAACTTTTTATATTACATCATCAATAGGATAATCTTTTAGAGATTGTGCAATATTAAATGTTGTCTGTATAAATTCAATATCAATGGAAGTGTTAAGATAATAATATTCATCACTATCAATGAATTTAATTTTAACATTATTATTTTCATCAACACAAACCTTATGAAGTTGTTTTTCAACAATCTTATCATCAATCAAGATATATCCATATACATTATCTCTATTATATGATAGGTCAATAGTCTTACCTTCTATATTGTTCAATACACAAGTAAGATAAGAAATTGTGCCATATACAGCTTCTGTGATTTGATACACTGCATCAAAAAAACTTGTAACCATCTTTTACTTATTTAATAAGGTACTCAAATGAGTACCATTGTTAATAAATTTCTAAAATAAAAATTAACAAATTGACAAAGATTATTTGCTTTACTGATTCTCCATTTCAAATCAAACCACACTATGAAAGATTATTTACTTGGAATTACAAGAATAATCAATAACATATAGACCCTAATTCCTGCTATGATGTTACCCATAGGATTTATTGTGTATCTGCATACATCTGTCCACATGGATTATGGTTACTTACCTTTGCCAAAATGTCAATTACAACTATCCACCTACAAGTCAGTTGCCAACTTGACCTCAAAATGAGGGTTTAAGCCATCAAATTAAATAAAATAAATAATATAATTTAATGTTTCCAAGTCATTAACCATTCTGCTTAAGGAGACCACCCTTTTAGCATTATAAGGTTTTTTGATTTTCATTAAAATAGTTGTGCTATTCCTCCACTCCTTCAAGTTATGCCATTGTGGTTGCGACCCACCTTTATCTTTACCTCTGCATATGCTTCATTGGAAAAGCACACTATTTCAATTTTTGCCCTTATTGGTTTTTGTGTTTCCCTTTGGGAAACTTTGCAACTTTTGTAACCTTTGGTTATTGTTTATCCTATTATGTTGCTAAATTTATTGGGATTTTAGGATTGTGTTATTTTAACTAATATCTATCTTAAAACTTTATTAAGGCTGACCTCTAATCATTTTAATTGGGTTTTACTTGTTTTACTAAATACTATCTAAAATTGTGCCAAACTTTAAGTCTTATCTCTAATCCTATTCATACTTAAAAAATCCCAAATTAAATTTACACTAATATCAAAGTTCAATAATAATAAATCTAATTTTAAGGCTTATCTCTAATCATACTAATAGGTTTCAAATTAAATTTAACATCAACACCTAAATACTATCTAAAATTGTGCCAAACTTTAAGTCTTATCTTTAATTCTCATAAAAATGTTTCAACTAATTTATTTACACATTTTAACAATCAATATCCATGCCAAAGTTTTAAGGCTGACCTCTAATTATATTGCACATTTTATGCCAAAGTTTATTTATATGGAAATTTTATCAACTAATTTTTGTGCAAGATTTTCATCATCAAAAATCATTTCTTTGGGGACATCCCACAAATCAGATGTATAATAATCATCTTCACAAAATTTCTCTGCATTTTTCCCCACTGGAATAAGATGTACTTTGTATGTAATATCAAATTCCATAGGTGTTCCCTCAACATCATATTTAACATAGGGAGTTACTTTGAAAACACCATAACTTACTTTGTTAATCAAACTACCAACTTCCCTTGCCTTTTTGACAATAAACTGATTGTATTTGAATTTGACTTGCATACTTGTTTATTTTTTACACTTACAATATAGAACAATATTTGTGCCAAACTTTATTCTTTCTTCTTTGAATTGAAAGATTTATATGAACTATGCCACTTAAAATTTTCACAAACAAAGGTTGTTACTTGACCTTTCCTCTCTGTATTTTTACAGAATTGATTGTTCTTACAAGCAAGACAACATTTCTTAAGATTATCCATATCCTTTATTATACACTATACATATATGCAATAATCTTGCCAATCTCTATTCTTCTTCAAAATTTTCACCAACACCAAGCACCTTTCCATTATATTGGTCATCAGCAATCTCAAAAATTTCCTCAACAACACCAATAACATCAATCAATGCTCCTGCATCAAAATTCCATTGGTCAAAATTGAGTGTGTCCCAATCATCATAATCTTCATCCACCACATCAACAACCCAATCACCATTCTTGTCCTTATGAATGAGTTTGAGAGTTACATTGACACCATAACCATTTTTGTCAGTCTGTGAAAATGATGGACAAATGTCAAGCATATCAGCATCAATATATGCCATAACATTGATTGTTTCAACACCTCTGTTATTAAGCATATTGTTCAGTGTACTATGTGCTTTCTCCCACAAATTATGGAATTCAACACAGAGAGCATCATAACTAATAGCATTATTCATAATTCTTCTTTTTTATTTATTACACTTACAATACAATCAATAATTATGCCAAATGATAATATTTACAGAAATATTCATTATTATTATTCCAACCAATACTATTTAGCAGAATCATAGCAAGTTCATTACTCTTTGCTTTATTGAAATTTGAAAGTACACAATCTGATTTCATAGTATGAATTGAACAAGTTGGAATTGGAGTTTCAGTATCATCAACCCAAACAACAATATCATAATTTCCATATTCCCAATGATAGATATATTGTTTGTTGGATTTATAATAATATACATACTTAAACTTGAACTTCTTGGAATTATCAATGAACATATCCCAAAGATGACAAGAATAAAGTTTTTTAATTTCCTTGTTTTCTATAATTGTACCAATCACTGCATAAATCAAGAAAAGAACAAGAAGAAGCACAAGACAAGAAAAAACAAATTTGGTAATCATAATACTATATTTTTATTAGATTATATAACAAAAACTATACCAAACCAAGACTATGCTTGGTAAAAAACCAAACATTTCCAGTAGGACTGCCAATAGTAAAAACAACCATTTCAAAATTATAGGTTTTAATAAGTTTCTTGGCAATCATTGACATACTTGCCTTATGCATACCATAATCAATAATATTGATTTTATTGTCAGTTAATTCATAAATGACAAATGCATTTTTCCAACTCTTATAATTCTTGTTGAGGAAATTTCTGATTTCTTGCTTGTCCATATTCTATTAATTTTATAATTACACCTATATTACTATCAATTATAATGCCAAAAAATCTATTTGATTGAAAGACTTTCATTCTCTTTCAAATCATCAACATTATTTGTAGAACTTAATCTTCCACAAATAATACACCAAGATACACCATATCTGTTCATTCTTATTCTATGTTTGCCTTTATCACAATTTAATGCAAGCATCCTTAACCATTGCTCTTTTGTTATCTCTCTCATATTACATTTTATTACATTATACCTATATGCAATAACCATACCACAATAATATAAAAAACAAGGATATTTTGCAATACCCTTATTTTATAGAAAAAATTATAACAATAAGTTAAATAAATCTAACTCTCAATGCAACAATTTCATCTTTTGAATTATATCCTGCATAAAGGGTATAACAACCATCACCATAACCACTTTCACTTACAACACCCTTATCATCCACACAACCACAAAACTCCCCATTCAAGGTTATATTACATACCTTGTCATACCATTCTTTATCTTTATCATTTTCAACAATGAAATGCCCATTGTGGAATTCCTCATAATATTCCTTTTCAAAGAAACCACACTGACCACTATCAACACCAATATTATCTGAAAGAATATATTTCCCAAGATTCTTTGGATTATCAGTGTGACTGATAGAAATTTCAGAAATCCTCTTTCCCCAATCTCCCTCATCACTGATAACTGCCCTACAAATATATTTTCCTGCTTTGACATTTACAAGTTTCTGACACCAAATATCTGTGGGATAACAAGGGTCAGTAGCATAAACCTTACCACTCTCAATGTTAATAGTACCAAGTTCAAGGGTCTTAATATTCTTATTCATTTCAAATAATATTAAAGTTATCTATATAATGTATTAACAAGAATAATGCCAAAGATTATTCATCATCATTTTGGCTTATCATTTTTTTATGATATTCACAATCTTCCCTTGTAATAGAATAAGTCAATTGACCACCCCATTCCAAATCCTTATCATTCCAATAATTACAATAAAGAATATTTGGATTCTCCTGCATCAACTTTTCAGCAACATTATGTTGTTCTCCCTGCTTGCAAAGGACTTCATATTTTCTAATATCAGCCTTTACATCAGTCAGCATCTGCTTTGTAATTCCTCTTACCTTTGCCATAATTATTATATTTAATACATTATTATAATATGCAATAAATATACCAAAAGTTTAATCTACATAAACTTTTCCAACTTCATAATCAGTGACATAGAAATGATATTCTTCTTCATCAATCTCTACATCAGCATAAATATCATTATTGGATACCATCTTATATTTAATACCATCCTTTTTTGCATCTTCAATCATCTGATTAATCAGATTATCTTTTGCTTTTGCTGCATCCTCCTTTGTGGCAAAAACACCATAGATGTTAAGACCACTATATGCCTCAGTGTTATAATTATGCACATTCTCCCAAGTAACAATGTAAACCTTGTTCATAATTCTATTTTTTGATAGTTATCTGTTTATTGTATAATCAAGAATAATGCCAAAAGTAATTGAACTTAATCAATTACTGAATAATAATAAGACATTGCATCCTTATCATCAGCAAATTTCTTTTTAATGAAAGCAGTACATTTCTCCCAAAGTTTATAATAAATGCCTTCAAAATAATCTGCTATTGTATCACTGCAACCAAGATAACCACTATCTACTCTATTATAAAATGCCCAAATCTTATGATTCAATACCATTGAAACCTCAGTCATTGCATCAATGCAATCCCCCCAAGATTCAATAACTCTATTATATGTATCTTCTACTGCCTTTGCATCCCTCTTGTAAATCTCACAATATTCTGCAATGGAAAAATCACTATAAAATGTATATTTGGGTTTCCAATCTGTCATATCACCAAGATTCAATTCCCAATTCTTCTCACAGACTGCTGCATAATTAAAAACATTCATCATACCAAAATCTTAAATGTTAATACTCACCTACACTAAATGCAAAATCCATACCATAACTTAATATGATATGAAATTGCAATTAAATAAATAACTAAACAATCTTCCAAGACTTGCAAACTCTTTAGGCTTGTTCCAAGTTTTATCTATCTTATTATAGGTGCTTAATGTAAAGCCATTCTCCACCTTGCCAATCTGATATTCTTTAAGGGAAAATTCAAAACTTGTCTTTTCACCAACCTTCCAAAGATGTTCCTCAAATAGCATCCTTAATGCAAGGGATTTCAATTCTTCAATATTCATATTCTAATTATAAGTTTTAAAATCAGCAACCAAATTATTATAAATAAGATTCAAGGTCTTATAAGACATATCCTTTGCTTTAAGATAATTCAACTTAAATGCAGAATAGCCAACACATTCAATCTCAACCACATTATCCTCATTGATATAAATTGACATTAAATCATATTTTGAACTATCATAATGAAAAACAAAAGACTTATATGCAAAAGAATAATACATATCCCCAATATTGCTACTGAGAAAATCCTTAATCTTGTTCAGAATATCAATCTTATTCATATAATAATATATTTAATTACAATTATATTATATACAATAATAATGCCAAAATAAAAAAAAATAGAAATATATTAAAAAATAATACATTTCTATTGCAACAACCTACCTTGTTGCGGGCCCATTATCTTCTACCCTCAAATGGTTCCGGGTGGGTGTGGCCAACACCTCTATCCTTTTTTTATGCAATTCTAATTACATAACAACCTTTATAATCTGTCAAAGCAACTCCATCAACATCAAGATTATTCAATTCATTGACATCTTCTGAGGTATTCATTCCCAATTCAGCCATTTCAGCAAGATTGCCAATATGAACACAAAACTTGCCATCATTGTTATAATTTGTAGAATTAATCATAACAAATACCTTCTCAATGCCCCCTTCAATGGTTTTCATATTATATTAATTTAATTTGTTTAACACTTACAATATATCCAAGAATTATGCCAAAACCTTAATTAAGATTCAACAACATAACCAACAACATAATAATCTTTATAAAGCAAAAATGTAGCACTATCTGCCTTGGCCATTTCAGCAACATCCTCTGAATAATCAGCAATATCAGCATACAGATTTATATGTATTATTGACTTTGGAGCACCAACCATTGACACTCTTTCAAACTGCATTGTGGAAAGGTTTAAACCATGACAACCAAAATCCTTTTCCCAATCAATCTCCTTTTCTATAGGATTGATTACTTTCTTAAAACTAAAAGTTTTATTCTGCAACATAATTCTTTTATTTTAAAATCAACAATATAACTATATGCCAAAACCATACCAAACTAATCAAAGTGTAAGGCTTTTTTGATATGATTTAATATAAGAATCTATATTCTGTCTACCCACAGGATTTGCTGAATGTATATGATATTGTGGAATTGTCAGATTATATCTATCACAGAAATCTATAAGATATTTTGCACAATCATATCCACTCTTTGAATTATTACCTAAATCATGGTCAAACCATATTTCATCAATATACCCATATTTCTTATATAGATAATCTAATATGAGAACAAATGAATTATATGTTCTTGCACAATATACCTTATTGTTAATACAATCAATATAATTCTTTGGCTCTCTAATATCATCAACAAAAACAATTATCTTCTCCATTACAAATTATTTTCAAATTTATATAACAAACCACAATGAGTTAAAATATCTAACAATGTACTATGATAATTCATCCTACTAAATGAATCATTCTTATCCTTATAATAGGACTTCAATAGTACAAGTATTAAGATAACATCAGTCCTTAAATACTTGCCATCACTATTCTCTTTCTTGATATAATCTGTAAAATTCTTGTTATCAAGAATCAGTGTATTATGACACAAGATAAACATATCTACAACATAATGCACTGCCTTATCTGACATTGATTCAATAATCTTCTTAATCCCTTCCTCTAATTTGTAAATGTTTTCAAGAGTAATCATATCTTTTTTTTTTATTTGTTCTCTATTCTATATAACAAGAATCATACCAAAAATAAAAATTAAGAGAATATTTCACAACATTCTCCTAATAATATAATGTTTAACCTTAAAACCTTGTCAAATTCAAAAACTAATTACCATCCCTCATTGATAGAAGAATATAAATAATGGAACCAAAAATAGGGCCAAAAAAGAATACCCACCAAAATGCCTTCCTTGTGCCAAAGGGCCTCTTAATACAATTGGCAACAATTGCACAAAGTCCACAATAAACACCAATGGTGAGAATAGCAACCATAACTGCAAGAAAAACAACTGCAAATTCTTCCATAACTCTTTTTATTTTAATTTAATATTAATAAATTTCTGTATGTTTATTTAGAGAATAATAACATCATTAGCAACTAATACTGAAAAACCATTTCTAAACTCAGTAAAAATAGATGATTTTTCAAACTTACTTACTGCATCACCATAATTGGTTGCAATAATCTTGCAAATAGACTTTCCTCCAAGGGTCATAATTTGATAAACTTTCTTCTCCATAATATCATTAATTTTACACCTATGATAGATACAAATTTAATGCCAAAGATTAAATTTCCCAACCAATCTCAATAATCATATTGCCATCAGCATCTTGAATACCATAACCCCTCATTGGGTCAATTTCAATAATCTGAACATAACTGCCAATGGTAAATGTACCTGCCAATGATTCATGCACTTTGGTTGTATATACCCAATCACCAATCTGTTTTCCAGTTTTTTTAATGTATGCCATATTATTTAATCAATTTGAAAAGTCTTTAAAATAAGCCTTGCCAATGCAATTCTAACATCATCACCACACCAAGTGTCTTTATCAGCACATTCTTCAATGTCAGTAATTATATCAGACAATACATCAACAATAAATTTCTCCCTCTCTTGATTATCTTCAAAAATCCCTTCAATTAAATGATTGATATAATCCCTAACAAATTTAATTTCTTCTGTGGTCATATTATATTATATATTCATTTACTTTATATACAACTTCTGTACCAAAGTCTATAAATAAAAGCCAAAAGGGGACCATCCATAAGGCAAAATCTTCCAATCATCAGGATTCTTCTTTTCATCCTCATTTGCCCACTTCCTAATCCTTTCTTCTTCCTCTATCTTTTTCTGTATCTTTTCTCTCCTTATCCTTTCCAATTTTTCTGCCTCTGCCTTATGCTCCCTATCCATTATCTCTCTCCACTCCCTTTCCATTTCTATCTCTCTCTTAATCTGTTCATCAGATTTCCTATGTATGAAAATTGGAACTATTACCATATTCTTAAATATTAATTAAGCCAATACTATTATAAATTGGAAAATTGCTATATTTCCTTACAAACTTTGCAACATTCATAACCTTAGTCATATTGATATATGCATCCATAAAACTATGCCATCCTATTACAAAGATGTTATGCTTTTCATCAAATGTTAAATAAAAATCCTCATTCTGCAAACACTTATAATGATTGTATGCCTTTGTAATAATATTTCTAATAAATCTATAATCCTTTTTCATATTATATAAATTATTATACTTATATTATTTTGCAATTTTGGTGCCAAATATAAATTTAATCACAATATCCTTGATATATAAGAGCATTTGTCTTATCATCAAAAATCCTATATGCAAAACCAAAACTCTCCTTTGCCATTTGCTTTGCAGACCTTATGCTATTGCAATAAAGTCTATCACATATATAACCATTCTTGGTGTTCACAAGCACATAACACTTTCTTGACTTTGCCATAATATATTTAAATTTTAATATTGTTTTACATCAAATACAATATTCTTCCAATCATTAAATGGATATCTACCTTTGGCAAAATCAATGGCAATGCCAACTGCAAGTGATTTGTCATTTGTTTCAATCTGATAGGTTTTCTTGATTGGTGACTTAATTATCACCTCATATCCATTTTCCTTCTTAATCTTGAACTTGCTTAAATCAATAATTGCCATAATATATTTTAATTTTACACTTTTAATATATGCACAAATTATGCCAAACTTATTTTACTCTTTCATATTTTACTCTTTCACAAGAGCAAATTTCCTCTGGCCATGCTGAAATCTCATCACCATCTTCAAACTTGATTAACCATGCAGGTAAACATTCCAAATCAAAATTTGTTTCATCACACCTGCCAATTACCTTGAATTTCTGACCATTATATTTCTTATAATCAGTATAAGGTGATTCAAAGGTATCACAGAATCCCTCAGTTTCATACATTGAATAACAATCTTCAAGATATTTCTTATATTCTTCTACCCAATTCTCCTTGGTGTTCATCAGTTCATTGTATGCCTCACAATCCCATTTCTTGTTGAATTCTTCAAGAGTCATTTTTTATCTTATTTTATAATTTAACACTAAAATTTTAACACTTTTAATATATGCACAAATTGTACCAAACTTATTTTACTACTAAATTATTTTCCCTAATCAATCTCCAAAATATTTGGCTAATCATATCCTCCTTAATAACTATTGGATTATGACCTGCCTTTACATATTTCTTATGGCTCCCTTTCTGACTATGAAATCTATACCCATTATTAATGAGTATCTTTTCCATATCTCTGAAACTATATTGTACCTTATGATTTACTTTCATATATCAAAAATAATTTACATCATAATATATATCAAAATTTGTGCCAAATTCTTTTTATATAATAATATTACTTATGTTATGTGTATAATACCATTACCATTCCTCCATACACCCCCACTGTGAACCCCCTCCCATATCCCCTCCCTGTCATTTTGCCAAATAGTGGCCCACAGTTGCTTGTATTAATTTTTCCCAGATTTTTGATATATTTTTAGTGAGTTACTTTATAGAGGAAATCCCATTAAAAAAGTAGGTTTTGCAAAAATTTTTCCAGAAAAAAATTCACATTTTATATTAGGTACTTATTTTGTAGAGGAAAACAAGTTTAAAAAGTAGGTTTTACAAAAAAATTTTTCCCCAGAAAAATCACATTTTTTATGAGGTTGTTTTCTGGGAAAAAGTAAGTTTAAAAAGTAGTGTCAGTAAAAAAATTTTTTTCCTGATATCTTTGAATAATTCTACATGGATTAATAATTTGTTATTATTAAATGTGTTGTATATTTATTATCATATTTACCTCTTGCTTGATACATGTATGTTTTATCATATTCAACAATATTATACTCCTTATACAAATCCATAATAAAATCAGTTTTCCCAATAGCCATTAACCATTTACATTTGCATTGTTTTAAACAGTTAGCAAGCCTTACATGGTCACTTTTTGTAAACCCATTACCATCATATTCAGAAAATGTTGTATCATAAGGTGGGTCAAGAAACATGAAATCATCATTTTGAAAATTCCAGTTATTTATTACATTTTCAAAATCATCACATTGTATATCAAGTTCAGAGAAAGTTTTTTTTACATCTTCTGATGTAACCTTTTCAATTTTACAAACAAAGCATTTAGTATTATAAGTAAATCCACCATATGGGATGTTAAAATCACCATCAGAACTAAATCTAAACATTGCCCCAAAACAATACTCTCTTATAAAAAACCATTGAGCACTTCTTTCATCCATTGTATAATTATGTTCATTTCCATGATTGTTCCAATCATTATACATATCTCTAACAATAAAATAAAATGCTTGACAAACACATGTGGTTATACATTTGTGAGTTAGACTAACAATATCATCAGTTATCTTAATTTTTTGAAACCTTTTTGTTTTGTCATTTAATGATTTTTTTATTTTATTTACAAGAGAAAAACCATGAGTATCTAATTTAAAGTCTACTAAACTACAATTAATATAATCATCAATTTCTTTATTAACAAATGGAACTTGTTCTTTGTTTAATAATAGCCATTCAAATCTTTTATTAAATTTTGTATAGATATTTTCACCAAGGTTTTTAACAAAATCCCATGCATCTGATATTTTATATAGTTCATTGTTAAATGTGTCACCTGAAACAGATTTATAGAAATCTATAAGACATTTTGAAAAGTCATTAATTGAACTCTCACCATCAATTTTATTTTCATTTTTAAGTCTAAAAAATACACCTCCACCACCAAAAAATGGTTCATAGTAATTATTTATCTTGTCAGGAAAAAAACACTTTATTTTTTCATATTCATTATATTTACCACCAGGGTATTTTATTAATGGTTTCAATTTTTTCTTCATTTTATATTTTATTATTTTTTAATTTATGATGGGCTTAGGGCTGTTCTCATCATATTGGCAATTGCAGTTGTTCTTTCTTTAATTCTGCTTTCAAAGTTGTTTATTGTTTCTTTATCAGTTGAAAAAGGAATAATTTTATTTTGAAGGTATTCTATTTTTTGATTTGTAAGCCCTTCATATCTATTACCATTAATCATAAGTTTTGTTGAAATAAATGATGTATCACAATATCTATCAAATGTTGAGGTTTCATTATCCTGTTTTGAACCATTGAGAACTTTTTCCAAAAATGTTAGGTTTCCTATTGAATCAATCTCTAGTTCATTGGAATCATTTTTTTGGCTTTGTGGAAATATGTGGTCAATTTCAATCTCATTTTTCTTTGTAAGTTTATGCAAATTGTCTCTTTTTTTACCACATGATTTCTGAGAAAGAAATTCAATATAAGATAAGATAGCATAAATACCAGATTTAGAAGAAGCTTGACTATAATCCAAATGCTTTATTGCTTTAGTAAGATTATTAGATATAAAATCACCAAAGGTTTTATTATAAATAGTTTCAAGACTAGATTTAAAGTCATCAAAACAATATTTATTATCAGAATAGTTCAAAATTTCTTTAGATAAAGAATACATATAATTTTGTATGTATTGAACACTTCTATTAACAGAATATTTTAATGAATATGTAATATATGATTTAAATAATATTTCAAAAGCAAATGTTTTTTTATCATCATCATTAATGGTTGATATTATATAGGATGGTAAAATATTATATAGCCAAATATGTGACTGTGTGTGATTTTCAGTAAGTAAATACCATTCTTCATTAAAACCTTCTTGTTTATAATCCATAGAATTTAACAAAAAAACACAAATAGATATACAAGTGTCAAGATATTTCAACACCTTATCTTCAGTATCAAGAAGACCTTCATTACAATGATATTCAATACCATTTTTTTCATCATTCAAAGAAAAATTGGATTTACAACTTTCCCTTGTTTTATCCATCACAATAAGTGCAATTTTCATTATATATTCAGTTGGTGTTATTTGAGTTTTTAGGATATTAATTCTCTTGTTACCTTTGTTGGTTATTAACTTAATTTTATCCTCAAAATCCTGAAATTTTGAATCAACTTTATCTCCTTTTTCACAAAGAATTCCTTTATAAATATCCTTATCTTCAATACCAACTCTATAAGAGTTAACCTCTCTAAATTTTTTAATTCTGTCTTTTTTCTCACATACTTCAACTTGAATATATGTTTTCTCTAAGAATGAATGAAGTCTTTCAATAATATCATCAGCATCAGTACCAATTGTTGAATCAATCAATGAATAGACATATGCACAAATTTCCCTAAATGATTTATATACAATTTCATTTTTCTTTACATTGCAGTTAAAACATTTAGTAAGACATTTTATTGATTTATCATCTGTTTTGAAATTACCTTTTACAAGGTCTTCAATGACCACTTTAAAGTCATCATCTTTAAAAGTAGAAACAATTTTTTCTGACATACCATTTTTTGTTTTAAAGTATGTATCATAAATTTTTCTTCTTTCATCTTCTTTTATGTTATTTTTTTCCATATTAACATAAAGCATTACTGCAACAATAGCTTTTGTTGTTGTAATTCTTTGAGATGCATCTATAATTTCTTGTTTCTTACATTTTTGTTCACCTTCTTCAATTCTTGTCAAAATTGCATCACCAGCAGTACCATAATATGTATCATCACCAGTTTTGTCTGCATCTACATTCTTATCATAAAGATTAATAACATAATCTTGGTACAATTTATCAATATATGCTGATGGCCAACAATATCTTCTTTGTAAGTTAGAACTAATAAGATAATAGATATTATCTTTATTTGAAAAAAAAGTTGAAAGTGTTACTGATTCTTTGGTAGAACCTTTTGGAACATATTGAATTATCATGTTAATATTTTTTTACAAAAATACAAAAATTATTAATAAAAACAAATTTTTATAAATACAAAAATCATGGCACAATTAAAAATCAAATAGCATTTCAACAAGCCATAGTAAATCATTTAAGTTTTTTGCCATCAGTTTCAGTTCATAGTTTTTGGCATTTGGTTTATATGAAAACAGGGCATATTCATTTTTTTGTGGATAATAGCCAATACAGCATATATTTTTATTATAATGAAAGAAGATGCCTGATTCAGTTTGAGAAAGTTTTGGGATTGTTTTGATTTCCTGGAGTTTTTCAAAGACTTCAGTTAGTTTTTCTTTTCTTATTGCAATATTTTTTTGTTCATGTTTTTTTGTTGCAATTAAAATTGTAATGAAACCAACAGCACATAATATAATGTAAAGACAAATTATTAACATATTTTTAAAATTTATTATTCTTTTTCATATTCATAGATTACAGTAAGACCAAGATGTTCTTCAATATCATCAGTAGGGACAAAGAGGCAATTTCTATGGGTAAGGATATATGCACAGTTATCAGAGTTAAATCCAGAGTCAATATAGATTTCTCTACTCCAATAAAGTCTACTTCCTTTTACAGTACTAAAAACTTCATTAAGAATATTACTAATATTATCAACATCTTCTTGTGATTTACAGGGTAGATATTGATTTAGTTTATCACAATAATCTTGTAAGGTTTTAATTATCTCTTTCATATTATTCTTCAATTTCATCATTATAAGCAAAATCAAGTGTTATTCCTTCATCCCAGTCAATTTTATCTTCCATTTCTTCAAGCCATTTATAAAATTGTTTTTTTGATATAAAATCAACATAATATTTTTGTTTCATAAGCATTTAATTTTTAATATAGTAAATCAATTACAACAATCATGCCAAAAATTTAACAATTATATTAAGATTTTTTACAATGTTCTATTTTTATAATTTTCAATAGCAGTTGGAAGTATTCTTTTATATGATTTGTCATTAAAAAGTGGAGAAGTAAGAATCATATCAGCAGTTGTTCTATTTGTAGCAAAAGCAATATTATAAAGTGATGCAAGTCTGGTAAGTGCTGACACATCATTTTGATGGCCTTGCATGATAAGATTATCACAGAAGAAAATAAGGACATCTATCTTTCCTTCTGCAATCATTGCACCAATTTGTTGGTCACCACCAAGGGGGCCTGATAATAGGCAAGTTACTTTACCTGTATATAATGCATGTAATCTTCCAGGATATTCATCTGGATAATTACCTAATCCAATCATATTTAAATGTGATTCAGTAAGAGTTTGTATAACAAGTTTTCCAGTTGTACCAGTTGCATATAAATTATGTTTTGAAAGAGTTTCCCAATTATACCTTACCCACTCCATCAATTCTTTTTTTCTACCATCATGGGCAACTAGAGCAATATTCAGATTATTATTTTTATCCATAATTTTTAATAATATTAAATTTTTAGTTTATGATTTATTATTATTCATAGTAGGCAAAACAAGTAAGGATTTGATAAGGGGTATCAGTATATAGGTGTTCAATTACAGCAATTCTATGTTGTAATTGTTTTAAGAAAGTTTCTTTATTATCATCAGTAAAGGAGTAATCATCAAATATAACAGGTATATGTTGAATCAGGTCATCAACACTTTCAGCCCCAACAATAACATCATCAGTTGCATATGAATCAAAGCAAACATCAACAACAAAAACTTTATACATTTTTTTATCCATAAAATATTTTAATTAAAATTATATTGAGCATGGCCATATTCAAGAGTTACAGGTATTGGTTCATCACCTGCTTTCATTTTAATATTTTGGACATAGACATGTATTTCCCACAGTGTATAATCTGAGTTTTCATTTAATTTATCCTCATAGTCATAATCAATTTTTTGATGGGATTCATCAAAATGTGGTTTATAGTTAAACAGGTGTGTTTCATTGCCAAAATAGTCATTATAGCAAGCAAGCCATAGGCCAGTTATTTTATCAGATTTAACAATTTTAACAGGTATTGGTCCATCTTGATAAGTAATATTAAGGACATTAGGTACAAACATATCAAGTCCAATTGGAACATCTTTTGGGTGATAGTATTTACCATTATCATGTTTAGCTGGAATCCAAGCAGACAGCAGCACCAGATTATCATCATCACCAATATTGGTTAGATATAGTTCTCTTTTAGGTATTCCCATAATTAGACATTAGTAATATTTGACCAGTAAACAGTTGTATATATATCACCATCTTTTTCATGGTGTTCAACAATTTTGACAAAAGTATCATCAATCTTACTTAAGATTTCACAAGGTAAGAATTTATTATATTTATAATTCCAAACTTTAAAAGTATAATTTTCCATAACAATATAATTTATTAATTAGTAGATAGTTTCAGAGAATCTTCTCAAAATTTCTTCATAGTAACCTTGTTCAGTTATACAAGAATCAGGCAAATCACCATTAATATCTTCTTCAATCATTTTATCTGATATATCAATAATATGTTTAATATCTTTCCAAGTCAAATATTTAATCATGTTAGTTAATATTAATTATTCCATCATTATTTTCTATATAATTATTGGTATTGACCATTCTAATGGTAATATTATCTTTTTTAATTTCTTTGACTTCAATCATTTTAAGTGCTTCTTGTAGGCCAGCTTCAAGGGCATCATCATATGATTTATAGTCAGAATAACTTCTTTTATAATCTCTATATCCAACAGTTTCTATTACTTCAACATCATTCACATATTTAGCACCTTTAATTTCAAATTTTTCACATTTTCCATGTTCATCTACAAATTTATAGATTTTGTAGAAGTATGATGTATCAGTACATTCATAGCAATAGTCAACAAGAACAAGGATATTATTATCAATAAGCCATTGTTGCAATTCTTGTTTTTCAGGTGCAAGATAATGTGGGTTGGTTTGATTATAATAATTTCTATAAGCAAATTCACCTTTAGCATTATATGTTCCTATACCAAGTTTATATAAAGGGACACCTAGTTTTTCCAATTTAACAATTGGTGGAAAATAGCCTTTTTCTTTTGCAAGTTTTGCTGTTTCAAATGAAATTATTTTATCAAAATTTTTCATGGTTTTTATTCATCTTTAATTAGTTCCAGTTCTTTTGGCATATATTCTTTAAAATTATTAGTATAATCAGATATGTACATAATCCACTGATTTCTATCTTTATTTAGTCTTCCAAAACTAATAATAACTGTTTTATTATTGGCTTTGATTTTTGCTTTAAATGGGAACTTTACATCATTTACATTATTTGGTTTATCCAAAATATTTTCTTCACTTGCTTTCTCATTTTCAAGAAGTGATTTGAATTTGTCTTCCATTTCACAAATAAACTCAGCCTCATCTGGTGTAAACAAACTCCTATCATCATTTCCTTGATGCTGACTTATTTTATAACTAATCACTGCAAGCATCTTTTCATCCTTTTTAGACCATTCTTGTTTTGGCTGAAGATTAAATCTTTCAGGAAGGGATTTGAGCCATTGTTCTTGTCCAATAGTAGATACTGCTCCATCCCTAAAAGCATTGATAATTGATAATAACATCTTTTCATCTTCTTTGCTCCACTCTTGCTTTGGCTGAGGACAGAGGGATTTGAGTTTTCCTACTAATTCACATGCAGAATACCTACCTAAATAACCATCTTTAGAGTTAGCCACAATGACATTACAAATTTCATCTATGGTTTTTTTATCATCTTCACTCCATTCTGATTTTTGTTTAATATAAGGACAATGTTTAAATTTCATTCTAACAATATCAAGTTGTGCTCTTTCTTGTGGGCTTAAAGATGTATTTGTAGTTACTGCTTTATTGAAGAGTCTGATATCTTCTTCTGTAGGTTTCCAGTAAAATTGTTTTTTACCTTGTTCAAGACCTTCAATAAAACCATCCTTTTTTCCAATTCTATATTCAATAGTTGATTCCACAGGAATTTCATCATGTCCTTCCTCTTTTTCTTTCATTTTTTCAAGGTAGGCAATAATGTCTTTTATATAAACTCCATTCAACATTAGTTTATCATCACCTGTGCAACTGAAATAATCAAGGAGTGTTTTTCTTATTTTTTCATCTTCACTTTCATTGTATTCAGGAACAAGGGTTTCAAGTGCTTCCAAGACCTCACCACTATAAGGTCTTGCTTTTAATATTTTAATTGCTTCTTCTCTTGTCATGTTATTTTTTGTCTAAAAATTCTTTGTATTTTTCTTTATAGTTATCTTCATTAATTAGATTGGCATTTATAAAAGCCCTAAGCATACTGACAGAACTACCATCATTAAAAAAAAGTTCCAATGGGCCAAAAGCATTATAAGATACCTGTGTTAAGGCACATTCATTTGTCAGTTTTTCAAGGCCACTAATAAATCTTTGGGCTTGTGTATTAAGAATTTTATTCATAATTAATTATTCTTTAATCCATTCTATAAGAGTTTTTTTCATTTCTTTATTGCCTTTTTTCCTATTGTAATAATCAGGGCAATAGTCTTTTCCATCTACAATTTTATAATCATGTCCATTACAATCATTACCACCATTATGCATAAAGCATTTGCCATTTCCAAAATTTACAACAAGGCCATTTTGTGTAAGTATTGTAGATTTATTTATAGTTGCCAGATACCACCAGCAGTTTATACAATAGCCATGATTCATAAATAAATTATTTTTAAATATCAATATTAAGAAGATTTAGTAGTTTTTTTGCCCACACATCAGTATCTTTTTCAATTTCAGAATCATCTTTTCTATTTGCTGCATCTTGTAAATATTGAAGCATATAGGATTTGAAATGGTCAAGATTTACCTTTTGGTTTTGTTTATCATCTTCCTTTTCCCACTGCTTCTGAATCTCAAACCAATCCTCATCAGCAGGAGTTGAAATCTCTCTCAGTTTTTCAACAAGATTTGACTTCTGCTCTTTTTGCTTTTTCAACCAACTCAAAATAGCCTTGGTGCTTACACAATTAATTGCTGTAAGAAAACCATCCTGCTCATTTAAATGATGAATCAAAGCCTCTATGATTTCTCTATCAGAAGGATTCTCATTAAATGGTGGTTCATGAGTTAAAGACACTTGTTTTTCTTCTTGTGGTGGCCCTTGTACTTCTTTAAGAATTTCTTCTTTTGTTTTCATAATCAATCATTTTTTTTTAGTTACTAACAATAATCATGCCAAAAATTTAAGAATTAGATTGAGAATTTAATGTTTCTAATATTTTATCAAGTATTTGCAGTTTTCTATTTGCAATTTCTTCTGAGTGTTTTTTATAGTTTTTTAATTTAACTTCATAACCATACTCTGTTGCTCTTGCATCTATTTCCAATTTATGCTCATATTGTAGTCTTCTTCTAATTATGTCAACAACTCTTACTGTTGCCAATCTTGTTGGGTAATGGTCACAAACAAAAACCCATTCATTTGGGTTATCAAACATTTTTTGGATGGTATCATCAACAATTCTTGTAGTTCTTCCTGTTGCCCTAAGGTTTGTTTCATTGTACTCACCTATAAGTTTAAAAATTATTTCTTGTTGATTTTTTGGCTTTAAATCTTCCATATTTTATTTTTTAATTTCCTGTAATTTTTCTTTAAACAATCTTTCTTCAAGTTTCTTTTTTATAATGTCACCATGACATGGTTTTGGTTTGCAGAAGCAGCCAAGATATACATCTTTTCCTGATTTATATTCTTCATATATTTTATCAACTTCTTCAGTAAAAGCAACATTATGTCCATACATTATATCAAAATATTCATCATATTTTTGAATTGCTTCTTCTCTACTTTGGCATTTAAATGTTGCTTTACATTTATCTTCAGGAAGATGTGAATAGGGGTTTCCAAGAATTGAAAATGACCCTCTTCCAATGTAATGGAAATTTGGTTTATCTTTATATGGTTCAGTGTTTATGTTTATTACTTTTATCATGATTATAAAATTCAACAACTATCATTATTATGCAAACAAAACAAACAGCAACAATACCACCTAAATATATATACAATTGGTTCATGTGTTTATCCTTTATCTAGTTCCCAGTATTCCACTGTTATATTATTATTATCCATGAAGACAGTTTCAATCATAGAGACAATAATCCACCATTTTGCACCACCTCTAACACAAGACATGTTTTTAGGAAATGCAACTGATTTAATATTATTATCTTTACAATATTTGGCCAGTTTTTCAAGAGCAACATAAATCCCTTCATAATTAGTATATCTTTGTCCATCATATCCATATTTTTCTTGTCCACATAGATTTGCAACAAGTCTATTATCTTCCTGGCCAGGGTTTGTTTTAATCACTTGACATGTTCCAAGTTTAATAAGTCCCTTATTTGATGCTTCCATATGTTTAGCATAAACTCTTGGCCATTTTTCTTTAATTTGTTTAGCAATACCACTTCCCATTGCATATGGGTTAACTTGATGACAAATAATATCTGCTTTTGAATCAAGTAGGTTTCCTTTATAACTAATTTCTTCCATTATTTATATCTTTATTGGTTTTTTCAATAATTTTCTCAGCTTTCTTTATGATTTGTTCAATTTTTGCCAATTGATTTTCATTACACAATACTGGGTTAATACATTCAATCCTTGTTTCAGAACTAAATTTATCAATAATAAAAACAAGTTTAACTGAATCATCAAAATAATTTTCAAATACCTTTGAAAGTTCTAAACAATAGGTATCATCATAATCATGTGTACCAACATAAATTACTATAATAATTTTATTTTTATCTAACATACTAAATTATTTAATTTTTATACATATTTTCAGGTGCTTCAAGAGCAAGTCCTTTCTCAATAAGTCCTCTAAAGTCAAAATGATGAGCATTGAACCAATCAATTAAATTGGTAAAATATTCTTGCTTGATATATTTATAATCACCATTGTCTCCAAAGGCTCCTGAAGATGGTGTTTCATTATCAATGTATACTTTTTGTTCAACAATTCTACATTTTTTATCTCTTTTTAAGACAATTATTTTTAAGAAACAGTGACTTATTTTTTCAAATTCTTCCTTCTCTTCCTCAGTCATACTTGACATTGACCTGAGATAAGGTTTAATCTCATTCCTGTTGTTAAAAATGTCCAATGTATATGGTCTGATAATGTCTGTCATCATATCTCCATTATCAGCCATTATGGTTATGAATACTTTATAAGGCAACCTTGCACAAAGGTCCTTGAACAATATCTGTTTTTCTTCTTGTGTCATAACTTATAATTTTTATTTTATTCATAAGATTTACTAGCATAAAATCCTTGATTACATTCTGGACAATATAAGAAATATTCTGGATGACCATCTTCAAGTGTTTGATAATAATCATCTTCATCTATATAAACTAATTCACCACAGGAAGGACACCAACAACATTTTTCACCATTATAATCTTCCCACTGTCTTGTAACCATACTCATAATCTATTCTGTTTTATACATTCCTTCAGGTGCTTCTAATGCAAGTCCTTTTTCAATAAGTCCTCTAAAGTCAAAATGATGTGCATTGAGCCAATTAATAATATCAGACATAAATTCAAAAGAAATTTGTTCTCCATAATGATTTACAGGACAAATAAGATAATGTTTATCAAAAAGACCTGTTCCATTTGGGCATGTTTCTTCTTTTAATTTTTTCTTTTCTTCCTCAGTCATACTTGACATTGGCCTGAGATAAGGCTTGAATTCTTCTCCTTCTGAATATTCTAAAAAATGACTAAAATCATCAATAGTGTTAATTGTAATATCTACATTATCACTATACCTATGAATAACAAACCCATAAGGCAATCTTGCACAAAGGTCTTTAAGTAGTAGTTCTTTTTCTTCCTGTGTCATATTATTTACTATTTTTATTTTTATCTAACTAATTTTAATACATTCCTTCAGGTGCTTCAAGAGCAAGACCCTTCTCAATCAAACATCTATATCTATAATCAAAATGATGTTCAAGTAGCCAATCAAAATAAACATCCCTGTCCTTAACTTTGACATAATAATCATCTTCTTCCTTGTCTATTCCCTCCCAGGAATGTTTGGTGAAATGCATATATTCATCAAACTCTTCCTTAGTCATACTTGACATTGGTCTGAGATATGGCTTCACTGTATCACCATTGTTCAAATCATATTCTTCTGCTTCTGAATGACCAAAATCAACATATACAAGATTCTCCCCAAATGAACATTCAATACTAATCAATGTGCCTATGCCATTTTTTGTTTGACATTTTACTCCATAAGGTAATCTTGCACAAAGGTCTTTAAGTAATAATTGTTTTTCTTCTTGTGTCATATTATTTATTATTTTTATACATTCCTTCAGGTGCTTCAAGAGCAAGACCTTTTTCAATCAAACCCCTATAATCAAAATGATGTGCATTGAGCCAATCAATATATGCTGGATTGTTATCAAGAATATAACTTCCAAATAACTCATCCTTTTTAGTGTATTCTTCCTCAGTCATACTTGACATTGGCCTGAGATAAGGAAGATTTTTATCAAGATGTAAAGCCCTTGAAGCACTTGACATTCCACATCCTGTGTATTCAGTATAACCTATCCATCCATCACTGCTTGTCTCAATTAAAAGACCACTTTCACTATATTCAGGTGCATACAATGTTTCTATTTTCCACTTATGAAAATCATACTCACCCTCTTTATAGTTAACTATTACCCCATAAGGCAATCTTGCAGATAGGTCTTTAAGTAATAATTGTTTATTTTCCTGTGTCATTGTTTAGTTTGCTTATAATATTCTTCATCAATTCTATTAATATAATCTAATGGTGATTCACCTGCTTGTAATGTATGTATTTTATCAAAACCATTTTCTTCTGTAATTAATGATTCTTCTTTTTTAATACTACCTTTATATTTTGAACCATAGTTGTTAGTTTCAAATTTTTTGGTTGCAGGATTATAGTCTCCCCACACAGTTTTTTCATCACTATCAATAGATTCAACAAAATATGTTTTTCCAGTTTTTAAAGATTTAACAATAAATCTACCTGTTTCATCAGTATTAGTCAAAAATTTCTTAGTAAAATCCTTATTCATTTATACAAAAATTATACCAAACATTATTTAATTAAACCAAAGTACAATAGTAAACATTTATTCTGTCTTGTAAATTATTTATACCTCTATAATAAGTTGCTTTGTAAACAAACAACTTATCTTTTTGTTCCTCAGGTTTAAAAACTTGATTAATTAGTTCAATTGCAATTTCTTTTGGCTTTTTGTTTTTGAACATGCCATAGCCATAATCCTCACCACAAAATGACAAAATAGATATTTTGTCTGACACATAACATCTATTTTTAAATGTATTATAACTAATAACTTCCATATTACCAAAGAGAGTGATAATCATCAATTGCAAAATAACAATAGACATCAACAGAATGTTCAAAATCATCAGGTTCTTCATGAAATTCATCACTATCAGCACAGACAGTATATCCTACAGTAAAGCCACCAGATGAAATAGTATCACATTTTTCTTCAAAAAGTTCAATAAATTTGTGAAGCAAATCATCTTTTAGTTCTTTTACAGTTGGGGTTTTTGTATCTGTAGTTGCCCATGTCCAATTAAGTGCAGTCATTGCTTTATGTACCTGTTCATAATCAAAACTTTCAACAATATCATGAACAATTTTCAGCATTTGAATTTTTCCTTCAGGCTGATTAAGGTAATAATCAATGTCTTTTTTTTCTTTATTTTCTATAAAATTTTCAGGTTGTTTGGTATCTTCAAACATTTCAACATAATCATCAAATAAACCCATTTTTTTGTTTTTTTTATATTTTATTATTTTTAAAATTTATAGCAAAATCATATAATGAATCATATCTTTTTAATGTTTTACAATTTGTTTTTGCAAGTAAATCATTTAAATTAATATCAAGGTTATAAGGTGCTGAAATTAAAACACCATGTTCAGCATTGCAGCCAACAAAATTCCAATCATTATCATCAATAAAATAATCTGGATGAATCAGTGTCTTATTTTTAAGGAAACAAATACCATTTGGTAAAATTCCTTGTGATTCAAGCCATGAAAGTGTTTGCATCTTATTAATATATGTTTTCTGATATGTTACAATAATTACATCACCAAATTCCTTAAGGATTTCAATTGCTTCCTTTGCTTTTGGAAGGGATTCTGAGTTAAGAAAAAGTTCAGTGCTATGGTCCTGAAAAAACCACTGTGAACCTGTAATTCCTGTTGTTGCCAATATTTTTGGAAATGAGACATCAACCATGAAATCCTTTACATCCTCATAAGACAAATTTTCATCAAATTCCTTATTATATAAAGAAACCATGTTTTTGACAAGTGCCCTAAGCACTTCATCACAATCTATTGCAAAAGTTTTCTTATCCATATATAAAATTTTTATTCCAAAATTACTTCATTTTTATATGTCTTTTTGCAAAAATATAAAAAAAATCAGAGACTAACAAATAATCCCTGACTTTTTTTCATTATAGGTAGATATATACAATTATTTAAAAATTAACTTGCATCAACTCTTGTCCAATTGGTTGGAATACCATCATTACCTGTCTTTGATGACCAATCTGTTGTTGATGGGCATTCAAATCTACCAGTACTTGCCACACCATTTACCCAACTCCTTGTACAATTGGTTACAGAAATATCAGTTGCAAGACATTTAATATAATTTAAATTTCTACAACCACTAAACATATATTGATAACAATAATTTGCTAATGTTGTTACAGGTAATTCTGGTGCTTGTGCTAAACTAGTGCAACCACTAAACATAGCACTACAAGCAGAAGCTGGCATCATTGTAGTAGCAAAAGTTCCAATACTACTTGGACCTTGTTCTAAACTAGTACATCTATTAAACATAGATTGATAACAACCTTCTGCTAATATTGTTGCTGGTAATTCTGGTGCACCTGTTAAACTATTACAACCTGCAAACATAAGTGAATAACATTCACTTGTTAATGCTGTTGCTGATAATGTAGGTGCTGTTGTTAATCTTCCACAACTTCTAAACATACCATAATAACAACTTGGTGCTAATGTAGTGGCAGGTAATTCTGGTGCTGTAGTTAAACTAGTACAACCTTGAAACATATAACCATAACACAAAGTTGCTAAAGTAGTAGCAGGTAATTCAGGTGCAGTAGTTAAACCTGTACAACCAAAAAACATACCATAATAACAGCCAGATGCTAAAGTAGTTGCTGGTAATGCAGGTGCTGTTGTTAAACTAGTACAATTATAAAACATTTGATAATAACAACTTTGTGCTAATGTTTCTGCTGGTAAATCAGGTGATTGAACTAAACTATTACAACCATCAAACATATGATTATAACATCTTTCTGATAGTGTAGTTGCTGGTAATAATAATTTACTTGCAACTGTTAAGCCTATACAGTTATAAAATAGGTAACTGAAACAATATGTACTTGATATTGTTGATATGTCTTTAAAATCTGTACTATTAATTAAACTCATAATATTGCCCTTAACACTAAATTGTGCTGTACTTCCACTAAAACAATTATAATAAGAAGGACTACCTGTACCATAATTTGCATTATTACCTCTAAACTGAACTGTATCACCAGAAACTACTGAAATACTTGGTGCAGTGTTTCCTGCTGCACTTGTAATATTTGTCCATGTTTCACCATTGTCCTTACTATATTCTATGGTTTTTGTATAACCTGTATTTGTTGTTTTCCAAACAATTTCACCATCACTTTGTATTTCAAATGTCAATGGCATTTCAATAAGCCTTTCTCTTTCCTTTTCTTCTTCAGTTTTATTGAAATCTATTCTTTCAACATTTTCTGTTAATGAAACCCAAGGTTCATTATAATTTTCAGCTGACCTCATTTCATTGAAATCTGCTTCAGTATCAAAATGATATATGTATTTTCTCATAATTTATATAATTTTTATACAAATATAAATATCAACAAATGATGAAAAAAAGTACATAACTTTCGGATAATCAATGATTTATGTTGATTTTTTTTTTAGTTGTTTTGCAATTTATTTATTATTTTTATATATTTGTAAGAAAATGGATAATATGGGTAGAGTAAAGGAAAAGACAGAATATACAGAAGAATTAATACAAGATAGATTACATACACATTTCATGTCAATGAGTAACATAAAGCATGTAATGGAGAATTTATTTGTTTTTGCTTGGGAATCTGATTTATTATTAATAACAAAGTCTGATATTATTTATGAATTTGAAATAAAGATAAATAAATATGATTTCAAGAATGATTTTAAAAACAAGACAACAAAGCATGCAATTCTTGAATCATGTTTATCTGGTGAGAAATATACACCATTATATTATGAATTACTTGAAGAGAGCAGAAAAAGGGGTGAAAAAGTTGAAGATGAATTCATTAAAAGGGTTGAAAAGCATCCAACAGGTTATTTAACAGAGACATATAAAAAGCCACATTATTTTTATTATGCAGTTCCTGAAAATTTAATTTCAGAGGATGATGTTCCAGAATATGCAGGATTAGTGTATATGATAGATTATTGGCCATATTTTAAAATTGTTAAACCTTCACCAAAAATACATGCACAAAAATATACTGCTGATGAATTAAATCTTGTTGAAAAGTTTTATTATAATTATAGGTTTTGGAAGGATAAGGCAAAAAAAGAAAATGATAATATTAAACTCCTTAATGAAAAAATAGATGAATTATCAGGAAAACCTTTGGATGAAAATAAAAAATCATTTACTTGGATTGAAAATAAACTTGCTGAGACAAATGAAATTTTAGATGAAAAACAACATGAATTGGAAGATATGAAAAAACAATACAATTCAATGCTTAAAGATATTGAATATGACTCTAAACTTATAAGATACTATATTGGAAAACTATCTGACAATAATATTGATTTTGAAAGATTTCCTGATTTTGATAATTAATGAACTTCACATAAATCACTGATTATCCGAAAGTTATATGTGCTTTTTCCACATTTATTAATATTTATAGTATATAAAAAAAAATATTAATATGGGAAAATACATACACAAATTTAATGCTTATAATGATTTTGAAGAGCATTATTGGGGTGATAGATATCTTGAACCTTGGGTAAGTTTAACTGAGTATGAAAAAAGTGAAGGTTTACCAACATCAGTAACAATAACTGATGAAGGTAGTGGTGAGGACATAGTTCTTAATTTTAAGAAAATGTCTGATGATGGTAATTATTTATGGTTTGATAACAATTCAAGTGAATATTATGTAATAACATCTGGTTCTAATGGTACTTTTTATACTGAAAATGGAGAAACTTTTAGTGGTTATGATGATGGTATTTATGTTGATTGGGAAGCATCACCTGAAAAAATGGTTATTAGTTTAGATGATTATATAAATGGTAAAGAACCTGTTGTTGGGGGATTTTTGTACTATTCAATAAAAGGTATTAAATTAGACTTAAATAATTTACCATCTGTTGGTGATAATGGCAGTTATATATGTATTCCACAAGATGCCAACCTTGAATATACCAAATCTTGTACTATTAAGAAAATTGAATGTAATAATGTAATGGTAGAACAAGTTGATTATAATAAAAGGGCAAAAGAGAAATTATATTCAATACCACTAACTTTTGAAGCATTAAATAATAGTACATTTAAGATTTCTTATGATGTAAATAGTTATAACTTTGAATATAAGTTAAATGATGGTGAATGGACAACTGTTACATTTAATGATAACATTTTTGTTTCACCTGTTAATGCTGGTGATAAAATATCATTAAGAGGTGATAATAGTTCTTTTGCATATGATAATAGTGGTTATTATAATGATTGTAACATCAATTTTGTTGATGATGGTGAAAGTTCTCAATCATTTAATGTTTCAGGAAATATAATGTCAATTGTTAATAGTCAAAATTTTGCAAAATTAAGAACATTAGAAACACCTGGTATTTTTACAAGTTTTTTTGCAGATAAAAATGTTGTATCAGCAGAAAATCTTTATTTACCTGCCACTACATTAACAAAAGATTGTTATAGAAGTATGTTTAGTAATTGTACTAGTTTAACAGGTGCTCCAGAATTACCAGCAACTAAATTAGCAGAAAGTTGTTATGGAAATATGTTTTATTATTGTACTAGTTTAACTACTGCACCTACATTACCAGCAACTAAATTAGCAAATTATTGTTATCAATATATGTTTGAAGGATGTAGTAGTTTAAATTATATTAAATGTTTAGCAACTGATATTTCAGCATCTGAGAGTACAAGTTTTTGGGTATCTGGTGTGGCAAGTACTGGTACATTTGTAAAAGCAGCATCAATGACAGGATGGCTAACAGGTACTGATGGTATTCCATCAGGTTGGTCTGTATCATCATAATGATAAAAAAAAGATAATATATAATATCTTGCTTGATTTTTATTGGGCAAGATATTTTTTTTAATAAAAGTATTATTATGTTAAAAGTGTGTATTTGTGCAATTGCAAAAAATGAAAACAAATATATTAAAGAATGGGTTGATTATCATATAAATTTATCTATTGATAAGATATTTTTATATGACAATAATGACATTGGTAGTGAAAAATTAACTGATGTAATTAGTGAAACTGAAAATGTTAAGATTATTGATATAAGAGGCAGAAAAGAAAATTGGTTACAGAAAAAAATATATACAAAATTTTGGTTTGAAAACAAAGATAATTTTGATTGGATAATTTTTATTGATATAGATGAGTTTATTATTTTAAAGTCAGATAAAACAATAAAAGAATTTCTTTCAAGAAGTTATTTTAATAATGTTGATATTATTAGATTAAATTGGATGCATTTTACTGATAATAATGAATTGGATGTTATAAATGATGATTATAATGTTTTAAACAGATTTAAGATTAGGAATTGTTATTATGAGGATATATATGGTAAATCAATACTTAGAACATCTATTGATATTGGTAATGATGAAATTACAGCACATGGATATCATAACAAAAAATTAATTGCTGTTGATGCATGTGGAAATGTTTGCCTTAATGAGAATTGGATTGTAAACAATAAACCTAACTATGAAATTGCTTGGATAAATCATTATAGAACTAAAACAATTGGTGAATATGTTAAACAAAAATATTTTAGAGGTGATTTAAATATCAAAACTTGTAATAGATATGCTTTACAAAACTTCTGGCAATTAAATAATAAAACTGAAGAAAAAGAAAAATATGCAAACTCTTTAATCCAAAAATATAATAAATAAAAACATGAGCAAATTATGTTCATGTTTTTTTTATGAATAATTCAACTTGAATTGGTTCATCTTCCCATTTAAGTTCAGGGAAAATATCACTATCAATATATAGCATATCTTGTACTTCATTTTTTGTTTTCCACCATAAGACAGGGTGTTCCCTGTATGGTTTTTCATTAAAGAAATGCAGTTCATTATTTTTGTCTCTTGCTATATATCCTTTAATTTTAATATTGTTTTCATCAGATTTCATATTTAGTTGTATTTAAATCAAATTTTCAAGACAATATTTTATACCTGATTCACAGGCTTGTTCATATGTTTCAGCTGGTTTTAATTCTGGATAATCATAGTCTGCCTTAAAATAATCATCAGGGATTGTTTTGATAATTACTTTCCAATTCCTAAAATGAAAAACATCAACTGTTAAATGATGCACTTCCCTCAACCACTTCATAGCCATTTGAAGGGTTGGGGTGGAGTAAACATATTCTTTTTGTGAGTTCTTATACTTGATTCCATAATCACTATATTTGGTTATGGAACTAGGAAAAAGTTCACTTATGTAGAAATCACAAGGTTCATCAAACCCCTTTTCTTTAAGGAGTTTGGCTGTTTCAAAACTTACATAATCTTCTGTTATCATATTAATTATCTGTCATATAGTCAATTGCAAATTGCACTGCATCCTGTTCTGACTTATTGTCATACATTTTAATATATTTCCAATAATCCAACAGTCCCTGTAATTCTTCTATTGCTTCTTCTTTTGTCATATCTAAATCAAATTTTCTAAACAATACTTTATAGCTGCTTCACAGGCTTCTTCAAATGAATCAAACCCATTTCCACATATTTTATTTTCATCTGATTCAACCTTAATGTCTTTACTATTACAAATAAATTGAATAGTTGGTATATAGTTTTTTGAACCAATACAGTCTACCATTATATGAAGATTGTGCTGATTTCTCAACCACTTCATTGCCATTTGAAGATTTGGTGCTTGATAGCATATCTCATTATCTATACCAGACATACTTCTCCTGTTATTACAAAAGTTACCATTCCATTTGTAACAAGTGTTGCATTTAATTTCATTAAACCCCTTTTCTTTCAATAGTTTGGCAATTTCAAAACTAACATAATCTTCAGTCATCATATTAATATTATTAGTAAATTTTATCTAATGTATTATTAAAAATTTCATGGATAGCATTTTTTACAACACCAACAGCTTCCATGGTTGAAAGTTCTTTTATATTACAAACTTCAACATTCATTGGGAGTTTTCCATTTATTTTAGAAATACTATCTTTAGTCCACTTAGAGTAATTAATTTCAAAAATACCATCTGCCATTACATAACCAGCAGTTCCATTATAGGATGCCTGAAACACTTCAACCCCATTAACATTTATTAAAACTGTTTTATCATCAACAATCCATGATTTCCCAACAAGGTCTTTAATCTGTAATTTTTTATTTTCTTGCTGCATAGTTTTAAAATTTATTTTACCTATATCTTATCAAAAATCATGCCAAAAATTAAATCAATTTTTCAAGACAATATTTTATTGCAGATTCACAGGATTCTTCATATGTTCTCTTTACATTGTCAGTACCAATAAACTGTTTACTGGTAATCACATAGGTGTATTTCCTTTTGTCATCACTTTCATCTTTTGAGGAAACATTGATTATAATATCAATATTATGTGCTTCCCTCAACCATTTCATTGCCATTTGAAGGGTTATCCTGGAAACAAAATCAGTATCAACACCATTACAGCATGGTATATGACTTTCATATCCATATGGTAATGAATAAGACAGTGGAGTTAATTCATTGAAACCCTTTTCTTTCAAGAGTTTGGCTATTTCAAATGAAACATAATCTTCAGTAATCATATTTTATATATTTTATATATTTTATATATTCATCTGTATTCATTGTATATGAAGGTACTCTCATTGGTTTTGAAGCATTGTATATAACTTCTATTGGTTTTGTTTCACTAACAATTGGTTCATATAGCCAATCAGTTTCATTTTTTTCTAATTTAATATGTAAAAGTGGTTGTGTTTTATTTATCATCATGTTTAATTATTGTTGTTCAGTTTTTGTTCTTGTTGGTGTTGGATTGTTAAAATCATATTCTTCAAGACCATGAAGACCTTTAACAGTTGCATATCTTCCATTGGCAACCATGAGTGACATTGGCACTTCTTTTGGTGGAACAATAGTTTCTTGAATTTGTCTACCAAGAAGCCCAAAATCTTTTTCAATTGGTTCCATTCCCATTTCAACAACAATTACTTTTATTCCAGTCCCAAAAGCATATCCTGCTTCCCAATTTGCTCCAGCAGTTGAATGTCTTCCCCATGATAAAAGAACAAGAAAATTTGATTCATTGATTGCATTAATATCATTTTGAAAAACCATCAAACCCCATTCATCATTTGGATAATCCCATGCATTTGTAATTTTATGTTCAACAGGTGCATAAACATCAAGACCTTTTATTCTGAGAATATTAATTGCTTCATACATCTTGTCCCTCTTATCATTATCCATTGAAGCAGCAAGATATACCTTTAGTTGTTTTTCCTTATGACTCATTTTATTTTGTTTTTTGCAAATATATAAAAATAAATTGAAATTTAGTAGCATTTTTAGTTGTTTTTAATACTATTTATCATAAAAATAATTTTTTAAAAGCATATATTTATGAAATATTTTCATGTCTTTAAAAATGAATCTGAAAGAGCACAATACATAGATGAAAACTATGAAGAACCATATCTTTCAACAGTTGGATATGATGTTGATACAATTCAATATGAGTTAAGTGAGGAAGAAAGAAAAGAGTTAAAATTAAAACAACCATTAACTTTTGTAATTACAGGTGATGGTGATATTAGATATAATGAAACATCAACAGATGACCAATACTCTCCAGAGAGATATATTGAATATAGTAAAAATGGTGGTGAGTGGACAAGAATAAAAGCAACATATGATGGTGTTTTAATTCCTGTTGTTGCAGGTGACATTGTACAATTTAAAGGTGATAATGAAACATATTGGGAATATGATACTGTTGGCACATATAGTAGTATGTTTAGTGCTTGTACCTGTCAGTTTAAACTTGAAGGTAATATAATGAGTTTGATTAGCAGCACTAATTTTAGTGGTTTAACAGAATTTTCAAAACCAACATATAACCATGAGTATGCAACTTTTAGAAATCTTTTTGTTGCTTGTGGTGGTTTAACAGATGCAAGCAAACTTCAATTACCAGCAACAAATTTATCAGGAAATAGTGAATGTTATGCATACATGTTTTACTGTTGTAGTGCTTTAACAGCTGCACCAGAATTACCAGCAACTACATTGTCTAAAAAGTGTTATGACAGTATGTTTTGGGGTTGTAATAGTTTAACAAAAGGGCCAAGTAGTATTGGAACCTCTGCAACTACTATGGCAGTTTCTGCTTGTACTTACATGTTCCAAAGTTGTTTTAGTTTACCTACAGCACCAGAACTACCTGCTACAAATTTATCAAATGCAGATTACTGTTATTATCAAATGTTTTTACAATGTTATAGTTTAACACAAGCACCTGAATTACCAGCAACAATATTAGCAAAAAATTGCTATGAAAATATGTTTAGAAATTGTACAGGATTAACTACAGCATCATCAATATTACCTGCAACAACATTAACAGAAAGTTGTTATTATAACATGTTCCAAAATTGTCAAAACTTGATAAATGTACCTGTATTATCAGCTACTACATTAGCAAGGTATTGTTATCAATATATGTTCCAAGGTTGTACTAGTTTAGTAAATGCACCTGCATTACCAGCAACTACATTAGCAGATAGTTGTTATAGATATATGTTTGATAGTTGTACTAGTTTGGTAAATGCACCTGCATTACCAGCAACTACTTTAGCATCAGGTTGTTATTATCAAATGTTTTATAATTGTACTAGTTTAGTAAATGCACCTGCATTACCAGCAACTACATTATCAGATAATTGTTATAGATATATGTTTAATGGTTGTACTAGTTTAGTAAATGCTCCTGCATTACCAGCAACTACTTTAGTACAAAATTGTTATCAATATATGTTCCAAGGTTGTACTAGTTTAGTAAATGCACCTGCATTACCAGCTACAACATTAGCAAGTAATTGTTATCAAAATATGTTTAATGGTTGTACTAGTTTAATACAAGCACCAGAACTACCAGCAACCACTTTAGTAGTTGATTGTTATTCAAGGATGTTTCAAGGTTGTACTAGTTTAACAACAGCACCTACATTACCAGCCACAACATTAGCAAATGAATGCTATTACTATATGTTTTATGGTTGTAGAAATTTAAATTATATTAAATGTTTAGCAACTAATATTTCAGCAACTAATTGTACAACATATTGGGTAAGTAGTGTGGCTAGTACTGGTACATTTGTTAAGCCATCTTCTACAGATTGGTCATCAAAGACAGGCAGTAGTGGTATTCCAACCAATTGGACAGTTGAAAATGTTTAGCAATAGTATTTTATCATTTATAAATAAAAAATACCAGTGATATTATATTCACTGGTATTTTTTATTCAACAATATCTTCCAGTGTTTTATAATCAAATTCACTACAACCATATTTTGACACTGTTTCTAATAGTTCAATTAATGGTTTATTGTCATTAAGAAGAATACTTGTAACAAGTAAGCATAATTGAAAATAGATATATCTTTGCAGGTCATAATTAATATCACAATATCTATATTGACCATTAAGGCTTCTTACTTGTTTCATTATATCTGCTTTAACTTTAATTTTTCTTTGGTATTTTTGGCCATTAACATATGTTGTTATAACTAACATGCCTGAAGGTTGAAAAGTATCAAAGTTAGCAACATTCAAAAAATATGCTTCAAATTTAAACTTATTATCATCATTATTTGAAATTTTACAAATAATATTTTCAAGAGCCTTTTCTTCAAATTCATTTAATAGTTTAACTGAATCATCAGTTGGTGCTCTATTGATATTGATTGTATCTGGGAAATTAACATTTCTTTCAGTAATTTCTTGTCTAAAAAAGTTTTGTTGTCTCATAATTAAATTTCATTTAAAAAATTATTAAGATATGTATTTCTTTTTGTTGTATCAATTGTATTGACACCAAGGTAAAGGGCTTGTTTTTGTCCAAGCATTATACATAATTTTTTTGCTCTTGTAATACCTGTATATATAAGATTTCTTTTAAGCATTATATAATGTGACATTGTTATTGGCATAATAACAATTGGATATTCTGAACCTTGTGATTTATGTACAGTTACAGCATATGCAAGCATAATTTCATCAAGTTCTGAAAACTCATATATTACAACTTGTTTTTTAAATACAACAATAAGGTTTTTATCTTCTTTATTTATTGATTGGATATAACCTGTGTCACCATTAAAGATTTCCTTATCATAGTTATTTTTTATTTGCATTACCTTATCATTAACTCTAAAAGTTACTGTTCCATATTTAATTTCTTCTCCATATGGATTTATTTCTTTTTGAAGTAATTCATTCAAATTAATTGTACCAAGAACACCTTTTTTCATTGGTGTTAAAACCTGTATTTCTGTTGGTTTGATATCATATTTATTTGGCAATCTATTTTTAACAAGGTCAACAATTTCATTGGCAATTACTTCATCATCATTTCTTGAAATGAAGAACAAATCAGAATCTTTTTTATTTGTAATATCAGGAAATTCACCATGATTAATTGCATGTGCTGTTGTAATAATTTTTGATGATTCTGCTTGTCTGAATATTTTATCCAATTTAATGACAGGTATTTTCTCTGATTTGATTAAGTCAAGTAACACATTCCCAGCACCAATGCAAGGTAACTGGTCAACATCACCAATTAATATTAATTTCATGTCTTTTGGTACTGCTTTTAATAAAGTATTCATTAATAAAACATTTACCATTGAAACCTCATCAACAATGAGAACATCACCAAATAATGGATTGTCTTCATTAAACAAATAACCCCTAACAGGATTAAAACCAAGAAGTCTATGAATTGTACTTGCTTCCATTTCAGTTGCTTCAGACATTCTATCTGCTGCTTTTCCTGTTGGTGCTGCACATAATATGTCTTTGTTCAATAAACCAAGTGCTGTAATAATACCTTTAGTTACAGTTGTTTTTCCTGTTCCTGGCCCACCTGTCAATACCATTATGTTGTTTGATATTGCAGTTTTTATTGCTTGTTTCTGCTCATCATTATATTTAATACCAAGATGGTCTTCAATTTGTTCAATTTCTGAATCTGTAATTTTTTCTTCTGAATTAAATGACTTGACAATGTTTAATAACTTTTGTGCAATATTTTTTTCACAATAATAATATAATGGCAAAAATATTTTATCATCAATATTAATTAATTCTTCATTATCACACATGGATGTAATATTGTTTAATATTAATTCCTTATCAATATTAATTTCTTCTGATGCAGATTGATTTAAAATTGAATATGTGTCTTCAACCAATTCATTTTTTGTTTGATATGTATGCCCTTGTTCACCAAGTTCTGACAATGTAAAATTGATTCCTGCTGAAATTCTTTTTGGTGAATTATATGGAATCCCCATTTTAAGGGCAATTGCATCTGCCTTAAGAAAACCAATACCATCAATATCTGTTATTAATGTATATGGATTTTCTTTTAAGACCTTAATTGCTTCATCACCATAATGTTTGTAAATTTTTACAGCAAATAATGTGGAAATGTCAAATGATTTTAGAAAAATCATAATGTCCATTACATGCTTTTGTTCCTTCCATGATTCAACCAATGTATCAATTCTCTTTTGACCAAATCTTGGTATTTCCTTAAGTTTTTCAGGATGATTTTCAATAATATCTGGTGTATCAACACCAAATTTTTCTGTGATTTTCTTTGCCCATGTTTCACCAATTCCCTTTATTAAACCACTTGAAAGATATTTATATATTCCATAAACAGTATCTGGCATTACTTCATTACAAACATCTGCAATGAATTGAAGACCAAATGTCTGATGTTTTTTCCATTGACCTTCAACATATACTGACATACCAATGATTGGATTGACAATGTTTGCAATCAATGTAATGGTATCCTTCTGAAAATCAGGCTCAACACCCATTATTGTATATCCATTTTCTTCATTGTGATATGTTATATATTCAACTGTTGCTTTAAATTTTGTTATGTTATCCATCTAAAGTTTTTTGTTTTTGCAAAAATATAAAAAAAATCAGAGATTAACAAATAATCCCTGATTTCCAAAATTTTATAATATGATATTTTTAAGAATTAACTCTTTCCCAACCTGATGGAATACCATTAGTACCTGTTGACCAACTAGTTGAAGAAGGAGTAACAAATGTACCAGAATTTGTTTGAACACCACTTACCCAACCATTTGTACATCTGTCTGCTGAAATATCAATTGCAAGACATTTAATATAATTTAAACTAGCACAATTTTCAAACATATATTGATAACAATAATTTGCTAATGTCTTTGCTGGTAATGCAGGAGCAGTTGTTAAACTTGTACAACCTTTAAACATACTACCACAAGCTATTGCAGCCATAGTAGTAGCAGAAGTACCAATACTGCTTGGGCCATTAACTAAACTAGTACAACCATCAAACATGCTTATATAACACCTTTTTGCTAAAGTTGTTGCTGGTAATTCTGGTGCAGTTGTTAAACTAGTACAGCCAGTAAACATACATGAATAACAATTTTCTGCTAATGTTGTTGCTGGTAATTCTGGTGCTGCTGTTAAATTAGTACAACCCCAAAACATATATTCATAACAATAATTTGTTAATGTGGTAGCTGGCAAAAGTAATTCACTTGCATCTGTCAAACCAGTACAATTATTAAATAAATGATAAAAAGTATATGTACTAGATAATTTAGTTAAATTAGCAAAGTTAGTACTATTAATTAAACTCATTATGTTTCCCTTAATTTTACATTGACAGCTCACAGAAAAATAGTTATATGCACTATATAATGGATTTGAACCATAGGTTGCACCATAAGAAGTATTGTTTCCCCTAAACTGAACTGTATCACCAGAAACTACTGAAATACTTGGTGCTGAAGGACCTTTTGCAGACCTTATTGATATCCATTCACCATTATTTATTTTATAATATATTGTTTTTTTATAGTCTGAACCTGCATTTGTATCATAGTATATCAACCATGAAATTTTACCATCACTTTGAATTTCAAATGTTAATGGTTCTTTATATTCTTTTGGATAATTATAATCAATTTCATTTGTTGGTTCAACAAGACTTAGCCAAGGTTCATAATAATTATTATTTCTTTTATTATCATAGTCTTGTTTGGTTTCAAAATAGTGAACATATTCTTGATATGTATCTCTTGTTATTTCCATAATTATATATTTTTATCAACAATAAATAGTAACAAAAACACAAATATATATCACAAAAAAACCACAAACTTTTTGTTTGTGGTTAATTTACTTAACATCATATGGATAATGTGGATTAAGATAAGGATGTTTTCTTGCAAATTCAGTCCAATCTTTCAAAACATTTTCCCTGATATATGTTTTATAGAGACATTCAAGATGTGTTACAAGATTAAAATCTGTTATTCTATTGGTACAATCATATAGCCATCCCTGTGTTTTCTTCCAAACAAATTCCTTATATTCATTTTTTAAATAAAGTGGAAGTGTAATGAAATAATTGTTTACATATTTGATAATTCTATTAAATGTTTTTATAAAATATGCTTTATTTTCCTCTGTTGTATCATTTAACATTGCCAAACAAACATTAAATATGGTTTGTTGGTCTCTATTATATCTTCTTGATAATGGTCTGCAAGTATTCTCCATTTGAAAAATTGTTGATGCAATTGCATTTTCAGAATATTTCTTAAAATTTTGCTTTCTCATACTTATATCAATATTTTTTACAAAAATATAAATTATTTTAGTTTTTTACAACTATTTATAAAATAAAGTAAATATAAATAAAAAGATATGGCAAAATATAAGATAGTAGCACATTTAATTGACCCTTCTTTGCAAGATGAAGAAACATTGACAGATGAATATTTAAGAGATTGGGAGATTATTGAAAGGGGTGGTAAACAAGCAATGAAATTGCTTTATAAAAAATATCCAATTGATTCTAATACATGTGAAAATTTTAATTCAACAGACAAATATATATTAGAACAGGATGGTGATGGTATTTATCTTTTTAAAAGATGTGATGATATGACTGAATCTAAATTTAATAAACAGACTATTAAACTCAATGAATCTCAGTTAAGGAAGATTGTTACTGAATGCACAAAACAAGTTTTAAAGGAAGGATTTTTTAATGTTCCAGATAATAATGTTGCAGAAATGGCAAAATCACCATCTGATGTTTTCAAGATGAACAATTGGATATGTAGAACTGAAAGTAAGGGAAATGGTGAACTTGTTCTTCAATGTTTTACAAATAATAATTCATTAAGGGCATTAAGTTATCCAAGTTTTGATAAGGTTCTTTCTGACCTTAGGAAATATTATGACCTTCATAATTCAACCACTCAGGTGGAAGAAATTGAAGGCCCATCTGATAGAGGTGTATTTATAAAATTGACAAAAAGACAATAAAACATAAAAAAAAAGCAGGTTATTAAGCCTGCTTTTCTTTATTTTCCTTTCTTTGTTTAAAAAAGTATTTCCAATATTGAATACTAGCATAATGGAAAACTGACAAAACAAGAACTGGAGCTAATGTTCCAAAAACAATAAGAGTTGGTGATACTGAATGAACAAGCATATAAATGAGTCCAGCAATTACTGCAACATCACCAATTAAACACATAAGACTGACAAAGCACATCTTAATAAAGTCTTTCTTTTCTTTTGTCATAACATTTCTTTTTTTTGTATATTATTTTCTTTTAATTTTTGCTTCTTAATCTCAATATATTCAGCAAATGGTTGTCTTTGTTTTCTACCTCTATAAAGCCATTTTTTAAATGTTCTAAGGGTTACTCCTGTAATACATCTAAATCCTTTCCAGTTGGGTGAAAAGTTACTTAAATAGGCTTCTTTTGCTTCTTTCTTAGATGTAAATCCAAGCATTACCTTTGTTTCATCAAATGTACCATCTTTTTTGTTTTGGTCAACACAATAGACATTTTCAAAATCATCAATATTTGGCCCAATAAATACATCAACAGCATCACCATCTTTACCTTTGGTAATGTTAAAATATCCATAATGGTTTTTCATTATATTATATTTTTCAACACCATTTTCAACATAACATCTTTTACTTCCCTTAGGATTTTCAATTGAAATCTTCATACCCTTTACTGAAATATGGCCCATCTTATAGTTTCCAGCCTCTTTTTGATTATCAGTTGGATTTGTATTTACATCCTCACATCTTTTATCAATTTCAGTAGAAGATATTTCTTGTAAAAGTCTTTTATATTGTGATTCTGTTATAATTAATTGTTTATTCATTATCTATTTCTTGTCTAATATGATTATTATAAATGATTTACACTTAATAATCCATGAACACTTATCTTATTATTGAACCAATCTTCAACAACTTGTTTCAAAAACAAATCCCTTTCTGTGTGGTCAAGAAACATTTTCTTGAATTTTTCAACAAGCATATCATGAATGTCTTCCTTATAAAAATTTTTAAGAGGCTCACCTGTTGATGACATAATACTAGCAATTGGAATTAATTCAATTAAACCATTTGCACCAATTCTTTCAATTTTTCCCTTTTTTGGAAATGTGTTGTCCAAAAATTTTTTGACAATTAAAACCTTGTCAGGATTAATACAATATGGCTTGTTTGCCTTGCCAGGAACAGGCATTTTTTGAATCTGTTCCTCTGTTAATAAACCAATTAACTTTTTTTCTTGTTCCTCTGTTATAATTACTTTTTTCATGTTATATACAATATCATTATAATAATAAATAGTTGAATTGTAAACAAAAACAAAATCAATAATTTAAAATATAAAATGTATCTAATATATTGATTATCCGAAAGTTATATTGCTTTTTTTAACATTTGTTTAATATTTATCTTTAGTAAATAATGTTAAAAAATAAAATATTTTTATGGGTGAAACAATACATCATTTTAAAACAATAGAAGATTATAAAGAATATATGGAAAATGGTTATCAAGAACCATTTGTTTCTTGTATAAATTATGACAAAACAACCATAAGATATAATAAAACTGAAGAAGAAAAAGAAAGAGATAGACTTCTTGGAACACCATTGACATTTGAAATTCAAAGTAATGGTAATATCAGATGGGTAAAAGACTCATCATATAATGCAGTTAGAACCATTGAATATAGTAAGGACAATGGTGAAACATGGACAAGTATTACAAATGCAACAGGAGATACTGCACCAAGCATTTCTGTAGAAAGTGGTGACACAGTTCAATTTAGAGGTAATAATAGTAATTATGTATATAGTTCATTTAGTGGAAGTACAGCACAATTTAGTGTTAAAGGTAATGTGATGAGTTTAATTGATAGTACTGATTTTGTAAAACTAAAAACTTTATCAGGTAGTTATAATTTTCAAGGATTATTTTATCACTGTACAGGCTTAACAGATGCAAGTGAATTAATATTACCTGCAACTACATTAGCAATGGGTTGTTATTGGGATATGTTTAGTTATTGTACAAGTTTAAGAAGTGTACCTGAGTTACCTGCTACTATATTAACAGAAAGTTGTTATCAAAGCATGTTTTGGGGTTGTACTAATTTAACAACAGCACCTGAATTATCAGCAACTACATTAGCAAGTAACTGTTATGATGGTATGTTTGGTGGTTGTACTAGTTTAACAGGTGTTCCTGCTAATTATTTACCAACAACTACTTTAGCAACAAGTTGTTACTATCAAATGTTTTATGGTTGTAGTAGTTTAACCACAGCTCCAGAATTACCATCAACCACATTGACAACAAGATGTTATTATCAAATGTTTTATGGTTGTAGTAGTTTAACCACAGCTCCAGAATTACCATCAACCACATTAGCACAAGAGTGTTATTATGATATGTTTGATAGTTGTAGAAGTTTAACAACAGCACCAGAATTACCAGCAATAACATTAGCAGATAGTTGTTATGGACATATGTTCCAAAGTTGTACAAGTTTAACAACTGCACCAGAATTACCAGCCACTACTTTAGCAACTTATTGTTATTATAGTATGTTTAGAAATTGTACCAGTTTAACAGGAGCACCAACTGTATTACCTGCAACAGCATTAACAAAACAATGTTATGATAATATGTTTTATAGTTGTACAAGTTTAACAACAGCACCAGAATTACCAGCTACTACTTTAGCAATTTATTGTTATAATAGTATGTTTTACAATTGTACTAGTTTGACACAAGCACCAGAATTACCAGCAACAATATTAGCAGAAGGTTGTTATTCTTCTATGTTTTATGGATGTACTAGTTTAACAACTGCTCCTGTGTTGCCAGCTACTACATTAGTTAGAGAATGCTATAGAAATATGTTTTATTATTGTAATAGTTTAAATTATATTAAATGTTTAGCAACTGATATGTCAGCAACTAATTGTAAATTTTCTTGGGTAGGTTATGTGGCAAGTACTGGTACATTTGTTAAAACAGCAGGTGTTAATTGGACAACAGGTGATAGTGGTATTCCAGCAGGTTGGACAGTTGAAGATGATTATTTAGCAGCACCATTGACATTTGAAGTACAAAGTGATGGCAATATTATATGGAAAAAAGGTGGTAGAGATAATCATAATTTTTATAAAACAATAGAATATAAATTAAATAATAATAGTTGGACAAGTATAACAAGTTCTACAGGTGGCACTAGTATTTCTGTTGTAAGTGGTGATATTATTCAATTTAGAGGTAATAATAAAAGTTATGGATATGATGATTTAAGAGAATATAATGGTTATAATTATTTTGGTGGAAGTACAGCACAATTTAGTGTTAAGGGCAATATTATGAGTTTAATTAATAGTACAGATTTTGCTAAATTAACAACATTAGAAAGTGCATATACATTTATATCACTATTTAGTTATTGTACTGGTTTAACAGATGCAAGTAATTTATTATTACCAGCAACAGCATTAACACAAGGTTGTTATGAAAGGATGTTTTATTATTGTACTAGTTTAATAAATACACCAGGATTACCAGCTACCACATTAGCAAATTATTGTTATACATTTATGTTTGGTAATACTAGTTTAACAACAGCACCTGCATTACCTGCTACTACATTAGCAAATTATTGTTATTATGGTATGTTTAGAAATTGTACAGGATTAACTACAGCACCTGCATTATCAGTTACAACATTAGCACAATGTTGTTATTCAGAAATGTTCCAAGGTTGTACTAGTTTAGTAAATGGCCCAAGTAGTATTGGCACATCTGCAACTACAATGACTACATCTGCTTGTACTTATATGTTTAGTGGCTGTACTAGTTTAACAACAGCACCTGCATTACCAGCAACCACTTTAGCACAAGGTTGTTATTATTATATGTTTTATGGTTGTACTAGTTTAGTAAATGGCCCAAGTAGTATTGGCACATCTGCAACTACAATGATGCCAGCTTCTGCTTGTACTAGTATGTTTTATAATTGTAAAAGTTTAACACAAGCACCAGAATTACCTGCTACTACTTTAGCAAATAGTTGTTACTTTGGTATGTTCCAAGGTTGTACTAATTTAACCACAGCACCAGAACTACCTGCTACTACTTTAGCAAATAGTTGTTATCAATATATGTTTTGGAGTTGTAGTAAGTTAAATTCTATTAAATGTTTAGCAACTGATATTTCAGCATCTAATTGTACAAGTGGTTGGGTAATTGGTGTTCAAACAAATTCTGGTACATTTGTTACTCCTTCTTTAACTAGTTGGACAACAGGTACATCTGGTATTCCAACCAATTGGACAAGAGTAGATGCAAGTTAATTCTTAAATGTTTCATTTATTATGGAAAATATTAGTATAAATACAAGGCATGAAAAAACAGATTTTGGTGATGTTTGGTATTTAAGAGCATCTGATGGAACATTTAGGTTTGCTATATACAGATATGATGATGATATAGATACTATTTATTTGTCCAATGTTTTTGTTAGTGAAAATAATAGAGGGCAAGGATATGGAAATGTTATCTTATCTTCAACTGAACAAATTGCAAAAAAAATGATGGCATCCTCAATTTGTTTAAAAGTTAAAAAAGGTTCTTTTGCACACCAATGGTATAAAAGACATGGTTATTATAATTTAACAAATGATGATAAAGAACCAAACTATATATGGATGAAGAAAATTATAAAAAATAGTGGGATGAAAACCAAAGACTAAAACATGTATTTAGGACAAAAATGATTAAAAAATAATAGCCATAGATTAATCTATGGCTATTTTATTTTCATTACAAGTAACATTAAATATATGTTGTTGTTCATATTCTTTATCAAGAAGCATATCAGTTATTCTATCTTCAATTTCAGTTTGAATTGTTCTGATAACAGGTCTTGCACCAAATTCTTTTTCCTCCTTAACAATATTCAGAAGATATTTAACAACATCATCATTATATTTTAATTCATAACCAATTTTATTGATTCTATTTTCAGATTTCTTAAGTTCAAGGCCAATAATTTTTTCAAGGTCATTGTCTGTAAGATTATTGAAATATATAATATCATTTAATCTATTAAGAAATTCAGGTGGGAATTTATTTTTAAGTTCCTTTGAAATAACTTTTTTTGTATTTTTCCCTTCATCATCAACAAAACCAATAACTTTACTGAAATCACTTGCTGTTTTTGCACCAACATTTGATGTAAAAATAATGATTACATTTCTAAAATCTACTTTCATTCCAGAATTATCTGTAAGGAAGCCTTCATCAAGAACCTGTAAGAATATATTATATACATCTTTATCTGCTTTTTCAATTTCATCAAGAAGAAGAACACAATGTTTCCTGTTTTTAACTGCCTCTGTTAATAAACCACCATCTTCATATCCAACATATCCAGGGTTTGAACCAATTAATTTATTAACTGCTGTCTTATCAGGATATTCAGACATATCAAATCTAATCAATGCTTTTTCATCACCAAAGATTTCTTTTGCTAACATCTTGGCTAATAAAGTTTTACCGACTCCGGTCCGACCTAGGACCAAATAGGAGCAGAGGCATTTGTTATTTGAAAGGCCAACTCTATTTCTTTTAATTGCTCTACAAACCATATCAATTGCATGGTCTTGTCCAATAATTTCTTGTTTAAGTCTATCATCAAGTTGTGATATTCTTTGTTTATCATCTGAGGACAATTTATTTGTTGGAATACCTGTTTTCTTTGAGACAATTTCAAATATAACATTATCATCAACTACTTCAGGATATCTTTTTCTGTAGTCTTTAAAATCTTTTTCAAGATTGGTCAAGAAGTTTTTCTGTGATTGAAGTACTCTTTCAAGATTATCAACTTCATCATAGTTTTCATTTTTCTTTTCTTTTTCAATTCCATCTTCAAGATTTTTGATTTCAATTTTCTTTTGTTGTATTTCTTTACTTGAATTTGCTTTTGTTCCAACAACTGAACCTGCTTCATCCATAATATCAATTGCAGAATCTGGTAAATTTCTTTCAGGGAAATATCTATTTGCCAATTCAACACAAAGGTTAATTGCATTATCAGTATATTTTACACCATGATAATCTTCATAATATTGTTTAATTCCATCAAGGATTTTCTTAGAATCATCAAGTGATGGTGATTCAATATTAAGTTTCTGAAATCTTCTTGCCAATGAAGGGTCTTTATCAAATGTTGCTCTATAGGACTTATAGTCAGAAGTACCAACAACTTGAATATCTCCATTTTCAAGGGAATGTGAGAGCATTGAACTAATGTCATAGTCATTTTTACCCTTATCTGCCATTACAGCACCAATATTATCAATAAGGAGGATATAATTACCACTTTGTTTAATTTCATTAATAATTCCTTTAACTCTATCTTCAAACATACCCCTAAGAGTAGTTCCAGCAACAAGTGCAGTCATATCAAGTGAAATGACAATTTTATTTTGCAAGAATTCAGGTACATCTCCTTCAACAATTTTATATGCAAGTGATTCAGCAAGTGCTGTTTTACCACATCCTTCAGGGCCAACAATAATAACATTGTTTTTTCTTCTTCTGCCAAGGATTCTTATAATTTCTTCAAGTTCATTTTCTCTACCAATAATTTTGTCAATTTGATGATTAAAAACAAGGTCATTAATATTTGAGCAGAATGCATCAATATTTGGGTGTTTTGACTTTTTCTTATTTCCACCATTATTGTTGTTTTGTTCAGTCATAAAGTTTCCTGTGACATTTTTTATAAATTCCTGGGGATTTTCAACACCTGTTAAATTAAGAAGGATTGCATTTGGTGTTTGTTGCACTGGATTTTGTGTTACTTTCTTTTCAAGGAATGTAACATATGTAAGTCCAGCTCTTCTAAATACTGTTGCAATTTTATTTTCAGGTGATGTATCATTTAAAATTGCAAGGATGACATGTTCACTTGTAATTTTTGGTTGTTTTGTTTTATTTCTTTCATGTTCAGCATTTTCCATTAATGAAACAAATGATTGACTATACATTGGTTCTCTTCCTGGTTTAACAACAGTTAAAGCCTTTGTTGTTAAATAATTGGTAAATGTTGTTTCCATTGCATTTAATGAAGTTGTTGTTAAACAATTTGATAATTTGTTATATGCAATGGATGTCTTTTCTCTTAAAATTGAGACTATCAGGTATGTTGGTGTCAATGCAATTGTTGGTATTTCATTAACAAGTTCATTAAGCATGTAATCAAATACATGGTTTAATTCATCTGAATATTTTTCTCTCTCTATCATTCTCTTCTTTTTTTATATTGATATTTTTGACAAATATACATATTTTTAGTAAAAAAAGCAACTATGTTACTAAAGAAAATCTATAATGAAGAAACAAAAACTGAGAAGGCTTGGTTTGATTCTTCTATGTTTTATTACACAAAAGCCATTGAATATGATGATAGGAATTGTGTTGATTTATATGTAACCTTTAAAAATGGTGCTACATATAAATATAAAGAAGTTTTATTAGAAGATTATGTTTTGTTAATTGCAGGTGGAACAGATGTTTCACAAGGTAAAACACTGAATAAAGTAATTAAAGGAAAATATGAATTTGAAAGGGTTGCTGATGAGTCAATTCAACAACTTAGAGAAGAATATGATAAAGTTTGCCAAAAAACAAATGAAAAATGGAAAACATATTTTATTTCAGGGCACAGAGATATAACAGATGCTGAATTTGAAATGTATTATCAAAAAAAGATTCTTGATGTTGTTGATAATGACCCTGAAAGTTTATTTGTTGTTGGTGATTATTATGGTGTTGATATTATGGCACAAAATTATTTATTGGATGTTCTTAAAATAGACCCAAAAAGAATTACTGTTTATCATATGTTGGAAGCACCTAGAAACAAAAATGAAAAAGTTATTAATCTTGTTGGTGGGTTTAAAACTGATGAGGAAAGAGATGCTGCAATGACACAGAATTCATTTGAAGATATTGCTTTTGTCAGAGATAATACAAAATTATCAGGAACTGCTCAAAATATATTAAGAAGATATAAGATGGCCATTTAATTTTTCAAAAAATTCAACTATTTATCTATAAAATAATAACAAATTATACAATTATTATACATATGAATAAAGTAAATGTTGAAATGAAAAGATATGGTTTCAAAGAAGGTAAAGCATTTGAAGGTCTTATGCCAAAAGTAATGGAACTTGTTGGTGAAGATGTATGTACAGGACATTCAGATGAACTTGTATCTGTTTATGACCCAACTGCAAATGGTGTTGATTCCATGAAGGTTGTTAGCCCACAATTGATTGCTGAAAAATAAGTAACAAAAAATAAAATATAATTATGACAATAAATCACAATTTTAATGAATATGGGTTTGTTGAAGGTGTTGATTTTGAAGGTCTTATGCCTAAGACAATGGAACTTGTTGGTGAGGAAGTCTGTACAGGTCTTTCAGATGAACTTGTTTCAATTTATGACCCAACTGCAAATGGTGTTGATACCATGAAAGTTATCAGTTCACAGTTAATTGCTGAAAGTGAATCTGAAGGTGGTGATGAACCAGAACCTGAGCCAGAACCAGAGCCTGAACCTGAGCCAGAACCTGAACCAGAGCCTGAGCCAGAACCAGAGCCTGAACCTGAAGAAGAAATTGTAAAACCTGAAAAAACTGAAAACACTGAAGAACAAAATGCAATTGAGCAAGATGTTGTTAATAAAATCTTATCAGGTGAAAAAACAGTAGTTGTTGAAGGTACACTTAATAATTTAACTGTTCCAGAAAGTGCAACAGTTGCAGCAACTGTAACAGCAAATGTTCAAAATGGTGCAACCATCAGAAATGAATCTGAAAAAAATTTAACTATTGACAATACATCAGAAGAACCTGTTGACATTGTTATTGAGTCAACTAATGGTGCTAGTACTTATTTAAGAGGTAAATATAATAACATTTATTTGGCTGGTAAATCAATTAATGCATCACTTTCAAAATATGCTGATGTATATGGTGTAATTTCAATTGAAGACACTAAGCAACCTGTTACTGTTGCTGTTAACTTTGTTGGTGATGAATCAGGTGTTAAATATTTAGGCACTGATGATTTAACAGTTAATGATGGCAATACAAGTGTTATGGGTAGCCCAACAATATATGCACCAAATGCAACAGTTACTATGAGTGGTAAATATACTGATGTAACTGCAACTGTCAGTGAAAACACATTAATATTAAAATCAGGCTTCTTTGCTCAGTCATTAAATGTACTTAAGGGTGCTGTTCAATTATATGGTATTGATATTGCTGATTTTACAAATAATTTTGTAAATAAGGATATTGAAGTAAGACCATTCACACTTGATGTTAATGTTGATAACTTCTCAAAATTAACTAGTACACCAGGTATTTATACATTTGTTGATGATGTTGATACAACAAAAGCAGTTGCATTTGGTATACTTGGTAGTGGTAGATATATTTATAACCTTAATGGTCATGAAGTAAAATGTGGTAACAAAACATCTGGTAGTATCTTCATGAGAAATGCTGTTAATATGACAATCAATGGTGATGGTAAATTTATTAACAATGCAGAGTCTTATGGTGTTTGGCTTGCAGGTAAAGATTGTGTCCTCAATGTAAATGGTGGTGATTTTGAAGCCTATACACATGTTCTCTATGCAGAAAAGGGTACAATTAATGTCTATGGTGGTACATTTAAATTATTAAATGTTGATAGAGACAAAGATAGAGATGTAAATGGTAACTTTAAGTTCTTACTTAACTGTCATGATGCTGATTTTGCTTCAGGTGATGCAAAAATTAATGTTTATGGTGGTAAGTTCTATGAATTTGACCCATCACAATCTTATGGTGAACCAAATGGTCCTGTAAGTTTTGTTGCACCTGGATACCATGTTGTTCCATCAGTTGAAGATGGTGTAAAAGTTTATGAAGTTGTAAAAGACTAATTAAATAATATTCTAAATAATTAAAAAGCATCACAAAAATTGTGGTGCTTTTTTCTTTTCTTTCAACTATTTATTATGTAGATTTTTAGTATATGAACAAGACAATATACATTACAGAAAAACAAAAAAAACATATAAAGAAAGCAATAGCAGCACAAGACCAAGTTGGTGGTAAAGTCAATGCAGGTGTTATGGATGCTGTTGTTGGTGGGATGTGTGAAAATGTTGAGGATGACAAGTATAAACTTGCACCTGAAAAAAATGAAATGAGTCCATACTATCATGTTAATGAAGAACATGATGAACAAGAAAGCATGTTTGATATTAATAATATAATATATACAGATGTTTTTAAGGGCTGGTTTGGTGATTGGCAGAATGACCCACAAAATTCAAGCAAGATTGTTGATAAAAATGGTTTTCCTATTGTTGTACATCATGGAAGTCCTAAATTTTTTGGTGATAGTTTTGATAAAAAATATATTGGTCACTCAATGAATTTTGGTGAGCAAGGTATTTTTTGTACAACACAAGACATTGAATGGGCAAGAAGATTTTCAGTCCCAGTACATTTTGGAAATAGTTCATTTACTGTTAGACCTGATTATTCAAGAAAAGGTACTATTTTATCTGGATTTCTTAATGTGAGACATCCACTTGATTTATTTAATATAACTGAACAAGACTTAAATAATATGTTTGAAATGCATATTAAATATGATGAGTTTGGTAAACATTATCTAAAAGAATATGGAAGGGATGAATATTATAAAAAGTTTATAGCAGAAACTAAAAAATTATTACAAGTACCAAATCACCAGCTAGTAAAATTTCATATACATACTAATTTTGGGAATGCATTAAAAGAATTTGGATATGATGGTTTTATTGCAAGTATGGATGGAATGGGTGGTCCTAAAGGTGGAATTGAATATTGTTTTCTTGAACCAAACCAGTTTAAATCAATAAAAAGTCTTGCATTTAACCCAAGTAGTGATTCAATATATGAAAACAAAAACAAGATGAAAAATATCATTAATGAAAGTCCTGATAGTATTTGGAGTTTAAAATTAAATTTCAGAGACAGTGAGGCTGTTAGTTTTATGTACTATCTTAAAACCAATAAATTTTATGTTGCAGATAGTCAAACAACACATATTAAAATGATGGAAGAACTTGGTTTATCTGAAGAAGAATTGAAGGAGATTGATGAAGATAATTTCTTCAAATATGTTGATTTGGAAAGAACAGGAAGATACTGGCCAAGTGCAAATGTTATTTCTTTTTGGAAAACCCCTGTTTATAACAAAAGTAAAATGATGGATGCAATAACATCTTTTAGTGTAAAATCAAATATTGATATTAAATATCTTCTTATTGATTATTGGGATGGGCCTGTGGACATGTTAATACCATTTAGATGGTTTACAAATGGTACATTTGATATGCTAAAAGAAAAAGGTGTTTTTCAAATTTATCCAAATGATTCATCAGAGTATATTGATAATAAAAAATATACTACTTTTACTGTGTTTTTCCCAAATGGTGAAAAATATGAACTTGACATTGCTGGTAACTTTGTTGAAAAAAAATATCAATACACATATGCCTTTAATGAAGGTAAAAGAAATAAAAAAATAATTAAAAATGATAAAGGAGAAATAGTACCTGAAACTTGTGACAAGTGTGGGGGAAAAGTTGTTGTGCAAATTCATGGTGAACCAGTTTATGTTTGTAAAGATTGTGGTAAATATTTTGGAACAATGCCATTTACATTAGATGAAAGTAAATTAAATGAAAGTTTCACTGATTGTGAAGAGTTTTATGAGGACCATACTGAATTTGATTTATTATCTGAATTCATGCATGATAAAGAAAATAACATTAAACAAAAAAAATGGAATTTAATTCCAGCAGAACAATATCATACATTGTTAAAAAGATACATGAATGACCCAACAATGGCAAGAATACCATATAGTGTTGTTCATAATTGGTTTACTAACATTATAATTCCCAATGCACTTGACATTTATTATATTACAAACTTAGCAGGACATTCAAGTTATTTTCCATCAGATATTGTTTCTGATTATTTTGATGCTGATAATATTGTTGATTATGAAACAGGTTCAAAGTATCTTGATAGCATTGGTTTCTATGATTGGTGTAAATTTCCAGATGGTACAGATGCTTGGTCAGATTATGGTCTTAATCCATTGTTCCAAAACATACATGAATATACACCTAATATGAGTGCTGAAGATTTATTAATATTAATTAACAGATGTCTTGATGTTGCACATCAAAGGGGTGATTTATCATCAGCCTTTATCCAAGGTGGAAAAAAATCATGTGATTATATCAGCAATAGTATATCTGAATCAAAATGGAGTGGTGAAGGTGAAGAGTGGAAATTAAGACCTGTGAAAAATGTGCCTAAAATTTTATACCATGCATCATTAAAGAAAAACAGGAATAGTATTTTACAAAATGGAATATTAGCATCCATTGGTGATGAATATAAGGATTGGTGGAATTATGATGGACCAAATGGTGAGATTCCTGATGATGAAAAACTTCCTGAAATGGTATTTTTATCTTATCAACCTTATACTTGGTCAGATACTTATTATCTTGATAGCATGGATATATATAAAGTAGATACAACCAAATTAGATAGAACACAATTTTATTTAGACCCTGATAGGCATTTGAGATATAAGGGTTGTTATTGTTATACTGGCAATGTTCCTGCATCTGCAATTGAATTAATTGACACAAGATATAGAAACAAGAGTGTTTCTGAGAATATTGAAAAAGAAATTGTTTCACCTGATGAGGTTGATTTATCATCATTTAATATAAAGAAGAAATTAAATCCAAAATTTTGGCAAGATGGTCATCTTGATTCAAGAATCAGAATGAAATTACTTGACATTGCTGATGATTTTATTGATTTTCTTGATGTGGATTGGGTTAAACCAAAAGATGTTATAATGACAGGTTCACTTGCAAATTTTAATTGGAATGGTGAATATTCAGATATTGATTTACATATTTTAATGGACTTTTCTGATGTTGATGAAAATGTTAATTTGGTAAAAAATTATTTCTTATCAAAGAAAAGTTTATGGAATGATGAGCATAAAGATATTAAAATATTTGGTTTTCCTGTTGAACTTTATGTACAAGATATAAATGAAGAGCATGATTCAAGTGGTGTTTATTCATTGGATAGAGATGTTTGGCTTGTTGAACCTGATAGAGATGTTTTAGCAACATCTAAAGTAAACAAACAATTTATTAAAAATAAAGTGTCAGAATATGTTAACCAAATTGATAAATTAATTTATCTATATAAGAAAAATAAAAATGATGAATATAAACTTGAAAAAATTTCAAAGAAAGCAAATAAACTCTGGGATGAAATTAAAAACAGTAGGAAAAAAGGCTTTGAAATAAGTGGTGGTAAAGAGGTGAACAATTTTAACATAATATTCAAATCACTTAGAAGAGGTAAGTATTTAGATAAATTATATAAGTTAAAAACAAAAACTTATGATATTTTAAGTAGTTTATAAAGTTTTTTGTTTTTTAAATGATATTTATAAGAAAAATAATGAAATAATAGTATTAAAAACATAACAAAATGAGTAATTTTAATGATGCTGTTGCCAGAATGAAAGCTCTTTATACTTATGGAACTATTAATGAGGACAGTAACAAGCAAAGTAATTATACATTGGAGTTTACCAAAAAGGCAGCTGATGGTAAATTTTATGGTATTGTAAAAGAATGTAACCATTATTATATTAAACAATCAGTTGATGGTAAACAAAATATTGCAGAATCATATGAATATATTGGTGGTTTTATGAATAAGAAAAACTATCAATATGACAGTTATGCAAATGCACTTAAAAATCTTGAACTTAAACTTGCTTCTATTAATGAAGCACATGATGGTAAAATAAATATTTCAACACTTGACCCTTTCAAAAAGGAAGATTTAGTTATTGAAAGTACTGATGCAATGAAAAATGAGATTGCAAGACAAAGACAAATCATGTACAATGCATCTATGTTAATGAATGAATCCATTGGATTTAATAATACAGGTGTGCCTGAAGCACCTAAGGGTTCAAATGATGAAGACAAACCATTTGTTAATGTAGCAAAAGCATCTCTTGATAAAGACCCTAAGTTCAATAGTGAAAAACCTGAAAACCAAAGTGAACCTTTTGGTGATGGTTCTGCACCTGAAAAGGGTAAGGATGTAAAGGATAGTGATATTGCATCTGATGGTAAAGCAGTTGCTGCTGAACATCCATCTGGTGGCAAGGTTGTTAGAGTTAATGAAGAGTGTGAAGATGGAAAATGTGATTGGGGTTCAGAAGGTCTTGATAAAGGTGAAGACCCTAAATCAATTGGTTGGGATATGGAAGGTGATAAATCAGTAAATGAAGAAGATGAAAAAGAATGGGGTTCAGAAGGTCTTCCAGCTGATTCTGATGCAGGTATTGGTTCACCTGATGGTCATTTAATGGAAGATGATGAGGCTGAAGATGAGGATGATTTTGATGAATTCTCAGATGATGACTATGATATTGAAGATGATGAGGAAGATGAACTTGATGATGAATTAGCAGATGATGAAATTCTTGATGATGAACTTGCTGATGAAGAACCAGCAGTTGAAGATGAACCAGCTGTTGATGATGAAGTTGCTGCTGATGATGATATTGCAGCAAAAATTGCTGACCTTGAAGCACAACTTGCTGCACTTAAAGCACAAATAAATGCTGATGAAGAGCCAGCTGTTGAAGATGAACCAGCAGTTGATGATGAAGAACCAGCAGTTGAAGATGAGCCAGCAGTTGATGATGATGCTGTAGAAGGTGATGATGTTTCTGCTGATGCTGAGGTTGAAGATGAACTTGATGATGAAGATGATTTTGATGATGACAGTATGTTTGAATCAAAGAAGAATGTTCTTAATAACATTGTTGAGTCAGTTGTTAAATCTTTCTTAAATGAAGATGAATTACATGTATTTGGTGACCATCCTGGTTATAGAAAGAAACCTATGGATTTACCTCCAACTGGTGAAGATAAAAATGAACATGGTGAGGATTGGAATGATGAGAGTGCACACAGTGAAGAACCATTTGGTAAGCAAATTGGTGATAGTTCCCCATTTAATGACTTGGTAGATGCTGTTACTAAGGATGTGATGTATCAGTTAAAGCATGGTGCACCTCTTGACAATAAAAAAAAAGTGGACTAACTGAGAAAAAAGTTATAAAAATTAAAAAGAAAGCATCACCTGTAGCAACACAGCCAATGGGTGATGCTTCTGTGTCTCAACCAATGCCACAACAAGACCCAAACATGATGTCAACACCTGACCAAAATATTGACCCCAATATGGGTGTTGAAGACCCTAACATGATGGGTGGTAGTGACCAGAGTATGAACTTAGACCCAACAGTTGGTGCTGATGAACCATCAATGGGTAGTGATGAAAAAACAAAAAAGGATATTCAAAAAAACATTGGTAAGGCATGTGATGATTTCAGAAATTATCAAGGGAAAGATAAGGAAGAACTTGGTAAATGGGTTAGTGGAATGTTAGATTCACTTGATGGTGAAGATGATGAAAATGCAGACCCAACTGATGACCCTGATAGCATTGAGCAAGAGCCTGTTGATATGGGTCAACAAATGCCAATGGAATCTGTTTTCTTTAAAAAGAAAAATTTAAATGAGGTTTTTGGTGTTGATGATGAGCAAAAAGATGAACCAAAGCCAGAACAGAAAAAAAGTAAAGTAAATAACACACCATTTAATAATCCAAACAATGGCAAATGAAATAAAAAAAATTCAAAATAGAATTTATAGATTTGTTTCTAATTTTTGTGGGCAATTACATCATGATGATGCATGGCAAAATGTTGGAAAACTTATCAGTATGATTAAATCAGTTGATGGTGTTAATGATGTAATTGTTGGTGCAGGTGTATATCATAATTATATTAATAAGGTTGATACAAATGCAGGTGCATATAGAGATTATGAAACAATGGTCACAACAGATTTTGGAAATTTATATGGATATATTAGATGCCATGCTGCTGGTACTGTCCAAGATGAATTTGATAAATATGATATGACAATAAGTTTATATCCAGACAAGAAAAGGGATGTTCAAGAAAAAAGAATTATTATTTCACCAAAACAATTGAATGAGATAATGGATAACAAAAAAACTGTTGTTACTTTTACTGGCTCAAATGCAAATGAATTAGGTCAAAATGCACAAGAAAAATATAGTGATGCACTTAGAGCAGGTTTAAATAATAATTCCATATCAATGCAAGGAAAAACCACAACAAATAATGCAACTGATAAAGATGAAGTAAACATTTCATTTGATTCAAGCAAGCCAAATATTAAAGATTCTGTTACAACAGCATTTCAAAATGCAGTTTCAAATGGTGCAGACCCTAATAAAATTTCAATTAATGGAAATAGTGAAGATATAACTAATGGTGTGTCTGAAAGCAAAAGTTTTACAAAAAGAAATGTTGAAATTGCTAGACTTTATGAAATGAAAAGAAATGGCAAAACCATGACAAAAAAACAATTGACTGAAGAATTACTTGGTAATGATGAATCAGTTAATATTGCTGAACTTATTGGTGGATTAAATGTTTTTGAAGTACTTCAAGCATTTAGTGATGTTTTTGGTGATGATGAGGTCCAAAGATTATCAAATAGTTGGGATATGAAAGAAGCAATCATTGACATGTATAATAAAGCAACACCTGAACAACAGGAAAAATTTGTTAATATATTAAATAATATTTAAGTTTTTAATGCTATATATAACCCATTTTCAATAGAAAATGGGTTTTTTTTGTTGTTTAAATGATATTTATAATTGACATAGTGTATGATAATGAAAACAGTATTTATAAATGAAAATATGTATAAGCAATTAAAGGAAAGTATCTTATTGGATTCTTTGCCTGATGACATTGTTAATTGTATTTTCAAAGGTCAAACATCATTAAAAAACAATGCAGCAATACCAAATATATTTGATGAAAATTTCATTGAACATTTGACAAAAAAACATTTTCTTGAAGTTAAAAATGAATTAAAGAAAATAGGTTCAATTAATGATTTTAATGATGATAAAATTGAAAGTGTTCTTTCAAAATTAGTAATCAAATGTCAAAAAATTGAACAGTTGCATAAAGCAGAACTTGAAAAGATTTGTTTTAACTATGTTACAAACCTTTTTAAAGTTCCTGATGATACAATTACACTTCAATTAGATTTGGTTGAAGAGATTGATGGTGATAATATAAAAATTGAACCAGATACTATTGATGTTGAATTTTCAGATATTGAAGAAGCAGAAACACTTAAAAAAGAAGTTGAAAAAAGAAGAATTCTTGATGTTCTTAATATGGGGGCTGCTATGAAAATATCTTCAAATATTAAATCATACATATCAGACATATATGATGTTGACCCAACATTGTGTGATTTGTATAGAAAAATTATCTTCTTAAATGAATATTTATTATTTGTAAAAGAAGACCTTGGAATTGATGATAATAACAAATTATTGTTTGGTTCTGTTGCAGTAAAACTTGGTCAACCTGATGAAAAAGTTGTTATTGAAGCAAGTGGTAAAATATTTCCAGTTCTTCTTAGTGAAACAATAAGAGGTTTTATGGAATTGTTTGCTTCACATGGTTTACCAAAAGATAAGAATCAAATTGATTATATTCTTAATAAAGCAGATTATTTGAAAGCAGAACCTTGGGATATGAGAATTGGCCCACAATTATGGGAAATTTTAACAGATTGTTTTGAAAATGTTGATACAGACCTTATCCCTTATTTATATAGGAAAATTGCAAAGTTACCTGTTGATAAGTTTAGTAAAATAATGTCAGAAATTTTTATTAAATCAAAAAAAGGTAAAGAAATATTACATAGATTAACAAAAAAAGCAAAAGAAGAAAAAGAATATTATTCATTTGTTGATAAAATGTCAACATTGCAAACTGATAAAAATATTATTAATGATGAATATATTCATCCAGATGAATTATAAAAAATTAAACATAGATTGAAATGGAAGTTGATAAATTTTTTAGCCTCATAGATGCACTTAGATATGACACAGATTTAGATGAGCAGTATCCTGAATTAAGAGCAATGGCACAAAAATGCTATCCCTTATTGAGAAATTTCTATAACAAATTACTTGAAACAGGTATGCTCACTGAATCACATGGTGCAAAAAAGCATAATGGCCCTAAATCTACCCTTGCTGCTGTTAGAAAAGGTAGTAGAGATGCTGATATGGAACTGAATGGACCTGGTTTTAAATCTAACACTAAAACACATAAAACATCTAAAGCAGATAGAAAACCAATGAAAATTAATAAGGATAATTATGAAAAATTTGTTGGTGAATGTGTATCTAAAGTCTTAAGAGAATTTGTTGATAATATTGATTATTCTGAAAAAGAAGATTATGGTGACTATTATCCTGGTATTGAAGTTAACTGGGGTGAAAAAGTTGAATCTTTAATTAAGCAACTTTCAAATATATTTGCTGAATATAATGCTCCTGAAGAAGATGAATTTGGCTTTAAACAAACTGCTTTTGATGATATGATTGCACATCTTAAATATTATTATGATGTTAAACAATTTAATGCAAAAGTATTTAATAAAATTCAAGCAATGATGGAAAATTATGACCTTGTACAAGATGAAAAGGTTCATAAAATACTTGATGAATTAAAAATGTATTGTTAATTATGGATGTAAGAAATTTGACTGAAATACATAAAGGTGAAATTGGTACAGGATTATTGATTGAATGTGATGGCTATATCTCTAAAGATTGTGGCAATAACCAACAGTTGTTTGAATCCTATAATAAAATAAATGAAGGTATTGACAATGAATTCCATTGCCCATACCCATTTATTGTTGATGCTGTGTTCCAAAGATTTGGTGTTGAGAATGCCAATGGTAGAATATATCCTGAACATATTCTTAAAAGAGAAGTCCAAAAATATCAAAAAATTATGGATGAAAGAAGAGCATTGGCCGAACTAAACCACCCAGAATCCTCCACAATTGACCTTAGTAGAGTTGCAATTAATGTTGTTGAATTACATTGGCAGGGAAATACTCTTGTTGGTAAAATTGAAATTATTACTAGTCCAGGTTTTAGAAAATTTGGTATTATATCATGTCAAGGTGACCAAACAGCAAACCTATTGTTACAAGGCTATAAAATTGGTCTATCTTCAAGAGGTCTTGGTTCTGTAACACAAAGAATGGGAACCTTGTATGTTGGTGATGATTTTGAATTGGTGTGTTTTGATGTTGTTAGTGAACCAAGTACTGGAAATGCTTGGATTTGCCCTGATGGTATACCATCAGAATATGTCTATGTTAAAGAAAATAATGACAAAAAGGGAAATGTTCTGTTTGACAAATTAGATAAATATAATGATTGGTTAAATGGGTAAAAAAACTATAGGAGGATAATAAATGTTAATTACTGAAAAACAATTAAAAAATATTGTTCTAGAATCTGTTAAAAAATTCTTGAAAGAAAACATTATTAATGAAATTTTTATTGTTTATGATAATGAATGGGATAAACCATTTAATCTCATTAAACCAGATTGTGTCTTAAAAGATGAAGATATTAATCTTGAAGATAATTCTATCTTTGTAAATGGTGAATGGCAATTCTATAGTACAGAATTCACTAACTTTTATGCTGATAATGATAAAAATCCAAAACCTGGTGACCTTGTTTTTGACCTTGGTGGTGAATGTGTACTCTATAGAAGAGGTTTAAATACTCCTACAGGTTGTGATAATTCAATGGGTGGACATTGTATTATTGGTACAAAAGATGAACTTATTGCTTTTGCTATTGAATATTGGGAAGAAATCATGGAAAATACAGGCATAGACACAAGAGCAATTTTTGGGAAATAATGCAGAAGAAATTAACCATAACAGAAAATCAATTTAAGCAACTTTTAAATGAAGAACTTGGTGTTTCAGAAATGGTTGCTGATTTATCCATGTCTGTTTATAAAAAAATAGAGGAAGAAATAAAGATAAAGACTGATGTTGAAACAAGTGATTTTTATTCAAAATGGAATAACTCTTTAACATTTGATTTATTTGGTGGTAAAGTAAGTTGTTCAATTACTTGTTATAATTTTTTTACAAAAGAATATTATGAATATTCAGGTGTTGTTTCCACAGGTTGGTCTGTTTATGTTTCAGATAAATTATTTTTTATGGGGTTAACAATTCCAATGATTTCTGGTCAAATTGTAAAATCTAATGTTATTGATACAATTCAACATGAATTATCACACTTATTTGAGCAGAAGATGATGGGAAAGAAATATTCTGATAGTAACATATATTCTTTTATTAAAACAAATATGGAATCAAGAAATGTTATTGTCAGTAAAACTGCACAATTAATGTATGGTTGTATAAAATCAGAACAAGATTCCTATGTTAATGGATTATATGCTTATTTAATGGCAAAACCTGAAATGCCATCAATGGAAATCATTAAAAAAAGTGAATGCTGGATATTATATGAAAAAATGTGTTCAATATATAATGAATTTTGTGATGAACAGGATTTCATTAAAGAATTAAAAAAATATAAAATGACCCCTGAAAAAGTTATGAAACTATGTGATAATTTTATTAAAAAAATTGGAAAAGTTATTGTAAAAGTTAAACAAGATAAATACAAAAAACAGGGATTTAGAGAGAAAAATTAATAAATAAATACAAAAAAATATTAGTTTTCAAGTATTTATTTTTTGAAAAACTAGTTTTTTTTAAAATTACTTAATATTTATTGTAAAAATAAGACTATTAATGCTTTTTTTAAAATGAGCAAAACAGATAAAAATATAGCAAAACAAGCACTTCTTGAAATGGATGAAATTAAAAAGTCCATTAAAGAAGAAAGCAAGGAAACACTTAAAGCTTTGCTTAGTGAAGCTGTAAAAGATGCTATCAGAAACTCAGTTGAAGATGATGATGAAGATTCTGATGAGTATGAAATTGAAAATAACACTGATGGTACTGATGAAAAAGATGACAAATCTACAGGTGATGTTTCAGAAGCAAATGAAACTGATGTAAATGATGCAGATGCACAGGAAGAACCTATGGCACAAACTGATGCTGAAGTACCTGCACAAACTGAAGAAGAACCTGCTGCTGAACAACCACAAGAAGAAGGTGATGATTGGTCTGAATTTTCACAATATCAAACAGGTGATGAAAATACCTATGACCTTACTAGTGTGCAAGACTATGACCAAATAGTAAAAGTTTATAAGTTAATGAAAGATGATGACCAAGTTGTTGTTAAACAAGATGGTAATACAATTTCATTATCTGATAATGAAACTGGTAATGAATATGTAATTGACCTTGGTATGGATGGTGATGATGCCATTAAAGGTGAAAGTGAGGAACAGGATATTGAAGAAGGTGTCATTAAAGAAGATGATTCTGATATTGCTGGTATTCCAGATGATATGGATGAATTTGAAGAAGAAAATCTTGATGATGCTGAAAATAATGAACCTAAGTTTGAAGGTAAAAAATCTAAAAAAGTTATGAAAGAAAACAAGGAAATGTTATTTGAAATTGACCTTGGATACACTGACAATTATCAAGATAAAGACCCAATTCAAGGTTTATCAAATGCTGAACCTTCAAAGTCAGGTAAATCTTGGGAAAAGGGTGTTCCTACTGGGACAGAAAAACCTTGGGCTGGTGATTCAAAGTCAAAGGGAGAACCTTTTGAAAAAACAGTAAATGAAGAAGATGATGCAAATCTTGAAGAATGTGGTGCTGCTATGGCTGAAGAAGATACTGTTGATGAAGCAGCAATGTCAAGAAGCAGACAAGCTGACAGAAAAGAAACTAAATCTAATAAACCTTCAAATGCTGAACTCCCAAAAGTTTCTAAAAATGTTTCAGTTGCTGGTGACTATAAGGCAATTGCTGAGGCTTATAAGAAAGAAAATAAGGAACTTAAAGAATCTGTTAAAGACCTTAAGAAAACCCTTAAAGAAGCTTATGTTGTCAATACAAACCTTGCAAAAATTACCAGACTTTTCACTGAAAACACTGTAAGTCAATCAGAGAAAAAAGAAATTGTTAATAGATTTGTTAATGAAGCAAAAACTATTGAACAATCTAATGCTCTCTATGAATCAATTGACAAACAACTTAAAAGCAAACAACTTACTCTTGAAAGTAGTAAACCAATGACTGTTGAAAATAAAACTGTAGTCAATGAATCAAAAACTACTTATAAGTCACAAGACTTACTTAATACACTTGACTTAATCAAGAGAATGAATAATTGCTAAAAAAAATCTAACATTAAAATAATTAAAAAAAGAAAATAAACAAAACTATGGTTGAATTTTTAAAATCTGGTCAAGTAGGTACTATTGAACTTAATGAACAGAAAAGAATTAGAACTGAAATTGCTAAGAGATGGGATTCTCTTGGTATGACTGATGGTCTTGTTGGTATTGTAAAGGAAAATGTAGCAACCCTTTATGAAAACCAAGCTAAGGCAATGCTTAAAGAAGCATCAGATGCAAGCAACAGTGGTTCATTTGAAACTGTTGTATTCCCTATTATCAGAAGAGTATTCAGCAAACTCCTTGCTAATGATATTGTATCAGTACAGGCTATGAACCTTCCTATTGGTAAACTCTTCTACTTACTCCCTGTTACCAGTGAAAGAGAGTGGTCATCTGAAGAAATTGAAGATGGTACTACTGGCAGACATAGAGGTCTTATGGGTTATGAGAGAACTGACAGAAGAGATGGTTCTACTTATAACAGATTCTATCTCCCTGATGAGGTTGTTAATGAACAAATCTTTGAAGTTTATGATGTAAAATCTGGTGAGGTTGTTTCTTCAGGTTTCACTTCATATGATGAGGCTTTTGCTTCACTTGAAGATGGTCAAAGAGTAAGACAGGTTTCTCCTGAAGTTACTAAGTATATGGGCAAAACCCTTTATGACCTCTTCTATAATGATTTCCTTTTTGATAACTCAAAGGGTAAGATTCATATCAAAGTTGGTGAAGCTACTCCTGTTGTCTTCAAGAGAGGCCAATTAGTTGATGCAACTAAGGATGACCTTAAACTCTATAGTGATGGTACTCTTAGAAACCTTATCCTTAAAGTTAAAGGCTTCTCATCTTACAATGCAAGCAAACTTACAGGCCCTGATGGAAATGAAATGGATACTGAAGCTTTCCTTGGTTCTCTTAAAGTAGTTGCTAAGGAAGCTATTGGTGGCTCAGGCTCAACTTGCTTTGCTGCTAATGAATCAATTCCTTTCAGAGTTGTTACCCAAAAATATGGTAAGGGTATTGTAGAATATGCAGGTGTATGTGATGCTGAAGGTTGCATCTACCTTGATATTGACCTTGCAAAACCTGCAAAAGTACAAGGTGCTTCTATGGATGGCTATCTTGGTGTTGAAATGCCTGACTCTATTGATGACCTCTTCCAAGTAGCATGGTGTCAGTATGATAGCCTTGAACTTGAAACTGAAATTGGTGAGGTTTCTTTCAAACTTGATAGTGTTACTGTTTCAGTTGAAGAAAGAAAACTTAGAGCAACATGGTCACCTGAACTTGCACAAGATGTAAGTGCTTTCCATAATATTGATGCTGAGGCTGAATTAACTGCTCTCCTTTCAGAACAAATTGCTGCTGAAATTGATAGAGAGATTCTTAGAGACCTTAGAAAATTTGCTCCATGGCAAGCAAGATGGGATGTCAATGGTTGGAGAAGAATGGCTGGCTTCAGCACTAACTACACCCAAAAAGACTGGAACCAAGAACTTGTAACTAAGGTTAACCAAATCTCTGCTCAAATCCATAAAGCAACTCTTAGAGGTGGTGCAAACTTCCTTGTAGTTTCTTCTGAAATCTCTGCTGTATTTGATAACCTTGAATACTTCCATGTCTCTGATGCTTCTGCTGAATCAGACCAATACAATATGGGTATTGAAAGAGTAGGTTCACTTGGTGGTAGATATCAGGTCTATAGAGACCCTTATTCCCCTGCTTGGTCAATCATCATTGGTCACAAGGGTAAGAGCCTTCTTGATACTGGCTATATCTATGCTCCTTATATCCCTATGCAACTTACTCCAGTTATCTACAACCCTCACAACTTTGCTCCTGTAAAGGGCATTATCACAAGATATGCCAAGAAGTGTGTTAACAACAGATTTTATGGTGGCGTGAGAGTAGATGGCCTTACAACATGGGATATCAATGAACTTAGATAATCTTTGTAAAACATTGATAAATAATAAGTTAGAGTCTCTGAAATTCAGAGACTCTTTCTTTTTTTATCATTTATGCTATCACTTTTTTATAATTAAAACCATTACACTTTATGTATACAATAGTTTTTAATCTTGTAATAAAACCATTGTTTGATAAAAATTTTTAAGGATTATTGATATTTATTATAAAAATGTGTATATTTGTAAAAAATGATAAACATGAGAAAAGATATTAGCATTAATGAACTTGAATTGTGTAATGAGTATTTAAATGGTTCCAAGTTATTGGATATTTGCACAAAATATAGAATAGGTAAAATTAAAGCAAAAGAAATTTTATCAAGAAATAATATTAAGTTAAGAGATAGGCATTCTGAAAGAATTGTTAGAAATTTTGTTGTGCCTGATTTTCATATAAAAAAGTATATAAATACAGATAGTTATTATTATGTTGCTAAATCTAAAATTGATGGTACTGAATATGTTGATTGTAATAATGATGGGGGTCATCTAACAAGCCATATTAGGGAAAAACTAAAGATAGAAATACCAAGTTTATATGACAGAAGGATTTATTATCAAACAACAGGTAATTATTGGTGGGAACAGTGGTTTGATGTTGAAAAAAGAGAAAAAAAAGAAGTAAAAAAGTGTCCTTATTGTGATTGGGAAACTGTTGATATAGAAAATAAGAGTGGTGCATTTGAAGTACATTTAAAAGAGGTACACAATAAATCACTTGCTGACTATATTAAAGAATTTCCTGATGATATTTTTTATTTTAAGAAATATAAAAAACATATTGAAAGGGGATTATTGTTAGAAAATAATAGTAATTTTGTTCAATGCCCTATTTGTGGTGAGAAATATGAAAAATTAACTTTATCACATATTAAAACACATGGCATTAGTCTTTCTGAATTAAAAGAAAAATATCCTGAAGTGCAATTAATGTCAGAAAACATGTATAAACAAACATTAGATGCACAAAAACTTGTTAATTTAACAACCAACAAACATAGATTTGTTTCTAAATATGAAAAAGAAATACAAGAATTTTTAACTAATAATAACATAAAATTTGAAACCAATAGACAAATTCTTGAAGGTAAGGAAATAGATATTTTAATTCCTGATTTAAAAATTGGTATTGAGTTTGATGGACTTAAGTGGCATACAGAATGGTTTGGTAAAAAATCACACAGGTATCATTTAGAAAAGACAGAAATTTGTAATAAACATGGATATGGCCTTATTCACATTTTTGAAGATGAATATTTTTTTCATAAAGATATTGTATTTAATAAATTAAGTCACATTTTACATCTTGATAATAACAAACCAAAAATTATGGGTAGAAAGTGTGAAATAAAGCAAATAAGAATGTCAGATGCAAAGGATTTTCTTGAAAAATACCACATACAAGGATATGTTGCATCAAGTATTTATTTAGGTGCTTATTATAATGATGAATTAGTGGCTGTTATGACATTTAAAAATGGCTCAATGAGAAATGCTTGTTGGGAACTTTCAAGATTTGCAAGTAATTATAATTATATTTGCCAAGGAATTGGTGGAAAGTTGTTTGGTTATTTTGTAAAAGAATTTAAACCAAACAAAATAGTATCATTTGCTGATAGAAGATGGACAATTAATAGTACTGAAAATCTTTATACTAAGTTAGGTTTTAAATTTGATAGATTTAATCCACCTGATTATAAATATTATAGTGATAAGACAAAAGACAATAACAAATATAAAAGAATACACAAGATGCTTTTAAATAAGAAAAAATTGCATAAAAAATTTGGTTTTCCATTAACAATGACAGAAACTGAAATGGCAAAAGAATTAGGATATGATAGAATATGGGATTGTGGATTAATAAAATATGTATGGGAAAGAAAAAGAGACTGAGTTAATCAGTCTCTTTATCATTTTCATTTGTATTAGAATATTTTTCTTTCCACAAATTAAATACATTCAATTTACTATTAGTACATTCATCTTCATATATTTCTTTATCCACAAGAGTAATGAACTGTGGGTTAATACCATAACCCATTCCATCATCTTCAAGTAGTATTGGATATGAGTCAAGAAGTTTATTATTAGTTTCATTTAAATTCAGATATATAATATCATTGGTTTTATTTATTTCAAAGCCAAGTTGTGTTAGGATTTCTTTAAGAGTAAGTGCATATATTGGCCATCCTCCATTTATTTCTTCATTAATTTTAAACATATCAATTACATTATTTGTTAAACCATATTACATGAGAAAAGTCTGTTCTATATTTATTTTCAATAATATCAGATGGATAGATTTCAATATTGCTTTTAGCAGTTTCAGTTGCATAATATCCATAGCCATCAGAATCAACAATTGTTTTATTTTGGCACATTTGTTTAAAATTATCAAAAGGGATTATATCACCTTTCCAAGTTTTACCAAATTCAAGTACTGGTTCTTGGATTAGTCTCATTTGTTGTGAAATATCAATAAGGTTATTTCTTTCCATTGATGTTTGTTGAATCATATCTTCAAATGGCATACCTTTTTTAGCACAATCATCTTCTTTATCTTGGACTATTTTTAATAGTCTATCAAATTCTTGTTGAAGTTCTTTATATGTTTTTCCCATATTATATATTTTTTTTTGTAAAAATATAAAAAAAATGGCAATAAAACAAGTTATTGCCATTAGGTTATTTTAAAAATTAGATATTATCTTTTTGCTGGGTCATAATCAGCAATTTCCTTGAACGAATTTGATAATTGTTCTTGTGCAATTTTAACAAGTTCTTGTGGATTAACAGTTATTTCAGAGTTTTTCCTAATTTCTGATTTAATTGCATCATTGATATAATAATATGATGTTCCATTAACTGTTGCAACAATTGAAAGGATTTTATCATATAGGAAATTTTTGCCATTAAATGTTTTATCAAGTTCTGCTTTTGCTTTCATATAGGCTTCAAGTGCTTCACCAGATAATACATCAGCAACTGCTTTTTCAGGGCCTTGTGGTGTATATGGCTTATTCATTGCTTTAATCATTTCATCAGGAATTTCACCTTTAATAAGTCCATCATTACCAACAACATAACAAGTTGATTTTGGTTTTGTTGTCATTGATGCAAGATTAAAATCTTTTGAAAGATTTCCTGTTTGGTTAAATTGTGGGCCATAGTCACTTGTTTGTCTTTGGTTATGGTTATCACCAAGCATACCATCAGAATCAAGGCCAATACCATTTCTCATTCTAAGAGCATGTAATTTTTCAGAGTAGTCTGAATATGCTTTTTTATATGATTCAGGGGTTGTCCAGTGGACATTATATCTTGTAGTAACAATAATGCCATCAATGCCATTTAATTTTTTCTGTGTTGCATCATCATTAAATTTTTTGACATAAGGATACCAGTGTTCATTACCTTCTTCACCATATTTTGAAAGTACATTGTTAACATCATCAGTTCTCCAATTTTTTCTTGTTACATAAAAACTTTGTGGTTTTACATAAACAAAGGAAACAAAAGTACCACCAGCACTATCATCTTGTTGATTAAGAATATCAATAATTTCATCTCTTGAAACTTGTTGTCTTGGTGATGTACCTTCAAACAAGTTCATTCTATTCATAAGATTAATTGTTTCATTAAGTTGTGTTTTCATATATAAAGACATGTTTTTATATAAATATTATTAATTATCTAAAATATTTCATACAAATATATAAAAAAATCTGATTTTTTCAAAAAATATACTATTTAAAATATTTATTAATATAATAACAATTAAACTAAGACTTATTAATATGCCACAAAAATTAAATCTTGAAGAATTTATTGAAAGGTCTGTTAAATTGCACAAAAATAAATATGATTATTCAAAAGTTGAATATATAAACAATAAAACAAAGGTATGCATTATTTGTCCAGAACATGGAGAATTTTGGCAAACACCTGATTGTCATATGAGAAGAGGGCAAGGTTGTCCTGTTTGTAGATATATTAATTCAACAAAAAAAATTAGGGAAAAACAAGGTTTATCAACAGAAGATTTTGTGAAAAAAGCAATAAAAATACATGGAAACAAATATGACTACAGTAAAGTAGAATATGTAAACAATGAGACAAAAGTATGTATTATTTGCCCAGAACATGGGGAATTTTGGCAAACACCACATCATCACATTGCTGGTAGTGGTTGCCCAATATGTGGAAGAAATGATGTTTCAGAGAAAAAACTTTATGAAATAATGAAAAAAAGTTTTAGTAATGTTATTTCACAATACAAACCTGATTTTTTAAAAACAAATGGAAAACCACAATCAATAGATATTTTTTTGCCTGATTATAATATTGGAATTGAATACCAAGGAAGACAACATTTTAAACCAATTTCAAAATTTGGAGGAATAAAAGGATATATTGATGTTTGTGAAAGGGATAAAAGGAAGTATAATTTATGTGTCAAAAACAATATAATATTATTATATTTTACATATGAAAAAACTAAAGAAATCCCTAATGAATATTTAAGTAAAATTTATACTAATGAAGAGGAATTAATAAAGAATATTAAAAGTATTTCAAGTTATGATAGACATTAGGTATTTACAAAGTGAGTATATTAAATGTTTTAGAAATAAAACAAGGGTATATATGATAGAAAATTATCTTAAAACCTATGATGCCACACAAGGTAAAGAGGTAAATTTCAAGTTATACCCAAGACAAATTAAACTATGTGAAGCATTTTCAGGTGGTCATAATGTTGTTTGCACCAAGCCGAGACAGGCTGGTATTACAACAACAGCAAGTGCATTTATTTCATGTGAGATGTGCCTTGCTGATAAGGATATGCCACAAACAGTACTTTGTATTGGTAACACATTGGATTTGGCACAGCAATTTCTTTTTAAAGTAAGAGACTTTTTGCTACAATTTCCTTTATGGATGTGGGGTGATGAATATTTTGACAAAGGATATGATATATTAAAAGCACCTGATAACAAAAACATCATATTTGATGTATGTAACAACAAAGAATTGAGATTAAAAAATGGTTGTAAGGTTGTTGCAAGGTCATCAGGGCCTGATGCATCAAGAGGTGTTGGTGGTGTTACATGGTTGGTACTTGATGAGGCTGCTTTCATTGAAAATGGTAAAGATGTTTATGCATCAGCAGTTCCTACAATTTCAACAGGTGGTCATACTATTATGATTTCAACACCTAATGGTAAGGACCAACTTTATTATGAAACATGTAGAAGGGCTGCATTAAAGGGTACAAGTGATTGGAACAATTTTGAATTAGTTGAATTAAAGTGGTATCAAGACCCAAGATATAACAAGCATCTTGAATGGACAAAGAAGAACAAAGAAACAGGTGAAATAGAGGTATTCAAGGAGCCTTTGATTGACAAGGATGGTAATATAAAATGGGACAATGAGCATTGGTCTGAGATGGTCAAAGATGGATGGAAACCAAGGTCACCATGGTATACAAAGATGTGTCAGCAATTTAACAATGATGAACAAAAGATTGCACAGGAATTGGATGTTTCATTTTTAGGTTCAGCATCAAATGTTGTGGAGCCAGAGTTTATTGAGATGCAGGAGACATTGAATGTAAGAACACCATTATCAAAATCAGAGGATGATGATATGTTTCATCTTGAAGATACATGGGTTTGGAAGAAACCAATTCCTGGTCACAGGTACATTATGCCAATTGATGCAAGTAGAGGTGACAGTGATGATAGGTCTGCTATTGAAATTCTTGACATTGATGCCATTGATGAAAATGGTTTACCATGTATTGAGCAAGTATTGGAATACAATGGAAAGATTACTGGTGACAATTTAGGTGAGATTGCATATTGGTATGGTATGTGGTATAATGAAGCCTTTGCCATTGTTGAGTGTATTGGTGGTTATGGTGATGCAACAGTATTAGCCATGATGAGGCTAGGTTACAAGAATTTATTTTATGATGACCCAACATTAAAAACATTTACTATACAGAGAGATGCATCCACAATACAATTGACAAATGATGGAAAATTACCAGGTTTTCACAACAGTTCAGTTAGATTTCAAATGTTATCATTTTTTGCCAATGACATTAAGACAAATGCAATTAGGATTAGAAGTAAGAGAGTTATTGGTGAGTTGGACACATGGATATTCAAGAATGGTAGGCAAGACCATCAAGATGGTTGTCATGATGATACATTGACATGTTTAGGTATGGGTATGTTTGTTTACAAGTTTCATTTTAATAATTTACAAGTTGCAAGAGAGAAAGATGCATCATTTTTAATGGCATGGATTAACAGTGCAAAAAAAATACAGGCAAGCATGCCACAGAAGCAAAGCAACAGAACAATATCAGCAGAGCCAACAAAAACATATATGCCAATATACAGTAATCACACAATAGATAAGGTAGGCAACACAGTTATTGATGCTTATAGGTGGTTGATAAAATAATTTTTAATAGTTTATTCAACTATTTATATAAAAATATGTTTATGTTATGACAAAGGTAACAGATGAAGTAAGGGCATTATTTAAGAGAGTCAGGAGCATGTTGGGTGCACCTGTTGTCAGTGTTGAATTAACTGATGAGCAGCTTTGTGATTTACTTGAATCTTGTATTGAGGATTATTCAGAGAAGGTCAACAATTGGTTAATACAAAGCCAGTGGGTATCATTATATGGAAAGAATGTAACAAATCTTGATATGGCATTTGCATTATCAACAAGGTCTTTGGACATGAGTAAGGATTATTCATATTGGTTTTCAAAGCAAGTTGGTTTACAGCAAGAAGGTCCATGGGAATTAAAGAAAGATTTTTTCACAATTGAAAAAGGTAAGCAAGTTTATGTTGTGCCAGCTGGAAGGACAATTAACAAGGTTATGTATGTAAATCCACCTGTATCACAAGCAGCATTATTTGCTAATTATGGTGGTATTGACATTGGGTTTGCTGGTGGATTTGGTCAATTAGGTGGTGGAGCATATGGGCCTGTTGGTGGTTTTTACACAGCACCTGCTGCTGATGTTGCATATCTTGCAACAGATTTACAATACAAAAACAGATTATTGAGAAGTGACTTGGTTTATAAAGTTACAGCAGGTCCAAATGGTACACATTTAATTCATTTAATGTCAACACCTGGTAGTAAATTATCTTTTGGATACATTGGTGGTGTTGGTGGTGGACTTGGTTTAGTTGGTTGTGAAGTTTGGTACACATATTATGATACAAAGAGTGCTGAGGAAGCAGATGAGTGTGCAAGGGCAAATGCTGGAAATGTAATTTTAACACCAGACCAAATTAAGTTAGCAAATATTGATTATGCATTTTTAAATGACCCAACAAAGGCAACAATAAGACAATTATTAGTTGCAAGGGCAAAACAGACCTTAGCCTTAATTAGAGGTAAATTTAGTGGAAAGGTAAACATTCCACAAGCAGAAATGACAATGGATTATCAACTTTTAAATCAACAAGGAAAGGAAGAGTGGGATGAAGCAATGAAAGCACTTGTTGATAGGCTTGATAAGATGAGACCTGTTAATTTAATGAAAGAACAAGCAGAATTAATAGAGGCTACATTGAGTATTCAAAAGCACACACCTCTTAATATATATGTAATTTAATTATGACAAAGAAAGAATTTGTTGAGAGAGCAACTGAAATATATGGTAACACATATGATTATAGAAGTGTACCAGATACAAATATAGAACCATTTAACAACATTCCAATTTATTGTCCTAAACATGGTTTATTTTATCAATCAGTATATGACCATTTATTAGGAAAGGGTTGTTTTGATTGTTGGAAAGAAGGAAAGTAGTTAATAAACATTTACATTTAAGTTGCTATAACTTATTTTATTAGAAATAAAAATATATGGCAGATAAAAGACAAACAATATTTCAAAGGGTTGGAAATACATTATTTGGAAGCAGTGTTTCACCTGATATTACAAGAACACCAGCAACAGGACTTCCTGCTGCAAGTGAAAGGGTATTATATACAACAACTGACAAGGAAGCATATGAAAGAAAATTAACTCAGTTAAAGCAACAGAAATTATTATCATATCAGTGGGCTAAAGCAGGAGCAGATAATGCAATGGAAAGTCTTGCTGGTTATACTGCTGTGAAGTTAATGTACAGGGATGCTGATTTAATGGATGCAACACCTGAAATTGGGGCAGCACTTGACATTATATCAGAGGAAGCATGTAATTTCAATAGTGATAATGTCATGTTATCCATCAAATCAAAGTCAAGAAGAGTTAAGTCAATACTTGAAGATTTATTTGTAAACAGGTTAAACATACATATTACATTACCTATGATTGCAAGAGCAATGGCAAAATATGGTAATCAATTCATGTTATTAAATATTGACCAAAAAAATGGTGTTTTAGGTTGGAAGCAGTTACCTGTTTATGAAATGGACAGAGTTGAAAATGGATATACTTCAATGTATTCAGGTGTATTACCAAATCAAATTCAAGATTTAAAGCCAGATGAAACAAGATTTGTTTGGGTTGGTCATAATGAAGCAACACCATATAAAGATTGGCAGGTTGCACATTTTAGATTATTAAAAGACAGTTTATTTTTACCATATGGTGTAAGTCATTTGCATAAAGCAAGAAGGGCATGGAGAATGTGGTCTATGATGGAAGATGCCATGTTGATTTACAGATTGGATAAGAGTATTGAAAGAAGGGTGTTTAAGGTTTATGTTGGTGCAATTGATGACCAAGATGTTCCTGCATTTATTCAAGAATTTGCTAATCAGTTTAAGAGAACACCTGTTATTGACCCACAAACAGGTCAAGTTGATTTAAGAAAGAACTTCATGGATGTTTCAACTGATTATTTTATTCCAGTCAGAGACCCTTCTGCACCTACACCAATTGAGAATTTGCCATCTGCACAAAATCCAACTCAAATGGATGATATTAATTATATGCAGAACAAAATATTTGCTGCTTTAAGAGTACCTAAAACTTTCTTAAATTTCCAAGAGGCACAAGGAAAGGGTCAGAATTTATCATTATTGGATGTAAGGTTTTCCAGAATGATAAACACTATTCAACAATATCTATTAATGGAATTAAATAAAGTTGCAATGGTTCACCTTCATTTTCTTGGGCTTGATGATGAATTAATGAATTTCAGTTTATCATTAAACAATCCATCAGCACAAATTGAAGCACTTGAACTTGAAGACATTACAAAGAGAATTGGAACAGCAACTGCTGCTTTAGCAGACCCTGGTATTGGTATGCCATTAATGTCACTTCATTTGGTATTGAAAAAAATCATGAAGATGACAGATGAAGAAATCAAAGACATGTTATTAGAAATCAGGTTGGAGAAGGCAATGGCTGCTGAACTTGAAAACACAGCAAGCATAATTAAGAAAACAGGTGTGTTTGATGATGTAGATAGAGTATATGGTGATTATGATGCATTGAATGGTGGTCAGCAACAAGCACAAAGTAATGATGAAATGGGGGACATGGGTGGTGGCCCTGGTGGTAGTCCTGACATTGGAGGTGGTTCACTTAATATGGATTCACTTGGAAGTGCTGGTTCTGAAGACATGGGTGACATGGGTGGAACTGAGGACACAATGGACATGTCAGAAGCACCTGAAGCAGATAATGGTGGTCCAATGGAATCAAGGAAAAAGAAAAAGCCTGTAATTAATGAAGTTAAAACATTTACTGAACAATATTTTGATTTATTGAATAAATGTATCAAGGAATCACCAGATTATGTTGAAGAGCCTTTTGATTTTGAAAGCAAGAATGTTTTTATAAATGAGGTTGTTGGTAATATTTTTGACAAGATTGATAATTTGCTTGATGATTCAGATAAAAACATAATTAGTGAAGAAGTTGAAGATAGTGATTCATCAGATGATGAAAACAAGGAAAGTGGTTATACTGAAACAGATTTTTACAATGAATTAGATGGTGACACTGAACAAATCATTTAACAAAACTATTTATTAAAAAAATATGATTATGAGAACATACAATATAAATTTAAATAAGATAAACAACAGTGCTGAACTTAAGCAACTTCAAGAAGACATTAATAATAGTTTTATGGAGAGGCTTCATGAAATAATGATAAATGAAAAGGCTGAAGAAATATCCAATAAATCATTTGGGTATATTAAAGAATCTTTTGAAGGTGTATCTGGTTTATTAATTGAAACAACTAAAGGAAAATCAATTATTGCTAAATATGTAAATACAATTAAGTCTTCAAAGAATTTAAGTACCTTACATGACATATATGAAAGTATTAGAAAGGCTGGTACAAATTCTGATATTGATTATTTTGTAAATAATTTTGCAGAAAACAAGGTTATTGCAAAAACACTTAAAGAAGATGTTAAGAAATTAGGAGAAGTTCTTGCAAGTGCTTATAAGTATTTAGGAGAAAGTGCTGATGCACATTTAGCTGAAGAGAATACAGAACTTGACTCAGCAATTGAATACATTGTTGAAAACAAAAAATCTGCAAGAAATTTGGCTGAATTTAGTGCTGCTATTAAAGTTTTAAGAGAGGATATTAATAAAAGAGAAAATATTGTTTCATTTGCACCTTCAAAAAACATTGATGGTTTTGCTGAAAATTTAGTTAAAGAATTCAATGAAAAATATGCTAATATTTTAAATGAAGATGAAAAACAAATTGTAATGGAACTTGGTAAATCAAATAATCCTGAAGAAATCTTCAACAAATATAAGGAAATATGTGAATCAAAAATGTTGAAGAAAAAGGATGAATTTGAGAATAGTGGTGATAGTGCTTCAGCTAAAAAAGTTTCTGCAATTTTTGAACAAATAAAATCAAAGACATATTCAAAAGAAAGCCTTGTTGAAGATATAAATAATCTTTTTGAAATTATTGGAATTTTTGATTAATTAATATGAAATTCATTGTTAATGAAAGTCAGTTTGATTTCATAAAGGAATATTCAATCTTACAAGAAATAACAGGTGAAACACTGACTGAAGGATTTGATATAAAATCTCTAATAAAAAGATATAAAGCAGCACTTGCTGCTGGTATTGCTGCAAGTGTTATTGCATTTGCAATTGATGGCTTGGAGCTTAATGAAAAATATAAAAATTACATTAAACATGAGGTTGGTGTGGAACAGCAAGTAGATACTTTAAGAGATAAAAAGATTAAAGATGTTACAAAGTACATTGCACAGGCATTAAAGAATCAGAATATGTCAATAGAAAATCTTCAACTTTCACCAGAAAAAATTGTTGATGTTTGCCAAAAAAATAATTTTGATTTGCCATTACTATTAGCACAAGCACATTTGGAAAGTTGTTTTGGTATGACAAATAGAGCAAGAAAAACAAATAGTGTTTGGTCTGTTGGTTCATATGATAGTGGAAAAAATGCATGCACATATCCAACACAGGATGATAGCATACAACCATACATTAATTTAATGAAAGCAAAATATTTAAATGATAAATCAATTGATGAACTTTTAAGCCCTGGTGGATTTGTTAATGACCTTGGAATGAGGTATGCAAGTGATAAAAATTATGAGAACAAGGTTAAAAGTATTAGAAACAAGATAATAAGATTATATCCTGATTTGGCATAAAAAAAAGAGAGTTGATTAACTCTCTTTTTTCATCTAATATAAATTATAAGTGGTTCTTCCACAGGAACTTTTAATATACCATTAGGGTATTCAATACCATCTTCAGAAAGGTTTCCATTAAATTTTATTTCAAACATACCTTCAAATACACCTGATTCTTTGGTATCTCTTTCTTTCCATTTATATTGCAGAACATATTTTTCTTCACAGCCTTCACTTTTTGCTAAAACAATATCAACAGGTGCTTTTGCTACTTTTAAAAGACCTGTTTCAACATTTTTCATTGAAAATGTTACAACACTATCTTGTAAGGCATTATCAAATAATGATTTTTTATAATCATATCTACCATCATTTATTAATTCCATCCTAAGATATGGGGATGTTGCTCCTTTTATTAAATAAAATTCTTGTGCCATTTGTATCTATTTTAATAATAAATAGTTTATGACTTAGATTTACAAACTGCAAAGTCATATTTTCTAATTATTTTCTTAAAGTCACTAACTAATGTTTGACTTTCAGAAAATGCTTCTGCAATTTCTTTAAAACCATAATGGTCAACAATAAAATCATTTGGTTTCATTAGTAATTGAAAAGTAAAGAATGATTTTTTATTATAAAAAATTCTATCTTCAGCAATTTCACTAAAAAAAAGATAATCTTTTTTTAATGCTGTTGCATTTTTCATATAATCTTTTAAAAAATCAGCAAGTTCTTTTTTCACAGATTCAATATCTTGGAAATATTGTTCTTTTTTTATTTTTGGCCTAATATAATAGCCCCATTCAAAATAAATAACTTTTGGATTTTTTTTATCAGTTGTTCCTATTTTTAAATTATTGTCAAATTTAATAACACTTGTAATTTTTTTGTCCATATCATTTGTTTTTTTATAAAAAATAAAGTATTTTTTATAAAAATCAAGGGGTCAAAATTAAAAAAACCACCTAATTTTAGGTGGTTGAAAAACTAATACATAACTTTGTGACTGCAATTTTGCAATTTAAGCCAAACAATTTAGTTTTTCCATTTGTTATATATATCTAATAATATATCATTTCTTACAATATCATTTTCAGAAAACTTAACAATTCCAACACCATTTATTCCATTTAATCTTTCCATTGCATGTTGTAATCCACTATTTCCTGATTTAACCTCTTTTCTATCTGTTTGTAATTGGTCACCTGAGATAACCATTTTCCCACTTTCAAATCTTGTAAGTATTAGAAAAAGGTCTTCTTTAGTAAATTGTTCTGCTTCAGACACACAGATAAAAGCATTTTCAAAAGATGCACCTCTCAAAAATGCAAGTGGTCTAATTTGTATCATTTCTTTTTTGAACAGTTCTTCTATGATTTGGTCTGCATTTTCATTTCCATATTTTTGCAATATTTTTCTAAAACTTTCTAATTCATTTACTGCAAAATTATAGATTTTTTCATCAAGACTGCCTGGTAAATGACCCAAACTCATACTACCATTACTAACAGATGGAACAATTAAAATTATTTTTTCTACTTCTTGATTTTTTAACATTTCAAGTGCAACAGAATTAATGACAAATGTTTTGCCAACACCAAAAACACCTTCAACAACTGTAATTTGATTGGCCTTAATGTTGTTAACCAATTCTTTCTGTTTTTGGTTTTTGCACTTTAAGTTAACCCTGTAAGACAAGGGTTTAACTCCAATTTCTAACACAGTTTCAGTCAATCCTGAAACTTCTTTTTTCTTTTTCCCCATTCACATAGTTTTAGTTCATTATTTTCAATATAATTTTTCTGGCCAGAAAATAAATTCCTTCAACTACTAATAAATAGTTTATAATGAAAGAAAAAAATCAATCAAAATAAAGTATTTTATTTGCTAAATACATAACATATTAATAACCAAAACTTAATAAAAATAATTATTATAAAAAAAAATTTTGTTCTTAAATTACAACTATTTATATATAAATGTATAAAGATAATGGTAAGACACTTTTTTTTAGATAAAGTAAATACAATTGTAAAAGGCCAATATTCTAATATGGGTCTTAATCCTGTAATGGAATTAAATTATGGCAGAAAAGTAATTACAAGGGGATTAATTCATTTTGATGAAAATGAAATACTTGACCTTATTAAAGATAAAACATTTGCTGATTTAGATAATTTATCAGTAAAATTAAAAATGACAAATTGTTTTTCAGTTGATGGATATCCTCTTGAAAAACTTTTATTAAATGGTAAAGAAATTAGACAAAGAGCAGCATCTTTTGATATAATTGCATTTAAACTACCTGCACATTTTGATGAAGGTAGAGGTTTTGATTTTGTTGCTGATTTTTGGATTAATAATAATAGGTCTTTTAATGATAACCCATCAAACTGGTATTTTAGTAGTGATGGTTATGTCTGGCCAGTGGATAAAGAAAAGATAGATTTAAATGACCCTAATTTAAATATTTCACCAAAAAATATTTGGGTTTTGGAAGAAGATGAAGAAGGAAACACAATAAGAAGAAAAATTATTCTTGAAGGTGGTGTTTATTCAAATGAATTTTTAAAAGAACAGTATGATTTATTCAAAAACAATGAACAATCTATTGTTATTGGAGAACAACATTTTGATTTTGGGAATGAAAATCTTTGTATTGATATAACAAAATATATAATTGATTTGGTAAATGGTGAAGAAAATTATGGTATTGGTATTATGTTTTCCCCTAATATTGAAAGAATGGAAACTATAATGCCACAATATGTTGGTTTCTTTACTAATAATACAAATACTTTCTTCCATCCATATATTGAAGCAAAGTATTGTAAAACAGTTTCTGATGATAGAGAAAATTTTTGCCTTGGTAGGGAAAATGATTTGTATCTTTATTCAAATATAAATGGTGAACCAGTAAATCTTGACAATATTCCAACTTGTACAATTGATGGTGTTGAATTTGAAGTCCAACAAGCCCAAAAAGGTGTCTATTTTGCCCATATTGAGCCTCAAAAGATTAAGTTGGAGGATGGAACCATTGGTTATGACAAATGGTCTAATTTGTCTTTAAATGGCCAAAAAATAGATGATATTGAATTAGAGTTTGAAGTTAAACCACAATCAAATTTCTTAGTGGTTGGAAACAGGTCATCTAATAAGAGTAGTTTTGTACCAAGTTTATATGGAATCAATGATGCTGAAGTTCTACATAGAGGTGAAGTAAGAGAAATTACAGTAGATTTCAGGAAAGAATATGAAACAGATGTCAAAGAATTAATAGATAGTGCTGAATACAGATTATATATTAAAGATGGAAACAGAGAGTTAACTGTCATTGATTATCATCCTATTGATAAGAATTTCTTAAACAATTTCTTCTTGATTTACACAGCAGATTTAGTACCACATGAGTATTTTGTAGACATAAAAGTAAACTTAGGTAGGGAGATTAAATATTTTAAAAAGGTATTAAGATTCACAGTTGTAAGTGATGTAACAGAAAGATATGAATAACAAAAAAGACCTCACATGAGGTCTTTTCTTTTTAAGATATTCTAACTGTATCTGATAAAATTTTATTCATATCATAAGTCTGTACAGTTTCTAAAGGTGTTCCAATAATACATGGTGGTGTTCCTGAGAATGGGTGTACATGTGTTAAAAGTGCAGTTCTCATCAATTTTAAGAAATCAACAAGTATGTCACCATATGGTAATTGATGTGCTTTATCAATAATTGCTTTCATTGCTTCATCTGTTGCCAAATCATCAGGGTCTGTAATTTTGATTTCTTTATTTTCTGCAACAAGCTTACTGTCAGTTCCAATCAGGTTTATTTTATCAGCAACCACAAGTGCTGTACTTTGATATTCTTTACCTTTATTGGTGTGTTGCTGTTCATCATTAAACTTTAGTTTTACATATGCAGGATTTTTTGTATTAAATTGTATTTCTCTATTATTTGTTCCTGGTTTTACAACTTTAACACCTGCTTTAATTCTAACATCATCATCTGTTAATTGGATTCCTGTGTTTTTTCTACCTTCAAGTGAAATATCTTCATCTTTAGGAAATGCACCATTTGTTTCAGGAATCATATCTTGTGCTTGTTCAGGTGAGACAGTTGAGCCTTTGTATAGTGATGTTGCTTCTTTTTCATATGGTTCATAATACATATGGTTTTTTTGAGAAATCACAGGACCAAAATAATATCTTTGACTGTTACCATCTGTTGCTTGTGCAGTCAAAATCAAAACCATTTCACCAACTTTTGGCTTTATATGTAATAATTTTGGTATGATAGGTAAAACATTGTCAATGACTTCAGTTTCTTTTCCTGCATCTTCTGGTAACAATCTAACTTTAATTCTATCACCATCTGCAATGTCTTTTACTGATAAAACTTTTGCCAATCTAACCAATGCAAAATTTTCTGCCATTATTTATATATTTTACTTTGTCTTATTCTTATTTCTTTTTTTGCCTTATCATATTCTGATGAAATTTTGTCAAGTTCATCACACATTCTATCAATTTTTGTTTTCAATGCTTCATATTGATGATATAACTCTAATTTATAAATGTCAAGTTCACCATTACTTAATTCTTTTATATTTTTAAATTCCATATTACCTAATTAAACCTTTAGCTACTGAATTTATTACATTTGTTCCAACACCAACAAGTGGGCCACCAGCATTTGCACCTTCAGTTTGAACCATGATTGAACCTGCTGGAATTGCAACTTGAACAACACCATCTTGTTGGATTGCATCAATAACACACTTAACAATGTTATATGTATATTCATTTATCATATTAGGTGTCCCATCAGGATTTAAACCTGTTGGTATGCCAATAGCATTGTTGTTGCTTATAATTTGTGCAGCAATTTTTGCTGCTGATAATCCTGGTCTTCTCATTGCCACACAATTTAACAGAACTGTTGGCAATATATCAGCAGGTGTTTTCATTTTATTAAGTGTATTGGTTATAACACTTGATATTTTATCTAATGTTAACATTGTTCATTGGGTTTTAAATATTATTTAGCAAGTTACTGATGATTCAGGAACATCACTTGTTTTTGTTATATCAGCATAGTTAACATCATCAATTTCTGTTAATACTTTTTGCTGTTTAAATCTTGGAAGACAGGCAGCAGCCTCTGCTAATAGTGCAATCCATGCATCAAGTTTTTCAGTTAAAACAATAGCAAAGAATTTGATTAGTAATGGCTCAATGTGCTTAAAGAAAAGATTAAGTAAAAACTCAATTATCTTATCTTTAATATATCTGATAACAGAAATCATTGCACCAAAAATTTTCCTATAAAATATATTCAATATATCATTAATATTTTTAATTGCATTAATATCTTCAAGGTTTATTAAACCCATTATTTCAAAATCAATTAAAAACAATAACATAAGTTTAGGTGAAAGTAATGATTTTACAATTGGTCTGATAATAGACATTAAAATTTGTCTAAGCCATTCATTATTGTAACCTAAACTTAATTTATCACTAATTTCTATTGAAGCATCTGTTCCTGGTATTGCTGCAATGTCATATATTGTTTTAGTTATTGTTGTAATCTTTTCATTAATGGTTGCCATTGAATTAATTTCATTCAATTTATCAATGCCAAAGTCTTTTCCAATCTTAATTACAGGTGCTGTTTCACTATTTAATACTTTTCCACCATATCTTTGAACTTCCATGTTGGCAAGCATTTTATTATATTCATCATTTGAAAATGTGAAATAGCAATCTGAAATTGTCATATCATCCTCTTCCAATGCTCTTTTTACAATTTCATTAATTTGTGCATCAATATAATTTTCTTCAATACTATAACTTAAGCCTAATGAGCCTAAAACATTGCCATTCAATAATTCATTAATCATGCTTGCAACAAGAACTCTTGGTGAAAAAATTTTTATATTTTCCAAATAATCCTTATTGAATTCATAAATACTTTTATTAAATGTTCTGTTTGGTTGCCAATAACTTTGACTTGATATTAAAAGATTTAAAGTTTTTTCACCTGTTACACTATTATTTGGATAAAACTGAATTATTGGGTGAAGTGGAATTTGTGTTGTAGTATTTCTTCCTTCACTATCTTCTAATGCATTAAAATATTCATTTGTTTTGCCTGAAGCATATAAAATGTTATTTGGATTAGTGGTTGTTGGACCTGTTTTTGATGAAAGCCATGAATTCCATTTTTCAGGTGTGTTTCTATTATAATCACTATAATTTTCAGATTTCATTCTACTATCCCACATCATTTTATTTATTTCAGTTTGGTTAATAGTAGTTCCTCTATTTAAAACATACCAAATAAAAGCATTTAAATCTTTTGATTTATACAATGTGTTTGGTGTTATATTATAGTCTACATTATAGAAATTTTGTCCTATTTCTGTTGTTGGGCAAATGTTTAGATAGTTACAAGTGTCAATTAATGATAAAGGTAATTCAATTCTATATTGTTCAGATAAATCTAAATCATAATCAGGTATTTCAGGGACAATGGAACAAGACAAAATTGCTGTAAGAATATTCATTATAATATTTTTTACAGAATCTTCAAGCCCATTAACAAATTCACTTTGTACATCATGTGACACATTTGTTGTTTTAAAATAATAAACATTATTTACAACAATATAATCAGGGTCATCAATTGACACATCTGTTGGAACATTTGTTCTATATTGTGCATTTTTAATTTGCTCATCAGTGGGTTTTTTAATTGGTTTATAGACAAGTGTTCCCATGTTTCCATATATTTCTATGGCATTAGGAACATTAAAGAAAAGTTTTATAATTTCATCAGTCAATGTTATTTCATCCAATCCAATTTGTCTTAGAATGTCTAAGATAAAATCCATTGCTGATGTATAGGTCTTGCCTCTAACTGAAAGCACACTCATAGGGAAATTCTCTATGAGTGTTTGTATTGCACCTATTAGACCAATTATTCTACTTTCACTGTTCATTATTTCTTTAAGTTATAGGAATCAAAATCATTATCACCAGTGTCTTCAAATGCTGCATTTCTCAAACCAGCCAAATTAAGCTTTGTTTCTTTTACAAAAGAAGGGTCATTCAATGTGTTAGCAATATCACCACTATGCTTTGCAAGTTCACCCATAAATTTTGCAATTTCAAATTTACTATCAATTGCTTTTTTCTTTGCATTCATGAAATCATTCATTGCTTTTGCATACTTTGCTTTATCATCAATGGTAATATTTTCAGCACCTAAATTAGTGCTATTTTGTATTTTATCAATCTCACATTGTATTTGTACAATCAATCTACATGCTTCCTCATAAATTTCTTGAAGAAGTTCTTCAATTTTTTCAATTGAATTTAATTTAACTTTATATTTTGCCATTTTCTTTTTTCTTATAAATAGTTGTTACCTGTTTTCTATTCAAGTTCCTTTTCCTTTAATAGATAATATAATGTTTTAAATTTCTTCATATTGTCCCTAACTAATTTTGTTGACATCATTGTTTCTTCTCTTAAGAAATAAAGAACTGAGTTTTTTTGGAGTTTATTACTACCATTTTCAATCACCAACTTGTCCCAATTGTTTAACAAATCAACAAGAGCATAACCAACTTTTAGTTCACTATCATTTAAATCATATTCTTTAGGTGATTTAACCATCTTTAGGATTTCATTTGATGATTTTTTTATCAATTTTTCAGCCAAAATATAACTATTGTTTTCTTCTGTTGCATATTTGTAATTATTTTCAAATGAATCTGATTCATATGGCAAATTTCTTTGTTGTCCTTTAACATATTGTATGCCCTTAAACATTAAATAATTTTTACAAATTGTTTGACAATATGAAAAGGCTCTATATTTCTTCTCATTTAATTCATATGGTACAATATCATCAAGTGAATTTATGATAATATATTTTGGACTACCGCTTGTGGCATTTTTAAAAATTTCTTTCTTATCAACTTCATTAACCATTACAGGTATTATGCCATCAGGTATTGAATCAATTTCTTCATATTCATAAATAATAGGCTTATAATGCATGATTTTTGTCATCAAATATGATATAGTATCATTAAATGTTTGGTCAAAATCTTCATCAGGGACATATAATTTATATCTTCTAATGATTGATTCAATCATTTTACTAAAAGCAGGAAATAATATGGTATTAAAAATATGGTTTTTTTCAATGTTATTTGTTGAATTAATGTAGTCTATTACTGCTTGTTCTTCTTTTTCATAAAAATAACCTTTTCTTTCTTTTGGTTTTCTTCCTCTTCCCATTTGTGCTTACTGATTTTTTTCTTAAGCAGCATCATTTCTACACAATTAAGTGTACTTTCCTGACATACTTGTATAACAAGTCTTATGTTGATGCATGGGGCACATTAAGTACCCCATGTTTGCATTATTATTTTATTGCTCAAATTGATAGTGTGACTTATCTCTTTCTTTGTTGAATAAGTAGTCTTTTTGTGCTAATTCAATCCAGAAATCAGCTTCATCAGGTGTTAAAGTATTATTATATGTGTCTGAAATTGAACCCTTTCTATTCAAGAAATGTTGATATCCAACTTTTGGTACAACATATACCTTTTTACCATTATATACACTTCTTAATAAATATTCATACCAATAGGTTAATTTAATTGATTTCTTAAGTTTTCCAATTTTAATAAAATCTTCCTTGTTAAAAATTCCACCTGTAGTATTAAAATTCATATAAGTTAAAAGTGCTTCAATATCAAGATAACCAATTTCATCAGAAAAAGATGTTGCCCAAACAGCCTCATTTACATAACCAACAGGTCCATCTTCCATTTTATCAGCCATAACAATTTCAGTTAATGGTAATACAACTGAAATGTTATTATCTAATTCCATATATGCTTCTGCATTCTTAAACCAGTTTGGCATATACAAATCATCAAATTCAAGAATTGAGAAATATTTTGTTACACATGCATCTACTGCAACATTTATTTGTGTACAAAAATCAATATCCTTGTTTTCAAGAAACACAACATTGTTGTTTCCATCTAAAACTGACATTTTTTTGACTTTATCCAAAACTTTGGCAGGGCCAACAAACATTAAAATATTTTCATCATCTGCAATTTTCTTGTAACTCTCAACTGCATTTGTAAGTAACTTTTCTACTTCTTCAGTATATTCATGTATTGGAACAATTACTGTTAAATCTTTCATATTTTATTTATTCTCATTTATATTATTCTTTAATTGAATGTGGAATTCTTTCAAATCATTTAATCTTTTTTCAAAGATGTCATGCCCATAAACTCTTTCAATTTCTTTTGATTGCTGCTCAGGTGTGAACATTAAATCAAATTTATGTAGATTATTATATACTTCTGAAGGAATTCTATCAAGTGTCCATGTTCTAATAATACTTGCAAGCATATCAGGAACACTGTCAATGTTATCAAACCAAACACATGCATCAGTTAAATGTTGCTCACCATTCTTGTCAGTTTCAAGATTCCAATCACTAGGTGTGCTTGGTATTTTTGCTAATACTATTGAGCCACATCTTAGTGCTTCAAGTTCAACATATCCAAAATTAGTTTCTGCATCAATGCAAACAGTTATAGGTGTTTCCCTTAGTGCAGTACTTAAAGTTTCTTGGTCAAGACCTCTTAGTTCCCTGAATGAAATCCACTTGTAAATAGGATATTTCCAATAGAATGGTTTCATAATTCTATAAACATCTTCTTGATTCTTGGAAACAACATTTATAATTAACTTTCTTGGTTTATCACTATTTCTAAAAACCTTTTTAATACTTGGTGCAACAACATGTGTTTGAACTGTTGGAAAATATTCCTTTACCTTTGTTGCCTGAACATTAGTTGTTGTTACAACATCATTAATCTTCATATCATCCAAAGTACTTGAAATTGGCATGAATTCAGGTAAATAATTATAGTTTTGAACTATCATTATTTTTTTACAACTAATATTCTTTAATTGACCAACAATGTTTGCAAAAATTTCAGGAATGAATAAAAAGTCAGAAGGCCCAATCTCAACATTTTCTGTTTCAAAATTCTTATGTGGTAAATCAGCATATTTCTTTCCAAGCCATTCCTCAACACCAACAAATTCTTTATCATTGTGAATTATTACTGCATTATAACCAAGTTCTCTTAAAGTGAATGCTGTTTGATAAATGTATTCAAGAGAACCTGATGGGTTTCCTTTTGTGTCAATTACTAAAAAATATGCAGTAAAATCCTTATTTTCAATTTTCTTTATACTTTCTTCAACAACTTGAAGCATTTCTTGTTCTGTTAATTTTGCCATATTTTAATTGATTTCTTTTATTATTCCAAATTTTAAGCATGTATTAAAACATATCATTTCTCCAAATGTTGTATCATCACCATCTAATGTCTCAATTTCAAGTATACCTAAAATACATGCCTTTACAATATCTTGCATTAATACATCTGTTTGTGTATTGCAATATTTGTTTTCTTTAATAATCTTTTGATTAACAAATTCATTATTTGCTTCATCATCTAAAGATGAAACATCTGTTATTTCTACATCTGTTAGAATATCATTTTTACTCTGATTCCATATTTCTCTGATTTTTTCAAAGTCAAGATAATATTTTTTACCTTCAATGCTAAAATATTTGTTCCCCATATTTTATTTGTTTAATATATTATTTTCATCTTTAGTAAATGCACTAAAAGTCTTATAACTATAATCTGCATCACAATTTTGATTATATTCTTTTTCTATTTTAATTGATGTTTTACCTTCAGGCTTATTATTTAATAACATTGGATTTGCTGTTATTAAAATGTCACATTCATCCCAAATTGTTGAAGAATCTTTTGGTAAATATACCCTTCTTACACTTGTATTTAGTTTTGAAATGAAAAAGTATGTATAGCCAATTGTTGGCCCATATTCCATTGGTGAAACAAACATGACATCTATTTCATTATCTTCAATTTCCTTTAATGATTCTAACCAACTGTTTAAATCTATTTGTGTGTTCTTTGTACATGTATCACATTTACCATAAAGTTCATATGAATAATCTTCATAAACAAAATTTTCATATGCATGCCTTGTTTTAAAAGGTAGTAAAGTTTCCATGTCATTAGTCCATATGGAAAAATCAGTTGTATCAAATTCTCTGTTGTAATTCAAAAGATAATTTTTAATAAAATTATCAGTATAATCTCTGATTACATCATTTAAATCAATTGCAATCCTTGTTTTCATTTTACTTTATTTTATTCAGGATTTGAAAACTCTAACTTTGTTGTTGAAAAGTTTTCTTCTTCCTTCTTTATTTTTCTATCAATGGCAAATAAATCTATACCCTCTACTTTATTTCTTGGACTTTTGTTTTTTAACTTTTCATCCAATTCTTTTGTCTTATATTTCTCTGTTATATCAAAACCATTCTTAATGTTTTTGCCTTTAAATGTTAAAACAAAATTTCCATCAAAAACATTAATTCCTTCATATTTAATTTCACCAAATGAAAATTCATATAAATCATTTTCACCATAAGCCTTATCAGTTACAAATGAAAATTCAGACAAATCTGTAATATCTGATTTCTTATTCTTTGTCTTTATTAAATCATTTAATTGGGAAATTAAAATTGCATCAACTTTACCAAACTGACTTGCATAAATGGTTGTATATATATCAATATATGAATATTCATCATTAATAGTTCTAACAACAACCTTATTGGCATAGTTTTCAAGTGCAAACCTTGGTATGAAATTTCTTTTAACTGTAAAAATTGAAACAAAATCATTTGTCCCATAACTGAATAAATCATCAGCAAAAAAATTTCCATGTTTTGGAATTAATTTATTATCTTGTATAACTCTTACTGGTAATTTTTCAGGATTAAACACTTCAATCTTACATGTAAAATCAAGTGCAGTCTTTTTTCTTGCCTTTGCCTTTAAATCTCCTGTTGCACCTTCCTCTAAACTACCTGTCACATCAACATGAAAGTTATTAGCCTCCCTTACTACCCTATAATATTCATCCCTTAATTCTTTAACTTCTTGGGTTTCTTTTCCTGCAATAAGTTGACTATATATATTATCAACATGCTTTTCTTGGTCTATTTCAATATCTCCTGAACTATATGATGCTTTCTGTGAAATAATATCATCAGCACCTTTCATACCAAAAAATAAACCTTTGAAAAATAAGTATGTATTAAAAAATACTTTCTTTAACATAAATCCATTAACCTTTTATTAATCTCAGAAACAATTTTGTCTTCTATAACTTTATATTTTTTGTACTTTTCAGATATTGTTCTATATGCTTCCAAATCAGCATCAGATAACATTGCTTCTGGAACTGACCTATAATAATCTGAACCTTTAATATGTTTGTCTATTACAAGTGAACATGCTTTTGAATAATTTATTAGTTCACCTATTGTTAAATCACTAATTTTAGTCATAATTTTTATTTAAAAAATAATAATATAATTAAATATGTAAAGTTTTTTTCTATGTTAAATAATATTTATTATAAAAAATATATCTATTATGGCTAATAAAATTAGATTGACTGAATCAGAACTTAAAAATATTGTTAGAGAATCTGTTATTGAGGTTCTTAAAGAATCTGATATGGATGAAGGGTTTTTCCAAAATCTTGGTAGAGGAATCAAAGGTGTTGCAAAGGGTGTTGGTAATGCAGTAGGTAATGTTGTTGATAATGCAAAAATGAATGCATACCAAGCACAAATGCAAGGCATGCAAGCAGATAATGAGAAATTACAACAACAAATTAATGCCATTGAAGCATCAAGAGAACAAAGAGTAAATGCTGCTGTTAATCAAGTAAATCAACAAATTAACCAACAAATTGCAGCAATAAAAGCAAAAATGGGTGATGTACAAGGCATGCAAAGTAAATGGGATGCTGCTGGTAAAAGAATTAACCAAAGACAACAAACAGGTTATATCAATAATAGACAATATAGCCCACAGAATGCAATGAACCCACAACAAGGACAAATGAACTACTAAAAATAAAAGGGAATAATATACTTATTTACACTAAAAAACTCACTACCATGTGAGTTTTTATTTTTCATACTATTTATAGTTGTATCAATAGTTGGTGATGAGATATGAAATTCAGCAGGTAATACCACTGTTGAAAAAGCAGATAATTACTATCAATCACAAGGTAGCCAAAAAATATCAAAAGAACAATAATGCTAATGAAATAAAGAATATAAATATGAAAAAGAATATAATAAAACTAAATGAAAACACTCTCAGGCAGATTGTTGCTGAGAGTGTGAAGAAAGTACTGAAAGAGGATTATGATTTTAATGCAGATTTTGAAGATGGGGGAAGTGTTTATGACAGATGGGGTGAGCCTACAGAAGAAGAAGCATTCAGGGATATTGTTCTAACAAGATTATGTAATGCATTAAATGCAGAAGCAACAAGAATCATTGACGATTATGAGTATGAATGGAAAGAAGGACAAAAGGTAATAAACAAGATTTGGCTTGATACATATGGAGATGGAGCACCAGGTTTAAGTTATGAAGGCTAAGCCACCATCTTTACATCTTCATACAGAACCTTGCTAATAGACTTACAGAACATATGGGTGAATCTCACAGATTTATCCATATTTTTGTACTGGACTTCAACATTTTATAGAATTATTGGTGTAAACAGATATATTATTCCCAAATAAAAAACATTTAGATAAATTAAAAAAATGGTAGACTAAAATTTGTCTACCATTTCTTTTTTATTTAGCATATGCTAATTTTCCATTATTTGCTAGTATTGACAGTTCTGTGTTTTCTTTTAATTCTTCAATTGTTTTACTATCAGTATATGTCATACAACTTCTGAGATAAGAGTCCATATTTGTTATCCAATGTTTCAATGAATATTTTACTTTAACTGGCTTACAAATTCCTTCACTAACCTTAGACCCATCACCTCCTATTAATTTTTGAGAATATCTATGTGACATACCCCTATACATTCTATAAGGAATCAAAAGTTTTCTTGTTTTACCAAGGAAGTTTAAATCTTCTTCAGTATATTTTTTATAATTTTCATACTGTTCTCTTGTTAGGTATGAGCCATTGGAAAAGTCTTCTTCTGATTCTGCATAACCTATTTCTCCACATGCTTCTTCACATTCAGCAAACAATTTACCAATCATAACAAAATCACCTCCTAATGCAAGACTTTTCTGAATTTTGTCATACCAATCAATTCCACCATCAACAATTATTTTAGTATATTCTTTTTCATTTGGATGTGCATCAATCCATTTACTTCTTTCAATATTAATATCATCAATTAATGTAGCAGCACCTGTGTATACACCTACAGCACAAGCTGTTGTACACCTACTTCCAGAACCAATACAAAGTCTCATATATGAAATACCTGCATCACAATAAAATGAATATGCCAATTCATTGTTTACATTTCCTGTCATTAAAATAACCTTTTCCCCATACTTTTTTTTGATTTTTTTGCAAATTTCATACAAAGAATTTAATGTTCCATGTGCCATATCAATACAAATGTATTGAACATTATCAGATAAATCAAACAGGCCATTTTCAAAAATATCATATACTTCTTTTTCTGAAAAACTAACAAATGTTTCTTCTGATAATTTTAATCTATCTTCTATTGTACACCTTTGCATAATAGACCTAGGAATAACAGGTGTTATCTTATTTTCTATAAAAAATTTATAGTTTTTTTCATCAATAACACTTTCCATTGGTGAAGCAAATATAGGGTACATTTCTCTTCCACAAACAGTTACATAAGGATTAACATCACTTCTATGTTCAGTATAACAAATTGGTGATTGCCTAATTCCAATGTCATCAAGTCCATAAGTAATTTTTGTAAGTTTACTTGTCTTCATTCTTTAAAAATTTATTAATTTTATACTTATTTCATTAACAAAAATCATGCCAAATCAAAATCATTTATTTGTTAAATCAATTTATTTTTAATCCTTCTTAAATATTCTAACCTTAATACATATAAAATTTCATAAAGATATGGGTCATGTTTATTTACTACAACACCATCCCTTTTAAATGGAATCATGTATTTTTTCAACATATGTATTAATCTGTCATTATCAAGACCTTCTACAGTAAGACCTTCAATTCTACCAAAATTAAAGACAAATTTTTTGTTCATCAGATATTCTGCCCTATTTATTTTAGTATAGAAAATATCATAGTTTTTTATATGATATAACATGTAATCATCCTTATCTTGCATATCCATGAAATGCTCTGTCATTTCTTGCATTTCTTCAAAGCAAGTAAAACCATACATGTAAAATTGTGTCATTAATAAATCAAGATTAACCAAAGCATCATTGGATGACATGTGCTTTTTTACAAATGGTGATTCATACATTTCCAAATTTATATATGATTTAAGAAGACTTTCAATATGCATCTTTCCATCAGAACCAAGTTTTGTCTTAGGATATTTATTTATGTCAATACACATCATTTCTCTTAAACAATCATTGTCAAAATGTTTTTCAATCCTCATTGTATCAACCAGAATATAATCCTTCAAATTAATTTTGAATTTTCTTTCTAATGCAATGAAATCCATTCTATACCCATTATATGCTGTAATACAACAACCTTTTGGAATTAATTTCAATATTTCATCAGTATAATCTGTTAATGGTTTTCCTTCTTCAAAATTAATAATATATTCACTGATAAGTGGCTTAACAATAATCTTATTACCATTACTAGGAACACTTATCATTCTTCTTACAACAATGGCAAGATTATTAAACTCTTTAGTATCAATAGATTTGTTAAGTTCTTCACCTCTTTTTTTAAAATCAGCATCTTCAACATATTTTATTGAAAAATCAATTGAACATATTGTTGTAAGTGGATTATAGCCTATTAATTGCTGATGCTTTGTTCTGTAGAAATCAAATAAATTCATTATTTAATTTTTTTTACATATTATTTATTTTCCAGTTGAACCAAAACCATTAAGACCCCTTTCTGTATCCATATCAAGTTCATCAACAATTTCAAATTCAATAGGTGTTGTAAAACCAATCTTTATTTGACCAATTCTATCACCAACCTCATACTTTGACATATTTGGCATTACATGATAAAAAAATGCAAATACCTGATTTCTATATCCTTCATCAATTGTTCCTTCACAATTACATAATACCATTCCTGTTTTCCAAACAGAACTTCTTGGTCTGAAATCAATGTCCAAACAAAGTGGTGAGTTTTTTAAATCAATATTCTTTCCAGATGAACAAGAATCTTTATTATATTGCTCAATTATTTCATCATCCCTTACAATTTCAAATGCAAGGCCAATTCCATATTTATAAACATTTGGAGCAACCTCTTCACATGAAGTGGCCCAAACATCATAGCAAAAATCTCCTGTTTTTGATTTAACAGGAGTTTTTGCATTTTCATTTAATTTTTTAATTTTTATTTTCATAGTTTGTTATATTTTTCCTTTTCAATTGCATATGCAAGTTCATTTGCCTGTCTTACAATGGTTGACATAATACAATCACCATATTTGCTGTTTCCTTCTTTTTCACTATCAAGACACTTCATGGCTTCAAATTCCTCAGCAGTTAGTTTGATACCCTTGTTCATTGCATTGAGAATGCTTCTTTCACCAAATTTAAGTTTTCCTGACAACTCAGCAAATTTGTAATTCAAACCTCTCTTTTCAACCTCCCATTGATTGTCATTAGGTTCATACATTTCAATTTTGGATAAATGCATAAGTAAACAAACCTTGACAAGACTTTCATCATCAATGGTAAATGTACCACTAATCATCTTTGCAATTCTTTGTGCTAATGCTGTTGCAAGATTAATGTGTACAAGAAGTGAACCAGGATATGAACAACCTGTATCTTCATTCAATGCACATGTTGCTGTTGATAGTTGCTTTTGTAACTCATCATATTCTTCATTGTTATAATAATTTGAAAGACCACAGAATTGCATGCCAATCCAAAAAGTAGTAAACTCTTTTTCTAATTTTTCACTGTTAATTGCTATCTTCATATTATTTTATTTTTTTACAAATATACCAATAAAAATGAACTTTTCAAAACTATTTATAAGAAACAATTTTATATATTATGAGATACATGCATTATTTTGAAAGTGCAAATACATTTGATGTTGCATATAATGGTGATGAATATCATGAGCCATGGGTGTCTTTAACCATGCAAAATAGAGATGTTCATTATAATAAAAATAAAGAAATTCCATTGGAAGAAACACCTTTAACATTTGAAATACAGGGTGATGGTAATATATATTGGTGTTGTAGTGAAGGTTTGCCAACAGAAGAAGGCAGAGCCACAATTGAATATAGTAAGAATGGAGGTGAATGGACTTCAATAACAGCTGGAAATTTTAATGGCTATTCTCAATCTGGTGACACATTTATACCTGTAGTTAGTGGTGATGTTATTCAATTTAGAGGGGACAATCCAACATATGGTATTAGTGATACTTATCAGAGTAAAGGTTGTTTTCAGTCTTCTAGTGCAACATTTAAAATTAAGGGAAATATAATGTCATTAATTGATAGTACTAACTTCTCAACAGTAAATAGTTTTGATAATGGTGCAGAAGCTATTTTTATATATATGTTTAGTCACTGTACAGGTTTGATAGATGCAAGTGAATTAATATTACCTACTATTACTTTAGCAGATTATTGTTATTCATATATGTTCTATAGTTGTAGTAGTTTAACAATTGTACCAGAATTACCTGCAACTACTTTAGCAGATTATTGTTATCAATATATGTTTGGAGGCTGTAATAGTTTAACAACTGCACCAGAATTACCAGCTACTACATTAGCAGAATGTTGTTATGCAAATATGTTTGCTGATTGTAGTAATTTAACAACTGTATCAGAATTACCTGCAACTACTTTAGCAGGATGGTGTTATGGAAGTATGTTCCAAGGTTGTAGTAGTTTAACAACAGCACCAGAATTACCAGCTACTACATTAGCAAGGTATTGTTATCTACAAATGTTTGATGGTTGTACAAATTTAACAACTGCACCAGAATTACCAGCAACCACATTAGCAGAATGTTGTTATGATAGTATGTTTTTAGATTGTACTAATTTAAATTATATTAAATGTTTAGCAACTGATATTTCAGCATCTGATTGTACAAGTAATTGGGTTTATAATGTGGCATCATCAGGTACATTTGTAAAAGACCCATCAATGACATCATGGACAACAGGTACTAATGGTATTCCATCAGGTTGGACAAGTGTTGATATTTAAAAATTTAAATATTTTGTTTAAATAAAAAGAGGACTAACATTAGTCCTCTTTTTTAATTATTGATTTATACCATTCTGCTCTTCTTTTTGTTACATTATCAAGATTATATTCATCTTTAACAAATTCATGAAGGTTATATTTAAGTTTATCAATTAGTTCAGGATTTCTTGTTAATCTAGTAATTGCTTTAGACCATGCTTTATGTTTCTTTGCAGGGTCAATAAGAACACAATTTCCATTTTCATTAATTCCACCACCTCTTTCAAATATACTTTTTCCAACCAAGTGATATGGACCAAAATCTGAGCAAATCAATGCAGTATTAGTAAAACCTGCTTCAACAAATTTTAATTCTGATTTAACTTCATTGAATTGATTTGTGTCCAATGGTGCAATCAACACATCAATATATTTGTAATGTGTTCCAAAACTATTTACATCCTTGGTCCATTCTCTTCTATATGGTTCTTCATTTACTTTAGGATATTGTGCATTTGGCAAGAAATTAAATAAGAAATTCCTGTATTCATCTGACACAATTTTAAAGTCATTAGTAACATTTCTTTCATATTCAAACCAAACAGATTCTGTTGGTTTAATTGGTCTTGTTGTTATAGTACCATCAGGATTTTGGACATATGTTTGTCCTCTAAGGTCATATCCACAAAGAACAATTTGTATTTTATTAAGGACATCTTCAGGAAGTGTTGAAACAGTTCCAAAAAATTGTTCCATATCTCTTTTATGTGAAGAACCCATTACAAATCCAAATCTAATTTTATCAGATTGTTCTTTTTCTGTTGAAAATTGTGAATCATTTGGGTCAATTGCATTTGGGAAAACAAAAACATTTTTGTTCCACTTCTTAATTTTATTAGCAAAAATTTCAGTTGTTGTTGTTACATAATCAACAAGACCAAAATTTCCTGTAATTTTTTCTGCCATTTTCATTTTTCTTGCAGTTTGGAACATTGGGTGGAATTGGCCAACTTCCCAATGGTCATCAAGGTCCATAATTGTTACAATATTATGTTCCTTAAAATATTTAAGGGCATTTCTAAAAGGTTCCATATCTTGATATAAACCTTTATGGAAGTGAATAATGTCATATTTATCAAATGATGGTAAATCCAACCAATTTGGTTCATATTCAATATCAATATCAAATTCATCTCCATATAATTCATTTAATTTAGTATGTGGCTTAACTGACCTCCATAACCCACAACCAAATCTGTCTGATGGAACAACTAAAACTTTAATTTTTCTATCCATAAAAAACTTATTTTTCTTAAAAAATATGTTTATGGATATTATTGTCAATATTTTTTAGATAGAAATTAAATTAATAAGATATTTATATATAAATTACTATGATATATGTCAAAAAGGGTTATTTTAACACAGAAGCAGTTGGATGAGATTGTTGGGTGTAACACAGCATATTTAGATAATGTTGGGTCAGATTTCAATGAATTTGATGGGGCAAATTATGTTTACACTGGTGACAAGACTGAAAATGGTGATGCAAAGCCATTAACAACTGATAAACTTGCAAAACAGATGAGAAGGGATAGTAGTTTTTATGGATTAAACAGAAACATTAGTGTACAAACACCAATATATGTTGAGACAAAGAAATTTGATTGGGAGAATAAGATATTTGAAGATAATCAGAACTTAGTTAATAGAACATATGGTGATAATAAAAACAGGGTTTCAAATACAAATGCATCAACATTAAAGTGGAGATATGGTGCTGCAAAGAAGAAAGCACAAAGCAATGACCCAACAATTAAGCAACAAGGTATTTCCACAATGAAAACAATGGAGAAAAACAATCCAAATTTAAAACAAATTGAGACCCAATACAACAATGCAATGGCAAATGATGCTAACATTAAGAGGTCACAATTTAATAGGGGGGAACAAAATGTTTATCAAAAATCAGGTGGAAGTAAGAATGACTTAAATCCTACTAAACAAGTTATAACATATGAAAGTATTGTTAAGGAAGGAAAGTCAATTAACAGTAAAAAACTTTTAAACATTTTACAAAAGCATGGTGGTATTGAAAAGCAAACACCTTGGCTACATAAGAATTATCCTATGACAAATGCTGATTTACATAACATATCAGATGAAAATGTTATTGGTGTTGTTGATTATAGTGATTTGGAAAGAGTAAGAAAAGATATAAGGCAAAATAAACAATATGGTTTTGTTCCTGGTGATGATATTGATTATGTTAAACTTGGTGATGGGAAATTTGTTCTTTTATTAGTTAAAAATGCTAATTATTATAAAGATAGAATGAATGAACCAAACACATTTAAAAATTTATTTGATAAGAAACAGGAAAGAGATAAAAATAAACCATTTAAAGGGAAACATAATGATTTTTATAGGTGGAGGTCAAAAGATGCACAGGATTTAGCATTTAACAATCCATATTATTCAAAATGGTCTGATGATGCAAAACAACAATTAAGAGATAAAATAAAAGATGATTATAAAAAATAAATAAAATTATGGCAAAACAAACATGTCTTGAAAAAACTGGTCTTGAAAGAAGACAGGAAGAACTTGTAAGAAATGATTATACAAGATATGATGAATATTCACAAACCCACAAAGATGCATTAAGTGATGGTGACCCACAAGGTAAAGGTTCAGGTCATGGTGGTCATACCCATAGTGTACCAAATTGTGATTTACCAAAATCTATGATGGATTATTCAAACTTTGATACAAAGGCTGAGAATATTGGTGGTTCATATGATATTAATGGTAGAAATGGTGTTGGTGGTAGAACCTTTTTAAAAAACATCAGCATTTACAATGAAGAAAATGAGTATGGTGTAAATTCAGTTGACACAACAGCAAATGTTGAAGATGGTCAAATTATTGTTAAGTAATGGATTTATTTGAACAAATATATAAAGAAACAATTTTATTAGAGAGTGTATCCAATACAAAGATTAATAAAGCAATCAGTGGGATGCACCCGGTTTCTATTGTATATGATGACCAAAAAGGTGGTAAAGGGAAAGGACCAAGAACTATATACCCTGTTGCATATGGTTTAACAACAGCAAATAATCCTGTTGTCAGGGCTTTCCAACCAAGTGGTGATACAAAAAGAGGTATTCCAAAATGGAAATATTTCAGGGTTGACAGAATTAAATCTTGGAACATTGATATGAAAAATAAATTTGATGGTGATTCTCTTGAAGGTTTTATGTCAAATGGTTCATCAGAAACAGGTGATGACTCAATGTCAGTTATCTATAACATTGCTCCAATTGGTAATGCAAGATATATTCATAAACAAAATAAATTGAAAAATAATGATTTCAGTAATGAAAAAGAAATTGAGATTGATGATAAACCAATAACAAAAGATGATGTTAAAAATATTGATGTTGAGGAAACCCCTAAAACACAAACAAATAGTAAATATTCTGCAAAACAAATTATTAACAATTTAATTTCAAGAATTAAAAATAGTAATCTTGGACAAAAAGTTCAAAATATGCTTGGGAAAAAAGAAAATCCTATTGACAATACTGAACAAAAAACTGATATTAATAATAACTTAATGACTGCACCTGATGCAAAACCAGTTACAAAACAAGAAATAAATAATGGTGAAGAAACAGGTGAAAAACAAGAAAATAATTCTATTCCAAAACAAACAGATGAACCTGTTACACATGATGATGTTAGTAATGTTAAAGACAATGAACTAACAAAATCATATAATGACATGATGAATAGAATGAATAATTTATATAAAGAAGAATAAAATGGCACTTACACCAGAACAATTAGCACAAGTTTTAAATAGGTCAAGACAATTATGTAATGAAAATGGTGATAAACTTGTTAATAAACATGTAGGAAAATCACAAATGGCTACAGATGTTGACCCTAATACATTTTCTGATGAATGGGATAATTTCAGACTTTCAGAATCAGAAGATAAACCATATGTACCTAATATAAATGCTTATTCACCTAATGCTTTCCAAAATAGCAACATGCCAAAAGAAATCCTTGAATCAATGCAAAGCAATCCAATTAATGTTGGAGAAGATGCATCATTGAGTAATGCTTTATCAATGGTACAACCATCACCAAAAAAACAACAAATCACTGAAATGTCTTCACAAAAATCAATACCTGTTCAACAATATGGTTCAACTTCTGCTGGTATTGATTATACTATAATAAAAGCAATTGTTAAAGAATGTATTTCAGATTATTTTTCAAAACAACCACTTAATGAAAGTGCAAGTCTTAAACAAATAGGCTTGTCTGAAGGAAAAATTAAATTGGTTGATAATAAAGGAAATATCTTTACTGCTCAACTTGAATTTGATGGAAATATTAAAGATAGAAAAAAGACTAAGTAATTAAACTTAGTCTTTTTTTTAACTATTATTTTCAAGAACATATTCCATTGTAGAACTTTTCTTTTCCTGTTGATATGTTTGTGCATCTATGATATCATAAATAGTACCAAGAACAACACTATTATCTATTTTACTAACAAAATTAAAAGTCAATGGGTCAATGTCTGCAATTTTTTCAATACTTGCTGGTATCTTTCCATCATCAATCTTCTCAATTTCTTCAGGAGTTAAATTGTTAATTGCATTGTCAAATTCTTCCCTAATTTTGTCAATACCAAATTGTCTTTCCTTCTCTTTTCTTTCAAGATAATCTGTCTTGATTTTTTCCCAATCCATATCACATTCCTTTAAGAATGGAATCTTCCATTCAGGATGGTCAAGCCAAAACTTAATTTCCTTATCTTCCATTGTCATAAGTTGTTCATATGTGTCCTGGTCTCCTTCCTTGTTTGGCTCACCTGAAGTTAGAACAGTCTGTTCTTCAGTAAAATATTGCCTTTCATTTGGCTTATTAATCAATATCTTTGACCTGATTTCCTTTGAAAAACAAACTAATAGTGGTGTAATTCTTTTATTGAACTGGTCAATGTACTTTTCAACATTATATTCTTTTCCTTCTTCACAATAAAAGTCCTTATCTGATTCAACAATTTCTCTTGGTAATAACTCAGCACATAGAACAATTTCATCCTTAATTTTTACATTTGGATAATGTTTCTTTACCCATTCATCAAATTTCAATGATTTCTTGACACCTGCTTTACCATCTTCTGCTTTCTTCCACTCTCTGTCCAATTGTGTCTTTATATCTTTTATTTCACCACTATCATCAGTCATATTATAATGTGTAATTCTCTTAACATCAGAATGTGACTTCTTTGTCCCTGTGTTTATATAATATAATGTTTCACCTAAATCAACTTTTACATTGTTCTTAATTGCTAACTCCATCCATGCTTGCCTTGATTTCTTATTTCCAGCCTTTGTCACTGTTTCACAATCAGCAATGTAATCCTCAATTGATTTCTTTACCTTTCCTTTACTGGCAATGTCCTTAAGTGGTATCTTAAAATTGTAAATCTTTTCAATATAATTGTAATACTCTTCAAGAAATTCACTACCCTTATTCTGTAACAACAATCTGAATCCCTTATCCATGAAATTCTGTATATATATTGGCAATTTTTTTGACTTTAAAGTATTACCAACAATCTTAACATCCTTTGGATATGGCTTTTCTGGAAAATAATCCAAATAGTTCTTTCTTGAAATGTTGCAGGAGAAATTAAGTATTTCGTCTATGCCAAGTCCCATTTTGTTAACAGCTTTATCATCATAATGCATGTCACACATATATTGGTCATTAAATTCAGCAACATCTGCTTCATAACCAACATATTCTTTATCTTTTTTAGTTTCCCTTGAAAGACCTGTACTGACATATGGATGCTCTTTAGTATATCTGTATTTTGATTCATCAGGCAATTTGAAATTGAACCCATCGGTATTTGATAAGATATTCATACCCAATGCATTAACTACAGTGCCATCTAATGATATATCATATACATAATCTAAACATTTACCTTTATTTAAAATTTTCATCACATTAAATTTTTTGTAAATATATAAATTAATTTTCAATTTTCAAATTATTAAGTTGCACAGCAACATCTTTTTTTTCAATTAAATCTTTTCTTGCTTTTACAATAGTTTTACCAATTTTGTTTATCATTCTTTTAAGAGCATTGTTACAATATTTGATAAATTGTTTTTGTTTTTTCTCAGTATCAAAACCTATTGACATAAGTGCCATTTGATAAAATCTATTATTAATATCAAGATTATTTAATATTTTTTTGCAATTCAAATAATTTTGCATTATAGTGGAGTTTTGTATAATAGGTTCATCATTTAAAGCATTTCCATTTACAATATCCCTATAAAGTTGATTAACAAAAGCATCTACCTCATTATCTGACAAACAATAAATTAGATATGCACAATAAAACTGATATTTGTTATAATTGTCAGAGTTTTGGATTATGTTGAAAGCCTTTTTATAAATGCTTTGGCCTATTTTTGTGTTTATTTGATTATTCTTTTTGGTATATTGGAAAACATGTTCAATTTCATGTTGCAGAATACCTTCAAAATCAATATATCTTGACCCACTGAGGACACCAATATTTATGTTAATAATATTATCTGTAAAATTAGTATATCCATTATAACAATCATATTCTTCACACATTTGCTTATAAGATTCTTTTTTATTTGTGTTGTATATAGTAATTTTAATACTGAATTTTAATCCAAATATGTTTATATTTTTTAAATGTAATATACCAAAAGAAACATCTTGTTTTAATGGTGAATATTTTACATTTTTAATGTTCTTTTTTATTTCAGAATAAATTGAAGTTGTTAGAAGATTAATCTCATTGTTAATAGTTAGTTCTTCATTAATTATGTTCTTTAATTCATTCTTAGTTTGTTCATCTAATATTATTTTTTTCATTATTTTATCATTTTATATAAACATATTATTTTTCCCATTTGTAACATAAACAGCCACAATCATAAATTCTATACCAATGCTGTGAAAGACAAAACTCATGCTCACTCACATTTTCAGGACAGCCATATTTTTTAACTAAAATACTTTTCCTAAAATTAAACCTATAATACCTTTTATCTCCAATCACATAATAATAATTTGGTTGTGACTTATTATATAATTTAAATCCTAAAACATTATATAAATTTCCTGTTGACCATCTTCTGTCAGCATAAGAAACAATTTCTTCAGGATTATACAATTCAATAAAATGCTTGAATAATTTACTAGCACCTCCAATAACATTGGTATTTAACTTATTACAAAATCTAAGTAATTCCCATTGATGTTTCCCATTGCCAACAAAATGTCTTGATTTACCAAAACACATAAGAGAAACAAGTTCATTATTATAATATAAACCTAATTTTACAGATGAGCCACATTTGCCTTGAAGATGGTTATTGTCAAGAAATGTACTGGCATCATGTGCAGATACTTCTCTTATTTCACATTTCCTTGCATAAATTTTGTTAGGTGTTTTATCAAATATGTTTAATAACATTGATTTGATAATGTCTTGTTTGTATTTCCATTCATCCTCAAAAATATGGATTAAATGAATGTTATTCTTTTCACATTCAATGGTTTTGTTAATATGAAAATATTTGTCTTTAGTTAATTCATTATGCCAAAAAATCCCATCAAATTCAATTGCAATCCTTTTACTTGGAATATAGATATCTAATTCTTTTCCTCTTAAAATTATTCTATTCCTTGTTTCTACATTTTCTTCTCCAAGAACATCATAAACAAATTGAAGTGCTTTATTTTCTGGTTTTGAATATAGTGGTGCACATTTTGGGCATCCATTTCCTTGTAAATGATTACCTGTGCTTTGCCAAAATTCACCATGTTCAGGACATATTATACAAACTTTTTCATCACTTGTAACATAGTTTACTTTTGAATAATCATACTTGTTTCCATGAACTTTTCTTGCTTTCTCAACAAATTCTTCAGTTGTTAATCTTTTTAATATTCCTCTGCTTATGTTTCCACATTGAGGACATCTTTGCCCCATTAAATGATTTGATGGTGTTTGCCAAAATTCACCATGTTCAGGACATATTATGCAAACTTTTTCATCACTTGTAACATAGTTTACTTTTGAATAATCATACTTATTTCCATGAACTTTTCTTGCTTTCTCAACAAATTCTTCAGTTGTTAACCTTCTTTTTTCATCTGCAAGGTTTCTGCCACAAGTAGGACAACCTTGCTTTCCTGTTATATGATTGTTCATTGTTTGATAAAAAATACCATGTTCTGGACAAATAATTGGGTACTTAATCCTGTCATTTTTGTAATCAGTTATTAAACTATAATCATATTTATCACCATGAACTTTTTTTGCATCATTAACCAGTTCATCAAATGTCCTTCTTTTTGATTTTGCAGATTTAATATATCTACAAACAGGACACCCCTGTCCTTCAAATAAATGACCAGGAGTAATTAAAAAATCACCATGCTCATTACCATTTTCATCCTTTACATGACAAGTTACAACAAGTTTTTTATTATATGCTTTATAAACACTTTTTTTAAAATCATAATTTGCACAATGTTCTAAACTTCTTGCTTTTTCAATAAATGTTTCTGTATTGTATCTATTTCTTTTTTTTATTTCTCTGTTTTCTTTTAACATATTTTTTTATTTATAAATAGTATAAGAACCAAAAAAAGCACTATTAAAATTTTTTTTCCATAAGCATTTTTCTAATATATTGTAAACCAGCTAGACAAGTTTTACTATATTTAATATCATTTTTATAATTTTCAATAAATGTATCATAGAAAATTTTTTGATATACTTCTTGATAATTTAAAACTTTCATTGGTACTCTGTCTATTTTACCATTAGCCAAATCCATTGCCATTTGTTTTGCCTGAGGTGCTTGTGTTGCAAAATATCTTGTATATCCATCAGGTCTTACTTCTTCAGTATAGTATTCTAATTCTGTTTTATTAGTAATCTCACTTGGTTTAATCTTTTCTTGTTTAGAATTAAATAAACTATGGTCTTCAGTTACTTCAACTTTCATTTCACCATCAGTGATTTCATATATATCCTTTTCTGTCTTATGCCTGTAAATATAACTAGGTTCTACCCATCCACTTCTACATAAAACATAATAATCTTTTTTGGAATAATCATATTCTCTTCCAAGTGCATCAATCTTTATTTCTTTCTCATTAATAAGTTCTTCAATAGGTTTAATATCAATTAATCCACTATCTTTGTATTTTATGAACATTGGTGTATCAGGTGTAAAACTATCACCCACAATAGGTTCATAGCCAAGCTTAGTAAAATGAGAAATCATTAATCTAAGTGATTGTCTTCCTGTACAAGTTGTTCTTTCAGCACATTTAACAGATTTCCAAGGATATACTGAGCCAAGGTTTGACCCATATGCACCAAAGAATGAGTTACCCATTATCTTCATTTGGTTCTGTGTTTTATCTGCTGCTGAGAAAGTGCCTAGTGCTTTATGGTATTCTTCATTTTCTTCAGGTGTTAAAGTTTGACCACTATTAATTTTGTCCTCATATTTTTCAACAATTTTATTTGCTGATTTTTTTATTCCTTTAAATTTCTCTCTTGTTGTAAGGATATAGTTAAGGAATTTCAGTGTTGCACCTGAAATATCTTTTTCATCTTCAATTGCCCAAGTAAGAATAATAGAAGGATACAGTGAGTTATAATCAAGTTTTACAATTGGTCCACATCCACCAACTTTAAGTAATCTTGAAAGGCCACCTGTGAATTTTCCAGTATTTTCAGCAAATGGAATTGCAAGATTATTTTCATAGGACCATGCCATCATAAGAGATTTCCATTGTCCAGCAGTACCCATTGTACAACATTTTTGAAATGATAGTGGAAGAATTTTTGAAAGTAAGAAACTAGCTGTATTCAATTTCAATTCTACATCATTACATTCCTGAAGGTCATCAAACAAATATCTTTCAACAATGTATTTACCTGTTACAACTTCATAGTTTTCTTTAATAGGCTTATCTTCAGATATTTTATACCAAGTACCATCATTATTATTGAAAGCATAGGAAGGTGTTTCATCAATAAGTGTTTTATCAATAATATCACCAGGAACATAAACTCTGTTTGGTTTAACAGTTTCAAGATATTTTGCAGAATATTTAAGGTTTGCTTCCTTAAAATTTGAATCTGTTGCTTGTGCTCTTCTAACAGCATGTAGTGAATCAGTTACAATGATTCCTGGTACAACTGTTTGATGGAAGGTTTCAACTTCACCACCAAGTTTAAGAATTGATTCCTTTGGGTTTTTATATATTGTTTTTCCTTTAAAGTATGGTTTTGAAACAGTATCAATATCTGTACCAAGTTGATTACATCTTTCAATGATGAAAGACCAGTCAAAGTTTTCACCATTATGTGCAGTAATAACATCAGGCTTAAATGTATATATAATTCTAAGGAATGTATCTATAATTTTTAATTCAGATGCATTTTTTTCTTGTTCAGTATTTCCTTCAAGTCTATATATTCTTTCAAAATTATCATATAGTTTGCCTCTTATTATGACAGGTCTATTAAGTTTGATACCAATGAGTTTAATTCTATGCCTTGTTGGGTCAAGACCTTCAGTTTCCAAGTCAAAGGTAAGTCTAAGGATTTGATTATAATCATCATATCCTTTAAAAAATCTTTTACCTGTGGAAATAAGAAATTGTTCCTGAGGTGTAACACACAGGAAAGGTCTTTCAATGTTATTTATTTTTTTATCTGAATATATTGGAAAATCACATTTCTTAAAGAAGTCAAGGAATTCAGTATAAGACATTGGTTTTCTTGCCTTGAACATGAATCTATAACCATCTTTCATTTCAGGTATTTCAACTCCATCTTTTGTTGTATATTCAAGTGATTTTACTTCAATACCACATTGTTGCATAAGGAGTTTCAATTTTTTTCTATCACCACCACACAATGAAACACAGGTATCAAGTCTTGCCCAAACAAATGGGTAAAATGATTCCATGGACATACATTTTTGGTCATTTTCATTCCTATAATATACTTTCATGAAATTATCTCTATAGGAATATTCAATATTTACAATTCTTTCTTGTGGGTCATGCCCATTCAAAAATGTTTCAATTACTTCATCTGTAATTTCTTTGTTCAAATTTTCAGCCATAACAATTCAATTAAAGTCTATCATTAGACATCATTTTTTACAAAAATACAAAAAAACCTATAAAAAAACAAAACACACATACTACAATGTGTGTTTTATTCATCTCAAACATTATGTTTGTGAAACATAATAAAAATTAAGGAAATTATATACTTGTTGTCCAATCTTTATTAAAGATTTTGAACCAATGTACTTACAACAATGTGTCTTGGTGGGTTTGGGAGGCTTGTTAAATAATCTGTCCATTCTTTTCTTGTGTCACATTCAAGCACAACACTATCTTTGTTGTCATCATTTGGCTTTATAACATATACACCTTCAGACAATACAACTTTTATCTTCTTCATAATCTGTCTATCTATTCCTATTGTGGACAACTTGTATATAGTTCCCAAAATTAAATGTACAAGCCATTTTCATTACCAAGTACATAACCTTTTCCTTCTTTGATTATAAAGTCAGGGAACACTTCTTTAACTTTATCTTCATCAAGTGCAATATCTGCAATATCATCATTCAAGTCAAATTCAAACAATTTAATTCCAACACTATTACAAGCAACTTCATTTATTTCTAACTCATCATATCCTGCAACATCATCTGGTGTTTCTATAAAAGGCTTAAATTCAAGGTTATCAAAGTTTTCTTTACACATAGCAATATTGTTTTATATATTTATTTTTTACAAAAATACAAAACATTTTTCATATAAACCAACTATTTATAAGAAAAATACTTAAAATATGGCATATCCTTATTATAAAAATCAGAATAATAGTCAGAAAGCACCAAAGGCTGCTGATAAATATAAAAATTATAAATATGGTCAGATTGCTGTAACAGTACAGCCAGGAAAAGGATTAGATTTAAAGACAAGACAACCATATAAGGTTATTAATTTATATAATATTGATGCTGATTCTGCAAAAGCAATTGTTGCAAGATTAACTGACCCTTCAAAGAACAGAATTACAAGAACAGCATGGATTGACAAGGCAGAGCCTACACATGTTCAAATCAAGGTTTTTGATAGTGAAATTGATTCATGGCTTGATGGTGGTGACCTTAATGCAGTACAATCAGTTCTTATCCAATCAGGTAAATATAACAATGATGAGGTTCTTCATCTTGAAGATGAGATTGCAACAGGTTTCTATTCAAAGAACAAGGAAAAGATTAACCAAGCACATAGTGAAGCAGGTGAAAATGCTATGCAAATGTGGCAAAACTATCTTAGTAAAATTAATGACCCTGTTACATTGGAACAAATCAAACTTTATTCCAGAGTATATGGTAATGTAAGTTATGGTCATGTATTGTCTATTAAAAATGCAACATTAATTAAATCATATGATAAAGATGCAACATTTGTTCTTGCCCCCGGTAAATGGAAATCATTATTTGGTAGAGGTATCAAGAGAGGTGCAAAACCACTTCCTATGTATGTATGGGTTCCTAATAAAGCAGATGTTGCTGACAAGGATTTGGAAGTTGCAAAGAATGATAATGGTTGGGAAGATACTGACAGCCAAGATTTATCAGTACAGGTAAAACAAGACCTTCAAATGAAAGCCAATAAGAGTGGTGGTATTACCTTAAGAAGTGTTGGTTATGATGTAAGAGATACCTATTTACTTTCAGGTGCAAAAGAAGATAAATGGACATCTGAAATTGGTCTTTTGAATAACCTTAATGGTGAACTTAATGCTGCTGCACAAAGAGATAAAATTGAAAGAGGTCAGAACAATCCAGAAGATGTTGAAGGTGGTGCTGAAATGATGAAGAGAACTGAAAAGGCTTGTGCTTGGATGGAATCATATTGTGAAGCAAATGGATATGACACTAATACACAATCTCAGGATGCAGGTAACAAATTAGCAGATTATCTTCTTACATATTGCACAGTCAATGCAACAAAGAAGGCAAATGTTTTGGAATCTTCAAATATTCAGACATATGCTGAAAATGCAACACAGATTACATTAATTCTTACAAATCTTGCACTCAATGCATTAACAAGATTCCATAGAACATATGAATATGATAAGAAGGAAGCAACTGCATTAATGAATGTTGTTTTTGGTATTGCAAAGAAACTTGAAGAGAATTCAGTTATTACTGAGGGTATTATGTCATGGCTTAAGGATAAGGCTAGTTTTGTTAAGATGTTCTTCAAAGCATTAAAACAAATTGGTTGTAGGGTTGTTAATAAACCTCAGGAAAATCAGTTGAATTACAATAACATTCAACAGGCAGGTAATAATCAACCTGAAAACAATGTTTCTAATACTGATAATATTGATGATATTAGGAATAAATTTACAGAATCATTTAACAGAATTAACAAGAATTTTTTCTATGATGATATTAACAGAAACAGATGTTAAAAACATTGTAAAAGAAACATTTAGTAATATGGATTTCTCTGATATTAATGAAAAATTTAATGTCAGAGAAAATGGTATTACATACAAAGATATAATGAATGGTATTACACTTTACCATAGGCCAAAAGATGCTATTGTGACTGTTGGTGGTAAAAAGATGTCTGTTATAGATTCATTATTCACATATGGTTTTAGTAGGGAATTTACTAATTCAAATGGTGGAAACATGTATGGTGCAGGTGTATATTCTGTATATAATTTAAAATCAAGTAATGAAAAAGCAACTGGATATGGTACATCTATTATAAAACTTAAGTTACTTGGTGGATATCAGGATTTCCTTATATTTTCTGAGCAACTTGCAAAACAAACATATGGTAATAGATGGCATATTAAACAACAGGTTGTTGATATTTTTCCAGATGATATTGCAAAAAAAATTTTATCTTCAGTTAATCTTGTAATGCATGATGATAGGGCAAGTTTTGGTAACATGAGAAAATCATCAATTCCTGCACATGAAATTATTAGATTACTTGGTGAATCAGGTATGAACAAAACAAGATGTAGAGGAATTGTTTATAATGGTGGTCATGATGGTGCATGTTGTTTTATTAGAGATTTCTCATCAGTTGTTCCTGTTGCAATTTCAAATGACAATGGAAAAACTTGGCAAACAAGGCTTAATCAAGAATTAATTGATAGGATTAACAATGAGGTTGATACTCATTTCCAATTTGGTGGAAATAGGGACTTCAAAGATGTTTCAGATAAAGCAATTAATGGCTATGTTATTGTTTGGAATAAACAAGGTAAAATGAATTATGTTCCATCAAATTCAAATACACCTATTTCAAATGTATGGTTTGATGATGGTGAAAATTGGCAAAAAGATGCAGCAGGTAATTTATTTGTAAATGTAAAATATGGTGAATATTATTTAATGATTGTATATGAAGATGGGCAATATATGGTATATGATTCTGATGGTTGCCCACAAGATTGTACAATTAATGATATTCCTGAACTAATTGGTGAATAGAATATGTTATTAAGTCAAGAACATTTAAAAAATATAATTTCTGAAAGTATTAGTAAAATACTATTAGAAAAAATGCATATATTGAATGAAAAACTTTTTCCATTAGCAGAATATATTTACAATTTAATTGATATAAAAATAAAAAAAGAGGTTTACAATTTTAGTTACAAAATATCAAATAAAACAATCTTAAAATATTATCCATATAATAATTCATCTGATTTATTTATTGTTGTTGGTGATAATTTAACTGATGGTAATATGGAATATAAAGACAAACATATTATTGTAAACTACAATTATTTTTATAATTATGATAAAAATACAACAATTTCTTTTATAATACATGAATTAACACATTTTATTAATGACAATGAAGGTGGAATAAAAAATATATTAATTTCATCTTCCACTGATATGGTTTATATTTTATTAAGGAAATTGTTATATTATTTAAGAGATACTGAATGTAATGCAAGATGTTCACAGTTTGGTTACTTTTTAACCAAAGAGAAAAACATTAAAGATTTAACACATTATGAAAATATAACCAAATTAAAACAAATTGCAAAATTATTAGAATTTTTTGAATCTAATGAGGAAAATAAAAAAATATTAAAAACAGAAAGTGGATTAACATTAGATTATTATAAAAAGAAATATAAAAAATACAATGCTAAAATTGGGAACATATATTATTTATATATGAAAGAAAAAAAAAGAAAAGTTTATTTCATATTAATAAATTATTCATTCTTATTTTTTTCTGAAAAAGAATCTATTTTTACATCATCATAAAAAAAATCAACAAGTTTTAATGGTTCATAGTATTTTTTTTCACCATTAACAATTTTATAATACTTACCATTTTCATCAATTTGAAACTTTTGTTTTTTTCTTCCCATTTTATAACTATTTATTAATAAATATAACAAAGAATATGTTGTTAAGTCAAGAACATTTAAAAAATATAATTTCTGAAAGTATTAGTAAAATACTTGAAGGACATGTAAATGAAGTATATCAGTTGGATACAGCCATTGAACTTATTAATAGACAGTGGACTTCACCTGATGATTTTTGGTATGTTTATATATCTCAGAGAAAGAAGGACAATCTTAATAGTTTTCATAAGAACCATTCAGGTGATGGTAGTAGAAATTTTAGTGTAAATTTTGTTGCTTATGGAATTGTATCAGGTAATACCAAAGAAGAAGCAATTGAATCATTGAAACATATCCAAATGAATGTTAACCCATCTTTCCAAAATGCTGTTTCAAATAAAGGCAGAATTGTAAAAACAATTGATTCACCAAGAGATATTTCTGCTGTTATATTCTTATGTAACAGATTTAATGCAAGATGTTATATGACAATTAATAAAAGGTCCATGAATCAAACCAATGCATATGCTAATTCATTAAAACAAAGAGGGATGGAAAAGAATAGAGAATTTCAATTTGCAGCAGGTAGACAAATGACAGCAGATGATGTAAATGTTAAATGGACAAAGGTTAGACCTTGGGGATTAATTGATTGTGATATTGATGATGAAAAAGCACAAAAGGAACTTGAAGATTATCTTGAAAAAAATGGTATAAAACCTGAAATGAAATATCAATCACATGATGGCATGCATTATTTATTTTCTAATAATGATGCACAAAAACTAAAATTTGATTATTTTGATAATAAATATAGGCCAAATAATGCACCAAGAAGGCAAAGTGACCCAATGGTACTCTATAAACAAGATGCCTGTATGCTATTGTATAGTGCAATGTATTAGTAAACTAAAAAGCCATAGATTAGTCTATGGCTTTATTTATAAGATTCAATAGATATTTTCCATAATCATTTTTCTTTAATTTTTCACCTGCTTCCAAAAGTTGTTGTTTACTAATCCATCCTTTATTATATGCAATTTCTTCCAAACAAGCAACTTTTAAACCTTGTCTTTTCTGAATTGTTTCAATGTAATTTGATGCATCTGATAGACTATCAAAAGTTCCAGTGTCAAGCCAAGCATAACCCCTATCAAACATAATAAGGTCAAGCATTGTTCCACCATCATTTGCAATCATATTATTATATACATTATTTACTTCAGTAATTTCAAGTTCACCTCTTGCTGATGGTTTAATATTTTTTGCTACATTAACAACAGAATTTGGATAGAAGTATAATCCTGTTACTGCAATATTTGATTTTGGATTCTTTGGTTTTTCTTCAAGTGATTTTACACAATATAAATTGTTTGGAAATTCAACATCAGTCTTAGTCACTTCAGCAACACCATATCTTTCAGGGTCAGATACTTGATAACCAAAGACAACTGCTCTTGCATTTTTAGTATCTTCAACAATGGTTCTTGCCAAATTCAACTTTACACTTATATTTGAACCATGGAAAATATTATCACCCAATATTAAACAAACAGCATCATCACCAATGAATTCTTCACCAATAATAAATGCTTCAGCCAAACCATTTGGTTTTTCCTGAACAGCATATTGGAGATTAATGCCAAAATCTGAACCATTACCAAGCAATCTCTTGAACATTGATTGTTCTTCAGGTGTTGTAATGATAAGAATATCTTTTATATCAGCAAGCATAAGGATTGACAGAGGGTAATAAATCATAGGTTTATCATAAATTGGAAGTAGCTGCTTGCTGATTCCTTTTGTAATTGGGTGAAGTCTTGTTCCTGCACCTCCAGCTAATATAATTCCCTTCATATTACTTACAATAAATTTTTCTTGTTAGAATTAAACTACCATTTGAGAACAGTTCATACATTTGTGCTGGTTCTTCATATGAGAAACCATTTGAAAGTGCAAATGCATTAAATCCAATAATAGAACCATTAACAGTTGCATTTGGAATTGAAACACATGTATGGAAATGTCCAATATAAATCTTATCCTGATGGAAATTTCTATCTAATTTAAGACTTAATCTATTTAAAGCAGGATAAATACCAGAAACAGTTGCATTACCTGTTGACTTAATTTGGAAACCATGCATAAACATATATCTCTTACCATCACTTGTTTCAAGAATAGACATCTCACTGTTAGGGATTTCAACTTCAATGGGAAGACCTGTCAATTGAATTTGCCTTTCAATATTCTTGTACATTAACCATTCATATGACATTACATGGCCATTGCTATGTTGAATTTTCTTAGTAGTTCTACTATGATTACCAACAATACCAATAAACTTAATATGCTCTACAGTACTATTTTCAACAATATATTCAAGACCACTAAAAATAAGACTTTGTGCTTTAAAAGTTGCTTCAAGTGGACTTAATGAATTATTCTCAACTAATTCCTCATGTATATAAGAACTTATGGTATCACCCAAACTTGCAAAAATAAGATTTTGTACTTCATCTTCATTTAATGCTTTAACAAGATTCTTAAAATAGCATTGGATTCTCTTTTCAGCAATATCAATACTATATTCATTAAGACCTAAAACAGTTCTTGGGTCAACAGTTTCTTCAATGTGTGCATCAGAGAAAAGTGCAATTGCATATTTCTTTCCATTTTCAGCAGTATCTACATCAAATGTATATTTTTCAAATGGTAATTCTGCAACATTTTTAGATTCAAGAAATTGTTGATATTCTTCAGAATAAACTATTTCTTGCTGAATATCAGGATTTTGAATATTGTTTTCTTTATTTTCATATCCAATGTAATTTACATTTTTCAAACCATAAGTATGCCCACCATATTTAAATGGTTCATCTCTTTTAAGTCTTCTAAGAATGCAATCTTTATTAATGTTTAAATGTTTAGCAAGTTGCCTTACACTACTAAATTCTCTTCCTGTTTCATCAATTATTACATTGCCAACAGAAGGTTTTAAATTACTCATAATTTCAAATTTTTTTAATTATTTTTTTGCAAAAATACAAAATCTTTTATTCAAAAACAAATATATCAATTCATTTCAATAAAAATATTACTTAAAATGTTTTTGACTTTATCATAAGAATCATTAAAATGAAGTACAGCCCTACTTGGTGGATAATCTTCAAGATTCTCAATATCAACCCAAGATAATGCAATTATACCATTAATTGCATATTCCATGGAATAGCAGGAGGTTTCTTCAATTGTTTTAAATGGGAAAATACTTTTTATATTAACAATTTTTGAATATGTTGATTTTTCAGGTGTTAAATCCTTAATTGAGTTTGGTACTTCAACATTCCAATCAACACCCCACACAACTTCAGGTGTTTCACTAAAAAACAATTGATATTCAAAAGTGCCATTAATGTTTTTACATAGTGGTTTTACATATACAAGAAATAAATCTGACATTTTTTAATTTTTTTCTTCCCAATTTATATAAGTATCATTATTTATTTTTTTTGATATGTCACTTGTTACATATTCATATTGACCATCAATATTAACAGAATTATAAAATGGCTTGAAGAAATCATGATAAGTTTCAAGATTTTTTAATAACACAGTGTGTTTATTTTCATCTAAATCTACTAAGAAATTTTGGAAATCTTCAAAGGTTTCAGGTTTTTCAAAATATTCTTTTAATTCTTTAAAAGTGTCACTTTCTGACATTTTTTTCCTAATAGTTTTTTCTACATCTTCATCATCAATAAAATAATTGTTAAAAGTATATTTAATTTTATTATTTTCAAAATTTAAAGAACAAGTTAAATCAGGTCTTAAAAGTATTAAATATTCATTAAATATCTTTTTTTCATCATTAATAGGATTCTCTTTTACATTTTTTAAAATTTTTAAAATCATTTTAGAATCTTCATACTTTCTAACTATTCTGTCTAATCTATTTTTTATTTCATTAAAAGATAAAAACAATAGGTCATTAGATATCATTTTTATTTCTGATATTAATTTTTCTTCATCTAACATATTTTCTAAATATTATTATAAATTGTTATTTTTTCTAAATCTTCAATTTTATCTTGTGTATTAACATCATATGTATACATACTCTCTACAGTATTACCAAAAAATGAAATTCTTACAGGATATTTATAATCATATGAAATTGAGAATATATCTACAATATGTCCTCTTATTGTATATTGTTTCTTTTTGTATATAAAGTCAACTTTTTCATAACCATTATCAAATAGAATTTGATTAATATCATTAAATGATATTTCTTGACCAATTTCAATAGTTAATATTTCTTTATATAAATCTTTGTAAAAATCAAATTTGTCATTTACTGTTGTTTTTTCAATGTCTTCAATTTTGTCAATTAAATCATCTAAAATTTTTTCACCTTTTTTTTCTTTTATTTCAATGTTTGTTAATTCAATGTTATTTTTTCTAAGTTTTTCAACAACATCTTCATATGTATCAGCAAAATTAAAAATAAGTTCATTGTTGTCATCAATATCAGTAAACCCAAGTGAAATTATATGGTCAAAACAATCCTGCATTGAAAAACATCCATTCTTTTTAGCCAAATTCAAATGTTGCTCCATTTCAACCCTTCCTGATTTATTGATACAATTTTCATCAGGTTGTAAATTTGGTATAATTATGGATGGTGCAACATTGAAATATTCACCCCACACAGTGTCAGGCTCATTTGTAAAATCAAATCTATACAAATAATTTCCATCAACTGTTCTACCAACTTCATCAATAAATGCTAGATATTCTTCCATGTTATATATTAAGTCTATCTTTTGGTATTTCCATTATTTTAAAAATTTCATTGGATATTTTATCATACATCTCTTTATATTCATTTAATGCATTTGAATCATCCATGTGTTCAAGATAATTTAAAACAAATTCATCAACACATTTTGCCTTTCTTTTAACTTGTCTTTTTAACCACCAATTTCTTAACTTTTTAAACATCATTTTTCAATATTAATATTTGTTAATTTCCATTTAAATAATCCAAGTTGTAAATAATTATATTTTACTTGTTTTGTTGAAAAATATGTAACACCATACATATTGTCAGTACAAGATAATTGTTCATAAAAAGTATTGTTACCCATATAAACACCATATGTCTTGTTTACTCCACCATAATAAGTAGAATTTTTTTTCAATTTTTTAGACTTAAACCATCCTTTAATTGTAAAGAATTTGATTAAAATCCATTGTAGTACTTTATTATTTTTCATTTTCTTTCTTAATAATTTGATTAATATTTAATTCTTTTTTCAGAACTGTGCCCCACATTTTTTGATATTGTGTATCTCTAAAAAATTGATAAAAAATATGACAGTCCCTTGTTTGTCCAAGTCTATAACACCTGTCTTCCATTTGTCTATTTATACCGGGAACAAATGAAAAATTATTAAAAATTACAACTCTACTAACAGTCAGATTAATACCAACACCACAACTATCTATATTACCAATAAATACCATACATTCAGGGTTGTTTATAAATTTATTTTTGGCTTCATCTTTTTGTTTTAAACTCATTTTTCCATTATAAACAACACATTTATCATCAAAATAATCTTTTAAAGTATAAAGTTCTTCATCATAACAACAAGCAATTATAACCTTTTCACCCCTTTTAATACATTTTTCAGCTAAATTAATTGTGTAAGGAACCATTTGATTTGAAAGATATTTTCTATATATAGCACCTTCAAGAAGTTCCTTGTTTATTTCTTTATTAGGTTCTAATTCTTTTTGTTGTTCAACATATTCACTCCAAAGTTTATTATATTCTTCTTTTTGTTCATCAGTTAAATCATATATTTTTTCATAAACATATTTAGATGGAAGACCACCTAAATCTTCTTTTGTTCTTCTTAAATAAATATGTTTTGTTACTTCCATCAATTCATCCAAATGGGTTGGCTCCATTGGTATTGTTTTCATTTTAACAGATTTATTTATTAAATTATTTAATTCTTTCTTTTCTTCATCTGTTAGTTCATACCAATTTTTTTTCCCTTTATTAAAAATAAATTCCCTTGAAATTCTATCTCTTTTTTCCTTTTCAATATTATCTTTTGGAAATGATTTAGCACCACAATACCTTTCCATATAATATTTCCAATCAGAAGTTATATTATTTTCAATCAGTGAAAGAATATTAAAATAATTTACAGGGTCATTAGTAATTGGTGTTCCTGTTGCAAGATATACACTATCAGGTTTCCCAATATTAATTAATTGAGATATTATTTTATATTGCTGGGATTTCATATTTGAGAGTTTATGGGCTTCATCAATAATTATTAATGATTTTTTTCCTTCTATAAACTTTAAAATTGGACTATGTTCCCTTGCTTCAATAATATCAGCCTTTTTTCTTGATTTTGGCATTTCATAAACATCTGATAGAATATCATAATTAATAATAACATATCTATTATCAATCCATTTACCTCTTTCTTTTGATTCTTGTAGAAGTTCCTGAATATTTTTTCCTGATTTTCCAACACCATATCCAAGATATTTTTCAAGTTCATTCTTTTTCATATCACCAACACCACCAATTATTGAAATTTCTCTTGTTGGTACATAATATGAAAGTTCATCAAACCAATTAGTTTTTAATGATGCTGGGCAAATTATTAAAACATTATCAAAATTACCTTCAACAGATGCTATTGATAATTGTGCTGTTTTTGCTAAACCCATGTCATCTGCTAATATACATTTTTTTCTTGATAATAGGAATTTTATTCCAGCCTTCTGATGTTCTTTTATTTTTCTTGGTTTATCAGGTCTATATGTTGCAGATAATCTATCATATCTATCAAAATCAACATCAAGTAAGTTGTAATCACTAATAAGAAAATTTGTCATAACCCCCTTTTTGGATAAAAACATATAAATATATTCCATGTTCTGCCTATATTTTAACAAAACATGGTATGTATTTTCAGTTTCACCAAGCAAATATTTTATTTGAAGTTTTTCAGGTTTAAACTCACATTGGAAATCTTTTTGTAATTTTTCACCATACCAATCAGTAATCTTAACAATTTTGTTAATCAATTTTGGTTGAAAATTGTAATTTCTAAGTATATAATCACAATTAAAATCATTTAGTTTTTCAAAATGTTTTTTTAATATAATTTCATTCTTTAATTCTAAAAGATATGGATTTTCACCTGAATATTCTTTCAAAACATCAATTGCTTTATTTTTCTCATCAATCTCATTACTAGTATTCACAATTAAAATATTAACTATTACAAATATATAAATTTTATTAATAAAAAACAAATATATATTTAATAATATATAATATATTATATATATAATATTTAATAAAATATATTTATTAACTAGAATATTATTTCTTTAAAAGAAAAACTATTTATAGTATATATTACTAGTAATTAAAGAAAGATGGAAAACAAGAGAGTTATAATTACAGAAAATCAATATAAAGTTTTAATTGGTGAAATGGCTTATCCAACTTTTTTCAAGATGGATGAGTTTAAGAAAATCACTACATTCAATGGAAGAATACAATATTGTGAACAAAGATTACAAAGAATATCTTCAGGTTCTGCAAGAATTGTTTATAAAATAGATGAAGAAAAGGTTCTTAAACTTGCTAAAAATAGGAAAGGACTTGCTCAAAATGAAGTAGAAGCAGATTATTATCTCCAACAAATTGGCTGTTTTGCTAAGGTGTTTGATGTTGATGAAAATTATCAGTGGATTGAAATGGAACTTGCAAGAAGACCTAAAATTTCAGACTTTAAAAGAATTTTTGGTTATAGTTTTGAAGTAATTTGTGCTTGGATTGACTATTGTGTAAGTTCTTATACTAATAGAAGTTATAGAAATAGAAAATTTGATGAATTATTCAACAGTGAAGAGTTTCAAGATAATTATGATTATTCCATCTTTTATATGTTGCAAGACTATCTTGGAAATTATCAACTTAAATCTGTTGGTGATTTGAAAAGAATTTCAAGTTGGGGACTTGTTAAAGAAAATGGTCAAGATAATTTGGTGCTTATTGATTTTGGCTTGAATGATAATGTTTATGAAACTTATTATTAATTATGAAATTAGATAATATGCCAATTAGAAGAAAAAATCCAATAAAGAGGAACAACAAATTCTTCTCAGGGGAAGATTATAATGTTCAAATGGATTTTGCTAAAGAATATATGGAACAACATGCTAATCAAACTATTATCCTTTATCAAGTTGATTTGGAAAAGACCAAGGTTGATGATATTTATAAGGAAGCAAGGAAATCTGATTTAAGATTCAAAACCCCAATTGAATTAACTTGTGTTTATGAAATACAAGATACTCAAATGAAAGCATACAGTGAAACAATCAGTAAGGGTTTATATGCAAAACCAGGAACAATTATTTTCAGTGTTCTTTTGGAAGAATTGGAAGAAAATGGTTGTGATATCAAAAGAGGTGATTATATTGGTGTTGATATAACACCTGAATATAGAATATATTTTACAGTAACAAATGATGGGAAAATGGGAATGACAGCCAATAAAAATACATTGTACGGAAAAATGCCGTTCTATGTGACCTGTGAAGGAGCCTATGTTGATGAAACTGAGTTTAATGGATAATGGGAAGTATTGAATTTAAAAATAAATTAGTTTTAAGAAACAAGTCATTTGGACTTGAAAGAAGGGAGAATTTAGTAAAGGAAGTTCTTTCTGATTCAAGCCCATTACCAGAGCCTGTCAATTATGAAGATATTGATAAAACTTTTAGAGACTGGGTTGAGAATGATTTAGCAATATCTTATGATGGACAAAGATTACCAACATTTGTGTTATATTCAAATCAGAGATTTTCTGAGTATATGCAAATGTGGGAACATGTTGATAATAAGAAAAATCCTATTTTAAATTTCAAAACAATCACAAGAGAAAGTAATCCACAATCAGGTACAATAAATGGTGATTCAAAAAATATTCCTGGTGAAAGAACTTATCTTATGAAAAGGGTTGAAGCAAGAGACAAAAATGATAGAAAATATTATATTGAATATAGAATGAAACAACCTATGGGTGTGGATTTTAAATATAGGATAAGTATAATGACTAACAGATATGAATTAATAAACACATTCAATCAACTTATTCAAGAGAAATTTAAAGCAATAACAGCATATATTAGACCAAAAGGACATTTTATGTCAATGAATTTGGATAATATTTCTGATGAATCAGTTTATAACATTGATGATAGACAGTTTTATTCACAATCTTGTGAAATTACAGTAAAAGCATATATTATCCCAGAAGATTATTTTATTGTTGAAGAAAAACCAGCTTTAAAGTTAATGACATTTGACTTTGAAGAAAGAAAACAAACATATGCTGATATTGAAGAACTTCCACTTGAATGCCCTGAAAATTCATATTATTATAAACCAATACAAATAAATGTAAGTCTTGGACCTTGTGATGATAAAATCAAATTTACATTAGATTGTAATTTTACTGTTGAAAAATATAATGTTGAAAACATTAGAACTTTTATTTTTAAAGTAAATGATGAAGAAATTGACCTTGAAAATATTCTTCAAAGTGGAAATACCCTATTACTTAAAGAAAATGATGAAATTAAGATAAAAAAGGTTAGAAGATATGATTTTGATAAATGTAGTTTCCTTAAATTAAGTGGTTATGATAAAGATATTATCTATAATGAAAATTTAGATGAAACAAATCAAAATTATGCTGAAGAACAAAATGTTAGTTATGATGAAACTGAATGCCAAAAATAATTTATTAAAAAATAAATGAATACAGATTTTTTGGTTTCAAAAGACTATTTATAAGAAAAATGTATAAAAATAATTAAAGTTAAAACTATAAAAAATATGATAAGTGATGCAAGAGGTGGTCATGTTTCACCAGGTGTTTATACTGAAGAGAAAGATGTTCTTTACTCAGCTAAAAGCTTAGGTATTACTAGCCTTGGTCTTGTTGGTGAAACACTTAAAGGACCTGCATTTCAAGCAATACCTGTAACTGATTGGGCTGACTTTGTAGACTACTTTGGTGGTACATCACCTGAAAAGTATAAGGGTAATGACCTCCCTAAATATGAACTTCCATATGTTGCTAAAGAATACTTGAAGGAATCAAAGAATCTTAATGTTGTTAGGGTTCTTGGTATCTCTGGTTATGAAAATAGTAAAGTGTTTGGTGTTTATGCTAATATTGATAGTAAAAAGTACCCACTTGTAATTCTTAGGTCAAAGGCTAATTATTATGCTAATGTTAATGGTGGTGAATGTGAAAAAGCACAACAAGAAGCATTCAATCCTATTGTTACTAAAGTACAACTTGTTCCTTATAGTAGTGCCACATATGATGCAAACTGTGTGATTAGTGGTGTATCAGCAAATATTCCACTCAGTGGTAAAATTAGTGGTGGAACTGCTGTTTCAAATGATGGTAAAGTAGAACTTGGTAAGTTTGGCCTTAAAATTACATATAATAAGTATAGTGAAGATGAAAATGGTAATATTGTAAGTGCTTCAACTGAGACAAGTTACAATGTTTCAATTAATCCTACTGATAGGTCATATATTTACAATGTATTCAGCACTGACCCACTTGTAGGTTCAGCACCTGTTTATATTGAAGCATTATATGACTATGCATATCAAGACTTACTTAGAAGGCCTGAAAATGAAAATAAAACAATTAAATTTGAAGATATTGCAACAGCAGGTCTTGAATCAAGTGGTAATGAAAATTATGTAAACTATAAAGAAACATATAGATGTGCACAAACCCCTTGGATTGTATCAGAGGTTAAAGAAGCAACTAATGAAGCAATCAATGTTAAGAAACTTTTCAAGGTATATACAATTTCTGATGGTGATGCTGCTAATAGACAAGTTAAGATTTCTATTCAAAGAATCAGACCTGATGAGGGTTTATTTGATGTTTGGGTAAGAGACTTCAATGATAGTGATGTATCACCTGTTGTACTTGAAAAATTCACCAATTGTTCAATGATGCCTGGTACTAATAACTATATTGGTGCTAAGATTGGTACTTTTGATGGTGGCTATGTTGCTAAATCAAAATACATCACAGTTGAAATTTCAGAGGAAGATGGTGTTGAATCTTGTGTTCCTTGTGGTTTCTTAGGTTATCCAATGCCTAAGTATGGTGGTGAAAGAATTGATGTTGCATATAACACTGAATTCAATGATTTCATTAAACCTAAGAGACAATATTTTGGCTTGAATAGAGATATCCTTGATGTTGATGTTCTTAACTATAATGGTGTAACTGCATATGCAAATGGAAAGGGTGATGCTGACCCTGATAAACTTACTAAGGGTTTCCACCTTGATGCAATTCTTTCAATGCCAAATAACAATAGTGTTTCTGGAACAAATGTCTTGATGAATAGTAAGATTTTTGTTGATAGTGAATCTGGTTATTCATTTACAACAGTTGATGGACTTCAAGCTGCTGCACAATCAAAGAAACTTCCAAGACTTATTACTGAGGCTCAGACTGAGGGAACAATTTATGAAGACATTAACTTAAGAAAGTTCACTGTTTATCCATATGGTGGCTTTGATGGTTGGGATATTTATAGGGCTGAAAGAACTAATACAGATAAATATAAGGCATCTAAATATGCAATTGTTTCAGGTTGCCCATTTGATTATGTTAATTCATCTGAGTTAGTACTTGACCCAACTCTTGACCTTAATCTTCCAGTAAATGCAATTACAAGTGACTATTATGCATATCTTGCAGGTTATATGCAATTTGCAAATCCACAAGATTCTTATATTAACTTGTTTGCAACTCCTGGTATTGATTACTTCCATCACACACTTCTTGTAGAAGATGCTCTTGATATGATTGAAGACCCTGAGGATGGTAGAGGTGGTGATGCACTTTATATCATTAACTCACCAATGGATGTTAATGAAGTTAAAACAGCAGATTTAATTGCTGAAGCAGTTAATGATAGTGATATTGTATCTTCTTATGCTTGTACATACTGGCCATGGATTAAATATTATGATAATTCTGCTAAGAGATATCTTACACTTCCTGTAACAAAGGATGTTGTTAGAAATATGGCTGCAACAGATAATAACTCATTCCCATGGTTTGCACCTGCTGGTACTGAAAGAGGTAATATTGATTGTATTAAGGCTGATATTAAGACAACTCTTTCTGATGAAGATACACTTTATGAAAATAGAGTTAATCCTATCAAGACATTTGCACAAGATGGTGTTAAAGTTTGGGGTAATAAGACATTATATGATAAGGAAAGCCCTCTTAATAGAATTAATGTTAGAAGACTTATGCTTAGAATTAAGAAACTTGTTGTTGAGGCTTCTAAACATCTTATCTTTGAACAATATGATGCAACCCTTGAAAAACAATTTAAGTCACTTGTAGAACCAATTCTTGCTGATGTTAAGTCTAATAGAGGTATTGTTGATTATAGAATTCAAACTGAATCAACACCTGAAACAAGAGACCAACACATCCTTCCAGCAAAAATCCTTGTTAAACCTACACCTGCACTTGAATATATTAGCATAACATTTGTTGTCTACCCTGAAAGTGTGTCTTTCAACGAATAACAACAAATTAAATAAAATTTTAAAAAGCATAGGGATATGAAAAATATTTCTATGCTTTTTTTTTATTGTTATTAAGTTAACAAACTTGACATTTATTAAAAAGATATATTAATTATATATGTATGAAAAAAGTAATATTAACAGAGGAACAGGTTAGATATCTAATGAATGAAGATTTAGGTATTGCAAAAGAGGTTGTTAAATTAACAAACATAATTGAAAAGGACATATATACTTTATTGGAGAAAAACATAAAAGAAAAAAAGTTTAGGGTAGCAACAGAAATGTCTGATTTATATGTTGATTTTATGTTTAAATATTTTAACAGCACTGATGAATTCTATGTATGGTATTCAAAAACACATAGGAATAATGGATATTCATTTGAAGAAAATACTTTATATTTAACAGTTTTGCAATTTGGGAATGAAATAGATTATTATGATTTAACAGACACAATCCAACATGAATGTAGTCATTATTGGGAATGTAAAATGAAAAACAAACCAATTTCTACTGACAGATATCAGGATATTATAAAAGGGATGAGTAATAATAACCCAATAGTTGCTTATTTATGCAAGATATTATATTATTGCAATAAAAATGAGATAAATTCATTTGTTAATGGGGCATATGCTTCTGCTATAAAAAAGAAAAAAGAATATAAAACATATAAAGATTTCATTTATGATAATCTCATATCAGATTTATATTCAACATTAAAGAATTCATATGACAATATTAGCAAATATAATAGTCAAAATACATTGTTCATTACTGCATGTTGGTATTTAATTAATCATAATATAATTAAGAATTATGAAAACTTTGATAAAACTAAAAAGTATTTCCAAACAGTTTCAAAGAATGGCTTCAAATATTTAATTAGAAAAGTTGGTATGGCATATTCATTATATACAATAAAAATGGAAGAAGAAAGAGAAAAGGAAAGAGATTGGAAATTCAAAGAGATTTTAAGGCAAAATGGATTATAAAAAAAAATAAGTCTGTATTATAAAAATAGAGCATGTTAACTGAAGAAATAAAAAAAATCATAGAAGAAGAATTGAGTATAAATGATGATGTTGCAAGGTTTTCTAATGAGTTTTATAATGAAATTATTAGTAAATTAAACAATGCTGAAATTATAGAAAAAAATAACTTGTTAATAAAAAAAAAGATTTCCATTGTTTCTTATATTGATAAGATAAAAATTGTTAGTTCTGTAATATATAGGAATTTTTTAAGTAAAGATTTTAAGGAAAAATATAATTTGTCCTATATAACAGATGGTGGTTCTATTTTTATAAATAAAGGACTTGCCATGATGTTTATTAACATCTATGCAATAAATGGAACAGTTGATAAACCAAAATCCATGGAAACAATACAACATAAAGTGGAACACATTTTTCAACAAGAAAAGATGGGGCATGAATTTGGTGATTCAAATGGGTTATATGAAAAAATAAAAACTGATTTGGAATCAAAAAGTGAAAATAAACAAAAATTGGCCAAATTATTATATTTGTGTATAAAGTCTGAACAAGAAGGTTTTTCAAATGGATTATATGCATATATGATGGATAAACAAGAACCATATAATGATGATTTATTAACTTCTTCAGAAACATGGAATTTGTATTTAACAGCAAAAGAAAATTTTAATGAGTTAAAAATTAATGATGGTTTAAAAGAAGTGTTTACTGATTATTTTAATTTATATGGAATAACAATGCCATATATTGAAAAACAGTTAAACAATTTTTTACATAGAATTGGTAGAACTATTATAAAAGTTAAAAAAGATAAGTTAAAACAAGGTTGGAGATAAAACCTTGTTTGTTTTTTATATTTAAACTTTGTATATTTGACAAAAAATAATGCTTATGACAAATAGTGAGATTAAGAAAGAGATATATGAATATATCAGAACATTGTTTGATGGTGAAATAATTTGTGATGATAATACAATAATTGCACCATATGAATTGTCTTTTTATATACCACAAATAAAGGCAGCAATACAGTTCAATGGTTTAGTTGAACATCCTGATTATTATTCAATAAAAACATATCAAAGAGATAGAACAGATGCTTGTAAAGAAAAGGGTATAAGATTATTGCAGATTTTTGAGGATGAATATGTTCAGAATAAGGATATTGTTCTTAATAAAATTAAACATATTCTCAAAAAATGTGAAAATATGCCTAAAATTATGGGTAGAAAATGTGATATTAGAGAAATTGATAAATTTACTTCAAAAGCATTTTTGAATAAATATCATATCCAAGGTTTTGTTGCATCTTCAGTTTATCTTGGTGCTTATTATAATAATGAACTTATTGCTGTTATGCAATTTAAGGAAGAAGAAAAGGGTAATAATAGATGGGAATTAACAAGATTTGCAAGTAATTATAATTATGTTTGTCAAGGTGTTGGTGGAAAACTATTTAAATATTTTACAAGAAAATACAATCCAATTATAATTAAATCATTTGCTGATAGAAGATGGACTGTTGATGAAAGTAATAATGTATATCTGCAACTTGGCTTTAAATTTGATTATTATACAATCCCAGATTATCATTATTTTAAAGAAAGTGATGGAATTATTAGACAACATAAGTTTAATTTTAGAAAACAAATATTACATAAGAAATATGGACTTGATTTAAGTCTAACTGAAACACAAATGGTTGCAATCCTTAACTATGAAAGAATATATGATTGTGGATTAATTAAATATGTATGGAAAAATCCTGACCTTGAAAAAAGTCAGGATTAATTTTTATATTTAAAAAAGTAGAAATCAATTAGTAAGCAAGGATAGCATAATCCATCTTAAGGGTTGCACTGATGGTTGCAAGACTATCATCACTATATGAAAGTTCCCCAAAGTTCACTGTTGTCAAGAAGGCATTCTTTAATATCCATTTTTGCACAACTGCACCTGTTGGGTCAAGCATTTCAAGTTCAACATCTCTTTTATATCCAGCAGCATAACCTTGTCTACCTGTAACAGATTCTGAACCAAGTCTAACCCATTCCATAATTGCTTGTGAAGTAGAAGGGCCAATAGGGTCTCTGAAAGTAAGGCTAATATCTTCCCAAGTATATCTACCAAGTACCCAAGTTGATGTATTAAGGAATTGGATTTCAACTGGATTTTGGTTAATTGAAGGTCTTGAAGCAGATTCAAGGGTCCATTCTTGGATACCAAGGTCAGCAGGGAATCTAAAAACCCATCTATTTTTTTTCAATGGTTCATAGACAAGAGGCATTTTGGTTAATAAGTCACTCATGTTTATATATATTAATTAATTTTATTCTTATTTTTTATAATAAATAGTAGTAAAAATGTTTTTTTATAAAAATGTTTTAAAATTAGATTTGAGGGTTTGGTTGTTCAGTATTAGGTTTATTAAACACTGATTGTTGTTCAGGTTTTTTATCACAGATTTGCCATATTTTTTTCAACAATTGATATTTTTCATCATCTGGATTATCAGCAAGTTCAGCCATACCTTTCAATGATTTTTTTCTAATATCATCAACAAAGGCCATTACATCCATACTACTACTTTCATGTTCCAATTGAGGTTCATGATGAGCAGGTTCTTCAATTTTGGGTTCATCAATATTTTCAGTTTCTTCAAGGTCATTAAATTGAAGTGCTTCATTTAATGTTTTAGGAAATTTTGCTGAAACTTTTTTAATTTCTTCAATATCATTTTTAATTTCTTTTCTCATAACAAAGATATTTTTTATATAAATAGTTGAATATATGAAATAATCTTTACTCTTAATATTTTAATTATTATTTTTTTATAAAAAAATATATGGCTTTTGTATATTTGTTATGTGATTCAGGTCATGACAATATGTTTAAGATTGGTATGACAAGGGGGGATGTGGAAAAAAGGATAAAGAAGTTACAGACAGGGAATGGTAGTGAGATATTTTTAGTTAAGAAATATGAGACAAAATATCCATTTTATCTTGAAAAAATGTTACATCAGAGACACTGGCCAGAAAGGAAATTGAATGAATGGTTTGAATTATCAACTGAATCTGTCATGAATTTTGAAGAAGATTGTAAATTTTATGAGGATATTGTTGAGTTATTATCAGAGACAAATCCATTTTTTGATATAAAAAAAATAAAATAAAGTATTTATAATATGAGTTACACAGAACCAACATTAATTGAAGCAAGAACATTTGAAGATGAAAGAGGGTATTTTTCAGTTTTGTTTGATAACACCCTAGATTTTAAAGTAATGCAGGATAATCAGTCTTACAATAAGGTAAAGAATGTATTCAGGGGTATGCATTGGCAAGAAATGCCATATGCACAAGCAAAACTTGTAAGATGCATTGAAGGTAGGATTGTTGATTATGTGATTGACATAAGGAAGGAGTCACCAAATTTTGGTAAATTATATTCATTTGATTTAAGTGGTGATGAATCACCAAAATGGGTATTTGTACCAAGGGGATTTGCACATGGTTATTTATCAGTTTCTGATACATCAAAGGTAGAATATAAAGTTGATAATTATTATAATAAGGAATCTGAGAGGGGTTTAATGATAACAGATGATATAATCAATGACATTTATAATAGGGTTGGTGTTGATAGAACTGAGGATTTAGTTATGTCTGAGAAAGATTTAAGACATCCACTAATAACAGAAATTGATACAAAATTTTAGATAATATAATGGCACAACCAATAAGGAACAAAGAAATTGCAAAAAAAAGCAATAAACAGAAGAAGTCAAAAGAGAGAAAGCATAAAGAATATGGTACTTCAAAATTGGAAGAAAGGTTTGCCAAGGAATTTTTGGATAAATTAGGTATAAAATATACATATCAGTTCAAGGCTGAAGACATTGGGAGATATTATGACTTTTTAATAGAAAGCCCAGCAGGAAGTAAAATTATTGTAGAAATAGATGGTGATTTTTATCATGGATATGGTAAAGTTTGGGAAGAGAAAAACCCAATGCAAAAGCACAATGAGTTTGTTGATAGAATAAAAGATGAGTGGGCATTAGCACATGGAATACCAATTATAAGGATATGGGAGCATGATATAAATAATAATCCAAGTAAGGTAATGAAATTGTTAATTGAGTTGGTTGGGAAATATAATGAGAAGTACATAAGGAAACAAAATAAAAATAAAAGACATTAGAATATAAAAATAATGGAAGTAGATAACAACAAAGAACTTGAAATCCTTAGGAATTCATATAATATGTATGAAAGGACAAAGAAGGAGACACAAAGGGAAATGAAAAATGCTTTGGATGAGCATGGTAACAAGAAATATACAAAAGAAGAAATTGCTGACAGGATAAGATTAATTGAAGAGGCAGAGTCTGATGTTATTGAAAAGTATGTTTCACTTGGTGGAAATAAGGAAGATTTAGGAGAAAAGAAAAAGAAGATAAACAAGTCAATCAAGGTTGAAGCAAATACTGTGGAGCCTAAGGTAAATTTACAAGATAATTCTGTTTCAGATAGTACAACATTGTATAATGTTAAGAAAAATGAAACAGACATTGAGAAGGAATATACACCAGCAAAATTTGAATATAATCCACAGGCTTCATATGATGTGATTCCATTACCATCAAAGGGTGAATGTTATAGAAGTAAGATGGGTAAGATTCCTGTTGCATATTTAACAGCATATGATGAAAATATGATTATTGCACCAAATCTTTATAGGGATAATAAGATTATTGATATGATACTTAAAGAGAAGGTTGTTGATAATAGAATTGATACATATGACATGCTTGAAGGTGATAGGGAAGCAATTATTCTTTTCTTAAGGGCTTCAGGATATGGTAATGAATATCCAATTACAGCAAAGGACAATGAAACAGGTATTGAATTTGATACTGTTATTGATTTATCAAAATTAGAATTTAAGCCATTTAATTTAAAGGGGGATGAAAATGGGTGGTTTGATTTTACATTACCTGTAAGTAAGAAAGAAATTAAGTTTAGATTTTTAACACACAAGGATAATGTTCTACTTAAGGAAGAAGATGAGTCTGAGAACAAGGGTGAAGTTAAAGGAAAACTTAAGGAATATGTTGAAAGAATGGAAGCATTTATTGATGATGATGACACATTGGATAAAGCAGGAAAACTTAAAGTTAGACAAGCATTAAAGACAATTGAAGATTGGGGTGAAGGAATTGAAGAAGAAGAGGTTGCTTTTACACACAATTTAACAAATAGGTTATCATTATCTATAATGGCAGTAGATGGTGTTACTGATAGAAAGATTGTAAATGATTTTGTTAGAAACATGAATGTAAGAGATTCAAGTGCATTAAGAAAATATATTACAGATAATGAACCTGGTATTGATTACAACATTACTATTGAAAGACCTGAGACTCTGGGAGGTGGGTCTATGAATGTGTTTCTACAACTTGACCAATTCATTTTTCTCAATATTGCCCAATGATTATGAAAGAAAACTTAAGGATGAAATTTATGGATGTTTTAAACACATAGGAATACCAATAGAAACTATTTACAATATGCCAATTCAGGATAGAAGATATTTTATCATGAAGCATAATGCTGAACAGGAACAATTAAATAAAGAAGCAGAAGCAGCAAGGACTGCAAGTACTGGAGGTTATAGAAACAATGGTAATTTAAATAGTTTTGCTAAATTGGAACAAATGAATAACAGAAGAGGTGGATAATTGAAATATCCACTTCTTTTTTTGTTATAGAAAAATGTTTATTAGATATTTATATATAAGAAAAATATGTAATTTATATGGCAGATGTTGATACCAAACAAATAGTTAGTGCTATTAATAATCTTGGTAAAGTACTAGTATCAAATCAGGGAAATGATGGTAGTAGTAAGGGTAGGTATAGCAGTGGTTTAATGGGTTATAGTGATTACTTTGGTGATGCCAAAAGTTTGGCTGAACTAAAGGAAATGATTGCTTATGCTGATAAAATAGCAAAATCTAACAAAACTTTGTTTGGTAGATTTTCTTCTGATTTAGCAAATGAAAGAAGAAATCTTGCAGCAACAAGAATGGATTTGGAAAAATCTGCTAAAAAATTTAGTGAAACAAAAAAACAACTTGCTGATACAATTGGTGAAAGTTCTTCTGAAATACCAAATCTTCTTGAAAAAGCAGAAAAAAAACTAAAGGAGTTTAAGAATGAAGCAGAAAAAAATCAAAAGGTTTGGGAAGAAACAGTTGAAAGTACAGGAAAAAACAGTGACCAAATTGATAAAATCATAAGTAAATATAAAGAACTTCTTAAACTAAAAGAAGAAATTAAAAATGAAACAGAAGAAGAAGTTGAGTTAACTGATAAAGATTTTGAAAATGTAGGTTCAACAGTTGAAGAAGCAAGAAAACTTTCTGAAGCATATGATAATGCTCATAATAGTGCAGAGAAAGTTAAAGAAACAGAAAGATTAACACATAAAGAAGCATCAGAACATCTTGAAGTTCTTAACAAACAAAGTAATGCATATGACCAAATTTGGTCAACTGTTAAAGGTGGCTTTAGTAATATTTCTGCTGGTGGTAGAAAAATTATTGGTATAGGTAAAGAGTTTTTAGATTCATGGATGAAGGTTGATACAGCAACCTCAAACATGGTCAGGAACATTGGTATGTCAGGAAAGGCCATGAGTGCTTTGAGAGTCAATACCATTAATACAATTGCAAAAACAAATTGGTCTGATTTATATGGTGTTGGAATGGAAGATATCATCAGTCTTCAAGAAAACTACATAAAAGGTAGTGGAAGACAGATTGGTATGAGTAATGAAGACATTGAAAAATCTATTGCATTAAGTAAAATAATGGGTGAAAATGGTGCACAACTTGCATCAAGCCTTGAAAATTTTGGTCTTTCATATTCTGCATCTGCTGACCTTGCAGGAAAAATGTTTAAAAATGCAAGCAAGTATGGTTTAAATTTTGAAAAATACTCACAAAATTTCTTACAAAATATTAAATTAGCACAAAATTATACATTCAAGAATGGATTGGCAGGACTTGAAAGTATGGCAAAGAAAGCAACAGCAATAAGACTTGATATGCAACAAATTGCAAGTTTTGCTGAAAAAGTTGGTACTTTGCAAGGTGCTGTTGAAACAAGTGCTCAATTACAGGTATTGGGTGGTCCTTTTGCACAATTCAGTGACCCATTAGGAATGCTTAATGAAAGTCTTACTGATATGGAGGGACTTATGGATAGGTTCCAAAGAATAGTTGGAAACCTTGGAAGATTTAATACCATAACAGGACAAGTTGATGTAGGTGCATATAACAAACAAAGAATTAGGGCAGCAGCACAAGCCATGGGCATGGATTATGGACAGGTAATGGAATCTGTTCAGGCCAGTGGTAGAAGAAATTATATTGAATCACAGATTGGTAACATATCAGGTTTAAGTGATACTGAAAAAGAATTTATCAAGAACACTGCTAATGTTAAGAATGGAAAAGTAATGTTATCATTGGTTGATAAAAATGGTAACAGGCAAGAAATGACAGCTGCACAGGCAAAGTCAAATGGCTTACTTTTTGAAATTATGAGACAAAATTCTCAGGAATCTGATGATGTTAGAAATATTGCATCTGATACCAGACAAATGAGAGAACAAATCATTGGTGTTGAAAAGAAAAGAGAAGCCATTGAAGCAAAAGTTGTTGAGCCTATTCATACTGTTGTATCAAAAGGTATTTCAACTGTAAATCAAAATCTTGGTTTGATATTGGCTGCTATAAAAACTTTTGGTGTTATCAGTGCAGGTGCAGATATATATAGTGGTGCAAGGTCTCTTGTAAATGCTGGTAAAGCAATGAAAGGTGTTAAGGCTGCAAGTAAAGGTGCTGCTGCTGCAAAAGGTTCTGCTGCTGGCACAGGTAATATTGCTAAAACCATCAGTGATGCATCAAGAGTAAAAACAATATTAGGTAGTGGTACAGGTATTGGTGGTGGTGCAGGAAAATTAAAGAATCTTGCAAATGCAAAAGCCTTTAAAGCAGCAAAGGCTGGTGGTGTTACAACTGCACTAGTTTCAGGTTTGTTGACAGGTATTGATGAGTTTGCAGGAAATAAAAACTATGGAACTGGAAAGAAAATTGGAAGAACACTTGGTTCAGCAGGTGGTGCAGGATTAGGTGCTTGGGGTGGTGGTGCAGCAGGTGCTGCAATTGGTACTGCTATTTTACCTGTTGTTGGTACTGCTATTGGTGGTTTGATTGGTAGTATTGCAGGTGCAATTGGTGGTGAAAGTCTTGGTAAAAATTTATTTGGTAACCAAAAAAGAAGAGAAAAGAAAAAGGCTGAGTTTGGTCTTGATTCATTACAAGGTGATTATTCTGTTAAAGAATTAAAAGCAATTGCAAGTGGTAACATAAGTAATAGGTTAGAGAGAGAAATTAGAAAGAAAGGGGATAGTGAATTTATAGAATCAATCAAACAGATGAAGGTTGGTGAAATGACATCAAATGTTAGTACAGGTGTATTCAACATACAGGACATTTCAACAGAATCATTTACACATGGTGGTATTGCAAAAGGAAATTCAGAAGAAGGTGATAAGAATTTAATTAGAGTAAATAGTGGTGAAATGATTTTAAATAGGAAACAGCAAGGTAACTTATTTAAGATAATAAGCACTGGTTTTGCCAGTATTACACCATTACCAATGAAGATGTTAAGTGTTTTACCTTCATTAATTAACAACAGAAATTTCACATCCAATGTTGGTGGAAATGGTGAAGGTATAAATAGTGGACCAATTGATATTAATATTAATGGTACTATTAAGTTAGATGCAGGAAATGGTGTTACAAAAGACATTATGGATGAAATGTTAAAGAGTCCTGTATTTATTAGACAAATTACAAAATTAATTGAAAAACAGATAATTACCAATAACAAGGGTGGTAATGTAGTTAATAAAGGTTTATATTAATATTGAAAATAATAAACAATTTAGTTATTATAAAATATAATGGCAAACACATCAAATGAAATAAATAGTTCATATACTGAACAGGTAAGAAGCCACATCAACAAAAGAATTGGTGGGGTATATGCCATTGGTACTGAGTTTAGAAATGCAAGTTTGTTGAACAATCCTACTTCTTTGAGATATAAGGAGCATGAAAATGCAGAGAGTTCATCATCTGGTGATGATATTGGACAAAAGTATATAATGCCATCAAAGAGAGATAACATAAAATATCTTGATGAAATTGGTGGGTTATCAGGTTTTACATTTGAAAATCAGTTACCAAATTCAGATTATGATTTTATTAAAAATAGACTTAATAGGGCACTTTTTCTTGCAAGACAAACAAATTTTGAAAGAAATTTGACAACAGTAAGAGAGAGATATTACATTAATGGTGCAGGTGTTAAGTTTTATGATGAATATAATACAAGTCCAGGAAATAATCATTCATTTGGTGGTGTTGACACAAGAGGTTTAGCAAATAGGATTTCACAATTATATGCAGATGTTTTTGGTATTGTTGATTACAAGGGAAATCCTGTAAATAGGCATTATCAAAAAATTATTTATAATCCTGCTTTACCATTAAATCCTGTAAATGCTGGTTCTGAAGACTTTAGAAGATATAATCCAATTAATAAACTTGGATATGACCCAATATATTTTGGATTAAATGATGAATATTTTAAAGACAATGAAATTTTCTTTACAGATGATATTGTAACAGAACAAGGTTTTGCTGCAAACAATGGAATTTTCACAAAATTGGATAGACTATCTACTTTATATGGTTTGGAAGTAAATCATGATGCAGCACCTGTAAGAGTTATAAGGGATAGTAATGATTTGGATGAATTATGGAACAGAACTATTGGTAAGATTAATAGAGAGGATGAATCATATCCTACAGGAAGTAGAGAAAATGAACCAATAGAAATGTACCATACACCATCTGAGATAGAGGTTAAAAACAAAAAGAATCTTAATCCTGGTGGTATTTCAGTAGATAGACCAAGTTATGGTTCTGAGTTTGGTAGTTTAATGTCAACAGATTATTCAGAACTTGGTAATGGCAGGGCATATACATTATATAATGAAGCAGAAAATGGAAAAGTTGTATTAAAAATAGGTGATAATGAAAATCATGAGATTAATACAACAGTGTTTAATTTTGATGACAGTGTAAAGAGTAATGCTGACAATTTAGGTAGAGATATTTTAGGAAAAACCAATGAATTATTTAAACAAGGAAAGATTGGTTCATTAATTAATAGGTTCCACACAGGAAAAGAAGACATTGGAATTACACAGAGTTCAGTTGATTTACAATATAATTTGTCAAGAGGTAGGAACTTAAGAAAGTTAAATGTAACACACCATGATGGTTATGAAAATCCATATTGCAGGGTTTGGACTTCACACTATCAATATTCAAAGATGAAAGACCTTATCAGGCATAGTGGTTATGAAATACAGAACAATATGTTTCCTGAGAATAATGAGTTACTTAGGCCAAACCATGCATCAAATAGATTAAGTAACATGTCAGTATTACAAGATAATGGTTTACCTTTAATTGCACCACATAGTAGTGGGCCTGATGTACCAAAGGAACTTATTAAGAAATGTATGTTTTCAATTGAAAATCTTGCTTGGAAAGACATTAATAAAGATGCATTTGTTGATGACACAAGGGCAAACATTTTATCAAAGGAGCAACAAGGTCCAAATGGTGGTAGGATTATGTGGTTTCCACCATATAATTTAAAGTTCCAAGAAAATGTTGGTGTTTCTTGGAATCAGAATAATTTTATTGGTAGGGGTGAACCAATTTATACATATACAAACACTGAAAGAACAGGTACATTGAATTTTACAATTTTGGTTGACCATCCATCTATTGTAGATAGTTGGAGTTATGGAAAAGAGTTAACAGAAGAGAATGAACAGAAGTTGTTAAGATTTTTTGCTGGATGTGAAAATCCTGCAAATGAATTTGTTGAGCAAGTTACCAAAACAACAGAAACAAGGACAAAAATAACAACTAAAAATGTTACACCTGAAGTTGGTCCAACAGTTAATCCAAAACCAAAGCCTGAAAAAGATAATCCTGATGTTGTTTTAAGATACTTTGTATTTTTCCCAAATAATTTTTCTGGAAAGGATTATTATTCAAAAGGTGATATAATGACACCTGTAAAGTATTTATGGGAAGGTAGATATAGTGGTGGAACAGGTTATGAAGTTAACACAAATGAAAATCTTGGTATTAGTGGTTGTGTTAAAGCAAAATCAATAAAAGGTGGAACAATGGTTGGTGGTGGACAAGCCTATTGGGAATATGAAATTGATAATGATAAAAAACTTGAAGTTCTCAGACCAAAGAATTATAAAGACAGAAAGAGTTTTCAATTAAATACTGTAGAATTTGATAGAATTTTACATAATTCAGGTAATACCTCTAACAAGAGGGAGACAATAATGAAGATGTTGAAATTAACTGAGGAAGATGTTAAAAATGTATTTTCATATCAGACATTATTGGAAACAGACTTTTCAGTTTTAAGTAGTTTCTTCACAGATGTAAGTGGGGCAGTTGATTTGGATAATGGTAGTGTTGAAATATCAGCAGATGTAAAAGGGTATGCTTCATCACATGGTTATATATATAAGAACACAGGTGATGATGGTCTTGCAAAGAGAAGGGCAAGATTTTTAAAGGAATATGTTAAATCACTTAACATAATGGACCCTGAAGACATTCATATTGTTGATGATGGTGAAATACAATTACCTGCTGGAAATGATGATGTAAGTTCATTGGAAGCAAAACTTGGTAGATGTGCTGAGATTATCTTTAAATTAAAAGTAAATAAAGATAAACCAAATCTCAATTCAATAGATAATAAGATTGCTGAAGAAGTATATTTAGATAATGTACATGAATTACCTGAAGCAAGAATTGTTGCTGAGAAAAGGGAAGAGAGTTACACTGTTGAGGTTGTTGATGGTGGAAGGTATGATGATGAATATCTTTATTTTAAGAAGATTAATGATGAAAATGATATAGTAAGAAAGAATCTTGTTGACAAGGTACATTATTTTAACCCAGCATTCCATTCAATAACACCAGAAGGATTTAATGCAAGGTTAACTTTCTTACATCAATGTACAAGGCAAGGTCCAACAACAGCAGCATCTGACATGAGTTCAAACACACCAATGGCAGCTGGTAATTTAGCATTTGGAAGGCCACCTGTTTGTGTTTTAAGAATTGGTGATTTTTATAATACAAAGATTATTATTGATAGTTTAAGTATTGATTATGATAGCAATGGTGGAATTCAATGGGATTTAAATCCAGAGGGTGTAGGTGTACAGCCAATGTTAGCCAATGTTACACTTGGATTTAAGTTTATTGGTGGAAGTGACCTTAGTGGCCCTATTGCAAGGTTACAAAATGCTGTTTCATATAATTTCTTTGCTAACACAAGTGCATATGATAGGCACAGTGATTATAGAAATGGATATATTAGTAAGGATGATGATACATCAATGGCATGGGATGCAATGCTTGTGAATAAGGATACAAATTCAACAAATCACAGGGCATTTACAACAACAAAGACACCAAAGACAACAGATAATAATATTGAACAAAGTATTAAGTAAATATGGCATCATATGATAGATATAGAAAGTTTAGGATTGATGGTGAGATAAAGATTGTACCTTTTTGTAAAATACCTAAAAAAAACACTGATTTTTATGAAAAGTATGAAAAAGGTAAAACAAGGCTTGACTTATTATCATATGATTATTATGGTAATGGTGATTATGCTTGGTTAATTATGCAAGCAAACCCAGAATATGGTTCTATGGAATTTGAAATTCCTGATGGGGTTATGCTAAGAATACCATATCCACTTGATGATGCAATTTCATCATATGAACAAGGAATTAACAGATATAATGATTTATATTAGTAAGACATGGAAGAAGTTAGAAGTAAACCAACATTACAAAATATTGGCAGATTTGCTTATATTGAGCCAAATAATCCATATTTGACATTACCTGATAATGCCATTTTACACTCTTATGAAAATTACTGTATGGCTGTTGATTTAACAGTGACCATACCAGATAGATATTCATGTGCTGATAAAACAGGGCATGTATTAACATATTCATCAAGTAATGGTACTATTAATTTTTTTGGTGGTAGTGGTGGTGAAACAGACAAGAATGGATATTTAACAACAAGTTTTACAGACATTTCATCAACAAATGTTGGTAGGGGAAATAAAGAATGTCTTGGTATTGAATCAATAAATGTTTCTTATCAGCAATGGTTTTATCCAATTGTTAATATTAAATTTGTTGATGTTAGAGGTGCTTCATTGTTCATGCCACAAGAAAAGGGGTTACAACAAACACTTGAAAGAGAGAAGATGGAAAGGGAACAAGGTGCTGTTAATAATAGTAAGATTACACAAATTGATAGTGGTTCTTTTTTTAAAGCAGTGTTTTCATGTCCATGTCCAGTATTTAAGTTAACAGTAAAGGGTTTTTATGGCAAGCCAATAACATATAATTTGAAGATGTCAAAATTTAATTCAAATTTTGATGCTACAACAGGTAATTCTGTTGTTGATATGGAGTTTATTGGTAACATGTATGGTATATATACTGAAATACCATTTATATATACAGCAGTTGCTCCATATATTGATGATATGGCATATTGGAATTCAAGAGTTGCAAGTGGTGATTTTGTTTTTGATAATGGTGCTGAAATGATAACACTTTCAGAATTCACAAAAAGAATAAAAACATCAATAACTAATTTTGAACAATATAAATTAGACATTGCAAAGAAAAACAATTACATATATATTGAAAAATGTAAGGGAGAACTACAAGAATTAAAAAACACTTTTCCAAGAAGTTTGGATATAAATAATAGTATTGTATTAGATGAAGATAGATTTAATAAAGAAATTGCTTTTATTTCATATTCAGATAGTTTAACAACTGATGATGTTAAAACATTATATAAATATTATCATAGTTTAGAAGCATTTTCAGAAAGATACAGTCAATATGAAACATTGATTGACATGATAAGTGATATTAAAATTAATGAAAATGAATTAAATAGCAATAGCACAAAACACATGTTGTGTAAATATGTTGTTAGAAATGGTGTTGCATATAAATATACTAATAACAACATTAATTTTAATAATATTAATATTGCAGAAAGTTTTACCAATTATCAATCAAAAAAGAATTATGTTCTTGCAGATAATTCAGAAAGCATTACTTTATCACCAAGATTTAAAGATGCTATTGATAAAATTAGTGATAAGACAAAACCAATTTACATTCATGTTTTAAGTACAGAAGTACTTTATAGTATTGATGAAATTTTAAATTCATTAGAAAAAAATAAGGATGAGCAAGAAAGTTTAATAAATGAAGTAATGGTTGAAACCATTGAAGCAAATCTTGGTTTTAAAATCAGCATTTATAATGTTTTCAAAATGATATTTGCTCATTTGGAATGTTTTATTTATCATTACTATACAGCATTGAATCAGATTAAGAAACAACTTGATGGAAATAAAAATATAAGAAGCATTTCTAATTTTGGTGGATATGATTTGACAGATATTCCAAAATCATATCAATATGTACCACCATATCCACTTTGTATTTCTTCAATACAAGAAGGTGATTCAACAAGACAAGTTGCTGTTTGGCCTGAAGATGTAACTGGTACACAAATTGAAGAAACAAAGTTCACTAAAGCCTTGATTAAGGGTGCACATTGTTATGTTGAAAATGCACAAAAAGTTTTGGAAGAAATAAAAGAGTTGGAGGGAAATACAAAAAATAGGAATGAAGAAGAACCTATTGAAAAGTTTATTCCTGCAACATTGTATGATATTATTTTCAAACAAAAAAACCCATATGAAATTATTGCAAATAGAAGTAGTTATAGTGACATAGATAAAGCAAATTTAATAATGGCAACATTTATGATAAGATGTTACTATACAATATATTCTTTCAGAAATAATTCAAGGAGTGAAATTAATGATATTAAAAAGTATGTTGCATGGGCTGAAGCACTTAATGTTAGAAAGGCTTTTGGTGAAAAATTGGCAAGAGACACTAAAAATGAATTGTCAATTAATACTAAAAGTAATCAATCAATAAACAATGGTGTTGAAAAGGCAAAGTCAAAAACAAAGAGTATTAAGCAAAGCCAATGGACAATTATTGATGGTGTACCAATGTTTAGTGATACTGAAAATTGGTTGTATTCTTTAATTAAGGATGGGAAAAACACATATTTACCAATGAATGTTGAGTTTAGGTCTAACAGAAATGATGTTAGTATGGGAAAACACATTGATTCAAGTAAATATATTTGTATTAATGATTCACAATTAAATAAGGACACATTTGTTAGTATTAACAACACTGATTTCTTGGAGAAATATAGGACAGAAATTGGTGCTGCTGAAACTTATGGGTTAAAAGAAGGTAAATTTGATGTTTATACAAAGGTTTTTGAGAAAAAATATAAACATGAGGATACAATTTCAGGTGTTTTTGGTGATAATTTATCAGTAAAGATAATTGATGTTAATGAAAAGAAAAACAAACCAAAAATCAGCACAGCAAAAAACTTTTTAGAGTTACATAATACAAATGCTTATTTATATACCAGTAATAATGCAAATAATGGTAATTTTTATTTTGGTATTGTAAATGGTGAATATGAAAGGTTTGGTGTATTTAAAGGAAATGATGTCTATAATGCAAACAAACAAAAACCACTTGCTAAGGCATATTTGTTTTTATTCTCATTACCAATTAATTCTTCATATGCTAAAGCATGTATTGAAACAAACTATGGTAATGCAAATAAATGGCTTTTATTGAGAGAGGGTGCACACTATTGGAGAGAAGATGAAAGTGGTGAACCAATTAATTTAGGTGAGTATGGAAAGGGATTCAATGGAGAAAAATCACTTGTTCCAATATTAAGAAGGGTTGGATTATTTGGAAAGTTAAACAACACTTTATATTTAGATAAAGTAAATCACACTAAAAATGATTATATTACTTTTAATGAATTAAATGGATTAGATAAAGATTTCCAAGTAAGTGAAGCAAGGAGAAATTATTTAAAGAAATTGTTTGTTAATTTTGCAACAATAAGTAATATTTTTAAAGATTTTTATCTTCTTGAAAGTACACAAGAAGATAGTGATGATTATAATAAATTACAAAGAAATCTGTTAAATCTTCTTTCAAGTGAAGACATATTCATAGATTATGCACAACCAATTGAGAATGGTAAAGATAAGAAAATAAAAGATAATGATGTTTTTGATTGTTATTCTTCTTTCTTGAAAAATTTGGCAACAATTTATGAAGAAAAGAATATTGAGGTAACAAATGATATTGATTCAGAAGATATAATTGTCAGTACAGGTCTTGTTAATGATAAAGATATAAAATTATCAACATATCTTACATTAAAGGATTTGTATGATAAATTTTTCTGTAACATTAATAGTGATATATTTGTTATTGGTAATGAAAATAGTGAATTTAAGAAATTCAGATTTATTGATAGTTTTTACAATGATATTTCAAAGAAATTAATTGTAAATGGTAACTATTTGCTTGACATCTTTAGAGACACAGTATATCAGTCAGAGGGTGCAATGAACACACCAGTAAAACTTAATATGAAAAAATCTGTTTATGAAGTTATGGCTGATATTTGTGAGCATAATGGATTAACATTTTTGGCATTACCACAGGAGTTTGGCCTTAGTGGTGTTGATAATATTGAAAAGATGTTTAGTCCACAATCATTACAAGATGTATATACAAATAGGCATGCAAATGATGGTTGTTATATTGGGTTGTATTCATATAAACCATCTGAGAGACTTGATATTGAAGAGACTGAATATGGATATAAGAATGATTCATTTGATATAACAGAGGGTGCATTACCATCAGCATTACAAACAATTAATGGTGATGATTTAATACCTGCATTTGCTGTTACATATGCAAAACAGAATCAAAGTTTCTTTTCTAACATATCATTATCAACAGCAAGTCAACAGACAACAGAACACTCAATCACTGCAACAATGGATATTGCAGGAAGAGGCCAAACAGATGGTCCAAGAGAAAGCACATTATATGGACAGGATTTATATAGAGTATATGCAGGTTATTCTTATCAATGTAGTGTTGAAATGTTAGGTAATATGCAAGTTATGCCACTTATGTATTTCCAATTAAATAATATACCAATGTGGCATGGTGCATATATGATTATATCTGTTGAACATAATATTGTTGCAAACAATATAACAACAAAATTTACAGGTGTAAGAGTTAACAGGAATGCAATGCCATTTGTTAATAGTGATTATATATTTGCAAATGAAAATGGTGAAATGAATTATGTAAACATAACAACAAGTGACCCTAAGGCAAGACTTGATGAACTTATCAGTCAAGGTTTTTCACAGGAGCAAGCAATTGAAATTGTTAATAATAATGGTGTTTATGGTCTTGGAAATATTAAAGCAAAACCAAAAATGTCACCTGAAAATCTTTTAACTGCTAAGGGTAGAGTAACAGAGGCTGTAAAGAAGGTATTTAGTTGTGGGCATGCTATTACATCTTCAGGTAGTTATGTTCATCATTGTGCAAGATGGACATTTAGATTAGCACAATGTTTTGTACAGCCTGATTTTGACCCAACATGTGAGGTATCTGCTGGTGGTAATCCAAATCAGATTGGCCTTTGGAATCATTTAACTAAAATTGGATACAAGGAAGAAACAAATGTTGTTTTAAATAAGGATGAAATTAAGAAATATCTTGCAAACAGCAATAATTTCAATTATGGTGATGTTGTTTTATATTATAATTCAACACAAGCATATGGTACTGCTGGTGCAAAAATGCATGCACAATTTTATACAGGTGATGCATATCTTAGTTCAGTACCAGGTTATTCATCTAACATTAATGTTGTGAATGAGAAACCTGAGATGGAAAAACAATGTAAATCAGGATGGTCTTGTGATAGATTAAATAACTATGGTTCAACATTTGTATATGGAAATGATAATAAGTATCCACCAACAGACCCTAAATATAATAGTTGGGTACTAAAGGTATTTAGAGCACCAGAATTAAAAGCATAATTTTGTTTTTTTGTTTTCAAATATGTATTTTTGTAAAAAATTATTTTTTTAATGAAATACATAGGAAACATATTAACTGATTTGCAATTTGCAAATCAAGAATTATATAATGTTGTCAAATCAAAGGAAGACATTATAAAAGATATTCCTACTTTGGTTATTGGGTGGGATAAGGTAAACAAAAATTATGATAATATAAGCCTTCTTGATTGGAAAATTGACAATATGACATATTGGACATTTGGTAGAAGAGAGAGAGGGGAAAGATATGAAGAAGACATTGAAAGGTTTAACAAATTAGCATTAAAAACATTAAAAAAGAATGTTAAATATGTTTTTTTTAATATATTGATTGAAAATGATGAAAGAAAAGAAGATTTTTTTAAATTTTTAAAAGATAATACTGAAAAAACATGTTATATTGATAATAATATTGCTTATTTTTGTAAAGATAATAACAAAAATGTTATTGGTATTTCATTAAATGATATAGAATATGAAGGGAAAGATAAAAACAGGTTTTTATCAAACATATATTCAAATTCAAATATACATTTAGTAAAGAACAATAATGATATTGTATTAAAAATAAAATATCAATTATTAAATGAGCCATATTTAATACCTTACTTGTTTTCAAATTAATTTTTTTAATAAAAACAAACTATTTATATAAAAAATAGTATAAACATGGCAATAAAACAAATAGTTAAAAGAATTAAAAGGTATGATATAGCACCAGTAAAGACTGTTGCTGAAGATGTTGTTATTGCAAATAATAATAAACCAAAAAAAGGAGAAGATATGACAATTAATGAAATTGAGAGAGCAGAAAATCTGGTTAAAGATATGAATGCACCAAAAGTTAAGGTCATTAAAAAAGAAAAAGGTTTGATTGAAAGAGCAGAGACTGAAAAGGTTGTTCTTACTGAAGATAATAGACAAGTACTTATTGACTAATATGGACAGAAAATATTTAGAGGAACATGGTTTGTTGGAGTCTGTAAATAGATTTCAACAAATACTTGAATATACATATGCAGGTGGTGCAAACACTCTTAGTGAGGATGGTGAAGATGACCAAAATACAGCAGCACCTGACCCTAATATGGGTGGTGAAGACCAAAATATGATGGGTGGTGACCCAAGTATGGCAGCAGGACCTGACCAAAATATGGGAGCAGACCCTAATATGGGTGGTGAAGACCCAAGTATGATGGGTGGTGACCCTAATATGGTAGCAGGACCTGAAGGTTTTGCACCACAAGGAGCAGACCCTACCATGGGTGGTGACCAAAGTATGGCAGCAGCACCTGAAGAGGATGAAGAAGTTATTGATGTTGATGAATTAGTTGATTCACAAGAAGAGGCTAAGGACAAGATTGATGATTTAACATCAAAATTTGATAAATTATTAACAAAGATTGATGATTTTGAAAACAGGATTGATGCAAGTAATGAAAGGATGGAAACTTTAAGGGCTGAGATTGAAAAAAGGAATCCAACACCTGTTGAGAAACTTTCATTGAGGTCAAAAGATGCATATCCATTCAATGTATCACCAGAAGATTATTGGAAGGATAAGGAAGCAACATCTAATTATAGTACTGAAGATGATGAAAATGGAGCAAATGATAGAGTTTATCAGATAACAAAAGATGAAATTGATAATTTTAATGATTATGCTTCTGCTTACAGGTCATTGGATGACTATACATTAAATGATATGTTTGGTTTTTAAATCTTATGGGTTATGAGTATTAATTTACCCATAACCCATTTGCTTTTATTTTTTAATTTTTGTATATTTGTAAAAAGTAATATATTGTTTATAACTATAAAATGTTGTAAACTTAAAATAATTTAATAATAATTTATATAAAATTTTTTTAGTATTAAAATGGGTAACTTAGTTAATTTACCAAACATTACCCCTGAATCTGTAACTGGAATTGGTATTAATCAGGGAAAAGCAAAAACACAAAGTGTATTCAGCACAAAAAATTATCTTAACACAAGACTTGCAGAAGGAGAAACAGAAAAAGAACTTACAATCAGACTTCTTCCAATGGATTTGGAAACAGGAAATCCATTTGTCTTAACTCATTTTCACAATGTAAAAGTACCAAAGGAAATTTTTGGAACAGAGTGGAAGTCATATCTTTGTTTAAAGAAGAACACTGATATTGACCATGATACTTTTGGTTCAGATTGTCCGTTTTGTGAATTAAACAAGAAAGCATATGAGTTAGCAAAGGATGAAAAAGACCCTCTTAAGAAAAAGAATTTTGTTGAAATTTCAATTGCAAATAAGAGTTATGAATCAGTAATTGTCAGATGTATTGAAAGAGGTCATGAAGAAGATGGTGTGAAGTTTTGGAAATTTAATTTAAGACAAGACAAGTCAGACCCTTATAATGAAATTATGAAACTCTTTAATAAGAAGTTGCAGAAGTCAAGAGAGAAGGGTGAACCTGATGAAAATATATTTGATATTTTTCATGGTAGAGATTTGATTGTAACAATTAGACCTGGTAATTCAGCACCAAGAATTGATTGTGATGATGAGATTACTCCACTTTCTACATCAGAAGAAACCATGAGAGAATGGATTTATGATAAAAAGAAATGGCAAGATGTTTTCACACCAAAGGATTATGATTATTTGACACTTGTTGCACAGAAAAAATATCCTTGGTGGGATAAGGAAAACAATAAGTGGATAGACAAGGCTGAGTTTGATGCTAGAAAGAAGAATGAGCAGATAGACAATGAAAAGAAAGTTGAAGATGCTGATAGGAAACTTAAAGAAGATTCAGTTCAAGAAAAGCCAGTAAATAAGAAGGTAGAAGAATTGAAGAAAACAATTGTTCTTGAAGATAATGAAGAAGAACTTCCATTCTAAATAATAAATGCAGTGTCATATAATATGGCACTGCATATAAAAATTGTTTTTTATATGTTGAAGTTTATTTATGGAACAATGAGTTCTGGTAAATCACTACATCTTTTAGCAACAGCATATAGTTTTCAAGAACATAAAATACCATTTTTAACATTAAAAAGCAAAATTGATGATAGGGATGGTGAAAATGTTGTCTATTCAAGAGCACTTGGTAAGAGAGAATGTGTAATGATTTCAGTTGATGATAACATATTTTATTTAATTTCAAAATATTTACAAATTTCAAATAGTAAATTAAAATATATTTTGGTTGATGAGGCACAATTTTTAACTGAAAAACAAGTTGATGAACTGGCTGCAATATCAGATATATTAAAAATTAATATTATTTGTTATGGATTAAAAACAGATTTCAAAACCAAGTTATTTCCTGGTTCAAAAAGATTGATTGAGATTTCTGATGAAATTCAAGAATTACCATCAATATGTTATTGTGGTAATAACACAATGTTTAATGCAAGAATCAATGCCAATAAGGAAATTGTAACTGATGGAAATCAAATTGAAGTTGGTGGTGATGATAGATATGTTGCTTTGTGCAGAAAATGTTATTTTGAAAAAACAGGTAATAAATTTTATGCTAAAAATAATGATGATGAATAATAGAAAAAAATAATTTTATTATGGCACAACCATTAAAAATCAAGCTAACAGAAAATGACATTGAAAAAATGGTTAATAGTGTGATTTTTCATTTAAATGAATCATTAACTAACCCATTTTCATTACCTGATGAATTAAAAAGCAATCCATTAATGGAAGGATATTATGCAACATATCCTGTTGATAAGGTTGAAAAATATCTTAAGAAAAGATATGGTAAATATGCATATATTGATTGTTTTGAAAATGATAATGAAGTTAATGTTTTTAGAATTGGCATTTATAATGACAAAGAAAATGAAAGTGTTGTTGATAAAGACATGGCATTGTGTGGGTATTTTCCATCAACTAAAAATGTAACTAATGATGGAAAAATGTTATATATTTTTTATGAACCAAGACATCAAAATAAGATTAATGAATTGGTTCAAGATGAAGAATATATATATCATTTAACTAAAACCTCTAAAGTGGATAAGATTTTAAAAAATGGTCTTACACCAAGAACAGATAATAAAAAATTTAAATATCCTGATAGAGTTTATTTTTTCCTTCATGAACCATATATGGATGATTGTTTATGTTTGATGCAACAGTTTCATGCTGAGGAAGCAAAAAATAAAAAGATAATGCCATATAATGGGACATATATATTATTAGCAATTGACACAGAAGAAATTAAGGATGTAAATTTTTCATATGACCCAAATGCTTTTGATTGTATATACACATATGATAATATTCCACCATCTGCAATTGAAATTGTGTGTGAAATTGAACAAGAATATTTAAATAAATAAAATAAAATTTTTAATAATATGGCACAACCATTAAAAAAGAAAGAGATAAAGAAAAAGCCAACAATATCTGAATTTAAGGCAAAGATGGGTCTTGTTGCAACTAAGGAATCAAGTAATGCAGATAAGCCAATGGAATGGCTTGAAATGCCTGATGCATATAAGGAAAGTCTAAGACTTCCTGGTATTCCAATTTCATATGTTACAACAATTATTGGTCATTCAAATACAGGAAAATCAACATTAATAAATCATGCAATTGTTGCTGCACAAAGACAAGGTTATATTCCTGTTATTTATGATACAGAAAACAATTTTGATTTTAAATATGCAATTGACATGGGAATGGAAGCAACACCAATATATGGTGATATTGATGTTGAAAAAGTTAATGAAGAAACTGGTGAAGTTGAAATTGTAAAAGAAAATGGTATTGTGGCTTATGATGGTAATTTCATTTACTTCAATAATGCTCTTCTTGCTGAAAGATATGGGAAAAATGACTATTCAACAGGTAAGGAAACTGCAAAGGGAAGAAAAATTGCAGTTATTGAAGACATTGCATATTCAATAAATGAGTTACTTGATGCACAAGATAATGGTGAAGTTGATGCTGGTTTTGTTTTCTTATGGGATTCTGTTGGAAGTATTTCAAGTTTTAAGAGTTATAATTCAAAATCATCCAATGCAATGTGGGATGCTGCTGCAATTAGTGTTGCCTTTAATGGGATTGTTAATGATAGAATTCCAAGGTCAAGAAAAGTGTCATCACCATATTCAAATACAATGATTTTAGTTAATAAAGTATGGCTTGATTCAATGACAAATCCTGTTGGACCTCCAAGCATTCAGTTAAAGGGTGGAAATTCAATATTCTATGCATCAAGGTTAATTATTCTTCTTGGTGGGCAATTAAAATCATCAATTAAGAAATTGACAGCACAATCCAAGGGTTTAAGTTATAATTATGCAATTCAAACCAAAATTAAGGTCATGAAGAATCAATTACCAAATCCTTATACAGTGACATATGAAGGTGATATTATTTGTACACCACATGGTATGATTAGTACTGAAAAAGATGTAGTTGATGCATATAGAAAAGAACATGTTGCTGATATTCTTAAGCAGTTAAATAATATTAGCAAGAGCAACAATGAAAATGTAGTTGTTTCTGAAAAGGATGATATTGTCTTTACTGAAACTGAAGAGGATGAAATGTAATAATAAAACCACTGTATATCAGTGGTTTTTTTTTAAAAATAAATTAATATGAAGAAAAATATTTTAGTAACAGGTGGTTGTGGATTTATTGGTAGTAATTTAATTCATTACTTACTGAGAAAATATCCTGAATATAAGATTGTGAATTATGACAAATTGACATATGCAGGTAATCCAAATAATCTTAAAGATATTGAGAATTTAGAAAACTATGTTTTTATTAAGGGTGATATTTGTGATGATAAAAAGTTAAAAGAAACTTTTGAAAAATATGAGATTACAGATGTTATTCATCTTGCTGCTGAAAGTCATGTTGATAGAAGTATTCTTGACCCTTATGTATTTGAATGGACAAATGTTCATGGAACACATTGTTTGTTAAATATAGCAATGAATTATTGGGAAAAAAAGTTTGGTACATTGAAGGGGCATAGATTCCATCATGTTTCAACTGATGAAGTATATGGTTCATTGGAATTGGATAGTAAAGAAAAGTTTACAGAAAATACAAAATATGACCCACATTCACCATATTCAGCAAGTAAGGCAAGTTCAGACCATTTTGTAAAAGCATTTCATGATACATATGGTATGAATACTACAATATCAAATTGTTCAAATAATTATGGGCCATATCAGTATCCTGAAAAATTAATACCTGTGGTCTTATTTAATCTTATGGGTGAAAAGCCAATTCCTGTTTATGGAAAGGGTGAAAATATTAGAGATTGGCTATATGTTGAAGACCATTGTAGTGCAATTGATTTTATTTTTCATAATGGTGTTGCTGGTGAAACATACAATGTTGGTGGAAATCATGAAATGAGCAACATTGACATGATAAACACTATTATTGAAATATTTGCACATCAAAGACAATTGAATGATAATAAAAAATACATTGTCAACCCTGAACCAATGTGGATTAAAAAATATAAATCATTAATAACATATGTTGAAGACAGAAAGGGACATGATTTAAGATATGCAATTGATTGTTCAAAACTTGAATCAATGGGATGGAAACAAAAGGTAACTTTTGAAGAAGGAATTAGAAAAACAATTAATTTTTATTGTGATAATTTTGATTCAGGTTGGATAAAAGACATTGAATAATAAGAAAAGCCATAGATAAAAAATCTATGGCTTTATTGTTTATAAATAAAATTCTTATTTTCTATTTCACAATCAAATATCATCAAGGAAGATACTAAACCTTTAGTTTAGTGTGTAGTTGACTCATTCTCATTTTTTTTATTTTTAATTCTTCTTATACATTCTTTTACCATTTTTTTAATATCAGATTCTGTTATGGTAAGTTTTTTGTTTTTTCCTTCCTGATACATAAGTAAGTGATAATAAGCAGGGTCAATGTTACCATGTTTGGAAATCCAAGCATTTTGAGATGCTTTTGCATAGGCTTCTCTTCTTTTTTTATATTCATCATTGGTTTGTAGTTCCTGTTGTTTTTGAGTTGGTGACATTAAGTGAAGTTCTCTTTCATATGATGTATCAGAAGCATCAGAAGACTGATGTTCTCTACCAAGAAATTCATCAATGCTTATTTTTTTGACAACATCCTTACTTGTGTTATATAGTAGTGAATAATCTGACAAATTGATTTTGTATCTTTGTTCTAAATCAGTTAAACAACCTTTAATATTTTTTTGTACAAAACCTTTATTAAGGTCCCAAATTGACATAATTTTTAAATTCTCCCAAAGTCTTCCATCAATAAGTTGAGTGACCATTTCCTTATATTCATTGCATAATGCATAATGGTATTGACAGGCTTTTCCAAGCCATACCCTTTTATTACCATTGGTATCATAGCCATAAATAAATGGTTTTGGTTTACCTTCTGGTGAATCACATGATACATTATAAAGATATTGGTCTGAATTTTTTTTCTGCACTTTTATTGTGTCAGGTGTTGCTGTACCAAATAAAAATTCCATAAATACACATTTTTTAATAAATAGTTGGTAAAAAGCCATTATTTTTGTATATTTGTAAAAATAATTGAATATGGCACAACCAATTAAGAAAATAGTTAAGGAAGCACATAACATCACAGAAACCAAGATTTATACTTTATTAGTTGATGGCAATAATTTATTAAGACTTTCAATGAAAGATGATAAAGTTAATACAAAAGGTGAACATTATGGTGGTGTTTTTCAATTTCTTTTGCAACTTAGAATGATGTTACAGAAGAAAAGTTTTGATTATGTGTATGTTTTTTTTGATGGGCATTGTTCTGGATTGAAAAGATATAAGATTTATAATGGATATAAAGCAAATAGAGAGGATAAGAATTATTCACTCATAGAGAATTTTGAAAATTTGTCAGAATATGGGAAAGCATATGAAGAGAAGTTAAAATCAATGCAAAATTATCTATTTGGAAAAAATAAAAAGAAGGAAAAATCAGATTTGCAAAAATTCATTGATGAAAACTTTTCAAGGGAAAGGGATTTGCTTTTAAAGTATTTTAATGAATTATATATAAGATGGTTTTTTGATGATGAGGAATCAACTGAAGGTGATGACTATATTGCATATTATGTAAAGAATAAAAAACCTGAAGAAAAAATTGTCATAATGTCAACAGACCATGACCTTACACAATTAATTTCTGATACTGTTTGTGTTTATGACCATATGATAAAGAAATTTATAACAAAGGATAACATTCAAGAAATTAGAGGTGTTCCAGTTGAAAATGTTGTGATTGAGAAAATTATTTGTGGTGATACAAGTGATAATATAAAGAACATTGAAGGTGTCAGCCAGAACAGATTACATGAACTAATACCTGAAATTGAAAAAAGACCTGTTACTATTAATGAAATTAGACAAAGGGCTAAGGAAAAGGTTGATGAAAGACTTTCACAAAAGAAAAAGCCATTAAAATGGCATGAAAACATTGTAAATGGTGTAACAAAAGGGAATTATGATGGTGATTTCTATGAAATCAATAGAAAAATCATAGATTTATCAAATCCACTCATCAGTGACTATGCAAAAGCAGAACTAGAATCAACCATGTATAATGTACAAGACCCTGAAGGAAGGTCATTTAATAACATATATCAATATATTGTTGAAGATGATTTAACAGAATTATTGGATGAAAATAAATTTTCAGGATTTTTTGAGCCATTTAAATCTCTTACTAATAAAGAGATAGCAAGATATAAAAAAGAAATAAAAAAATAAGATTTTGTTTTTAAAATATAATTTTATATATTTGCTTTGAAAATAAGAAACTATGTTTAATTTTTAATATATATAAAAATGATTGATTTAAGAAAACAGCCTATTCAGGCAAAGGACTACAAAGAAAGGTTTGAATTTAAATTGACTGTTGGTGACAATATTATTTGTCAAAGGTACTTTAAAATTAACAACTTCAATTGGGATTCACTCTATTCTAGTGAATTAACTGATACTATTAACAATTGTGTTAATATTATTGATAATGAACTTAAGTCTAAGACTATTGATTATTTGGAAATCTTTGCTCCAATGTATTTCAATAGTGTTGATGAAATGAATTCCTATTTTGAAAATAAAAGGAATTGTGAAAGAATGCATATTGGACATGGAATTGTTGTTAAGGGTTCACAGTTTGATTATGCTTGGGGAAAGGATGGAATGCCACACATGCTGTCATTCAAATTTGATGATGGTGAACTTAATTCTGAATTGACTGATGATGACAGGGTAACTTATAAGTTTGCATTCCTTGTTGATGGTAGAGAAGTTTGTACTAGAATTTGGGAAGGTGTTTATCCAAGATATATTAGGAATTCTATAGACCTTTCTAATAAGAAGGGTAGACAGGATATTGAAGACATTTCAAGACTTAATTTTGAACAATATCTTGACTATTGTATTGTAAAAGGTAGAAATGACCTTGTTTGGGGACTTATCAGAGATATTTGTACTGTCTGTTCCTATAAGGATTCAAATGATTATACCTTGAAGGAAGTTTATGGAGATAAAGTTTATAGTAACAAACAGAGTTTTAGTGAACTTTGCAAACTTTATGGCCTTTCTTATGATGGGATGACAAAGTTATCTAAGAAAAGTAAGAGGTAATTATGGGAAAAAGTATTGATAAAAGTACATTGGGCTATCTTGGTATTGATTTCCAATATAAACTTGTAAAATACTTGATTGAAGACCATCATTTTTTTAATGAAATCTCTAATATTGTTGACCAAAATTGTTTCACTGATATCCTACTAAAAACATTTGTTGGAACAATTAAAGATTATTATAATAAAGAAAATGTTGTTCCATCTTATGAAACAATTGATATTATCCTTAGGTCAAAAGCATCTGATGAAATACAAATTAGAGAATATGAAGAACTGATTGATAAATTTAAAAAAATGGACACTGAGGGTTGTTCTACTGTAAAGGAGAATGCCCTCAAATTTTTCAAGCAACAAAAACTAATTAAGGCAGCAAATAAAATGCTTGAAAAAGTAGGGAGTGGTGATATTGAACAGTTTGATGAATGTCAAAAAATGATTGAAGAAGCAATTGCTCCAAGTGCAATTGATGACTATGGTTATTCAATCCTTGATTTGAAAGAAAAAGCCCTTTCTGCTGACTATACTGTGTCAATTCCAACAGGTATTGATAAACTTGATGATGTACTTGGTGGTGGTCTTGATAAGGGTAAAATTGGTCTTATTATAGCACCATTAGGGACTGGCAAGACAACACTTACTACAGCATTTGCATCATCTGCTGCTGCTCATGGGTGGAAGACATTGCAAATTTATTTTGAGGATGATGATGTTGATATAACAAGAAAACATTTTTCAAGACTTGCTGATAAGGAAGCAATGGAATTCAAGAGACTTAGTGATGAAGATAAAGAAAATGTCCTTGAAATTCTTTCACACCATCCAGATATTGATGAAATTAATAAAAACCTTAGGCTTAAATCATTTAAGACAGGTGAAATGTCAGCAACTGACATTAAAAACTTCATTGTTAAATTAACAAATAGAGGTTTTAAACCTGACTTGGTAACAATTGATTATTTTGAATGTCTTGCTCATGAAAAAGGTGGCTTTGCAACTGATACTGAGTGGACAAGAGAAGGAATTACAATGAGAAAACTTGAAACTATTGCAAAGGAACTTGATATTGCAATATGGATTCCAACACAAGGTAATAAAGATAGTATTGTATCAGATATTGTTACTGTTGATAAGGCTGGTGGGTCAATTAAAAAGGGACAGGTTGCACAAGTTATTATTTCAATTGCAAGAACACTTGAAGATAGAGAACAAAATAGAGCAACACTTGCATTACTTAAAAATAGGTCAGGTAAAGGTGCTAAATTGTTCAAAAACATCTACTTTGATAATGGAAAAAGTATTATTAGATGTGATGATGTTGAAGAACTTGATTCCTTTAAACAATGGGAAGATGAACAGGAAGAAATCAATAATAGAAATACTATTGAAACCATTCAATTCCTCCAAGGTGAAGTGAAAAAAGATAAATCAAAAAAGTAATTTTTTTTTTCAAATAAAAAGTCTTGACCCATAAATTGTTAGAAAAAATAGGGGAAAATTACCTGGATTTTCTTAGAATTATTATAAATTTTCCCCTATTTATTTTATCTACCTTTCTTTCTTGAAAGGTAAATTTTTTTAAAATAAATTTTTAAATTATATAATATATGGATGTTAGAAAAAGTGATGGCTCCTATGAGGAATTTAGTAGAAGGAAGTTGATAAATATTATTAAAAAGGTTTTTAATACTGCTGGTGTTGAATGTAATGCAGAATGTGCAAAGGAAATTGTTGATAGTTTGTATATATATGATGGCATTTTATGTTCCTCAATTAGAAAGCAATTAGAAGAGAGGTTTAGTGAAAGAGATGATAGACTTTTAAATGCATATAGGTCAGTAAAAAACAAGAAAGAAGAGATTGAAAATTTTGTAGAAAGAAAAATTAATTTTATTAATAATTACAAGAAAGCAACCAATACAGCAAATGCAACTATTGATGATAATTCAAATGTTGCAAACAAAAATATTGGTGTATTAAATGCTGAAATACACAAAGAAGAGAATCTTCAAATTAGCAGAAAAATGATAATGGGTAAATTGAAAGATTTGTACCCTACTTTTAATGCTAAGAATTATGTAAAAGATTTGGAAAATCATATTATATACAAACATGATGAATCTTCTTTTGCTGGAGCAATTGCACCATATTGTGTTTCTTTAACAATGTATCCATTTTTAACAAATGGTCTTAAGAACATTGGTGGTCTTTCTGCTGAACCAAAGAATATTGATTCATATTGTGGAATGTATTGCAATCTTATTTTTGCAATTTCTTCACAATTTGCAGGTGCTGTTGCTACTTCTGAATCTCTATTATATTTTACCTATTTCTGTAAGAAAGAATGGGGTGATGATTTTTATAAAGAATCAAATTCATTTTATAAAATTGGTTATAAACTAAGAAAGTTACTTAATGAATCACACTATTGGACTAATAATGTAAAAGAACTTGCAGAACATGATTTTGGTAGTGATGAGTTAAATAAATTAAGAGATGAACTTGTTTATGAAAGTGAAAGACCATTGACTGAAGATGAATTAAAGGATTATTGTGAACACATTAAAGAAGACCCTAACTATATACTTAAATTTGGTGATGGGACAAGAACAATAAAGGGACAAATACATCAATATTGGCAGCAAATTGTTTATACCATTTCTCAACCAGCAGCAGCAAGGGGTTATCAATCCGCCTTCGTGAATTTTTCTTATTTTGATAAGCCATTCTTTGATGGTATGTTTGGTAATTTCTATTTTCCTGATGGAACACAACCTGATTGGGAAAGCCTTAAGTGGGTTGAAAAAGAGTTCATGATGTGGTTTAACAATGAAAGACTTAAGTGTTTGTTAACATTCCCTGTTGAATCTTTTACACTTCTTTATAAAGATGGAAAATTTGAAGATGAGGAAATGTTTAATTTTGTCTGTGAGGAATATGCAAGAGGTCATAGTTTCTTTACTTATATAAGTGATTCTGTTGACAGCCTCAGTTCATGTTGCAGATTAAAAAACAAGATACAAACCAAAGAATTTAACTTTACTAATGGTAATATTGGTGTACAGACAGGTTCTAAGTCTGTTATAACATTAAATCTTAATAGAATTACTCAGGATTGGTTCAATTCAAGGAAGGAAAAGAACAATGATTTTGTTTTTAGTGGTTCTGATTCAGATTATAGTAGTTTGAAATCATATTTAAACAAAATTCTTGAAAGAGTTTATAAATATCATACTGCATATAATGAACTATTATGGGACATGTATGATTCCAACCTATTGCCTGTTTATAAAGCTGGTTTTATTGACCTTAACAAACAGTATTTAACAATTGGTTTAAATGGTTTGAATCAAGCAGCAGAATTCCTTGGTTTAAAGTGTACAGATAATGATGCTTATGCAAAATTCTGCCAAAACATTTTTGGTAACATTAAGGAACAAAATACTTTACATAAAGTTACAGATGAAAAGCACAAAATTACTTTTAATACTGAACAAGTTCCTGCTGAATCACTTGCAGTAAAGAATTATAATTGGGATAAAGAAGATGGTTACTGGGTTCCAAATGATACTAATTTGTATGCAAGTTATGTTTATAAACCAAATGAAAATCTCAGTGTTTTTGAAAAGATTAGATTAATGGGCAAAAACTATATTGGTGATTATTTGGATGGTGGTAGTGCAGCACATTTAAATCTTGATGCACACTTATCAAAAGCACAATATGAGAAAATACTAAAATATGCTGCTGAAAATGGATGTTCATATCTAACATTTAACATTCCAAATTGCCAATGTGAAAATTGTGGTTTTATTGCAAAACAACCATTTGAAAAATGCCCTCATTGTGGAAGTACTAATGTCAGCCTTTGGGATAGAATTATAGGTTATTTAACAAAGGTTAAGAATTGGTCAGATGGAAGACAGATTGAGCAAAAGACAAGAGTATACACAGATATAACCAATATTGACAATGAATAGTTATATTGTACCACCATTTTTTAATGAAAACAAAATAAAAAACATATTAATAAAGGAAGTTTTTGAAAAGGAGATTTCTTTTGTTAATGAGGCTCTTGGTTCATTTAATAAACAGCCAGAAGTTGCAAAGTCTATTACTAAAGAATTTGTTGATATGGTAAACAACAATGAACATAAAAGAGATTTTGAAATTGAGATTGATGGTGAAAAAATACCTGTACATTTGGTTTTAGTGATAACTAAAGATTTGGTTGGGAAAACCTATGCCAGTACAATGCCAAGAGGTAATATTATTGGTGATGATATTATATTGACAGATTTGGAGTTCACACTTTATTTAAGTCAGTTTGATAGGTTATCATTTGATAGTAAACAAATCTTTAATAAAATTGTTTCTATTGTAAATCATGAATTAATGCATGGAAACATTTTTAACAAAAGGATTTCAAATGATAAAAATATTGATATTGTATCTTGGTATGGTGGGATAAAAACAATTATTGAGAATGAAAGAAATGAATTGATAAGGAATTTTGCATATGCAATGTATGCTTGCTATTATCATGAAAGGCAATCAATAGTGTCATCCACATATACTCAATTGTTGGAACTTTTTCCTGAAAGTAGATTAGAAATTATTAAGAACAAAATAAAAAGGTTTTCCAATGAAGCAAAATATGATTATTTGTTAAAGTTATATAAAGAAAGTTTAATTAAAACTGAATCATATCAGACATTTTTAATAATTAATAATATGTGCAATAATTTGTCTAACAAGGACATTGATTTTATTAATAAAGCATTTGTTGGATATGGATTAAAAGTTAATATTAATAAGGAAATGATTAAGATGAAGACAATATCAAATGAATCTCTAAAGGATATTTCAAGGAATGGTTCTTTATTTTTTCATGAGTTTTTGCTAAACAATATTAATAATGGTTAAGTATATTAAAGAAGAAACAACAGTAGTTTTTTCAGAGATTCCTGATGAGATTACATTGGCTGTAAATATCAGTAATTGTCCACATCATTGTAAAGGTTGTCATAGTCCATATTTAAGAAAAGATATTGGTGAGGAACTTAATTTTAAGGCCATAGACAGCCTTATAGAAAAAAATGATGGAATTACATGTTTTTGTTTTATGGGTGAAGGAAATGACCCAAAATCATTAAAAGAAGCAATTTTATATATAAAAGAAAAACATCCTAATTTAAAGATAGGGCTTTATTCTGGTTCTGAAAAGATTGATGATGATTTTTATTGGGATAATTTGAATTATCTTAAAATTGGGCCATATGTTGAATCATCAGGACCACTTAATAAAGAAACAACAAATCAAAGAATGTATTATGGTGGACAATATTTTTCATGGTATTGCATAGTTGATGGTGTTGTGAGGAAAGGGTGGAAAGACATAACAAGTAAGTTTTGGAAAAAAAACACTTAAAAAACAAGAAAAACAAGCAGTTATGCTTGTTTTTTGTTATATTTTAAATATATTTATAATAAAATATATTTGCATGTGCAGGGTTTTATTATGTGGTATTGGGAAATTAGAGAACAATTACATTAGAGAATGGGTAGAATACCACAAGAATCTTGGTTTCAATAATATTGTTTTATATGACAACAATGACATTGATGGTGAACATTTTGAAGATGTTATTGGGGATTATATTGAATCAGGTTATGTAATATTAAAAAATTGGAGAGGGAAGGAATTAGCACAAATTCCTTCTTATAATTCTTGTTATCATGAATATAAAGATAAATATGATTGGATTTGTTTTTGGGATATTGATGAATTTATAGAATTTGACAAATCAGAAACAATTCAAGAGTTTGTCAGTCAAAAGAAATTTGACAAAGCAAAGTGTATCAGGATTGGTTGGAAGCAATTTACAGATAATAATTTATTAACTGTAAAAAACAACAATTATTCAATAAAGAGGTTCACTGAAGTTTTTGATAAGAAATTTTGTCTTGAAAATAAGATACCTGTTCAACATGCAATAATATCAAACACACAAGCAAAATCAATAATCAGAACAAACATCAAGGATTTTAAGGTTACAAGTCCACATTGTTTTTTAAATGTACCAACTGTCAATGCTGTTGGTGAAAAATGTAGGATTGCAATTAAATTAGGTGACATTCCTGTTTGGAAGGGTGCTTGGTTGAATCACTATAGATTTAAGACAATAGAAGAATATGTTACCAAGAAGATGGTGAGGTTATGGCCAACAAAGTACATGAATGGTGGGAAAGATAGGCTTGACCTTGATTATTTTTTTATGTATAACAAAAAGACAAAAGAAAAGGTTGATTTTGCAAAAAGATTAAAAATTGATTGTAATGAAAATTTAATAAAAATTAATACATGGACACAGAGAGACAATAATGGTAAGTTGATTAATAATAATTGGGGGGATGATATTAATTTTTATTTCTTACAAAAGTTATTTGATAAGAAGTTAGTGGATTATCAAGAAACTGGCAGGGAGAATTATACATTTATAGGGTCAATTTTAACCAGTAATTTTATAGACAGTAACAGTATTGTTTGGGGTGCTGGAATACAGATACCAAATACCAAATGGGATGAATCACCAAAGAAAGTATGTGCAGTAAGAGGTCCATTAACAAGGGAGTTTTTATTAAAGAAGGGTGTTGAATGTCCTGAGATATATGGTGACCCAAGTTTATTATTACCATATTATTACTATCCAATTGTTGAAAAGAAATATAAGATTGGGCTAATTCCACATTGGTCATCACTTAATAGTTCTATTGTAAAAAGTTTTTCTCAGAAAAAGGGTGTTCATGTAATAAAGATGTCAGGATATAATAATTGGTTACAAGTAATTGATGAAATACTTTCTTGTGATTATATTATATCTGAATCATTGCATGGAATTATTATGGCAGAAGCATATGGTGTGCCAAATTTATGGGTTGATATTACATTAAAAAGCATATTTGATATAAAATTCCATGATTTTTTCCAATCAATAGGTTTGGATAGAAAGAATGCTGTAAGAATGGATAAGTTTTTCACCATTGAAAAAGCAATGAAATATTTGCAAGAATATAAGGCAGGAACAATGGTTGATTTAAATGCTTTGGTTGATGCTTGTCCAATTGAAATAACAAATAAAGAATTTTTGGATAGGGTTAAAAACAATAAAATAGTAAAGACAAACAAAATTAAAATGGATAATGTTTATGAAAGTGGTGTTTCCATTTGTATAACAGCATATAAAGCAAAAAAATTCATTAAAGAATGTCTTGATTCTGTTGAGGCACAAACATGGTTTAATACACATGACAATTGGGAAGTTCTACTTGGAATTGATGGTTGTGAGGAAACACTTGAATATGTAAAAACAATAATGAACAAATATAGAAACCTAAGGGTTTTTATGATGACAGAAAACAAGGGAACATATATTACAACCAATACAATAATGTCACTTGCAAAATATGATGGTTTAATTAGATTTGATGCTGATGATGTTATGTTAACTGAAATGGTTGAAACCATTATGAAGAAAAAAGGTGATGCTGAATTTGTTAATTTCAAAATGAAAAATTTTGGAAGAAGTACATCAACACAAATTGCAGGTGGACAAATGTATGTTAAACATGATGTGTTTGATTATCTTGGTGGTTATAGACCTTGGTCATGTTCAGCTGATACTGATTTTGAAGTAAGGGCTAAAAAATTCTTTAAACATATTAAAATAGACAAAGTATTATTTAGGAGAAGAATTCATGACACTAATTTAACTGTTGCAAAGGAAACAAATTTCAGGTCAAAGATAAGAAAAGAAAACCTTAATTTTGTTAATAAAGTAACAATGAAATTAAAAAAGAAGGAAGAAGCTGTAATAAAAAAGGTTACAAACAGTTATTATGAAATTGATACTGATTTCAACTATGTATATAATGGGAATGAAGATGTTTATAATGACATTGATGTTTCAGGTGAAACAATACAAGCACCTGTTAATACAACATTGAATATTTTGGTTGAAAATCAAAATAAAGCAAAGATAAAGGCATTAGAATTACTAAATAAGAACAAGGTCAAAGAAGAACCAACAAAGGCTGAAAAAACATTTGAAACAAAGAAAGAAGAAAATAAGGTTAGGGTTAAAAAAATAATGGTTGATAAACAGCCAAAAATGTTAGACCCAAGATTTGATAGTAACTGGTAATATGGAAGAATTGGATAAAAGATTTGAGAAATATAAAGAGCCATTAATTAATTTATGTAAAAGGCATGGCATTGGCTATAATCTTGATAATCCTGTAACAATTCAAGATAAACTTAATTGGATGAAAATCTATGATTCAACACCATTGAAAACAAGATGTGCTGATAAAATCCAATTGCATGATTATTGTAAGGAGAAATTAGGTGTTGATTTATGCATTCCAATCATTAAAATTTATGATAAGGTTAGTGATATAAATTGGGATGAATTACCAAATCAGTTTGTTATCAAATGTAATCATGGTTCAGGAATGAATATTATTGTAAAAGATAAAAGCACATTAAATATTGCTGATGCTGAAAGAAGATTACAAGGTTTCATGAATGATGATTTTGCATTCCATGTTGGTTATGAAATGCATTATCATGATATTCCTCATAGAATTTTTGTTGAAAAATATATGAGTGATGAAGGACAAAAACAATCATTGTTTGATTATAAATTCTGGTGTTTTAATGGTGAACCAAAATTCATGACAATTAATGATGGAAATGGTCATGGTAGGATGAACTATTATGACATGAATTTCAATAAACTTGACATTGAAAGAACTGATTTTAGACCAATGCCATATAATCCACAAAAACCAAATACATTTGATAAAATGATTGAATATGCTAAGGTTTTGTCAGAAGATTTTAAGTTTGTAAGAGTAGATTTTTATGAAATTAATGGTAAATTATATATTGGTGAACTTACCTTTACACCTGGCGCTGGATTTTTCCATTATAAGGATAGTAAATATAATAAAATAATTGGTGATTTGTTAAATTTAAAAAAAAATGAAGATAAAGAACTTAAAAGCTAATGAACTTAATGAAGCAGATGGTACATTAGAAGTTTATGATAAAAATAACACCATTACAATAGTAGGAAATAACTATTATATTAGCAATAAGCCAAACATTTTTTATAAAATATATAGAACTGATAAAGTGAAATATACTGATATCCTTAATGTTAAGGTGTTTGATAAATATGTGTATCAGTTAAGAAGGGAAGACAATAATAACAGTGAAATTTATGTATCATTGACTTGGTGGCAGAATTTGAAGTTTAAAATAATGAATCACAAGTCAATAGATATGTTGTTTAAGACTTTATTGCTACTAATTAAAAAATTCATCAAGATATTAAGTAAGTAATAATAACTGTTATAATGATTTTTACCAATATACTTGATTTTAATGTTTTTTTAGTTTATTTTCCCATAAAAAAATATGAACAGAAAGGTTATATATACAGTCATAGCAGGTAATTATGACACATTAAAGAACCAACCAAAACAAGATGGATTTGATTATATTTGTTTTACTGATAATAAAAATTTGAAAAGTGATTTTTGGGAAATAAGATATATTCCAGATGAATTAAAAGAATTGTCAGATTCAAAGAAAAACAGGTGTATCAAAATATTGCCCCACAAATATTTACCTGAATATGATTTTTCAATTTACATTGATGGTAATATTGATATTAAGGGAGACATCAATGAGTATGTTAGAAATAATTGTACACCTGACAAGGGTTATGTTTTTATTGGAAAACACCCATATGGGAGAAATTGTATATATGATGAAGCAATAGCACTTGTTGACCTTAAAAAAGACAAAAAGGAAACAATGTTTGAACAAGTTGAAGGATATAAAAAAGAAGGGTTTCCTGAAAATTATGGCTTAACACAAAATTCCATCATTTTCAGATATCACAATAATTCAGAATGCATAAAACTAATGGAATGTTGGTGGAATGAGGTAAAAAATAAAAGCCACAGAGACCAACTCTCTTTATATTATGCTAAATGGAAAACAAATACAGAAATAGTAGTTTTAGATAAGTCAATTTTTAATTGTAAATATTTCAAATGGAATATATTTCATACCAAAAGATAATAGAAGATATTAAAACAAATATAACAAAAATACCAAAAGATGTTTTAGGTATCATTGGTGTTCCAAGAAGTGGAATGTTACCTGCAACAATAATTGCAGGTCAATTAAATGTTGGGCTATGTACTATTAATGAATTTATTGAAAAGGGTGCTGATGTTTTTAGTTCAAATCATGGTAATAGAAAACTAAGAAGCATTGAGTCAAAAAAAATTTTAGTTGTAGATGATACTTGTTATAATGGGACAGAGACAAAGAAAAATAGATTGAAATTAAGTAAATTCAACAATGAATATGAATTCATATTTATGTGTGTTTATCTTGAAGGAAGTTGTATGATTGATAAACCAGATTTGTATTTAGTGGATATTAGTAAAAATGTTAAAAATAGTGGATTTGGTATATGCTTGTATGAGTGGAATTTATTTTCAAATCCTGGTATTATGGAAAAGACTATTTTTGATTTAGATGGTGTTTTATGTGTTGAACCACCTGATGAGAGAAAAATTGATGAATATGTAAAATATATAGATAATCCAATACCACTAATAATACCAACTTTGGACAAAATAACAATTTGTACATATAGATTAATAAAATATAAGGAGCAAACCTTTAAGTTTTTAGATAGTGTTGGGCTGACAAAAAAACTAGTTTATATGTTTAATTCTGATTCATATGAAGAAAGGGCTAAAACACCTTCTTGGCTATATAAATCTTATGTGTATAATAAGTTGAGTGATTATAAATTGTTTGTTGAATCAGATGACCAACAAGCCAAAGAAATAAATAGAATAACAAAAAAACCTGTTTTTTGTCTAAGTACCAATAAATTATATGATTTAAAATGAGAGTTTTATTTTTAGTACAATCTTGTAATCAAGAAAGATTTCTTGAAGAGGAAGAAATCATTAGGAAAACATGGGGTAGCAGATTAAGAAAAGGATGTGACCTTATTTTTTATAGAGGTGATGGCACAGATACACTTGAAGGTGATGTTTTAAAACTTAAATCTGATGATGATTTAAATCATACATTTACCAAAACAATAAGGGCATTATCTGTTTTCAGGAATAGTAACAAGTATGATTTTATTGTTAGAACAAATACAAGTACTTGGATAAATGTTGAACTATTATTAAACACATTGGATAGGTTAGACCCAAATGTTAGGGAATTATATGGTGGATACCTCTTATCAAATGCTGAAAGTCAAGGTGCACCATTTTTAAGAGGTAATTTTATTGTTATAAATAAACAAATAATGAAGGATATTTTTGAATTCATTAAAGATAAATGTTATACAGGTGTTGATGATGTTTGCCTTGGCATGAATTTGTTAAAATATTATAATCAAAATAATATTGATTATCTGAAGACATTGAAAATCATGGACAACATAACATATAATGATGAATTTGATTACAAAAACATATTCAAATATGTTGGTGTGTGGTGTGCAGCATATATTAAAGAGAAAAAGAATTCAAGTGTTTTAAATAAAATTGACAAATATTATATTAATAAGACAAGTTGTCAAGTTAAAAAGGTTGACAAAATAGAAACAATTTTTGGTGATTTAAAATTTTAATAATATGCAATATGATTATTTAATTGTTGGTGCAGGATTATTTGGCTGTGTTTTTGCTTATATGGCAAAACAACTTGGTTATAAGTGTCTTGTTATTGATAAAAGGCCACATATTGGTGGGAATTGCTATTGTGAAAATATTGATGGCATTAATGTTCATAAATATGGCCCACATATTTTTCACACATCTAATAAAAAAGTATGGGATTTTTTAAATCAGTTTGTAACATTTAACAATTACATTAATCAACCATTGGCATTTTGTGGTGAAAATAATGGTTTATATCATTTACCATTTAATATGAATACATTTCATGAGATATGGAATGATGTAATAACACCTGAGGATGCAATAAGGAGAATAGAATCAGAGAGACCAAGAGATATTGTACCAAAGAATCTTGAAGAACAGGCAATATCAATGGTTGGAACAACAATATATAAAAAATTAATAAAAGGTTATACTGAAAAGCAATGGGGAAAACCATGTAATGAGTTACCACTTGATATAATTAAAAGACTTCCATTAAGATTTGAATGGAATAACAACTATTTCAATGACATATATCAAGGAATCCCAGTTGGGGGATATAATAAATTATTTGATTCTTTATTAAAAGGTATTGAAATTAAAGTAAATTGTAATTATTTTGATAATAGAGAATATTTTGATGGATTGGCAAATAATATTATATTCACAGGTTGTATTGATGAGTTCTTTGATTACAAATTTGGAAAACTTGACTATAGAAGTTTAAGATGGGAAACCAAGCAATATGATGCACCATCATATCAAGGAACAGCAGTCATCAATTATACTACAACTGAGGTTGATTATACAAGAAGCATTGAACATAAGTATTTTGAATGTTTGAATAAAGAAGATGTAATGAAAATAAATCATACAATTGTTTCAAAAGAATACCCTGAAATGTTCAATGGACAAAATGAGCCTTTTTATCCAATTAATAATGATAAAAATAATATAATATATAATCAGTATAAAGAACTTTCAATAAATAAACCAAATGTTGTTTTTGGTGGAAGACTTGCAGAATATAAATATTATGATATGTCACCAACAATTGAAAGAGCTTTATCATATTTTAAATTTTAATAAAAAAATGAAGAAATCAAATAAAATACAATTGTATTGCTATACTCATATGATGCCAGAGTATGGCTTGGTTGATGATGAAATGCATACACCATTACATGTTGGCAAAGAATTACATAAGGATGTTGAAATTTGTGAGACTTGTGACAATACAGGTGATAATATTTCAATATTAAATGATTGTATGAGAGAGTTAACTGGAATGTATTGGGTATGGAAAAATGTTAAAGATGTCAAGTATGTTGGTAGTGAACATTATAGAAGAAGATTTGGTCTTTCATATAAGGATATCAGTAGTATATTGAATAAAAAAGAAATCATTACATTCAAACCAACAGACCTTGGCAACCAAACACTTCAATTTAATTATTTCATGTGTCATAGTTATGTTGATTTTGTTACCATTGAATATATTGTGAAAAGATTTTTCCCTGATTATATCAATGATTGGGACAAATACATGAACAATGGTCATATTTTATATCCAGCAAATTGTTTTATTTGTGAGAAAGAAAAATTTGATAAGGCATGTGAATTTGTCTTTGGGGTTCTCAATGTTTTCTTGGAATCATTCTTTATTTCAAACAAAGATAGATTGGAACATCATGTTCAGACATTCTCACAACCAACATGCCCTCCTGATAAGGAAAAGATAGGTTGGGATTGGGTAAAATACCAACAAGGAATTTGTGGCTTCTTGGCTGAAAGATTGTTTACTTTATATATTCTTCATAATTTCCCAAAGGAAAGCATTTATGAAGCTGATAAGATTGAAATGGAAGATATTTTTGGTAATAATGAGGAAAATAAACAATAAAATATGAAAACATTACTTTGTTGCATTGGAAGAAAAGAAAATCAATATATTAGGGAATATGTTGAATATTATAAAAATCTTGGTTTTACCAATATATGCTTATTTGATAATAACTATGATGGTGAAGAACATTTTGAAGATGTAATTGGTGATTATATTGATTCAGGTTTTGTTATTATTAAAGATTATAGAAATAAATCAGTGTGCCAGTTAAATGCATATGCAGAATGTTATGCAACATATGGTAATAAATATGATTGGATTGCATTTTTTGATTGTGATGAGTTTTTAACACTTGTGGAAGACAAAACCATTGATGAATACCTTTCAAGAGATATTTTCAAGCCATTTAATGGAATTAAAATCAATTGGATGTGTTATGGTGATAATGGTATTGTTCATTATGAAGATAAACCTGTTGTTGAAAGGTTCAAAACACCAATAGACTATAATAAGCAAATTGCATATAAGTTCCCTGAAAACTATCATATTAAATCAATTGCAAGAGGTGGTTTAACAAATGTTAAATTCCCTTCAAATCCACATGTTATTAATGTTGTAGGACAATGTGATTCAGTAGGAAATGCTTGCAAGGATACAACACCATTTGTTGTTTATAATTATAGTTTGGCATATATTAGACATTATAGCACAAAAACAATTGAAGAATATTGTAATAAGATGGAAAAAGGTTTTCCTGACCATATTGTTAATGATGAAAAAAGAGAATCATATACAGAAACAAGATTTTTCAGATATAATGAAGTAACAAAGGAAAAGGTTGATATGGTAAAAGAAAGACTTGGTATTGACATGTCATACCTACTTCCAATTGACCCTCCTGATTTTGAAAAGAGAAAGGATGTACAACTTTTCATGTTATGTTATGATAAGAAAGATTATGATTTCATTGATAATACAATTATGACACCATTGCAATGTGGTGCAGATGTAAACCATAGAAATGTATGTTATCTTAAAGACAATACAGGTGATAATATTTCAAGTGAAAATTATATGTATGCAGAAAATACTGGTGTATATTGGATTTGGAAAAATGTAAAGGATGCAAAATATAAGGGAAATTGTCAATACAGAAGAAGATTTACAGGAATTGATGAAAATACTGATTTTGATAAGATTTTTGAAAAGTATGATGTAATTTGTGCAAAACCATATAATTATCCAAAGAATTATGATTATATTCCAGCAAAAACAGTTAGAGGTGGTTATAGATTTTCACATTGCATTGATGACCTTGAATCAATGAGAAAAGTTGTTGGTGAACTTTATCCTGAATATAGAAGATATTGGAATGAATATATTGAGCATGGAGAAAATCTTTATTATTCATCAGGCTTTATTATGAAAGCAGAAAAATATGATGAATATTGTGAGTTCTTATTTAATTGTTGTTCAGAGTGGATAAAAAGAAACAACATAACTGATGAAAGGAAATTAAATGAGCATGTCATAAATAACATCCAAAATGGAAAATATATTAGATTTAGTGAGCAAGAAAGAAAAAACATACATACAAAAGTATTAAAATGGCAAAGTATGATTCCTGCATTTTTATGTGAAAGACTTTGGACACTGTGGGTACAAAAGAATTTCAAACCAAATAAGAGATATGAAGTTGATTTTGATTTGGTTGAAGGAACAAGAATATAAAATAAGAAAACCCCATGGGAAAAAACCATGGGGATTATCATTTTATATTGTATATAATATAGTAATTTTTTGCTTTATTTTATAAATAATAAACCTTAAATTAATGATAAGGAAAAAAGCAATATTAACTATTTATAGTTAAAGATTTATAAAAATGGCAATACAGCAAAAATTTGGAATAAGGTATCCATTTACTTCAGAGAATTTGGATGAGGTATATTTGGATTTAAATGATACAATGACAGATAGTGTAAAATCACAAGTTTTACATGTCTTATTCACACCAAAGGGTCAGAGATTAAGGAATCCTGATTTTGGTACTGATTTAATCAAGTATATATTTGGACCAAAGGATGAGACAACATTAAATGAGTTAAAGGCAAGTTTAACAACAGATATTGGGAAATATGTTGAGAATGTCATGTTTGATGACATTACATTTTCATCAGATGAGAATGATGAAAATTCAATGATTATCATTGTACATTATAGTGTTAAAAAAGGTAATAAGGTTGAAAAGACCAGTGTTGGTATAAAGATATAATATTATGGCTGAAAAAAAGACAATCTCTTATTTAAACAGGAATTATCAAGATTATAAGCAAGCATTAATTGATTTTTCAAAGAAATATTATCCTGAACTTGAAATGAATTACAATGATGCTTCTGTTGGTTCATGGCTTATTGATATTAATGCAGATATTGCTGATAATTTAAGTTATCATATTGACAGAGTATTTCAAGAGACAAATATTGATAGTGCATCAGAGACAGGCTCATTATATGCACTGGCCAGAAACAATGGTTTTAAAGTTCCTGGTCCTAAAGGTGCAATGGCTGAAGTTGAATTCAGTTGCACATTACCAATAAATAGTGAAGGTGATATTGGTCCTGATTATCATTATGCACCAATTATTAGAAAGGGTACAAGATTAACAGCAGGTTCACAAAACTTTGAATTATTGGATGATGTAGATTTTTCAGAACAATTTGATTCAAGAGGAAATCCTGATAGAACAATTTTACCAAATCTCAATTCAAATAGCATTGTTGTCAGTTACAGGGTAACAAAATTAGCAGTTGTTGTTGCAGGTGAGAGTAAGATATTCAAGAAGACAGTTGGCAACAGTGATATATATCCATTTATGGAAATTGTTCTTCCAGATGAAGATGCAATGAATGTTGAATCAATTGTTGTAAGAGAGGGTACAAATCTTTACATAAATCCAACATATGGTGAGTTTTATTCAACAACACAAGACATTGAATGTGAAAATGACAATGCAATTAAAACAAGAAGATTTTTTGAGGTAGAGTCATTGGCACAACAAAAGATTTGGGAAGTTGCTGATGGTGAAAAAAATGGTGGGCATAAATATGCATATGATGATTGTAACAATGTGACATATTGTGTAACAAAGGGTGAGTGGAAGCCTGTAACAAATAAATTTATTACTGAGTTTACAGATAGAGGGTATTTAAAAATCATATTTGGTGCAGGAGTTGACCCAAATAATGATGAGGTTGATATTAGTGAAGGAAAACCATTTTCACAATTTCTAATATCAAGAATCATCAAGAATGAATCATTAGGTTACTTACCAAGGCCAAATTCAACAATATTTGTATTATATAGAGTTGGTGGTGGGAAGAAGAGTAATGTTGCTAAAGGTGCAATAAATCATATTTCATACCTTAATTGTGAAATTGGTGGTGACAATATAAGTCTTAGAGATGCTGTTAAGAAAAGTATTTCAGTTGTTAGTACAACACCATCTGTTTCTGGCAAGGACAGACCAACAGCAGATGAACTTAGATATTTGATTAAATATAACAGTGGTAGTAAGAATAGATGTGTTACTGTTAAGGATTATGTTGCAAGGACATTACAGATGCCACCAAAATTTGGGACACCATTCAGAGTTAGTTGTAATGAAGAGAACAACAAAATAATGTTATATTTACTTGGATTGAACAGTAAGGGTCAATTAGATGACACATTGCCAACTGTTTTGGCTGAGAATGTAAGGGATTATTTATCAGAATACAGGATGGTTAATGATTATATTGAGATTAAGTCTGGTAAAATCATTAATTTAGGATTTACTGTTGATGTGTTTATTGATAAGAGTTATAATAAGGCAGATGTTATGGCTGGTATTGTTGAAGTAATTACTGATTACATGGACATTAATAAACATAACATGGGTGATGATTTATTCATTGGTGACATCAAGAAAGAGATTTCAAAGGTTGATGGTGTTTTGAATTTGATTGATTTGAAAGTATATAATTTATTTGGTGGAAATTATTCAAAATCAAGAACAACACAGGAAACAGGACAAGTATTTGAATGGAGAGGTTTAGGTAACTATTCTGAAATTGATTTGGAGGCTTCAGATTACATTGTTTATTCAAACAATGATTCAATGCTTGAAATCAAGGATGTCAATAATGATATTATAATAAGATGCAAGATTAGATAATATATGGCTTGTGCTTGTAAAGTAAATGCTGACCTTGATTATCTTCATAAAAAATATGGGCATAAAATTCCAACATCAAAAAAAAGTATAATAAGGTTCAGAGTTAAAGAATTTTTTAGAAATTTACTTATTTACATTGTTTGTATTCCAATAGTACCAATAATGGTTTTTCATGTTTTATTTACTGCAATTTTTAAAAAGGAAAAAACAATTAACATGAAAAAAATATTAAGATTGAAAACAGTATAATTTATGTCAGAAACTAATAAGAGTTTAAGAATAAGAACACAGGTAAATAGTGATTCATTTGTTACAGTTGATTTAAATCAAACATATGATTCATTTGAAATCCTTTCACTTAAAATGAAGTCTGAAGATGTTTACAGGCTTCATTCCTCAAATTATGGTGTTATTGCTGGTAGAGTTCTTGCAAATGAAAGTTTTGGTGTTCCAAATGCTAAAATTAGTGTCTTTATTGAAGGTGATTTTGATGAAGATGAATATGAAATTGCAGCCCTTTATCCATATACTTCAACATCTTCAAAAAATGGAGAAGGTGTTAAATATAATTTGTTACCTGATAACAAAGTAGATAACTGCCACCAAGTTGTTGGTACTTTTCCAAATAAAACATATCTTCTTGATAATGATGCTCTTATAGAAGTTTTTGACAAATATTATATATATACAACCAGAACAAATAATTCTGGTGATTACATAATTGCAGGTGTTCCTGTTGGTACACAAACATTACATATGGACCTTGACCTTTCTGATTGTGGTATTCTTTCACAGAGGCCAAGAGATTTTGTTTACAAGGGTTATACAATAGAACAATTTGAAAATCCAAACCAATTTAAGAAAAGTACTGACCTTGAAAGTTTAAGTCAAATTTTTAGACAAGACCAAGTTGTTAATGTTATTCCATTCTGGGGGAATGCTGATAATGGTGAAACAATTGGTATTACAAGGGCTGATATTAATGTTGCATTTAAATTTGAGCCAACATGTGTGTTCATTGGTTCACTTGTTGCAGATAACTCATCAAATGGTATTTCAAAAAAATGTATACCAACAAACCAAATGGGTGCAATGGATGAACTTACCACAGGTGAAGGCACAATTGAAATGATTAGAAAAACACCTGGTGGTGGTGTTGAAGAATTCCAAATCAGAGGAACACAATTAATTGATGGAAATGGTGTTTGGTGTTACCAGATTCCAATGAACCTTGATTATATGATGACTGATGAGTTTGGTAATATGGTTCCTACTGATGACCCAAGCAAAGGTATTCCAACAAGAACAAGGGTTAGATTCAGAATTTCCATGCATGATATGGAAAAAAATACTGATAACTACTTCAGAGCAAAGGTTCTTGTCCCACATAATCCACAAAACATTGAAGGTACAAATGTCAGATTACATGAGAATTATGACTATGAATTTGGTAGTGATACAAGGGAAGATTCATTTAGAGACCTCATGTGGAATAATGTATATACTGTTAAATCCTATATTCCAAGATTTCAAAAAAGTAGGACAATGAAATCAGAAAGATTTACAGGTATTAAACATTGTAATATATATGGTAATAATAATCCAATGCCATATAATAATATTAGAATTAGACTTCCATTAATGTTCACTATCTTGTGTGCATTGATTAAGACATATATTAGAGTTGTCTATATTATCAACTGTGTACTTAATATTATTGCACATGTATTTAAATTTATTGTTAGATTAAGATTAGTAGGTACTGGTGGTACAGATAGAGATATTATACAAAAATTGTTAACATATAGGTATTTGACAATTGCTGATGGACTTTGCCCTGATTTGGAAAATTGGTATTTTGCACCTGTTAATTACAATTTTAATGAAGAAGTTAAATCAAGAGGGTTTTTTCAATGGTTATCAGGTAATAAAACAAAAGCAACTGTAAACATATTGAAACAAACACTAGAGTATTTAACAGGTGATTTTGGACAAGCAAGTACTTCAAGTGGTGGTGGTAATTCACAACATAGTGGAGGTGGTGGTAATAACCCAGGCAGAGGAAGTAATAGAAGAGGTAAAGATAGTGATGGTAATGCCTATTATTTTGGGGATAGTCCACAAGATGAAAATTCAGTTGACTTTCAAAATAGGGATGACAATGAAAGTGTTTGTATTACAACAAAAACAGATTATTTAATGGCTTGTATTGAAATGGCATTAGCCCAAGAATATAAAGTTATTAATTTTGACTTTTATAATGATTGGGTTAATGGTGTTATATACATGCCAAGATGGATGAGATTTATCAGAGTAAAAAGAACATTTTTGTTTGGTTTAATTAAAATCAAGTCAAAAATTAAAGCCTGTATGGACAATACAAAGATGTTCAATAAAACAAGATTTTATGTACAACAATGTGCACTGTCATATGTAAAGGATAATGATGGTACATATACTAAAATCAGTACACCTAATGGTTGTAAAAACCAAAGAACAAATAAGCAGAAATGTCATAAGGAGTGGGGTAGAAAACTATATCCAATTTTTGGTGGTAATAAGAGAAATGGAAGTGGAAATGGTGGTATTGTTCATGAAAATCAGACATCAAAGCAACAATATGTTTATTATTTAAAACCATGTGAATGGAAGGAAAGTGGTAAGAAAACCATTTTATTTGCCAATGACATAGTTCTTCTTGGCTCATTATTGGAATGTAATTTATATGGTGTTCCACAGGCATTTAAATATTTAACAAGTTCATCATATGTAATGCCAACAAATTTGGCTTTAACTAATATGGATGATGATGGTTATCTTTATGCAGATGATAAGAACACAATTTGTACTACAACATCTTCAGGTAAAATTGTTGAAAGTGGTGTTACACAACTTGAACCAAGTTTTAGTGCAACAACAAATTATTATTCAACAACTCAAAATCCAATTATTTATGGTGAAATTAAAAACCCAAATGATGCAACTATAAATGAAGAGATATTTGATGATACTATACCACTTACTGAAGCAGCAGGTATTGCTTGGAACTATACAGGCCCTGGTCAAGGTGTAAAGAGTAATGATGTTAATAAGAGTCTTTATATGCCTGGTGGACATTTCTTAGGTATTTCATGTACTAATTCAGAAACAAATATCAAATCATGTATTAATTTACAAAGAGTATGTGAGGCAGGTTCAAATATTTCACAAAGAAGGGAAGAAGTGAGAGGGCAAAGTAATGGTGATTTACAGTATAGATATTTTGTTCCAACAGGTTTGATTTCAAATGATGAAATTAATTCAGTTGATTTCAGAACAATGTTTGCAACCATGAATCAAAAGAGATTATTATGCAACAATAGATATGATGACAAGACAGGTTATCCTATTTATGATTTCATTTACATGAGAAATGCAGGTTTTGATGGTGCATTACATAAAGAAATAACAACATCAAATGATATTAACAACCAATGGAATAAAAAATTAACAATTGTTGATGAATGGTCATCACTTGGTGGAAATATACCTAAAGATTTCAACTATGATAATAGTGAAACAGGTGAAACATATACAAGGACATTAGAAAATGGAAATGTTGACTATTATAAATTTAGATTAGGTCTTAATTCACTTGATAATACAGAACAATTGAAGAGATTTTTAAGTTATGATAATAGTCATGGTGCATCATTGCCACAATATGAAAATTCATTTTATTTTTATTTTGGTTTACATAATGGTGCAACTGCATTTGATGAGTTTAACAAACAATTTTTCTCAGTATGTGAAAGTGAAAGCATTTTGAGAAGAAAATTAACAATGAAGGTTGATGTTAGTGATGAGGATACATGTAATTTAGTTGCACATGTTGAAATAAATGGTACTGATGCTGTTGATGGCCTTAGAATTACATATAATGGTACTGAAATACCTGAGTCAGCAATACATATTAATAATGGTATATATTCAGTATCACTTAATAATGTACCATTTGGTACATATACATTTATTGGTACAGATAATAGTGGTGTTGAACTTATTAAGGTGGTTGAAATTGGTACTAATTTAATTAATGCTGATATTGAAACAAGTAATTTTGCATTCAGGATAAATGGAGCAACAGGTACAACAGTTTCACAGAGTGCTGAAACTTCAAATTCTGGCTATATTAAAATTAATGAAATTAATTTTGGAAGCACTTCAGTAATTCCATTAAATAATGTAACAATTGTTGATAATGAAACAGGAAATTATTATGGAAGACAGATTGCTAGCATAACAACAGGTTCTTCAATTGCAGCAAGGACAAGAACAGAAGGAAATACCTTAATTGTTTATTTATGGAAGCCTGATACAAGATATACTGTATATGTTTGGTCAGCATGTAATAAATATTATGAATATGGCACATATCTTATTGAGGGTATTGAAAATATTGATTTGTTCTTAGGTAGTTATTATTTACCATATAGTACAAAATTAAGTACCTTAACAGGTGAATGGTGGAATAATATTGGTGGAAATAACATTGATAACTGGGCAAAGAGATTTGCATTATTCAGACAAACAGATGATGATACTGCATATTTTACCAACAAAGTATTTTCAATAGATAAGAGATATAACAGACAATTGGACACTGCATTGTTTGGTCAGCCAGAAACAACAGATGAAAGTGGAAATACAATTTTAGTTGATGGTTATTCATTTGAAAATGATTACAGATTACCAGGAATTGTTTCAGATAGTTCAGTTATTCCAACAAATGGTCCAACAAGTTTAACAAATGGTAGGAAGTTATTTGCTGAAATGGCAATGAATGGTGATGCAATTGTTGCAAATAAACTTACTGAAACAACAATTTCATCTATTTCACAAAATATGGTAAGTGGTAATACATATTATACCATTAGATTTGCAAATACAAGTTTAAATGGAATGGCATATATTATCAGAACACCAAATGGTAGTAATTTATATGTAACCAATAATGGTAATGGTACAACATATTATTATGAAGGAGATTCTTTAAATGTTGGTGATAGGGTTTCAGTATATCCAGTATTCTATTATCCTGTAATGTATAGACCATTCTATGCAAATGTTGGTATTGTTGATTGGATTAATTTAACATTATCACTTTCACAAGAAGAACAAACAAGTCAGGATGCAACATATGCATATAATGATGAAAGATATGCATTTGGTGGTAAGGTCCATAATGGTATAACATATAATAACAAATTTGGAAATTGTACTTTTAATGAAAATGAATTTACAATAACAAGAACCAATGGCACAACAGATATTTCAAATATGAATGATGTCAATGGTGTTATTGCAAGTTTTAGTGGAAAGAGTGAAATTACAAATGGCATTATGTCATATGATTCATTCTTTTATTCAATAAATGGAAATACACCAACATCAGCAGATACTGGTTATGATGAGTTAATAATGCAGCCAAACAGACCAATACCATGGAATATAAGTGATGAAATATCAGCAGTATTTGCAAATAACATCAGTTATAGACCAAGTGTAGGTGACTCATCAAGAGCAATATATTATAATGATATTGATGACATTGAAAATGATTACTATTTGATACCAAGAGCAACATACCCATGTCCAATTGCTCAAAGTGGTTATGTATATTATACAATTCAAGAACCAATGACACAGTTCCCTGATGTTGTTGGTAGGGCATTGTTATTATGTAGATTTGGTGAAAATTCAGATGCAAAATTCAATGTTGGAGGTCAAGGTGTTGTTTTGAATAAGCCTGGTTCTATGGTTGTTGTTGAATTTGCTGGTGGTATTGCAGGAACATTTACAATACCAATAAATGTGAGTGAAAATAGTAGAATTAATAGGTCTTTAGTATTGCCAGGAATAACATATGCAAGTATTACTGGTTATTCACAATCAATAAAACAACAATTAAAATCAAATTGGGATGTTAGCATTGAAGAAACTTATCTTTTAAAACCAAATGTAAACATTGCTGATTATACTGAAGCAATAAGAAATTATATATTGAATGAAAACATACCTAAAATTAAGTTGAATTTCAATGAAATGGGTATGTATTATCCTGATACTGATTATTATTGTATTGCAATGGCAACACAAATAGTTGGTGTAAAGGGTAGTACTGATTTAATAAGGGTTTATGATAAGTTTACCAAGTTAAATCAATATGATAGTGGTGCTGAAAATCCATATTTAACTGTTAATGGTACTGCTGCTGAAACAACAATAACAGCAACATCAGCAGATACTATGGTGGCATTAAGCATAAGTTCAAATGTTGGTTGGACAATTTCAGTTGATAACAGTGCAAGTTCATGGCTTAAAATCAGTGAAAATGGTCAGGATATGACAACATATTCTGGTTCAGGTAATAAAACATTGGCAGCACATGTATTAGAAAATAGTGGTGAAGAAAGGACAGGTAGAATTATATGTAGTCCTGTTAATGAAGCAAGCCTTAGTGATGTTATTATTAATATAAAACAACAGGCTGCATTAATTAGACAATTGGTAACAATTGATGGTATATTAGAACAACAGTAAAACATGAGAAAAGTATTTTTAGAAAAAAATAGAAGCATTAATTCTGTTAACAGAACCAACTTTATTGATGTTGATTTAAAATCAACATCAAGGTTGTTCCCATATAATAATGTTAATGATGTATTGAATTTGAACAATTTATATACATATGAAAGGGACAATTGTAATAAATATAGGGTAATCTTAACTGTTAATCCAATATGCTCAAATGTTTTGTTCAATACAAGAACAGAGGTTGTTAGGTATGAGGGTTCAGATAACTGTATGCTTGTGTTTAATCAGTCAGATAAAGGAAATGCAATTAACACAACTAACTTGGATTGGAAGCAAGCAATTAGGGATACTGAATATACACATCCTGAGTTGTTTACAAATAAAGAACCTTATGTTTATCATTGTGGTTTAGATATTTTTAATAACCATAGATTGAGGACAAATGATTTCATATATGTGAATAAGACCAATGAAAGTGATAAATCAAAGTTCAATACACTGGCTGATTTGGTTAGGAGTAATGAAGGTATAAATGTTCAGGAGGTTGTTTCTCTTTCAAACCCAAGGCCAACATTACAAAATGTGCACATATATCAATATGACAATGTAACATCAACACTGTATGAAACATTCAGTGAGAAATTGACTGAAAAAGATGGTTGGTATGGATTTACTAACAAAACAGATATTGCAATACCAAATGCTAGTTCTGATGAAATTACAATTAACAAGATAATGAACAATAACAAATCTTGTGAACAAATTGATTTGTACCCTGATAGGTCATTATATTCATTTATACCAAAAGTTAATAAATATAGACATAGAATTGAAAAGAACTGGGATTATTGTCTTGTTTATCCATTTAAAAAGGATACTGCTAAATTAAAGGAGGTTTTTTCAGCAAGTACTGAAAATATGGGTATTAAAACAATGGAATATTCCCCTTATGTTTCCCCTGGTGGAACAACATTAATTAGGGTAAAATCATTACTTAAGCATAACCTATTACCAAATAGTTTAATTTCCTTGTCTTATGAAATTAATGGAAGTGTCAATGAATTAAATAATAAAGTAAGGGTTGTTTCTGTTGGATTATTTGATGGTTCTGAAAAAGACAATTGGTTTTCATTTGCATATAATGATATTGCTCATGATTTTATTATTGAAAATGGTGAACTTAAACCAAAAAATGGTAATGGAAATATAACATTTTATTTCAAGAAAACTGTTAGTGGTGTTGATTGTGAATATTATTTTAGAAAATTCAAAAAGATAACAAATAATGGTCAGGAATTAACAAGTGTTGTTAATAAATTGGCTTATGGTGAAAACATATATGGTGATAGAATTGCACAAATTGTTTTTACTGATGATGTAAATGTTGAAGGACTTGTTGACCATAGAGGAAGACCTCTTACTGAAATATATTTACTTATTATTAAAAGGAATAAAGGTTATAAAAAATGGTATGATAATAATATATATACTGATTCAGATATTGAATTTTCACATTGTTTTGGTAAGGTAACATCTGGTATTGAATTGGATGAAAATGTTATTGATTATAATGTAAGAAAACTACATAATTTATCAAATTTAACAGGTGGAAATGCTATGGTATTTGGAAATTTAACAAATGGTATCACACCAAAACCAATAGAAGATGATATTACAATAGAAGGTACTGATGAATTTTATGGTGATATTGTAGAATATAATCCTGTTAATTGCACAGAAACAATATTAAGTAAAGTGCAATATAGATTTAATACAGCACAAAGAGAATCTACAAATGAAAGATTCAAGGAAGTATTTTTTGATACAATATTAAGTGATGATTATGACAATGGTGGTTTTGACACTGCTGAAACTAAATTAAATACATTGGATGGAACTGAGTTTAATGGAAATTTAGCACCTGAAGGATATTTTTATAGCCCATTTACAAGAATACAATTAAGAGAGTTATCAGATGCAATAACAAAGGTTTCTGGTACATTATTAAAGTATAATGGAAATAGTTATACAGCAACCACAGATGGCTTCAAAATGACATTCTTAAATAACTATAATTTTATTAAAAATGATGATGTTATAATATATGATAATGTAAAAAAAGAAACATATTTTGCAATTGTAAATGAGATTTCAGGTAACACTATTGATTTTTATTGTGATGTAAGACTTGATGAAAATCAGTTAAGGAATAGAGGTTATTACTTTATAAAAACCAATGAAGGTGTCCCAAAATATGCAACATATGTACCAAATTCAAACAGTTTTGTTTGGAGAGAAACAATTGCACCATCAGAATTAGCTAATGATAGTTTATTATATAATAGGCCATTTGCTAATGGATGTTTTTATATTGAGCAGAATGTTAATTTGTTCTTAAAGAGACAAGACCCTGTTAACAAATATGGTTTATTGAATTGCAATGATAAGAATCCAATGGGGCAATATAATATTTATGGTTGGGATGAGGTTGATTTTGAAAATATAGAATATAATAATGGAGATTTAACACCAATTTGTTATTAATGGAAACATTGAAAATAAATACAAATAATAAAATGGTTTTGGAAGAACCAATATTACCAGTTTCAATGAAAGAATCTGGTAATACCCTTATAATAACAGTTAATGGTAGAAATAATATAAGAGAAGGTGATACAATTGTCTTTAAAAGATTTGTATATGCTGAATCTAATGATGAAAACATAGAGAATTTTGTTGTAAGAAAGAAAGTTACAGGTGTTAATTTTATTAATGATAATACAGAAATCATGATGGATGCCATTAATAGAGTTCCATTGGATTTTTCTTATATTTCAGATAAAATAACAGGTTATTCAAGACTTGTTTTTAATAATGATACCAATATATTTGCACAAGATATTGTTTTTGCTTCAGGTGCAACAATTCAATGGTATAATACAGATACTATGAAATTTGAAGATGTGATAACAGACCTTCAAATGGAAGAAATTAATTTTACAACAGACCAAAATAAGTCTTATCAAGTAAAATCACCAAGAAAGCCAAGTGAGTTTTTATTTAATCATTGGATGGATACTGATTTTAATTGTAGTCCAGAAAATATTTTGAAAAATGAGCCAATGTATTATTATAAGCCATTTAAAACAAATAGTAATGTTATTTTTGGTAAGTTAAAATCAGGTGTTACTGAAGAATCATTACATGAGCATGTTTTATGTTATAAATGGAATGCATTTTATTTTGTAAAAAATAATGGAACATGTGTTCTCTTCAAAGACCCAAGTATAACTGAAAATGGGACAATAAGAGTTACTGAAAAAGATGGTGTAGAATTATATAATAGAATTACAATTGCAAAAGAGACTGGTTATTGGAGGATACCTGTTGGTTTTGAAACCACACAAGATTTTTCACATTTATATCAGGAACAAAATGTTAATAATGCATTTACTGAAGAGGTTAAGAATCTTGTTGTTGAAAGTGCACCTGTTATTGATATGGAAAAAGTTAAATATGCTCCATATTACATAGAATCAGGTAAATATAAACCACTTACAAGTGTTACATATAATCTTCATTTCAGAGTAAGGGATTTAAGTAAAGAAGGTTGGAATTATATTGATAATGATTCTTTATATTGGAATAGTAATACAACACCATCAAATTTAATACAAAATAATATTTCTGATATGCTTTATTATCTTGGTTTTACTGATAATGATGTACAAAATCAAAAAATGAAATTAAAGAAAAGTTTTATCAGATTATCATTTTATGATTCAAAAGACCCTTTAACACAAAAGTTATTATATTATTCAACAATTTTTGTTGATACAGGTGAATTATTTGGAAAATATATTAAGGCAAAAAATGAACTTGCAAAGAATGGCCAGGATACAGGAAATGTTGTACTATCATCAAGTGGATTAACAAATTATAGATTGGATTGTCATTTTACTGTTTGTGATGAATATTTTACTGAAAAATCAAGTGATGGATTTAATATTTATTATTTTCCTGATATTGTTTTAAATGCTGAAAATGTAGAAGAAACTATTTATATGAAAGTGGAGTTTAATCATGCAGGTTATGGCAGAACAATACCAATGATATTATGGCCAAAAACCCCAAAAGTAACTCCTGAACTTGTTGGAAACACTGCTGTATTAAATTTGGTTGAACCAAAATTAGATGGTACTTTATCTGTAAAAGATGTTAAAGAATGGCTTTATGTACCAATTAAATTAAAATATGTGCAGAAAGAAAACAACATAAATAATGAAAAAGTGTTTGTTTATTTATTTGATAATATAAATGGAAACAATATACAAACAAATTAATCTTGATGACTTTAAGTCACATGTAAATGGTATCATTCCATCAGTGAGTGGTACTGACTATGTATATTATGATGGAACAGACACAAACAATGATTATGGAACATTTATCTGTAACTGGAACAAAAGTGATGATGAAATAACAAAAGGTGTTGATTATATAAAAAAATATTCTGAAATTCTTAATACATTCAGAAACTCAATTCATTTATATAGATTGCAAAATATTAATTGTGGAAATATTGATATGAGTAACAATTTTGTTACTAATTTTGATTATACAGGAACAACAGAAGATTTTATAAATGAAGCCACTTGTGAAAATCATGATGTCTATAATGAAAATTTATTTTCCACAATAGATGGTAGAAGATATACAACAGAACAAAGTGTTCATGGTAATTGTGTTATATTAATTTCAGAAGATGATATTGAAAGATTTAGAAATTTGTTAAAAATACCTGAAGAATATTCAGATACTGAGGTCATTAATTCTGGTATTAGTTTCTATTGTGAAGCCAAAACACTTATTTTTGATAATTTTGATAAAACACCTGAAATACCATATATTCCAATTCCATTATTATTGACTTGTAATTATGCTGATACAGGAATATTGACAAATTACTATGATACATTTGGTGATAATATTAGGATTTTTCAAAATGGAAATACAAAGGATTGGTATGAAAAAACAAGTGGATTAACAATTAATAATGAATATACTATAGAAAGATATATTGAGTGTTCAGGTTTAACAAAAGGTACTGTTATTCTAAGTGGGCATAATGTAACAGCAACATCAAAATTAAGTACATTAAGGATACCTGAATATTACTCTGATGATGAAGGAAAAATATTACCTGGTATTTTTAAAAAATATGGTACTAACAATAATGTTGGTAAATATTTTACAAATAATAAGCAAGAATATACAGGAAATGACCTTGTTTGTGGTGATGATGAATTAATTAGTTCAGGACAAAAGAAATATAGAACAATCAGTGTTTTATCTGAAATTGATAAATATAATTTGTCAGGAACATACTACTTTTTAGTAAAATACAATAATTCATCAGATTACCCAATGGAAATACCATATAAGACAGAACTTGTTTTAAACAAGGAGGAAGCAAATGGTGAATTCAGAGGTGATTTTATTAAAGAAATTACAATTAGTGACAATATAATTAGTTTTGATTATATAATTGGAGCAAAGTTTACTAATAATACATATAATATTTCAACAGCAACAGAAGGTATTGAATATAAAGAGAGTTATGGATATGAAGAGGCTGTTAAAGATACATTTAATGTTGATGGATTTGAAAATGTAGATTATTGGTATAACAAGATTGATTTTGATGATGTAAAAACACAAATTTATAACAGTGAGTTCAACATGACAACAGAGGACAACATCACAAACATACAAAAAATAATAGGTGGTGATGTTTGGAGAATGGATGGTAGTGTTGAAAATACACCAGTAATCAAACAAGATTATTTAATGGGTGTAGCATTTGATTCAAAAGTAGAATTAGATGTTGAGATTAACAGAGGGAATGCAGCAGCATTTGAAAGGCATTTAAGATTATCAGAATGTAATTCAATGCAGGATTTGGAAGAAATTGGTAATAACATGTATGATTTATAAAAATATATTTTGGATATGGATTTATATGGAACAGTAAGAAGTGCAAACATTGATATTAGTGATGTTGAAATGTTCTACTATTATAGGCCATCAAGGTCAACAGACCCTGATACTATGGATGGTTTTTTACCACTTGGTTCAGAGTGTTTGGTCAAGGCTGAATATGATAGTAGTTTAAATAAGAATCCTAATGATATATTAGGGTTATATGAATTAAGATTACCTGTTAATATTTTTAACAAGAAGGGATTTTATACAATATATATTAGGCCAAAAGAGATTGAAACAACATTGACTGATGTTAGTGTTCTTGCTGCATATCCTGATATTAAGGGTGTTGTTTTTAATTTGGCACAATTTTCAGGAACAAGTATTACTGATTTAACAGGATATAGGATTGATTATTTTAATGAAGATGGTGTTAGAAATGACATCAGTAGATTAATTACATCATGTAATAGATGTGAACCAATTCTTGTAACTGTTGGTGATGCATATCCAAAAGCAACAAGATACAGATTGACTGATTCAAGTTCAAATAATCTTGTATTTTGTACAGTTACACCATCCTCAGCAAGTAGTTTTAAACCAAATGTAACACCATATATTGGTATTCCTGGTGGTAAAGTTACTGTAACAAATACAAAATTTGACCCAAAATTAATTGAAATTGAAATGGTTGACCATGATGCTGATACAATAACATATATGCTTGAAGGTGACCAAATCAGAAATAGAGATAAAGCAATTATTACAACATATAATGATGACCATGAAATTTACTTACAGCAAGATTACTATACTGTTAAGGATAGTTTGGGTAATCCATTATATGATGTTAAGAGGAAGAGAGAATTTATTGACAGTGAAGAATCATATGATGAAAAAATAAATAACATCTAATTATGGCAGAAAATTATAAAGTAAAGGCTGACTATACAAATTTAAGAAAGAAGTCACAGGTTACTGAAAAGGGTGATATATATGAAAATGACATCATGACCATCACCCCATTAGATAGTTTATTTACAGATGGTCAAGAAGTTGTTTACTCTGATTCAAATTTTAAATTTAGTGTAAGAACTGATGCTGATTTAAGAAAGAAACATGTAAAAAATGATTGGTTAAAACATGATGATAATGAAGAATGGACATTATCAGATTTAATAGAATCTCCAATATCTGATGAAACAAAAATCAGAATAAAGCCTGATTATACATCAATCAAAGATTTTGCTTATTATGGTTCTGCTGTTGAAATGGTACATGGTACTGTCAATCATGTACTTATGTATTTCCCTGCTGAAATATATTTTAGTGATGAACAGGTTACTTTAACAGATGACCATGGAAACCCAATACCTGAATTACAAAATAAGTATTATGTTTACAATGATTTCAATATTAATCTTGAAACAAAATATATTACAAATGAACAGGTAGATAATCCATATAGATATATGTGTTTAAATGCTGGCAACTATGATGAGTACAGAAATGGTAATTTTGTAAGTAATGGTTGTAATTGGGGCTTTAGTGCAAATACAGCATATACATGTGGTGATGGTATTATTGGTACTGCAAAGTTGAATAATCATGAAGTTATAATTTATAAGTATGGTGACATTAAATTATATCTTCATAATGGGAGTAGTAATTTTGGCTTAAGTTACAGACCAAACAATGATATTATTACTGAGTATTTTGAAACCATTGATGAATTTGAAAGTGTTTTATTAAATAGAGAATCAAAACCATTATATGTTGCTGTATTTGAAACACCTTATGATACTGAAACAGGTGTTGAATATACAATGGAGCCTTATATATGGCCATCAGTTAATAATTGGAATCCAGATGTACACAGTGGTGCATATTCAACATATCTTCTTGGTTTAATTAAATTGGCAGAATATCATGACCAATATGATTCAAATAATTTGTGGAGAATGATGACCCATGAATCAATAAAGAATCTTGATTGGACTTTCTTCAGACAAAATGAAGATGATATGGAAGACATGTCAAAAATTGATACAAGTAGAATTGAACCAATCATTCAAATTTATAGTAGGCAATTTGATGGTCTTAAAAGATATATTGATACAATTAAATATACAAACAACATAACATATAATCAGAAGAACAATTTACCTGATTATGGTTTGAAAGATGTTGTTGGCCTTGCTGGTTTTGAACCATACTTACCAATTCCAACAGGAAAAACAAGTGTTGTAACAGAATCATTATATCCAAGTAAAATGTATGGGTATAGTGAAGTTGATGCTAATGTTAATTTTATGAGAAATCTTAAAATTAATGCACCATATATATTATCATCAAAGGGAACAAGACATAGTATTCAAAGTATTATGGGATTACTTGGTTTAGTGTATGGTAAAGATTATGCTATTGATGAATATATTGCAGTTGCAAAAGGTAGTGATAGATGTGTCTTTATTGATAGTGCATATACTGGTTGTTATCCATCAGCAGAAGATGTTGAATTCATAAATACAAGTAAAGATAGCATTCCAATAAATACATTTGATGATGTTAGATATGAAGGCATTGCTTGTAAACCTATTTCAGTTTATGATACAAATGGAAATATAAAATATAGATATGTAATCCCTTGGTATGAAAATGGAAAACAATATGATAACAATTTATATTTCCAAGAAAATGGTGGGTGGGGTTATCATCACATTGATGTAAAAGACCTTAATATACAAGGTATTAAAATATCAGCATCATTTTCAGGATTTTCAGAAACAGAAACCAGAATGAAATTTGTAACAAATTTAATTGATTTGGCAAGTTTTTTACCAAATTCAGTTAAAGAAAAAGATATATGCTATGTTGAGAACATAGATTCAATACTTGATACTTATATGAGTGGTGGAACACCTCTTGCAAAATACCAGGGTCAATATTCACATTATTTTATACTTGAAGACATTAATAATATAACAATAATTGGTGAATTAAACCAGGATAAGAAAGGTTGGGTTAATATTCCATTACAAGAAATTGTTGAAGCAAGTTCAGACAATGGAATTAGAGTTCTTTATTTTGAAACAATAAAGGAATCAACAATTGCAAATAATCCACATGTTGCAAAAAATGTAGATTATGATAATGGTGAATCATATATAAAGAAATTTGATAAAATATTTGTTAATAAAGACAATTTTACAAGTTTCTCAGATAATGATATTATCAAAATTGTTGGTGAAGATGGACAAGGAAGTGATTTCTTTTCATTTGGAATTGGTGACAAAATAAGAAACAACAGAAAAGCAGATTATTTTAAACCTACATCTTTATCAGATTTATGTGAAGTTGGTAACAGTACAACATTACCTGATGTTTCAGAGCATACAGAAGGATTGAATAACCCTGAAAATGGTAGTGAATATGAAGTACCTGCATCATATTCTGTTGTTAATTTGAAAAATATGGTAATAAGAATATTGAAGAAACCAGAAGGGTTGTTTGACAACACAGAAAATCTTGAAAAGTGGAAAGATTATGTAAATAATGTTGTTATTGAATATGTTAAACAAGTTTTACCATCAACATCAATATTTACTTGGAGATTTGTCAATTCACTTAAGGATGAAGTGTTGGTTGATTTGGATGGTATTTTGGAACAATATGAAGACATACAAAGAGTGCCTGTAAGTGTTGCAGGTACATTGACACAAAAATAAAATATAGGAATATACAATATAAAATGGCTAGTACAGAACAAACATTAAATGGAAAATGGAATGTGAAATTAAAGCACATCTATGATGGTATAACAATACCTGTTGTACTGAAATATGATGATGCTAATCCTGTTTCATTGGAAGTTGGTAATACATATGTATCAGCATCAACTGAGTGGAGAACTGAAGTTGGTACTGCAATTGATACAAATAGAATTACATTTGAACAAACAGAGGAAGTTTCTGATGAAACAAAAACATATATAGTAAATAAAATCAATTGGCTTGAAGTTATTCCTGTACAAAGAACATTAACTGCAACACTTTCACAAACCACATTTAATAATACAGGTGGAACAGCAACTTTGGCAATTAACTCAAATAGTAATTGGACTATTACTACTAATGTTAATTGGATATCTGTACCAACAATGTCTGGTGATGGTAGTTTATCACAAACAATAACAATTGCAAATTATACAGGTACAACTAATAGAACAGGTATAATTACAATTACCTGTGGTGAAATTGTTAAAACATTTACTGTTACACAAAATGCACTTGTCCCAACAATTTCAATATCATCCACAACACCTATTGAAGCAACAGCAACAAGTATATCATATACAGTTACATCAAACATGACTGCTGTGACTGTTAAATATGGTAATCAAACAAAAACAACTAAAACAGGTAGTTTTACTATTCCTGCAAATACAGGTTTAACACCTGTAACACATGTAATCACAGCATCTTGTACTGATTATCCAACAGTTACAGCAACAACATCAGTTGTACAAAATGCTGCTGGATATGTATTCAGTGTTAGTCCAACAAGTCTTAATTTTGCTTCAGGTGGTAGTCAAAGTACAATAACCATTAATAATCCTAATGGCCTCAGTTGGAACATTACAGGCTTACCAAGTTGGATTAGTGCAAGTACAACTGCTGGTACTGGAAATGCAACAGTTACATTAACAGCTGGCCAAAATCCTAACAGCAGTATTAGAACAGGTAGTTTTGTTGTAAATGAGACAACACATGGTAATACTCATCAGACAATAAATGTATCACAAGCAGCAAGAGAGGCACTTCAAACACCAAGATTTACTTCAACATATATTACATATATTGCACATGACCCTGAAGAGGTAATTTTAAACTTTAATGGTAGTCCAGTTAACTTTAATATTTATGCAGGTGATTATCAATGGAGCATAAAGAATAAACCAGCATGGTTATATGCAAAACCAACATCAGGTGTAGGTGATACAGTTGTTGTTATGAGTGCATATACACTTAGTGATGGTTATGATACAAGAGAAGGTGCATTTAATATTGTAAAGAAAAATGGTGATGATTTTACTTATACAGAGAGTGCAATAACAGTATATCAAAACACAAAAACAGGTAATCATGGAATTATTGATGGTAACATTGTTTTCAATGTTGTACCTGCAAGATATGGATTTTTATTTAAATTTAGAACTATATCAGCATTAGGTGAAACCCATTATTTGGATATTGTTACAAGTGCTATGACAAATTCAAGTTTGGGTACAAGAGTTTTGGCACTTCTTAATGAAGCCAACAGTGGCCAAACACAGGTTACATATGAATTTGAACTAGTAAGTGCTACAACAATGCCAAGTAACTTGACATGTAAAATATCATATGGAAGTAGTTCATCATCTGAAATGCCTCTAAGACTTGGACAGAAAGTTACATTTACAGCAAAATATAATGCAAGTGATAATTATCATGAAATTGACCATGATTACAACTATAGTGCTGATAATTCTTCAGTTCAAATAAAAATAACATAATAAATTTTTATTTTTAAATGGATACAATTAATATACCAAAAAATAAAACAACCTTTTTACTTAGTATAAATTCATTACCACAAAATGGTAAAATAGATTATACTTGTCCTGATTTTTTTGAAGTCACAGGTGGAACACAAAATTATTCAGGACAGGCTGCACAATTTATACTTGGTGTTAAAGAAAATGGTAGTTACACAAGCAGAACAGGAACACTTTCACTTACAGGAACAACAAATGCAACTGCTGGATATGATGGTACAGCAACAATTACTTGTGCTTGGACAGTAACACAAGGTGCAAATGTACAACCTGGAATAACAGGCATAGTTCCATGTGATGTTAGGGGTTATAATTTTGATAATTGTACTGCTGACCTTATGATAACAATAGAGAGTTATAATGGCATGGGTGATACTCATCCTGCACATCTTGAAGATTCTATTAGAGAAGATTATTATGATATGGATGTTGTTTTAAATCCATCACAAACAACAACTGATATAGATATTACAATTACTATTACAAATCTTACTAAATCAACAGGAACAGGTGATGGCTTTTTTAGTATGAAAGTTGACTATGGTAGTTATAGTAGTGGTGATATGCAAGCATATGCAGGATTAATATATAGTTCTAAAGAAGATTTTATTCCTGGTGGTGAATATTTAAGAATATCACTAACATTTACACCATCAAACAACATGTTTGCAATGACCTCAGATTCAAATAGTTTAGAAGAAAATTCATTAAACCAAGAAAATACTAATGATATAGATTTAAAAAATGATGAAGAATTAGAAATTTAAATATTATATTAATATGGCAGATGCTTCACAAACATTAACAGGAAAATGGGATTTAAAATTAAAACATAATTATGATGTTACAATACCAGTTACATTGAAATATAACAATGCTAATCCTGTTACAGTAAATGTTAAAAACACATATGTAACAGCATCAACACAATGGCAAACTGATGTTGGTACTGCAATTGATACATCTAAAATCACATACCAATCAGAAGATGTCATGGTTGGTAATAAATTATATACTGTTACAGCACTTACTTGGAGTTCAGTTACACCAGCACAAAGAACATTAACAGCAACACTTACACCAGATACATATGATAGTGGTGGTGGAAATGGTACTTTAGCAATCACCTCAAATAGTAATTGGACTATTACTACTAATGCTAATTGGGTATCTGTACCAACAACTGCTGGTACAGGTGACCTGTCACAAACAATAACAATTTCTAACTTTACAGGAACAACAAGTAGAACTGCTACAATTACTGTTACTTGTGGTAGTATTGTTAAAACATTTACTATTACACAAAGTGCAGTAGCCCCAACAATTTCAATTACAGCACCAACCCCTGTTGCTTCCACTGCAACAAGTATGTCATATACAGTAACATCAAATGTTGATGCTGTGACTGTCAAGTATGGTAACCAAACAAAAACAACTAAAACAGGAACATTTACAATTCCTGCTAATACTGGCATAAATCCTGTAACACATGTAATCACAGCATCTTGTACTAATTATCCAACTGTTACAGCAACAACATCAGTTGTACAAAATGCAGCAAGTTATGGTTTCAGTGTTAACCCAACCTCATTTAGTTTTTCAAATACAGGTGGTTCAAAGACTATGACTATTACCAATCCTAATGGCTTCAGTTGGCAAATACAAAATTTACCAAGTTGGATTAGTGCAAGTGTTACTGCTGGTACAGGAAATGCAACTGTTACATTAACAGCAACACAAACAACAGATGCAAGGTCAGGTAATTTTGTTGTTAAGGATGTGACAAATAATAGAACAACAACAATAACATGCTCACAAGAAGCAGGTGTGTTCAGTGTTGGTGAATTAAGAACATTTGAATACACAGGTGGAACACTATCATTCCAAATCACAGATACAATTGGCCACAATTGGCAAATAACATCAAGCCCAAGTTGGGCAACAGTAAGTCCAACAACAGGTTCAACAAGTCAGGCAGTAAATGTTACTGTTGGTGTTTTCTCAGGTGAAACTGCTTTAATGGGTAGGGATGGTAACATTGTTGTAAAAGACCTTAATAATAATGTTACTTATAATGTATATGCAGCACAAAAGGGCTTGAATGCATTTGCTATCAATATATATAAAGATGATGTTAAACAACAGATGCCTGATGGTGACTATTTCACAATATCAGGTATTACACAAAATTCTACAACATATGAAGTAAATATTTTTAATCCTCAATATATCTACAAAACACAAAATGACCCATTTGCAATAAAACTTAAGCAGGATACATACAATAGTTTACCATCTTATTTAACAACACTTAATATAAGGTCATTCACTAAAAATAGATTATCTAATAGTGATTTTAAATGTTTTGAGTTCCATTCAAATCCAGATTATGCAGGTGATGAAGCACTTAATTGGACAGGTACAACAACAGGAACATTTGATGAGAAATATGCAGAGTTAAGAGAATATTTAAAAACAAGAAGAAAATTAAGTCAATACTATGATGGTTCAATTGTTTTAAGAAGTACTGCTGCACCACAACCACAACCATATGATATTTGTAATTTTGAAATAAATTTTGGTGGTTTTGTTGATTGCACTGTTGGTGAAGGTTGTAAGGGAACACTTATTGATACTACTAGTTCAAATGACTTAATATTTAGACCATCTGATGATAGTTCAATTTATGCTGCCTGTGGTTTTGAAGGTGACATAAAAGATAGTGTTGGCACAAAAGGTGAAGGCATTTTTAACTTCAGAGTATATAATAAAGATGCTTCAACAGTAACAATTGATTTTGGTGTTAATTTTGAAGGAACTTATGAAACTGATTGGATGTGTTCAAGTGTAATTTTACAAATGACACTTTTCAAAGCAAATACAAGTGAAAGTAAACTAGTTGAACTTAGATATAATATTGGAAGTCAAACAAAAGTAAGTAAGGAAATTGACCTTAGTGATTGGTGGGAATTAAATGGTAATGTAAATATTACTGCTGAATTAGGAATGACTTTTGTAAATTAATAAGAAAGAGGTCTAAGTTTAGACCTCTTTTCTTTTTTATTCAGACTTCTTCTTTTTAGTCTTAAGTGCTTTCTTTTCTTCCTTTTCTTGTCTCTTCTTATCTTCCCATTGTGCAATTGACATTTGGCCAAGAAGGGCAGTGTCTACTGCAACTTTTTCATACTTCTGATAGAAGCCAACAGGTAGGGTAATCATAGGGCAATCAAGAACAATCTTATCTTTTTCACTATCATAAGAAATTTTGTCCATTGCCATTCTAATAAACATATATTTAGTTTTCTCATCAAATTGACTAAATACTTCATCAAAAACCATAACAAGAATAAGGTCATCCCTATTTGAAAGGAATTCAGCAAGGGCACTTGCCTTTGAAACAGTAACAACTTCTTTTGCCTTAGGCACACACAATGCTTCAAAGTCCATGTATTGTTCAAGACCAAGTTCAGCTGCTACCTCATGTACTAGATTTTGAATTTCTTCATCTGCTGCATAAAATTTTGCCATAACTATTTATATTTTTATATATTATTTAATATGTTATTTTTGTAAGTTCATCCCAAGTGGTTTGTTCAATTCTACCACCATATCCATTATTAATAATTGCTTGTTCTGCATCCACAATTGTGTCAAAATATCCAAGTACCATTTCAGGATAGAAATCATGTGCATGTGACCATGCAATATAAACACATTGAAATGGTTTTGCACTTGTTTGTGTTGTATAAGATGAATTATCAACAAACCCAGTAGTATTAATGTTTGTTGTAAATATTTCTTTTATTGTTTTTCTCATAAGTCAACTTTTATATTTTAATAATTCTTGAATGTTATTCTACAACATAATCAAAATATTTAAATCCTCTGAATCCCTTACAAGGAATAGGTGTTTCAAGGTAGTGGAATGGGCCACTTCTTTGAATAAAGACACCTTTCCAATCATTTCCTGTTGTTGTACAATTAAATTGACCTGTATAATATCCAATAAATGTTTGCCAGCCAATAATTTGGTTGTTATAACATAAATATACCCTATTACCAGGTTCAAGGTCTTTTGGTTTATGGCTTACTTTAAAATTCATTGCTTGTGACCAATCAGCAACAGCATCAAGTTCTTTCTTATAGTTTTCCCATTTAATTGTTTTTGGGATGGTTATGACTATACCTTTTTTTGTTGTTGTTATCACATTATTGACAATATCTTCAAATAATGTGGTGTTTACTTTTTCACTCATAAACTATATATTTAATTAGTTACTGCAAATATATATAAAATGACTGAAAAAACAAAATATTTTATAGATAAAGAAACTCTTGAAAAAGAGGAACAGGAGGCAAAAGAAAAGGGTATTACCATCTTTCAATTAAGGCATAATAAAAAAATTGCTGAAAATAGAAAGAGAGGTCATGAAGAATATTGCAAAAAATTAAGAAAAGAAAAAGAAAAAAGGTTAAAAAGGGAGAAAGAAAAGAAATTAAGAAAAAGGGAGAGGGAAAGAGCAAAAGCAATAAAATTAAAGGAAGAAAAAAAAGAAAAGGAAAGGATTAAAAAGCAAAAGAAGAAGGAAAGAGAAGCAGAAAAGAAAAGATTATATTTAGAAGCACATCCACCAAAACCAGTTAAGAAAAAAAGGCCAATAGGAAGGCCAAAAAAGGTTGGTAGAAAAATTAACTATTATAAAAGGAGAAAAAAGAAAAAGGAACTTGAATTAAAAAGAAACTTACCAAAGAAATATAATAGTTTTAATTATAAGGTTGTTTCATGTAGAAATGGGAATCAAAATGAGTTTATTTGTTATTGTGAAAATGTTTCAACAGCATATGAAAAGGTAAATGAATTACTTAGAGAGTCAAAAGAGGTTATTTTCCCATCAAGAATATCAATATCCAATAAAATGACAGATGCAAAATATGAATATTTAATACTTGAAAGGAAAACAGATTCTGAAAAGATTAATTTATTAAGAAATGAATATGGAAAATTAGTTGAACAAAAGACAAATAGTTTAAATTGGAGTGTATATGACAAATTTAAATATGATGTAGAAGAAACTTTTTGGGTTTGGGGTTACAATAACAGAAAAGACAGGAAAACATTTCAATGGATATATGAAAACATATTATTAGGTAAAATATATAGTGAATATGATTTAAGATTTGTTTGTTTATATAAAAACAAAATCATATTTAAAGATGATAATGATGAATTGGATATTGTTTTTTGTAAATCAGTAACAGATGCTGGTAGGTTTTATAGTTTATTGGAAGAATATGTAAAAAAAGATAAAGTAAAACAAGTATTCTTTTTAGGTTCATTTAATGTTATTTCAGAAAAAAGAAAAAAATTGGAAGACAAATTAATTGAAATGACAGGTTGGACAAAAAAGAAAATACAGATGACATCAACATCAGAATATACTAAATAACTTGTTTTTTTAGAGATTATATATTATTTTTATATTGAAAAGGTTTTAAAAGCCAAATTGTATCATTTGTTTTTTATTTTTACAGGGAGATTTATTAATAAGTCTTCCTGTTTTTTTCTAATATTGTGACTATTTATAGAGAGCAAATAAAGTTTATATAAACAAAGATACAATGGCTGAAAAACAAAGAAAACAATTAATTAATTTACACAGTGGCACAATAGATGCCAAACCTGTTGGAAAATTATCTCTTGGTGAAATAGCTGTTGTTCATGTTAGTGGGTCAACTAAAGATGATGATACCAAACTTTATGTTGAAACTGTTAATGATAGTAATAATGCTAATACTTTAGCAACTTTTATCACAGAAGGTTCTGTTAACAAAAAAGTACAAAATGTATATAATACTGTTGCACACCTTGCTGAAGTAGTCCTTGATAGTACAATTAATAGTGTATCAGGTGATACTGTAATCTCAGCCAATTTAGTAAATACTGATGCAAGTGGTAATTCTATTACTATCTCACATAAAAGTGATTTTACACCTGTAAGTGGCTTTAACAAAATAAGTTCTGATAAATTTGGCCATGTTACTGGTTCAACACCAGTAACAACTGCTGATGTTGAAGGACTTATTCAAAACTATAAGGGTACTGTAACAGGTGTAAAGGAAAATGGTAGTACAAAATCTCCTGATACTAATGGTATTGTTGACCTTGGAACTGTTGTTAATGCAGTTAATTTAAATGGTAGTGCACAAACAATTACTGATGGTGTGCTTGATTTAACAGTAACAACAGACCATGCTGAACATGCTTTAATAGCCAATGATGGTACACCTACAAGTCAAACCACTGCACAAACAGTAACAATTGTTGACAGTCTTAGTGGTTCACCAAAAACAAGTGGTAATTTGAATCTATATTCAACAAGAAAAACCATTAACAACTTTACTGATGAAGAAAGAACTAAATTAAGTGGTATTGAAAATGGTGCACAGGTAAATGTTATTGAAAAAGTAAAAGTAAATGGAACAGAACAAACAATAACAGATAAATCTGTTGATATTACTGTTCCTACACAATTATCAGAATTATCTGATGATGCAACACATAGATTAGTTACTGACACTGAAAAATCAACTTGGAATGGTAAGCAAGATGCAATTAATGACCTAACAACCATTAGAAATAATGCTAGTTCAGGTGCAACTGCTTATACTGACATGCTTACAGGTGTAACTATGAATGGTTCTGCTGTAAGTAAGGCCAATAAAGTTGCTGATTTAGGTACAGTTGTTACAGCAGTTGATTTAAATGGTAGTGCACAGACAATTACTAATGGTAAACTTGATTTGGTTGTTACAACAGACCATGCAAAACATAAATTAATTGCTGATAATGGTACTGCTACTGCTGAAACTGCTAAAACAATAACTTATGTTGAAAGTCTTGCTGGAACTAATACTGCAACAGATGGTGACCTTACTGTTTCTTCAACAAGAAAAACAATCACAATTCCTTCTACATTAGATGATATTACTGATGGTTCAACAAGGAAATTAAGTGATTATACACCTTTATCTGCATTTACTGCACATACAGGTGATACAACTGCACACATTACTGCACAAGAAAGAACTAATTGGAATAATAAACAAGATGCAATTGATGATTTGACTACCATTAGAAATAATGCTAGTTCAGGTGCAACTGCATACACCAATATGGTAACAGGTGCAACCATTAATGGTTCTAATGTTACAGTAACTAACAAGGTTTTAAATCTTGGTTCAAATTATGTTCAAGATGCAAATTATGTCCATACTGACAATAATTATACAACCACAGAGAAAAACAAGTTAGCAGGTATTGAAGAAGGTGCTGAGGTTAATGTTCAGGCTGATTGGAATGAAACAGCAACAACAAGTGATGCATTTATCCAAAATAAACCTGATTTAAATGTTTATCCTGATTCTGCTGAATGGAATAGTACTGATAAGAAAATATATTTCAAAAACAATGGTACTACATTGACTTCAATGACCATTGATGGTGCTAATTTTGTTAAGGATGGAATGGTTGACAATGTACTCATCTCTGGTGGTAGTTTAGTAATTACATTTAATACAGATGCTGGAAAACAAGATATTGCAATTCCATTGACTGATATCTTTAATCCAAATAATTACTATACCAAAACTGAGATTGATAATAAGCATTTTGTCTCTGCAATTACTTTTAACAATAAAACAGTTACAGGTGATACAGCAGCATTAGGTACATTGGTTACTGGTATTACCATGAATGGTGATGATTTAACAGTATCTAATACAGGTGTTGTTGACCTTGGAACAGTTCTTACTGCTGAAACTCAATTAACTTCTGCAAGTACAGGTAATGGTAATGCTGTTACTGATATTGCTGTAAGTGGCCACCAAATTACTTTTAACCTTGGTGCTACCTATACAACAAGTGGTGATGTTGAAACACAAATTGAAAGTGCTTTAACTGAATACTATACTAAAGAAGAAATTGATGATTCTGAAGAAGTTGTCTCTGCTGCTCTAAATGATTTAAATGCAAGAATTATTGAATTAAGTGGTAATTCAGGACAAGTTGACCTTTCAGCATATTGGACTTCAGCAGAAACACAAGATTATGTTGAAAGTGCTTTAACCCAATACTATACTAAAGAAGAAATTGATAATGCTGAGAAAGTAATTGCTGCTTCTTTAAATGACCTTAATGATAGAAAAGCAGATAAAACTGATATTCCTGTTGTTAGTGGTTATGCAACTGAAGTATGGGTTGAAGATTATGTTGAAAGTGCTTTGACAAATTACTACACCAAAGAAGAAATTGATGATGATTCTGAGGTAATTGCAGCTGCTTTAAATGATTTAAATGAAAGAATTATTGAATTAAGTGGCTCATCATCTGATATTGATTTAATCCAAACTGTTGCTGAATTTTCAGCAGTTACAATGGATGAATCAAATCCTTCTAAAAAAGCAGTTGATGCAACTGTTCTTAAAAAAGTTATTGTTGAAGATGAAAGAGTAACTGCTGCTGCATTAAATGACCTTGATGAAAGACTTGAAACCCTTGAACAAAATATCAGTGGTGATGTCTATACTAAAGAAGAAGTGGATGAGTTAATTGCTGATATTGATGTAAGTGACCAACTTGATGGCCTTAGACAAGAGTTGACAGGTGCAATTAATAATGAAAGAAGCCAAAGACAGAGTGCTGACAATGCAATTAACAGCAAACTTAATCAACTTTCAGCTAACACTGAATACTATGTAACATATGACTTCCTTAATCCTAAGGAAGAGGTGATTGCTGCTGCAATAAATGACCTCAATGACAGGATTGGTGAAATTGAAGAAAGTGTTACTGGCTCAGTTTATACTAAAGAAGAGGCTGATGACAAATTCCTTACAAAAGAGCAATGGATTGATGATGAATTTGTTATCTCAACGGCATTGAATGACCTTAATAACAAGATTGCTGTCATTAGTGGTAATTCAGGACAGGTTGATTTAAGTGGATATTACACAAGTGGTCAAACTGATGCTGCAATTGCAACTGCAACTGCTAATTTAGTCACAAGTGGTGATGTTGCTTCATATGCAACTGAAAATTTCTATACAAAGGATGAGATTGACCTTGATGGTAAAGTAATTTCAGCAGCAATGAATAACCTCAATACAAGAGTGCTTGCATTAGAAAATAGTACAGATACAGTAATTTTTGATGCAGGTGATTATTAAAATTAAATATTATTGAAAAAATAAAACTATTTATATAAAAATAAAATAACAAATATTAAACAAATAAAATTATGGCTAAAACTCCTAGTGAATTAAACAGAAAAGTTTTACAACACTTAAGGACAACACTTGGTGCTGAAGCAATTGGCCCTCATGGTCTTGCTAATGGTAGATTAAAAGATGTTGCAGCTGAAGGTGAAATCATAGTTCAACTTGGTGATGCTGGTTCAGGTAACACAGGTACATCATTATGGACACTTGCTAGTGATAAAGACACTGCTGTTAGATTTGTAAATCAAGCATATGTTGATGGTAAAGTTCTTGAAATTCAAGAAGCAACAGGACATGAAACTGAAAGAGTAAATAATATTATTGCTGCTGTTGGTCTTGCAAATAATGGTACAATGCCAGCAAGTGCATTTACTAATACAAATTATCTTTCTGGTAAAACAACTGTTATTGATGCTCTTAAAGAACTTGATGAAAATATCAAGAGAATTGATGATGCAGTTCTTGATGACCTCAATGTTAATTCAGTAAATGCTGACCCTGATAAGATTCTTGTTGACTTAGAGCAACATGGTGGATTAATTGGTAGTGCAGACACTAAGCATGTTGGTGAGTTCACAATTACTGGTTATACAGAAGGTGCAGATGCAAAACTTGCAGAAACTGATACACTTAATGCTGCTCTTGGTAAACTCCAAGGTCAAATCAATGCAATGGACAAAGAAGCTGATGCAGTTGAAGGTAAGGTAGTTACCACTGTTGCTGAGGCTGATGGTAAGGTTACTGAAACAAAGGCAAATCTTACTGACATTAAACTTAATGGCTACAATGGTGACCATGGTACAGTAACTTCTGCTGATACTCTTGGTCAGGCTATTGACAAGATTGAAGATGAGATTGCTGAAGCTGTCAGTGCTGTCACAGTTGCAAGTGAAGACAACTCAATTAATGTAACAACTGCTGCTACAGGTACTGATATTGCAGTTAACATCAAATCAGGTGAGAAAGTTCTTAAGAGTGATGGTGATGGTCTTTATACTGACCTTGACCTTGTAAAGATTACAACAGGTCTTCCTGAAACAATCAAGGAAAGATATCAACTTCTTGATTCTAATAATGACCAAATTGGTGCAAACATTGATGTTCCTAAAGATAGTCATATTGTAAGTATTAATTATATTACTGACCCTACTGATGCACATTATCAGAATCTTGAATATGTTTACATTGATGCTTCTGGTGCAACTCAGACAACCTATGTTGATATGTCTGAACTTGTTCTTGAAGCAGAATTTGCAAGTGGTGTTACTGTAACAGATGGTATTGTTCATGGTGTAGTTGACTCTCAAAGTGAGGACTTCTTAACTGTTGGTGCTAATGGTTTCAAACTTGCAGGTGTTCAAGATGCAATTGATGCTGCAATGGCTTCAGGTAAGACTGAAATCAACACAACTGTTGCTGGTGATGCAACTAAGACCCACATGACAATTAATAAGACAGTTGCTGCTGATGGTCATGATGTATATGAATTTGCATTAAATGATGTTGCTTCACAAAGTCAATTAGAGGCATTAAGTGGTTCTGTATTAGACCTTGATGCAACTGTAAGTGCTAAGACATCTCACATTGATGTAACTATTGTTGAGACTGATGGTAAACTTACCAGTGTTGCTCTTAATGAAAAGAACATTGCAAGTGATTCTGACTTACAGGCATTAAGTGGTGCTGTTCAACAATTAGTTGAAGGCTTTGATTCAGAGGTTTCTGGTAACACAGCACATATTGAGGTTGGTGTTGTCCAAGAGGATGGTAAACTTAAGACTTTAACACTTAAAGAAACTGACATTGCAAGTGCAAGTGCATTAACAGCTGAAGTTAACAGAGCAAAGGATGCTGAAAAGGCAATTGATGATAAGATTGGTTCACACACAGGTGAAACTAATCCTGATTATAATGTAGCATTCACAAGTGCAGCAACTGTTGCTGATAAGATTAGTGACATCCTTAAGGAGATTGATGCTGCTAAGGAAGCATTAGACATTGAGGTTGTTGATGACAACAAGTACATTGCAACTGAGGTTTCTAAGGATGAGAGTGGTACTACTATTGGTATCAGTGCAATCACACATGACATTGCAACTTCTACAAGTGCAGCAACTGGTTTAGCAGATGCTTATGATGTAAAGCAATTTGCAGTAAGTGCTGTTAAGGACAATTCAGCAAATGGTGCATTAACAAAGATTGCAATTGTAAAGGAAGATGATGTTGTCAAACTTGATGTAAGTAATCTTGTTGTTGACTGTGGTACATTTGGTGCTTAATAATAGTAGCATAGCACAAATAAATGAATAAAGGTTAGGAAAAATCCTAACCTTTATTTTTTTTATATTGTAACAAATAAAATTAGAACATTTTAAGTACTTTCACACTAACATCAAATTTTGGAAGGTTTTGAATATTTTGGTAATTTGGGTAGTAGTTACCATTGACAGAGAATCCCCAAGATTTATTAATGAACATACCTGCTTCAGCACCATATGAAGGGAAGGTTGAAAGGCCAGCACCAACAAAAGGGAGGATATGTCTTTCAACATATTTTGTTGTTTCAACTGTTTTAGTTACAGGGGTAAAACTATAGTTAATAGTACCAAGTCTATTATATTGTACAGAGGTTTTAATTTTCATTGTACCAAGTGTATCTGAATCAAAGAGTGTTTCATTATATTCTCTTTTTGCAGAATAGTCAGCAATGATTTTTGTTGAATCAGTTTTATCAAGTATAAGTGTATCATATTTAATTTTTTCAGGGAAAAGTTCATAGAACACACCATCTTTAACACATTGTGCAATGAATTTGCCTGTATCAATTGTTTGTTTGATATAAACAGGGACAGGTTTATCAATACTATCATGTATTGTTTCACCTTTTTCATATTTAGTAATTGTAACAGTTTTTATTGGTGTTGTTTTTTTTCCAACATAGATACCACCAATAAATATAATGGCAACACCAAGAATAATTCCAATTATTTTAAGTAGTTTTTGCTTATCCATAATATTTTGATTTTTTTCTAATTACTTGATTTTTATAATAAATATATGTATATTTGTAGAAAAAGTAAAGAATGGCTGATATTGGAAACAGAATAGAGAAAATAAAGCCTTATTTTAAAGGGATGCAAGTGCAGGAAGTTGGCAATGACAACATAATATATATTATGGTCATATTTCCCAACAAATGGGTTGTAAGTAAGGATGTTGAAGAAAAATTTGGTGTTTCAGTAGCAAAGGATAATGAGACATATTATTTTTGTGCTGAAATGGCAGTTGGTTTTGAAAAGATTTTTGATGCAATTGATTATACAATAGAAAAGATGACAACAGCCCAAGAAAGGGCCAAATTATTAAAGGAAAAGATACTTGAATTACAGGATATATTCATGGATGAAACAATACCAATTTCAAGATTAAAGAATTATGAATTTGTTTATAAGGCAAAGCCAAAAACCAAGAAAAAAGAAGTAAAAAATGAAGAGGAAAATATCAATGAAGAAGACAGACAACAAGAATCTTGACAATAAAATATTGGAATTGGAGAAGGAGTATACTGAAGTCAGTTCAAAATTACATGATATACATGATAAAATCATAAATTTACAGTTAAAAAAATATGCTTTGAATGATTTGGAGGGTAAATATATAAAGTATCAAAGAGATAGTTCAATAGTTGATTACATGTTAGTTGATTGGGTATATGAACAACATAGAACAAGTTGTTGTTTTGAAAAAACATTTAGGGGGATAGGATTTGCTTATGAATTTACTGGTTATTATGATGCAACTTGGTGTGAGTTTGATTTTATGAAAGAATTTACCATTTCTAATAATTCAGAGAAAGAGTTTAAAGAAGAAATAGATAAGATTAAAATCATAACCAAGGAAGAATTTGAATTAGCATTTAATGAAATGATTAATAACATGAAAAATCAATTCAATAAAAAGTTTAAGAAAAATGAATAATGCTTATAATGATTTTGTTTTAAAAGATTTGGATGGTTCAGGAAATGAACTGAAAATCAATGTTGGTCATGATGGTGACATCAATGTTTGTATTATGAACAGTAATGGCCAATATCATACTGTTAGGATTGGGATAGGACCAAATAGTGGTGGTCAGGATTTAAATGAACTTGATGGTGGCAATTATTTAATTGGTGCTTTAAAAAATTTGGCAAGAGAGTTTGATTATCAAAATGGTTTAATAACAAAAGAAGAAATAAATAATTGGAGAAGTGCACCAAGGGTAACTCCTTTATTTGAAAATTGGCTTTAAATAGTATTTTATGAGTAATGGTTTAATTATATTTTTATATTGTATTGTATGCTATGGTTGGTCTAATATGCAAGTGTTTGGTAGTGGACCATTTCATATATTTGAACATATAAGAAGCATTAGTTCAAATATTTCTGAGCATTTTGGGACTATGTTCAGTTGTATGATGTGTTTTCCAGCAAATTTAGGTTGGATATTATCATTGATTGATTGGTTTTTTGTCAAAAGTGTTGCATTTACACCATTTAATATACTTCTTACAGGAACAGGTTTATGGTGGTTGGCATTATTATTTGATTGTTGTTTTACATCAGGAATTGTTTGGATAATTAATCATATTGAATTATTTTTTGAGAATATTGCTGAAGGAAATGTAAACAGCCAAGAAATGGAAAATAATGATGATACAATTGAAATAAACAATGGATAGTATTAATGATTTAAAAAGTGATATTATTAAAACTAATATTGTTGTAAAAGAAAATCAGAAACAATTGAAAGAAAAGATTGATAGTGGATGGCTTGATGATGCTGATATTGAATTAATTGATAATGATTATTATCATCAAGCATTAATTAATCTTGATTTAGATAAGAGAAAAGAAAAGATTGAACCAATAAAAGAAGAAAAAAATAATTTCTTTAAAAAATTTTGGTGTTTTTTACTTAGTTTGGTATAATTTTTGTATATGAAATAAAATAAAATTTTTATATATTATGAAAGTAAAAGGAACAATTGTGATTACAGACCCTTGTTATTTGAAAAATGCATATGAAGCATGTTTAATGCATAGAGGCACTAATTATGGTGATTGGTCTTGTATGGTATATCCAGGCATTTTTGGTGAAAATGAAGATTATAAGCAATGGGATGAAAAATATTTTGAGTTTTTCAACACTTATAATTTCACTGGAAAAAGTGAGGAAGAAAAGGAAAAACTTGCAAATGAATTTCATGAATTTAGAGAAAAATGGCTAAAGGAAAAAACATTGGGTGAGTTTTGTGCTGATGCAGGTTCAGTTGGTGTTTTTGAATATGATAAACTTTCTGATAAAAATAAATTGTGGATAAAAGAACATCCTTGGTGTGCTGCTATAATTGAAGACTTTCAAGGTGATGTTGATATTGTGGAAATTAGTGGCAATGTTCATGTTATTGGTGGTGGAAATAAACATTTTTTTAGCACACAATCAGGACTTTAATAAATAAAATATATTGGCATATGGATAAATATTCTCCTGAATTTAAAGAAATTTTTGATAAAATTGATAACCTAACCCCTTGGGATAAAGTTGATTTTATTAAATCAATAGTTTGTGAACTTGATTATGATGAAATTCAAGAAATTGCTGAAGAATTTGGGTTTGTTAAAGATGATGATATTGATTTAGTATCTGAAATTGAAAACAATAATCTTGAAATTGATGTCCTTGATAATATGACAAGTAGTGATATTGCTGATTATGTATATGGACATGAAGATATTATGGATGAAATATTTGACCTTATGGAACTTGAAGATATTGTTTCAGCTTTGGATAATAGAAATAAAACATTGAAAAATTTACTGGAAGAAATTAATGACAAAACATCAGCAATAACTGATTTTATTTGTGAAAAAATAAAAAACCACTGAGTAATTCAGTGGTTTAATTTTTTTTTATATGATATAGTTTTATTTAAGAATTAACTTGCATCCTGAACAGTCCAGTTTGCAGGAATACCACTAATACCTGTTGTCCATCCTGTCATTGCTGAATTTTTAACAAATGTACCAGAAGATGCAACATTAGTTACCCAATTATTTGTACAGTAAGTTACAGATACATCAGTAGCAAGACATTTAATATAGTTTAAATTACTACAACCATTAAACATTACTCTATAACAACTTTGTACTAATGTTGTGGCTGGTAAATCTGGTGCTGTTGTTAAACTAGTACAATTTTGGAACATTCCATAATAACAACTAGATGCTAATGTAGTTGCAGGTAGTTCTGGTGCTGTAGTTAAACTAGTACAAGCAAAAAACATACTTCCATAACAATTACTTGCTAATGTAGTTGCTGGTAAATCTGGTGCTGTTGTTAAACTAGTACAACCTCTAAACATACTATTATAACAATAAATTGCTAAAGTAGTAGCAGGTAATTCAGGTGCTGTTGTTAAACTAGTACAACCATAAAACATACCTTCATAACAACTATCTTTTAAAGTGGTGGCTGGTAATGCAGGTGCATTTACTAAACTTGTACATCTATTAAACATATATGAATAACAATAAGTTGCTAAAGTAGTAGCAGGTAATTCAGGTGCTTGTGTTAAATTTGTACAACCTGCAAACATACTTGTATAACACCAATTTGCTAATGTTGTAACAGGTAAATAATTAACAGGAACACCTGTTAAACTAGTACAACCACTAAACATACCATTATAACAATTTCCTGTTAAAGTGGTTGCTGGTAATTCTGGTGCTTGTGTTAAATTTGTACAACCTGCAAACATACTTTGATAACAACTTGTTGCTAAAGTAGTAGCTGGTAATTCTGGTGAAGTGGTTAAACTAGTACAACCTGCAAACATGCTAGAATAACAAGTTCCTGCTAATGTTTCAGCAGGTAATTCTGGTGCAGTTGTTAAACTAGTACAACTTTGGAACATACTTTGATAACAATTATTTGCTAATGTTGTAACAGGTAAATAATTAACAGGAACACCTGTTAAACTAGTACAACCACTAAACATACAAGTATAACAATAACCTGCTAATGTAGTTGCTGGTAATGCAGGTGCATTTACTAAACTTGTACATCTATTAAACATATATGAATAACAATTTCCTGTTAAAGTAGTTGCTGGTAATTCTGGTGCTCCTGTTAAACTAATACAACCTACAAACATATAATAATAACAATAAGATGCTAAAGTAGTTGCTGGTAATTCTGGTGCAGTTGTTAAACTAGTACAACCTGCAAACATAGAAGAATAACAATAAGTTGCTAAAGTAGTAGCAGGTAATTCTGGTGCAGTTGTTAAACTAGTACAAATATAAAACATACTTGTATAGCAATTATCTGCTAATGTTGTGGCAGGTAAAAGTAATTCACTTGCATCAGTTAAACCAGTACAATTTCTAAACAAATAACCAAATGTATATGCACTTTCTAATGTTGTTAATGTAGCAAAATCTGTACTATTAATTAAACTCATTATATTGCCCTTAATACTAAAACTGCATGTACTTCCACTAAAACAATTACAATAAGAAGATACACTATAACTTTCATTATCACCTCTAAACTGAACAGTATCTCCAGAAACTACTGAGATACTTGGTGCAGTATTACCTGTTGCACTTGTAATCTCTGTCCATGTTTCACCATTGTCCTTACTATATTCAATTGTTCTTGTTGGTGCACTTGCACTATTTGTTTTCCATATAATATTACCATCACTTTGTATTTCAAATGTCAATGGTGTTTTTTGTCTTTCTTCTTCCTTTTCTTGTTCTTTTGTTTTGTTATATTGTAGAGTATCTGTATTAGCACTTATAACTGATACCCAAGGAATTTTATAATCATCTCCATGAAACTCTTGATTGAAATCTTCAGTGGTTTTAAACCTATGTAAATATTTCATATTTTATGTATTTTTTGTTATTATTTACTAACATATAAATAGTAAATAAATGTGGAAAAAAAACCAAATAACTTTCGGATAATCAATAAGTTATGCAAATTAAAGCATTAAAATATTGATTATTATTAATTTGTTTTTTCCTAAAAATTTTTATATTTTTGTAAAAAGAAATATTGTTATGATAACAAAGATTATTACATGTGCAGACATACACATTCCAAATTTCAATGGAATTGAAGACCTTAAGGAGATTTTAAAGACATTTATTAAGCAGTGCAGTAAAATTGTGCAAGAAGAAAAAAATAATGGTGATGTAAGAATTGTTGTTGCTGGTGATATTTTTCACAAGAAGATAGATGTCACTAATGAATCAATACTTGCAGCCCATTGGTTTCTTACAGAGTTAGGTAAAGTTACAAAGACAATTATCATTGCTGGAAACCATGATATGTTAATGAACAATACAGATAGGGTTGATTCCTTAACACCTGTTTTTGAACTTGGAAAAATGAAGAATGTTATTTATCTTGATAAGGAACTTAAATATAAATCAGGTTGTTTTGAGGATGACAATGTTGTTTGGTGTTTATGGTCATCATTTGATGGTTTTAATTCACCTGATACACAATTTGCAAGGATTAAATTTGGTGAAGATAAAACATATGTTGGATTAATTCATGCTGATATTAATGGTGCAATTACAACAACAAGGAACATAACAGAGAATGGAATTGACCCAAATATATTTGAAGATTGTGATTTTGTTGTTGCTGGCCATATTCACAAGAAACAGGAAATTAAAAAGAATGGTGTAAAAATTGTATATTGTTCATCAATAAATCAAAAAGACTTTGGTGAGAGCATTTCAGAACATGGTTTTGTTGTTTGGGATATTTCAGATAAGGATGATTATACATATGAATATATTGAAACACCAAATAAAGACCATGGATATTTCAAATTCACAATTAATAACATTGAAGATATAGAAAATGATGATGAACAACTAATCAATTTATAAATGAAAAGGGGGCCTAATAAGGCTCCCTTTTTATTGGAAATAAATCATCAACATCTGCTTTTTCAAAAAAATCATACCAATCTTTATTTATAAACTTGTTTTCCATTACCATGTGGTCACCCCAATCAGAAAACATACCAAGATTTTCTTCATAAAATATTATTGGACCATCAGAATTTCTTTCATTCATAAGCAATACTTCTACTTTCAATAAGTAGTTTATTAACTAAAGAAATATCAATTTTATCAGGAAGAGTTGTTGTTTTTACTTTCTCATCAAAAATTTTTTTCAAATTGGTTGCTTCTTCCATGATTTCATCATATGACATTTCATGATTTCTAATTGCAAGAAGATGCTTTACATCTTCACCACTTCTTCTAACATTGAAACCTTTTCCTTCAGCAAGTTCAACACCCATTGTCATTAATCTAATTGTATGGCATAGATTTTTGGCATCATAGTTATGTCCTTTATTATTTTCATACCTTACAGGATTCCTATGTTTTTTCCAATCTACCCATTCTTTATATTTTTTACAATGACTTTCATAACCATCTTTATTATAAGTCATAAAACAAATAGGCTTTTCACCCTTTGGAATGGATGACAATCTAACAACATTTGACTTTGATAATTCATCAGGATGAACAATTCCAGAATAATGGAAAAACACCTTATCATTAATTCTATCTCTAATATATGCATGCTCAAAATCTTTGATGAACTTTGAAAATGGGTATTTAATTCCACCACTTTGAAAACTTGCATCATACCAATCAATGTTCTCAAATTTGAAATATGAAGCCCAATCATAGTAAACACCATAAACATCTTTCATGTTAGGAATGTTTACAAGACCACAATATTTTTGGTCAAGATAATTTTCTTTAAGAAAATCTTTAATTGGTTGACTTCCTTGATTCTTAAAAGTATAGCAAAAATCAAGAATATCTTTTCTTTGGAAATCTTCAGGAATATTGATTTTCTTATTAAGACCCTTTGCTTTTTCAATTTGTGAATATGAATAACCCAATAGAGGATTTAGGCATTCTTTAGTAACAAAAAGGTCTCTATGGTCAAGAATATGTTGTACTGCTGGATGAATTTTACCAATGATGCAATCTTCAGGTATAAACAAACTTTCAAGTGCAGTTGGATTTGATTTCATAAGGAGTTCAACCCATCTACCAAGTTCATAGAAAACAGTATCATTTTTTTCATCAGCAACCTGTTCCACATAATTGCATCTAAGTCCAACAAGAGTTTCCTTTGGACAAATGTAAACACCTCCAATATCTTTATCAGAGGTTTCAATGTTAGTGCCATAAGCATGTGACCCTCTAATATATTCATAGGCAATCATGTTATGTTCTCTAAGATATTCAATTGTTAATTTAGTCATAATCAATAATAGTATTCAGTATTTATTATTATTTCTGTTGCATTAGTTGTATAATTTTTTTCTTTCATTAAATAGCATAATGCTTCTTCATAGGAGTTAAAAACAGAGTTTCCAACTTGATAGGTATTTTTTAATAAAGTTTCATTAGTATTACTAGTCATAATATTATTAATTTAGTTCTAACAATAATTCGCAATCAGATTTACTAAGGAATGGATTAATAAAAGCCTGATTTAACAGGAAATCCAATTTTGTTTTTACAACTGGTGATGGTTTAATATGAAGCACTCTCATAACATCATTTCCATCAACAGGAAGTTTATAATTAAACATTGCTATGCCAGCTTTCATCATTTTATTAGTGCTTTCCAATACTTTATTAACATTTGGTGTGTTAAGGACAGCAGTAGCAATATTACAGGCATTTATTAAATTATTAAATGTTTTGCTGTTATATTGTATTTTTCTAATTCCTGATGGTGTCATTCTTGATAAATTAATATCATCAAATAAATCAAAATAAAACATAACCAAATAAATTATTTCATTTGAATATTTGAGATATTTCATTTTATCTTCTACATCAGGATAGAAACTATATATAATAGTCAAATTGGCTTCAAGATTTTTTACATCACAGTTTGGCAGTAACTTATAGTTTTTCAGAGATTTAATTATTTGCTCAGGGCAATCAATTTTTGAATTAAAAATATATTCATCAGCACCTAAATCATATATAAGTTTCATTGCATAATCTGCATTACCAGAAGTAAGCATTTTATTAAGTTCATCCTGAATCCTTTCTTTACTAATAATTGATAACCTGTTTGTATTCTTTTTAGCACTACTAAAAGTATTATTATCAATTTCAAACCCCAGTTTTGTAGCAAATCTAACCATTCTTAGAATTCTTAAAGGGTCTTCAGTAAAAACTATATCAGGGTTTAAACTACAGGTTCTAATTATTTTCTTTTCAATGTCAGTTTTACCTCTATCTTTAAAATCTAAAAATTCACCTTTACTAATGTTGTAATATATTGCATTAATTGTAAAGTCCCTTCTTTCCCAATCTTCAAGAAGTGTGCCAAAAGAAGTTTCAGGATTTCTTGTCTTTGCATCATGATAACATTCTTTTCTTGTATGAACAACTTCAAGTTCAATATCAGGAAATTTATTTAAATGAAACATTGCAGTTCCAAAATTTTCATAAACAACAATGCTATTATTGACATATTCATTTTCTTTGAGCCATTTTGCAAAATTAATACCACCATTTGGCAAATCACAAACAAAATCAATGTCTTTAATTTCATTTCCCATAATATAATCCCTATTACAACCACCAACAGAAAAAATATGATTTTCCCATTCAGTACCTGTAATTATGTTCTTTAGTTCTTTAAGGATTTCTTTATAGATATTTATTGTCATTTCTTTAAAACTTTATTAATTTTGCCACTAATATAAAAAACATCAATTTCTTCCCAATCAGTAATATAATTGCTTTCAACAGGTTTTGCACCAGGAGCAACTGCAACAGTTACATGTGAAATCTTATTTGTTGTTTTATAATCAACTTTAAAAGCAACTGCTCTATCAGATACACCCAAATGTGTTACCATCATAGAAGCCTCATTACCTACAAATAGGTCAAGTCCTTCTGCAATTTTTTGTTTTTCAGGGTTTCCATCATTATATACAATTGTTACATGGTCACAATATTTCTTCCATGTATCAATATCAAAATAATAGTTTTCAAACATAAAAGGAAGGTCAAGATATTGACTTGCTTTCCTATATAAAAGTTCCTTTACTTTATCAGAAAAGAAAACACCATAATATTGCCAATTTTTATCCATATTTAATTTTCTATTTTAATATTTTTATCTGGAAATTTTTCCTCTTGATTATCATAATATAATGAAGCAGCCCTTCCAATACCTTTAATTAAATCCTTTAACAAATAATTTGTTTTTCTTGAAAGTTCTTTAACATAACTTGCTGTTGAATTATTATATGGATTTAATATAATCCCATGGTCAACCAATAAATTTTTAACTTTACTAATATTACTGTCATTTATTTTTGCATAAAGTGCTTTATAATTTTGACTGATTAAATAGTAAATATAATATGCTTGTGTATTTTTAATATCTTTTTGAAAGTTTTGCCTAATTGAATGAAATCCTTTTAAATCACCATATAAGCCTGAAATAAGTGCATTAAATTCAGTTTCAGAAAATAACCTATATAATATTATATTAAACAAATTATTGTCTTCATTATTATTAAAAATATCAGTAACATTAATATTAGATTTCTTGACTTGGTTGAGCCATCTTTTATAATATCCATTTTTCTTTAAATCTAAATATGCTTCATATGCATGATGTATTTCATGATATAATGAATTATACAATGTTCTTTCTAACAAATACCCATACATTGATAAACAATGTATTACAATTGTAATATTGTCAAGTTTTCCATTAACCATTCTAGGTCTTGTGGAAAAATGTGTAATACCACCACCTGAATTGCTAAGTTTTTTCTCATCAGTAGTATATTCCACATTAACCTCAATATTTAAATTATCAATAAAATCAATTTTACTGGTAATCTCATATGGTATGTAAAGCTTCTTTTCCCCAACTGTTGCTGTTGGTTTATTTAAATTTGTTTCTTTTTTAATATATTCTACAATAGAACTAATAATGTTTTTGTAAGGAAAAGGTGCAACACCCCTTTCCTCAACTAATTTAATGACTTTATTTTCAATTTCAAGTATGTCATTTGGTGTTGTATTTCCACCTATTTTTTGTATTAAACTAATTTCATCCATATTATATTGTACCTTTTTACAAATATACAAAAAATATGCCAAAAATAAAAAAAAAATTCTCACAAATTAATTTGTGAGAATGTAAAATTTATCATATTCATAGAAATCTGGCCAATCAAAATTCTTTATTTGTCTAATAATTGAATCTGAGTTCATTTGACCTTCTCTTCTATCAAAATTCTTTTGTAGTTTGTCTGCCTGTATATAAACATAATTTATTGTCAAACAATAGTTTGAAAACATGTTTATTATCTGTGACCTATATTCCTTCTTTAAATTAATATTATTAATGATAATTGTTTTTCCTTCTTTTGCAGCAGATAGAACTTCTTCATTGAAAACTTCTGATACCTTATTTTCCTGTTCAGTAGTGCCAACAATTTTTTCATTCTCAGAACAATATCCAAGTTTAATCCTAATATCATCCCTTGAAATAATGGTAGTATTATCTTTGTCAAGTTTCTTTATAACTTTGCCATTAATGGCAACAACATCATCTTCAAATATATTGTTGATAAAAGTATTTTTACCAGCACCTGAAAGCCCAATCAAAATATAAATATCCAATGGTTTTTTGGTGTTTCTTTCATAATACTTGATACCATAATGTCTCTTTGATGGAAAACCTTTGAAATTAATATTTGTTGTGATATCTACCAATTCAGATAAATATAAGGTGTCCCTTTCCTTTAAAAGATTATCCTCCTGTAAGGAACCTTCCAAATCACATGACTTTAATTTCAATAATAATTCCCAAGATGGAACATTATGTGAAATTTGTACAATTTTTTCCAAATAATCTTTACTATTAAAAAGACTTAATGGCATCATATGGTATTTAACCAATGAACAAACTGCTTCCCTAAAATGAATGTTTTCATCCCATAAAAGTAATCTGGTAAGTTTTTCACCCTCAAATTCATGATTATATGAATGATAATTTCCATCTTTTCCAAGCCTGGTTGTTACACCTTTGCCAATATCATGAAACAATGCTGCTGTAAGCAAAATTAATGTATCATTGAAATGCTTCTTGTCAAGCCAAACAGTTTCAAATTCATTTCTTTTATGATTGCTTTCAGCATCCAAATATCCATTAATATGAATACCATCATAGGTCATATCATTGTTCACAATTTGAAGTGCATGCTTTATGACAAGTGCAGTGTGGTTCATAACATTTCCTTCACCATGCCATTTTGGATTTTGTTCACATGTCTTTAAAATTGCAAACTCAGGTATAGACCAAATATTGTCCCATAAATATTCAATGGAACAATATTCAGGATGTTTTTCACATATGTTTATTTTAAATAACTTTTCTATCATTAATATACTTTCTTTAAATTCTTATATCTTTTTACTTCATTTAAGATATAATTTTGCCTAAGTTCATCACAATACTTCCTTGCTTCAATAATGTTAGTCCCATAATCAATGGTTTCTTCAGCATAAAGACTGTCACCAACAGATATTACACCTATTGCAACATAATATTTACCATTTTTCTTCCAAACCTGAAAATTACTCTTTGATTCAGTCTTGAACCTTTTGAGATAAAATGTATTCAACTTCTTGTGCTTAAAAAATTTCTTATTTAGCAAATCACTCATATTAATTTATATTTATGCAGCAACATTCATGTAGTTACTGGCCAGTTTAAACAATTCACAGTTAATATTAATGTCCTTAATAGGGCTGGTAATCTTCCTCATCTTCCTTGCTTTGGTTCTTTCATCCTTGGCATAAGAGAAATATCCATTGATAATCTTCTCCTGAAGAACATTGTAGATTGCCCACAAATTGTTACCTTCATCTTCTTTCCTAATAGGTGTTAAAATGTCAGTAATAGTGTCATTACTAACCTCAATCTCCTTTTCAATGGGGATATCTTTTCTAACCTTAATAACATTGGTTGCAAACTCAGTCTTCTGTTCCTCAGTAAGTTCAGTTGACTTCATCTTATTAATTACAGCAATCTTTTCAGGAAGTTTTTCAACAATGTCATTAATAACATGCCTGAGTTCTTCAAAATTGTAATTGATATGTCTAATGGAAACACTTGCATATTCAGCATCAGCCAAAATTAATCCGTTGCTACATACTAGCCGATAGAGGCCACACATAAACTTAAAAGAACTGAAACCATCATGAGAGTTCTGCAAAATAATGGTTGGATAGGCTTCAATTTCACCATCCTTCAAAATCTTAATATCAGGATTTTGAAAAGAAATCATATGATAACTCCTAATCCCCTTTGAATTCTTCTTTCCCCTGCACTGCTTTGCCTGAGTTGGAAACCAACCAATCTGTGCCATGTCATTTACAACATCCATAGTGGTTGCCATAGTGTACTTGTCAGAAACATCAGGGTTGGTAGGCTCAGTCTTAAAAGCCATAGGACAAATCTTCTTAAGTTCATCCTCAGTAAGAAAAGTGGAACTAAGATTCCTACTAAAAGAAAGCATTGTATCTGCCATTGTTCTAATTTTTTTTTGTTGTTAATAATGTATTTGTTAATTTTCTATTTTAACTTAATCAAAATTCATGCCAAACTCATTTGTATTGTCAAAAATTGTTTCAGTTTTATAAATCATACCCAAATTTGTATGATTTCTTGCCATAAATTCTTCAGTTTCATATTGAATATTATCAACTTCAGAAGCAGTTGACCCAATATAGGTCTGAGTTTGTTCAGAATAATATGGGTCAACTGGAATATATTTAACAACCCTTTTCATTATGAAATTTCCTCAATATCAACTTCACCAGCATCATGTTGTGCACATTCAACCCCGTAGTGGGCATTAGTCTTAACTTTAAAAGCTTCTGCCTTGGCATCATTATCAATTCTAATAACAACACCTTCCCTTGGTGCTCTCATATCTTCCCATTTGTTAAACTCTTTTTCAAGTTTAGCAATGATTTTCTTTGATTCACCATCAGCAATTGCCTTATCAAGTGCTTTCTTTGCTGCATTTGCTTCTTCCTCATAAAGATGGCACATGGGTTCCTTTAACTCCATATAGAAGTTCTTATCATTATGAAGTCTTTCAAGGAAATTACTATACCATTTTTCATCAATTTCAATATCAGGGTACAAGTCACAAATTCTTCCATGATAAAGTATCTTAATAGGAAGAATTTTATCTTCAAGTTCAGGGTGAGCAACCATTAAATCAATGGTCCACTTAAAAATTTCAGAAATGTTCCATTCTCTTGAATTACCATATTTGTCAGTTTCAGTAATTCTATAAGGCATGAATTTCCAACAACCAGGCTTACAACCATAGTCATGATTTTTTTGAATCATTTTATCAGAGCCTTCAACATAACCAGCAACCTCACCATAAACAGTCATGCCTTCAGAAAGGTACTTACCAAAGTCCCTATTTACACAACCCCAAATGTCAGCACCATAGAAATTATTAATTTCACCCTTATTAATATATCTATTTTTGATTACCTTATGTGAAGAATAGACATTTCCATATTCAGTGGTTTCAACATGAAAACCAATGAATTTCTTAATTTTCTCCCAAACAGAAAGTTTCTTATTAATAAGAACATTTGCCATTTCAGCAAGAGCACCATGTACCTTTACTGTAATAGTTACAGTATCAGTTGGTTGAATAAAAGTTTGCATATTGGTTGCATCAAGTCTGATTGTGTCATAATGGAATTCATACTGACCAGGGACAAGTCTATCAAACCTTTGCAGTTTCTTTTGTGCTTTTTTAGTACCTTTCCTATTATTTTGAGGAACATTATTATCTTTGATAGTAGGGATGTATTTCTTACAAAACTCATCATCACCTACATAATTAAAATAAGTTCCAACAAGTTCTTCCCAGTTAGAATTAGCAAGTTCAGAATTATATTTTACAAGAGAATCAACACCAGCAACAAAGCCATTAGAAGGGCAACCTCTAAGGTTAATAATTCTAACCCTATTCTTATTGGTAAAATATCCAACCTTAGATTTAATTTCCTTATAAACAGCATCTGCTTCATCCTTTTTACCTTCAGACTTAAGTTCATTAAGTTTGGTATAAAGAACACCAATTTCAGATGCATTGGCATTTTTTTGCCATTCATCAAGTTCATACAAGTTATTTGTAGAAAGGAACTTTTCAGAAAGTGCAGATTCCACAGGAACATATACAACAATATCCCCTTCTTTCATGTTATTACCAACAACAATGTCAAAACCATTAACAGTGGTTCTAAGAAGCCTATCAGCACCTTCAATTGGATGGGTTTCACCAATTTTAGTAATCAATGCAAGGTAGTTTGGATTTGCATTTTCAGATATTTTAAACATTTCTTTCATATAAAAATTATTTTCCTTATTCATTATCAAAAATCATGCCAAAAGCATATTATTTTATAATAATATTTTGACAATTCAAAAATACAAAATAAAACTAAGAAAAGCAAATAATTAAGTCTTTTTTAGATAATAAAACTATTTATCTATGAATAAAAATATACAAAAATGGCTAAAAAGGTAATTGTTTCAGAATCAATGGCTAAGAAATTAGTAATGGAAGGAATCATTACTGAGGGCAATATTGATGACATATTAAAGAATCAGGAATTCAATAAAAAGGTCAAAGATATTGCAAAAGATGCTATTAAGAATGATAAAGAACTTGAAAAACAAGTTAAGAAGATAGTAGCAAAATCAGTTGACACATTGTTTAGGACATTGTGGCAAAGGAGTGCATTTTATCAAAGTGAAATACAGAAATAGTCATGAATTATATGGGTTTAATAGAATCATATATTCCAGAGAATGATGAAATGACAAGATATGGTTTCATATCTCATATGGAATATTTTATTAAGCAATTGTTGACAAGTCCAAAGTCAGCAAGTGTTGATAGGTATCTATTAGCACATGGTATTGACAGTCCAAAGGCATTGGAATTATTGTTAAAGAGAAGTGACCCATCAGATGAAAACAGTGCAATTTTAATTAGGACTGAAAGGATTAAGCCTGATGTTGATGAAGATGGTAATAGTACAGGGAAGGATAAATTTCATATTAAATACAAATTACCAAGAAAAGATTACATGAAAAAGATGAGAAATCTTTACATAAACACATTTGAATCACATATTATAGAAGGTAATCAATTAAATGAAATGAATGCAAATGAACTTCCATCAGAAATAAAAAAGGAAAAAGATGGTGATGAGATTAAATATAGTTTTGGTAAGAATGGATGGGGTTTATCTGATGAATTAGTAAAAATTGGAAAAGACATCAAAAACATGTCAAAAGAAAACAATGTATATATAAATGATGTTAATATTGATACATTGGATGATGTTTATGATGTTACAATTAAAATTAGTCCTATTACTGAAGGTGCTTGGGGAACTGGAATTCTTGAAAATGATTCAGCACTTGACAATCAAGATAAGTTTGGTGAATTTGCATTACAATATTTGATAAATAAAATCAATAATAGTGGAAACAGTGATTTAATGTGGGCAAATGTTGGTGTATTAATTGATTTTATCAAAAAATATAAAGAAGATGAGTTATTATTTACAGATGCATTTAACAATGCTATTGAATTTGCTAAAAACATATTAAGGACTTTATATCATAATGAAGAATTCATAAAGAGTTGGAAAAACCCAAAGGAAATTAAAAGCAGTTTGAAAAAGAATTTTAATGATATATCACTTATTAAATATGATAAAAATATTATGAATATTGAAAACACAGGGAACACATCATCTGAGCCTATGCATGAATCTGTTATCAATGAAGATGGTGAAGGTGGTGGTGCAACATCAGCAGATGCTTCAGGGCAATATTGTCAGCCATTGTTTGGCAAGCCAATTAAAAGAACTGTTTATTTAACACAAGAGCAAATTGATTATTTAAAAGAAGCTGTTGAAATGGACACAAGATTTGGAGATTTTGGTTATGATGCTCCACCTTTCAGTAAAAAGAAAGACCCTGCATATGACCACAAAAACATGATAGCAAAATCAATTAAAAAATAAAATGGTTAGACAAGAATTTAGTCAAAGTTTTGACCCAAATGTATTAAGAGATTTATCAAAAATAAATGATAAAATAAAAAATGAATTGAGTGAAGAAAAGCCAGATAATGAAAAATTGTTACAATTAAGAATGCAACAACTAATGAGAGGGATGGAACTTAATTCAGGTTATTATAATAATTATAGAAGAAATATACCTTGGTAATGAAAATCACAGTAGATGACATAAAAGAAATGGTAAAGGAAAGTGTAAGACAGATTGTTGAATCTTATGGTGATTATCCAGATGAAGAGGATTTTTACAGAAAGCACTTTTCTGATGAAGATGAAGCAATGGAATATTATGCCAAAGAGGAAGCAGAACAAGAGAGACAAAGAATCATTGATGACATGGATTATGATGCATATGTCTTGGTTGATGAATCTGATGGTGCAATATTAGGAAATTATACAAAGGATATGTCAGACCCATCATATGACCCATATATGGAGGCAGTTAATGATGCAAAACAAAAAGAATCAACAAATAAGTTTGGTGATTATAGTGTTTATGGTTGTATTGATGATGATTATGATGATGATACTTTGGTATATAAAACAGGAGATAATTAATAAATAAATTATATACAAAATAAATAACTATGGAAGAAATGGTATTGACTGTTAAAGCAATTAAAGGTCTTGTCAAGGAAAGTTCAAATGAGTTTAAGGCAAAACTTGGCCCAAATGTTGAAAGTGAAGACAGGAAGAACAATGGTAAGGCTTACAGTGATGCAAAAAAGAGAGCCAAAGACTATGATGGTGGTCTTGCTGATGAGGTTGGTGAAAAGAAAGCCAAATATGAAAAGCAAGATGGAAATAAAACCACATTGGACTATAATCCAGAGAATGCAACTCCAGAGTATAAGAAAAGAGTGCATGCACAAGTAAAAGGTTATAGTTCTGAGAAAGAAATGAACAATGGTCTTGAAAAATCTGGAGATTTTTCTGATAATGAGAACATTTATCAGGGATTAAAAGATGCTGGTGAAAAAATGCAAGGGAATGAAAAAGCCTTCAAGAAAACTGGTTTACAAGCAAGAGAAATGCCTGATGATGTTTTTGATAGGGAAAGCATGTATGAAAGTAAAGATGGTATTAACATGAGACAAATGATAAATCATCTTTCTGATGCTGAAAAATCTGCAAATAAGCCAATTAATGAAAACATTAAAACTATTTATTATAAAAAGACAAAGTTCATCACAGAAAATCATATGATTAGTAAGATTCCTGATGATTTCAAACAAAATGGTATGAAATTTAACATGAAGGATTGTGATGGTAACATATATTTAGTTGAATGGAGAAATAACAAAGCCAATGTAGTAAGTCACACAAATAAAGTTAAATTAGATGAAGAATTTGAAAGAATGAAGCATTTAATGGGTTACAAATCAAGTGATACAAAAACAACTTATGCAGATAGGTTAAATGAAAATCAAGAGACTTTCAAATCAACATTGGACAAAATAAGAGAAATAAAATAGTTAATGATTATGTTTAATGTTTTTAAATTTATTGTAGATTTTTGGAAAGAACTTGGTTGGAAAAAATATTTAGAAGCAATTTTAATCACTATATTAGCAGTTGCAATTGCTGGTGGTATGTTCTATGCTGCAAGTTTCTTATTCCAAATTAACACTGCACTTGGTGTTATTGGCACAGTTGCAGTTCTTTTAATTATAATTGGCATTCAATGCTTAATAATGAAAAAACATGGCAGAGGATAAGAAAACTATGAAAACCACAACAACTGAGATTAATAATGTTGTTGGCTTGATGGAAAGAATCAAAAGATTCATTAATAAGGAAGGACTTAAAGGTACTTTTACAAGTCTTTTAACTTTGTTTATTGCGGCCTGTGTTGGATATTTTATCCTTAATCCTGGAACTGTATTTGAAAAATTCCAAGAATATTCAATTGAAAAACATGAAGAAGGAATAAAACAAAGACTGCAAGCAGACCCACAAATTAGAAGTTTACTTTCTGATTTTAGGTCAAGTATTAATGCTGATAGAGCATATATTTTGGAAGCACATAATGGTGGTTCAAATTTGAATAATCTTCCTTTCTTATATGCAGACTTAACATATATGGACCCTAGAAATAAATATGATATTATTGAATCAGAATATAAGAATTTCAGACTTTCAAGATATCCTTGGGCCTCTTATGTTATTGAACATGGATATTGGTATGGTCCTATTGATGATTGCATGGAAAGTGACCCTGAAATGTACTATAGATTAAAAAATGAAGAAGTTGCATATATGGGTATGTATGTAATGCATGGCAAAAATGGCCTTCCAACTGCATGTCTTGGTGTTATATTTAAAGAAAAAGAAGATGTCCCTAGTGCAAGGGAAGTTATTAAAAGCATGCAAGTTTATTCTAACCAAATAAATGTACTTTTAAATAGTAATTAATTATGAGTAAAATAATAACAATTAATACAACAGATTTAAAAAGTGTTGTTAATGAATGTGTTAAAAGACTTGTATCTGAATCATTTATTGATACCATGAAATATTATGTTGTTGATGATGGTGGTGCTTATAATGTGTTTTCATCTGATATGTTTGATAAGAATGGAAACTATATTGAAGACATGTCACTTAATTTAAATGATATGGATATTGTTAAAACCACTAATAGTGAAGAACAAGCATGGGCATATGCAGAAAAAATGAATAGAGAACAAGAAGAATCCTCATATGATTTTGCACCAAGTAGAGGTTATTTTGATGAATCAATTAATAAGAGTTTGAGTGCTATTATTAGAGAAAGTGTTCAAAAAGTTTTGCTTGAATCATATGATGATGAGGATTTTGATAATGTAACACCTGAACAACTTACTTCTTTTAATAATAATTACTATGATGTAATTGTTCCTGAATGGGCATTACCTGCACTTGTAAATGGTGACTATGAAGGACTTTCTGATGAAGATATTGCTGATGTAAAAGCATTTGAAAGAAATTTCATGCAAGGTGGTCCATGTGAATTGGCAAATGGCTTAAATGCTGGTGATTGCTGTATACCACTTGAAGGTAAATCACCATCATTCTATCCAAAAAATGATATAAATGGAAAAGGTGCTGATTGTTATAAATTTGCCTTTCCTGCTAAATAAAACATAAAAGGTCACTGAAAAATCAGTGACCTTTTTTTATTCATTAAGTTTTTCTTTTATAATTGTACTTGCTTTCTTGCCATCTATTCTACCAGCATATCTTTTATTAAGTTCACCCATAACCTTACCCATATCTTTCATAGATGTAGCATTAAGGTCATGAATAATGGTGTTAATTGCAGAAAGTAATTCTTCATCATTTAACTGTTTTGGAATATATTCTTCAAGTGCAACTCTTTCTTTCATTTCCTTGTCTGCAAGTTCATCCCTATTTGCATCCCTGTAAATCTGTTCAGATTCAAGTCTTTGTTTGATTTGTTTCTGAATAATTTTGGCAACATCACCATCAGTTAGTTCATGGAATGAGCCATTTGTTTTTTCATTCTGAATAGCAGTTTTAACAGACCTAAGTGCTGAAAGTTTGACTTCATTCTTTTCCTTCATTGCAACCATCAGGTCATTAACAATTGTTTTTTCTAATTTCTCCATAATACAATAAAATTATTCATCATTAAAATCTTTTAAAATATCACTGAACAAAATTGTTTTACCAAAATTATCCAATGCCATATCCATTTCATTTTCATATTGTTCAATAATTAAATTATCAGCAGCAGATAAATCATCAATCAAAATTGCTTTTGATTCAATTAATTCACCTATTGCATGTGAACAATGCATAGCAGATGCTTTTAATTTCTTCAAATATTCAACATCAACTTTTTCACCATTTTCTGACTTACTGTTCTCTTCAATAATACTTGATTGTATTTTAACCAATAATGATGCAATTGCTGTTGCAATATCATTATAATCTTTTTCAATGTTCTCCATACATCTTTGTTTCTTTATCTATTTCAAATTCAAGCACAGGAAAAGCAACTCTATACCCTTCATTAATATAAGATACATTTGCCATCCAAGTATTGTCTATTTTTTCAAAATTATGATTACCTGTATGAATGTGCCCACTAAAAAAGTATTTTGGTTTCTTTTCTTTAAGTATATTGGTAAGTGGTATGTTACCAGCATCAGTACCTGCATTCCAACCTTCATTTATAGTCCCAAGACCATTTGTTGATGGTGAATCATGTGAAATAAATATATCACAATTGTCAGGTATAAATGAAAACTTCTTTTCAAGACTTTCATCTGATATCATAAAAGCCCAATTACCAAAAATATGACAATAAGGTGTACCAAAAATCTTTAAGGTTTTAATACCATCATCAGACAAATATTCATAATCATATTCTTCATTTTTAAGAATAACAACCCTGTTATTAGTTGTTATGTTAAAACATCTGATTTCTTCACTTAAAGAACTTAACCTCTCTAAAAAAAAATCATGATTTCCTGCAACCATCACAACTTTGCTCCACTCATTTTTAAATGGTAGTTTATTTATCCAATTAGCAAAGGTATGTTGAAACCAGTTGATTTGATATGCATAATAGTGGTCATGTGCAGGGCAAATATCCCCACATATTAACAACAAATCAAAAGGTGTTGTTATATCAGGCAAGTGTCCATGAAAGTCACTTGTTGCTAATATTTTTAAAGTATCCATATACTAATATTTATTTTTAATCAGTTTTTTCAGCAAGTTTTAAATTTTCATTAAAAGTTGCAATTTGGTCCTCAAAGAAAAACATTCTATCTTTTTCTGTAATTTCAAGACCTTTATAAAGTTTCCAAATTTGTGGGAAAAATGTAGTAGAAGCCTTTTTCAATTTTTCTTCACCTGTATATATATTTTTCCTTATATAGCAATCCACTTTATTACCATTACTATTAACAATAGGAAGCCTTTTAATTTTCACAACCTCAACTCTAACATCAATACCATATAAGAATTTAACTTTTTCTTCAATATATTTAAGTTTTTTTTCTGATGGTACATTGTTTTCATTAACATTAAAGACAAGTTCATCACTATTTAATGAATAAGGTGAAGTAAAACCATATTCTCTAATACAATCAAGATAAAGTTGATAAATAAGGAATTTTTCAACTTTGATTTGTCTTTTTGGATTAAGTTTACCAAAAATAACCTGTCTCAAATATTTTGATTTTGAAAAATATTCAGTTCCACCATATGCCTTAATAAATTCCTCATATGAAGCATAAGGAAGAACACCAACATATTTTAAGGCTTGAAAATTGGCTTTTTTCAAATCAAGTGAAATAAACATTTTTCCATCAGTTTCTTCACTATAAAGGCTATGTTCACCAAGGCCAATATTTGGAATATCATACATGGAAATGTCTTTATTGTTGAATTCTTGATACTTGTCACTTGCTTCAAGGGTGTTTATAATATTATCCCTTATTGTTGCATATGTTGCCAACCAAGCATCAACATTTCCATCAAGTTGTTCAATTTCATTGTTCATTAAATTTTCTTCATGAACTGGCCAGAAATCCTTATACAATTCCCTATAATAAGAAAACAGTTCATCATTAAAAATATTAATAGGTAAACTGTAATCTTTTGTAAATCTAAGATATTTTGCTTTGTTACTCATAAATTTCATCATTTACTAATGAAGAACTACATATTGAAATTTGCTGTATATCTTTGTTAACCTTAAGCAACTTTCTTACTTTTCCTCTTGCATCATAAATGTCTTTTGCAACAACAAAATATGTATTATTTGCAATAACATATGGGTTGCTTTTTGTTCTTATATCAACATTAACCTTATATAATTCTTTCTTTTTAATTTTACCAAACATATGTACTTAAATTACTTGACAAAAAATACCATAGTTAAACCACAATGTGTTTTCAAGGTCTTCAGCATCTTTACAAGAATATTTTTCAAGATATTTGTTTATATTTTCTGAATGAATCCTCATAACACCATTGTCCAAGTCAATAAAATCATTTTTCTTAACAATCTGCTCTTTGAAGTCTTTATCTTCTTTGAGCATTTCTTTAAATGAATCTAATGTAAATGTATTTTTAGCCATATTTTTGTGTTTTTATTATTATACTACAAGAAATGTGCCAAATTAATCTTCAACATCCTCTTTTTCTCTATAATTACCATTAAAATCAGCATCCATAACATCAATAATTTTTTCTGCTGCTTCAAAGCCCTGTCTGAATCTGCTACTTGGACCAAGGTGCTTTAAAACATCACTGAATTCAGCCCTTACCTTGTGAAGTTCATGATGTTCACCATAATGATAACTAATTAAACATGCTGCAATCAATACTGCAACAACAATCAAAACAATAACTAATGTGCTCATAATTAAATCCTTTTTTTACAAAAATACAAAAATTATATTAATTTAACAACTATTTATATGAAAATGTTGTTATTAATATGAAACAAAATTTAAATGAAGTTTTTATTCTTTCTGATGCAAGACCTGACCTTGGTATAGGCTTTTATCATGATTCAGATGGAACAAAAGAATGGATAAAGAATGAAGAAGAAATTGATAAAATTAATACTGATATTAATTTCTTCTTATACTTATTAAAAAGAAAAGGTGATGCTGCAAATTTTGCATTTAAGCATAAAATAGGATATAAAAAAAACAATGATATTAATAGTTATAAAAATAACTTTGATTGGATTTGTGCTGATGCTTGGTACACCTCTAACTATTTTTATCTTTTGAATGTGCCTGGCTATCAAGGTAAAAAAGTGGCATTTAATTTAAGAGTTGCTGACCATCCATTAAGGCCAAATGTTTGGTTTGGGTCAAATAATGGTGATAATAAAACTAAAGCAAACCAATTTGTGTTAAATGTTCTTATTGACCCAAAAGTTAACAATAAAGGATTTGATAGTAGTGATAGTAAAATGGCATTAAATGTATATAATGTTGTTTATGACCCAAATAATCCTAATGCTAAATTTGAAACATTTATAGATGAAGTTGTTTCTAATAGTAAACCAACTTATGATTATAATGACATTAAAAATCTTTTTGGTCTTAATATAAGATTTGAAAAATTTGGAAAAGAAAATATAATTAATAAATCAAATTTTAATGATAAAGCACAAAAACCTATACTTACTAAAGTAAAAAAATCTTGGTTTGATGATTCTACTTTTGGTGATAAAGAAACAATTGTTGATAATATAAATGGCTTTGATTATACTATACATAAACCAACAATTGTTGATATAAAAGGTGTTGATTATTATCAAATACAAGTTGATGATAATTTCTATGTTATGAATAGTGATACCTTAGAAGTTAGGAAAAGACTTATGAAAAATAAAATTCTTACACCTGATAGATTGTCAGACCCAATAGTTGCAGAAAGAAAAATTAAAATTACAGAACAAGATATTAAATATATGATTCTGGAATCCATTAAACAAATAAAGAAGAGCCTTATTTAAGACTCTTCTTCTTTTATTATAAAACTAAACCAACAAATTACATTTTCATAACATGCTTTAAAGCAAAATATATTACCACCTTTATCAAAAAGTTTTTGGCAATCATCAAGAAGGGTATCAATATTATTAACAAAATTTATTTCAATTTCATCATCAAAATACAATGCACCTAAATCTTCAGAATATTCAAAACTTTTTACCTCTGAATTACATAATATGTGTATCCTGTTTATATAGTCTGTAATAACTTCTTTTAAAGAAATATTACTTGAATATTCTTCAGATGTATTAAATTTAAATTGACATGCATCACCCATGTATGCATTTTCAATTTCTATATTAATTGTTTTCATATTTTCTTACTTAGCATAATTATTAAAATACCCCTTAACTAATACAATTGGTGTTCCCTTGTCTCCACTACCTGATGTTAAATCCATTAAACTTGCAACCAAATCCCTGACAATTCTTGGTGTTGTTCCTTGACTTGCCATCTTGCCAATAAGCATATTATCCTTTGATTTAATACTATCCTTTATTGCATTAATTAGTTTATTTCCACTTAAATCCCTATATTGGTCATCAGCAAATGCCTTAATCTTAATTTCATTTGGCCTTGATTCAAATACCTCAGGATTTGTATATGCTGGCATTGTTACAGGGTCAGCAAACTCCCAAATACCACCAACAGCATCCTTGAAACAACCATCACCATATGATGCAACATATACTAATTTCCCTGTCTTTTCTAATATTCTTTTTTGTACCTCATATAATAACTTTTCAGCCTTTACCTTGTTTGGAAATAACTTTAACTTTTCATCAGTTGCCTTGTTTGAACCAAGAAGGCCATATTCACACTTGTCTGAACAAATATCTGCCAATGTAATGTGCCTTTCATCACCATATTTTTCTTTCCATTCCTTATAATCATGAAGCCCACAATAAATCTCAATGGCATTGTTTTCATTGTCATAGTCATAATGGCTTCCTTCCCTAAAATAACAATTTTTACCTTCTTTTTCAACAAGTTCCTTGTAATATGCCTTTATATCAACACCAGTAAATGGATTAACACCTGATGGATTTCCAACCTCATCAAATTCAGGCATGTATATGGCAATAGATTCACTAGCAGCCCTTGCAATTGCCTTAAGTATTAAACTAAATCTATTCCTACTATAAATTGGATTTACTACTATTATTTTCTTAACATCACCTACAAGTTCCTTTATGTTCTCTGCTACCTCATCAACTGTAACATAATTTCCCTGTGCCCTGGCAATAACACTCTCAGTAATACCAATAATGTCCCTGTCATCAAGGTCATAATTTTTCACCACTTGTGTCTCAAACCCCTCTTTAATACTATCATTTTTAACCATATTATAAGTACTGTCAACATAAGTTGCATCAAGAACAGACTTCACTATAATATTTACTAAATCATCACCTTCCTTAATAATTGGTGCTTTAATACCATAAGAACTTGTACAAATATATCCTTTATTCATATTCCTAATATTTTTTTACAAATATACAAAAACATATTAGGAAAACAAAAAAGGATTGACAATATTGCCAATCCTTGCACAAATTAATCTTGTTTATTTTATTCCTTTACTCTCTTTTCTCCCCTAATTACATTTTCAAATGAATTGAAAATTGCAGAAATTGCTGCCCAATCATAAAAACCATTAGCAGCACCACCTGCTAAAACACCTGAAACAATACCAACAATGTATTCCCAAACAACTGGTAAACCAAATGTTAAATTACCTGTTGCAACAAATCCAATTGCAATTAAAATTGCAAAAATCCAAGATACTAATTGCCTTAAACCTGGCTTATCTACTTTGAAAAAACCATTGAATACTGATGTTAATGTCTGTGTCCCTAAAATAATACTTGGAACTGCTATTAATAATTGTGATAATAATGCTGTTACTAACATTTCTTAAACTTGTTTTTTATTTTTTTATTATTCTAAATCAATAACCCCTAAATTAATCCCAACAGGGATTTCTTTATTGTCATTACTGTTTTTCATATACTCCTTACTTAACTTATCAAAAACCCTTTCCCTGACAAGTTCATGTAATTGCTCTTCATTTAATTTACTAAAATCCATAATACTATTAACTAATTATGTTATTCTCTGGAAAATATAGTCTTCATTGGATATTTGTCAAGCTCATTTAACCATGACTTTCCTGTTATATCCCAATATCTATATGATGTCTGTGTCTTCTTGTATCCTTTATCATTTACCAAAAAATCCTTTAGTTTCTCATCAGTACATATGTTAATCTTTATTGCACCATTTGTTGAAGTATTTTTGTACTCATAATGTACAATATAATCAACAACCTTCTGACTATTTGCCATTGTTAATCCAATTTTTCCATCATTATAGTAAATGAACATTGGTATTGTCTTACTCATTTTCCTCTCTTTCCTTTCATCATTCTTTGCCTGTATTGCAGCATCTAACTGCATTTCACCCATCTGCTCTGCACTTGCTAACCTCTGTACTGTAAATATACCATTTGACCTCTTTGATACTATATATGCAATTTCCCTGAACTCAGGCCCATGTGCTTGCTTTGGTGCAATGCCATACATAAATGTATAATAATGACACATCTCATGAACTAATGTTGATAATGCTGCCTTCTCACTCCATGTATAATTTCCATTTAAACTAATTAATGGACTTGTGGTTTCATAAAAATTTGACTTGGTAACATATTCCTTATCACCCCAATAATCTACAAGATATAACCTCCTTGTTGTCTTGTTGTACTTTAAACCACTCATTTTCATTGAAAACCATCCTAAAACCCTTCCATTTGCACCCCTTCCTGTGGTGAATATGTCCAAATCACATTCACCAAGACTTCCACTGAACAAACTCTGATTCATTTCATTGTATTTCTCATATAACCAATCCCTTGTCAAAATGAAACTATTGTTGTCAAATTCCTGTACTATGTCCTCAAATAAAGTCATACCTAAATTAATATATTTTTATATAAATAGTTTAATACTAAACAAAAAAAAAGCACACCTATTAAAGATGTGCTGCTAATTAAAATTTGGTAAATACAATTCTTTTTGTTAATGCGGAGGGTACTGGATTTGAACCAGTGGACCCTTGTGGGTCGGCAGTTTAGCAAACTGCTGGTTTAAGCCACTCACCCAACCCTCCATAAAAAAAAAATAACAACTTCTAAATTACAAAAATTCAAAAATTGTTATATGCTTTTTTGGAGTACCTGATTGGATTTGAACCAATGAATCAAGGTTTTGCAGACCTTTGCATTTGACCACTCTGCCACAGGTACATAATAGTGCTGTTCAGTGCCCTTATTAATGCCTTACTCCCTGAATGTTTGGAACTAAATAATTTTAGTTATGCTGCTCATACAAGGCTTATGCAACTAGAGTTCAGTATTATAAAAATACACAGCCAATAGGGAGGATAACTTTCATTTGCAACCTAATCTTTAATCTGCCAAACTTTTTACAGCACTAAATAATAAAAAAACACAAACTTTACTACATCACTGCGACTGTTTAACCATTTTAAATGGATGACCTTTGGAAATAATTTTCTTTACAAGGTTTTACTTAACTGTTGGCAAGGTGCTTCTCTCCAGATTTATTTGTTATATTCTGACTAGCCAAGAATGGCTGAGTACATGTTTAATTAGCAACCCAACACTTTGGAATGGTCTCTTATTATGCATAAACATATGTACACTATTTTATGCCTTTACCTAATTGCACATGGCAAGGTCCTATATTTGAGGGACTATAGGACAAGTTTGTGTTATACTTATCAAAGAAATGATAAGGAAAAAATATTTGTTCTGTTGTTGCGGGGATGGGACTTGAACCCATGACCTTCAGGTTATGAGCCTGACTAGCTACCAACTGCTATCACCCCACAATTTTTGTACCTGTAGTGGGAATTGAACCCACATCCCCCTCTATCAAAAGAGGGTGCTGCTTAAGCCTTTCACACTTACTAACTCAAAGTTTAACTTAATGCATTCACTAAAATTTGTTTAGCAGTTTGTTACTCCCTTTCACCATTTCAGTCTATACAGGCATTGTGTACACAAAAATTTTCCTATGTGTTCAGAAAATTTGAGCCGCCTGTCGGAATCGAACCAACATCTACTGATTAGGCAAGGTAGATAGAGTTGAACTATCATCTGTACTGCTCACCACTTTTAATACCTTGCAATTCTTCTCAGTGAATCACTCTGTAGCAAGTCAGTTGTAATACCACTATACTAAGGCGGCTTGTATTTCAAGCAGAAAACTTTGTTTTTGGATTACCTATTTTTGCCTTTAAATTTCTTTAAAAACAGAAGGAATTGAACCTACAATCTTAAACTTAATTTGCTGTCTGTTTTCTTCTCTACAAATATATAAATATTATTTTAAATAAACAAATTTTTCTAAAAAAAAATAATTTTTTATGGGGGGAAAACACAGGCTCGAACTGTGACCTGATGAACCACAATCATACATGCTACCATTACACCATAATCCCCATTTAAATAAAAAAAGTAACCACTCGCATCCCACAGTCTTGTTTTAATGATTATTAAGAAGTAAAAATGTTTGTTAATAAACTCCTTCCTTTAACATTAATCATACTCCTAAGCCTTGTCCGTTACTCTTTGAGCAGTAAAAGAGACTCGAACTCTCAACCTTCTGCATGGCAAGCAGACTATCTACCAATTGATATATTACTGCATGGTCAAGATAATGGGTTTTCACCAACTTTTTACAACCTTATTTTGCTAACTGTTCTACTTGTGTGCTTTCAAACTATCAGCATAAAATTAGTTCTCCTTTCACCTAGCTAGACCAATGAAAGGTTATCTTGGTGGACAAGACAGGAGTTGAACCTGTGACCTTTTGAATATCAGTCAAATGCTCTAAACCAACTGAGCTACATGTCCATTTGTTGGGAGGATAGGACTTGAACCTATGACCTGAGGCTCCAAATGCATTGTAAATATTGCTGTAAGTTTCTGTTACTAAAAACATAAATACTCTGCTCTAACCAACTGAGCTACCTCCCAATATATTTATATTATTTGTACCCCCTGTGAGATTTGAACTCACACTGAATAGGTCCTTAACCTATTGCCTCTTCCAATTGGGCTAAGGGGGTAAAATGGTACAAGAAGTTCATCTTGTACCCATTCATATTACATTTCCTTTATAATCCTACACCTAAAATAATAAGTATAATACTTATTACAATTAAACTTGGTCCAAGTATAAAGAAAGTTCTCATGTGAATCAAATTGCTCTTAGCATCCTTGATGTCTGTAGAACAATCAGTCTTTGGAATGTAAGTCTTATTCACCTTGATTATTGTTGCAATAAATGTGAATAAGAAACCAAAAATTAAAACAAAGTACCCCATAATTATTAATTTTGTTATTATATTATTAAAATAATTGTTCTGCCTTTTTGGAGGGGACTTAAACTATGGGTGATATACCCATATTATTATTTTTCTAATAACTTATATTGTTATGTTGTATCTCATTTGTATGGGGTAGGGGATTTGAACCCACATGGAAATCTCCACATGCTCCTTAGGCATGCCTGTATACCAGTTCCAGCACTATCCCAAATTATTGTAATCTCTTTTCCTATGTGGTATCCCATATGCCTTACACCATTTTTGAATAGCATTTGTTGAAACACCATATTTTTCAGCAATTGATTTAAATGTCTGTGTTGACATCATTTCAAATAATTCTTCTTTTGATGGTCTGTCTTTAACTTTTCTCTGTCTTAATGAATTTTCATATTGCTTAATTGTTTGGTTATCTGAATATTTTTCAGATTTTTCTCTGTAATTTACATACCATTTACCATTTTTTGATAGTCTTTTCTTCCCCTTTATTTTCTTTATTAAACCAACTTGTAATGGTTGTACTACAGTTTTAACAGAAACTATGATTTCAGATAACTTTTTATCAATTTCTTTAAATTCTTTATTGACTAAAGAAATTGCTGAAATTCTTAATATTGACCATCCTAAAGAAATTAATAGTTCATCTTTCTTCTTATCCCTTTTAATTCTATCTTCCTCTAGATAATGTTGTGAACCATCAATTTCAACTGCAATCTTTAAATCATTAAAAGCAAAATCAATGAAATATGGAAATATACTTTTTTCTCTTTCAATTAAATATTTGTCAGAATATCCATATTCATTTAAAAAATCAATAAAACATTGCTCAGGATATGAAGGTTTGTTTCTTTTTCTCCAAGCAGTTTCTTCAGGATGATTTTTCATAAAATCAAGCCTTTTTTGTCTCATTAATTTTTTTGTTTCTTCTGTATGTAAGAATTTTTCTGGATATTTTTTATGTGCAATTTTACAAGATTCATTATAACTTCTTGTTTTTCCTTTTAAAAGTTTTTTGCATAACCATTGTTTGTTTTTTATACTATATTTAAAACAAATTTCTTTAATTGATAATAAGTTTTCAACATAATCTTTAATTATGTTCTCTTTCTCTTTTTCACTAAATAAAATATCATATTTTGACATTGTACTAAAAATTTGTCATGCCAGGGGGACTCGAACCCCAACATTTCTGCCGTGAAAGGGCAGGGTACTAACCAATTATACGATGGCATGAATATAATTACAATATTGTAATTAATTGATTTAGTGGAGGATAGGGGATTTGAACCCCTGACCCCAACATTGCAAATGTTGTGCTCTGCCAACTGAGCTAATCCCCCAGTTTAAAAATAAACAGAAAACTATTAGTTTTAATGGATTTGAACCATTTCATAAAAAAGTTTAGAGATTTTTTATTTTATCCAACATAAATTGCTGTAAGTTTTCTTTTGGCGGTATGTATGGGACTCGAACCCATGACCTCCACAGTGACAGTGTGGCATTCTAACCAGGCTGAACTAACACACCATTTTATACTTTAAAACAGAAAAGAATTTTAGTTTGGGGTAAGTTGGGGATTCAGACCCCATATAGTTTTCACTATACATATCATCTTATGACTCATCTAAAAACTTCAAATTTTGCTGTTACTTTTCTTGTTAAGATTAGAGCCATATAGAGTTTGCAACCTCTACATGTTGTTACTTGGTGTTTTCAAATTCATAAACTATCTCTTATCATGGAGGCCATGATTGTAGCCATTGATGCATTAACTACCTTGTACCTTCTCCAAGTATCTCTTGTGGGAACTGATGGATTCGAACCATCGACCCTTTGCTTGTAAGGCAAATGCTCTGAACCAACTGAGCTAAGCTCCCAAATATAAGGTATTTTACAGAAAACAAAATTTTAGTTCTCACCATTAAACTAATAAAGAAGGACCACAAACTTCTTTATGGGGGATTTGAACCCACCATCTTTTGTATTACAGACAAATTAATTTTATTTAAAATTGCTGCATGTTTTCTTAAACCTTTTGTGTGGTTTATTATATTTCAAAAAAAATAGGAAAAGACTTGGTATCTACCACAACCAGTAATGAAAACCTATTGTTTTTTTATCCTCCAAATTAGTTGGATTAAACTTATGGGGATAAAGATTTTTCATTTCTTTTTGTTTTTGAAGTAGTACAGGGGTAAAAAAAGCCAAAAACCTGGGGTTTTTCAAAAACTTACTAATCCAAAGTAAGAAGACAATAGGCCAAAATCACCAAAAACCACTATCTTTTTTTATTAATCAATTTCAAAAAAAAAAATAGGAAAAGACCAACACTATTGTAATAGCTGTTAGAAACCCTATAGACATTGGACTATAAATGTGTTTACTTATGCTAACATGAGTTGTTAACTCAACTGTAAATGTTTTTAAAGAGACCTTAGCAAATAGTCCTGTTTGCATGGTATATTTGGGTGTACATTTACTAAACCAAATATTTATGTTACTACAAACTTGTCAAAGAACAAATACACTGCAAATATACAGATAAATATTCAAAAAAACAAGAAAAAGTGGAGGTGAGTGGAGTTGAACCACTGTCCAACATAAGTTCCTCAAAAGTTTCTACATGTTTAGTACAATTTCATTAAAAGAATAACCTTGTAATTGTACAAACAAAATGTTATTCATTGAACCCCTGTTTGGATACCACTTTGTTTAAGATGACACCTTAATAATTAAAGACAATAACAAAGAAAATATCTTTATAAGATGTTTGCCCAAATCACCTTGTGATTTGTTTTAATCAGATACCTTGTATTGATTAATAAGCAAAAGAATAAGCATAATTGCCAGTTAATTGTTGAATGTTAATATTTAAGTGCCTACATACAAAGCACTACATGCTTGTTTATTGGTTGTTATGTGTCAAAACCAAGAACACCCCCATTGAAAAATATTTTGTTTCATAAAGTATTGCTTGCTGCATGGCCTGGGCTCGAACCTAAGTTTAAATATTAAAAGTATCAACCTGCAATACTTCCATGCCCTGGGCACTTTATGACTTTGAGCAGAGTAAGGGAATTGAACCCTCATATCCAGCTTGGAAGGCTGGCATACTAACCATTGTACTAACTCTGCATGTGATGAATCATTTTTAACCTGCAATATGATTCATCCAGAAAGGTACTGACTGTTGAACAGATGCTTGGAAACCAGTTTTACAAGAAAAACCAAACAGTTTTAACTTTTAGTTACAAAGATACCCTTAAACTTTGCAGATACTGATACATATTGGTTTTTAAAATACATCAGTAATTTATTCACATACAACCAATAAATGTGAAAAGGTTATTTTCTCTTAAGAAAAAGCAATTGGATTTGCCAACATTGCTTTTGTGACCCCAACGAGGCTCGAACTCGTGACCCCCACATTAAAAGTGTGGTGCTCTACCAACTGAGCTATGGAGTCTTCCTTTTTTTGTTGTGGAGGCCCCCAGAGTTGAACTGGGTTCTCTGGATTTTCAGTCCAGTGCATAGACCACCTCTGCCAGACCTCCAAAAACAATAATTAAAAACTGATGCAGGAGTACTCCGAGTCGAACAGAGGCCTAGACTTTTGGAGAGTCGGATGCTACCATTACACCATACTCCTATTAAAAAAACCTTGGCTCTTCTTTACTTTCTGTTAGCAATGATAGGAATATACTAATGATTTCATCCAAGGTTAAGATTTACAGGAAACTAAATTATTTAGCATTTTCAAATTAAAAGTTTGAGGCTTAAATGTTGTTTGCTGTATGTTTCCTTAATTTGTTCCCTGATTGGATTCGAACCAATGACCACCCCATGGGTAGCTCTTCCACTGAGACTTACAAGAAATTTTTTCTTTTATTAGTTTAATATAGTATTCTGCAACATAGAACATTAAAATAATAAAAGCCCACTTACTTCAACAAGTTGCAGCTTGTCTTTTCAGAGTTTAATATAAAATAGTATTAATATATTTTTCACACAAAGGGGGAAGTCTAACCCCCACAGCAGTTTAATGACTTTTTGAACCACCTAAGTAATTAATTATTAAATGATTAGGTAGGGTAGACAGGACTCGAACCTGCGACCCCTTGGTCCCAAACCAAGTGTTCTAGCCAACTGAACTACTACCCTATTTTTAGAAAAAAACTTCCATCCATCTGTCCCAATTTATTAAGGATTAAGCCTATGGGGTGTTATTCATCAAGTGCACATTCAATTATATCCACCCAGCAAGTACAATGTGACATTCCTAGGTTGCCCATTGTTCTAATGCTATTTTTGTCTATTTCTAGACCAGGAAGTTTTTAATTTTCAATATTTTATCAATATTTTTGCTTCATTTTCATTGGCCATGAAAAAGTAGCAAATTTTGTGATAACAATTTGATTATCAGTACCTCATGTGAGATTTGAACTCACACTTAATAGGCCCTAAACCTATTGCCTCTTCCAATTGGGCTAATGAGGTAAATAACAGAAAACATTTTTTTGTTTGAAAATCCCAAATTTCAATAGCATTAAATTCATTAAATTATAATTTGCTGTATGTTTTCTTCTATGCGGAGAGGCAGGGATTCGAACCCTGGGTCCCCTTACAAGGACTTCGGTTTTCAAGACCGATGCAATAGACCACTCTGCCACCTCTCCAATAAAAAAATAAAACTTATTCTGAACTCTGTCACCATTAACATATATGACCACTAATTGTTTTAATTAAACTATGTATTCCTCTCTTCTTGCTTATACCAGTCCGCTGGCCGGAACCCACCTCAGATTACTTTGCTACTGTGAACTTATTTAGTGTTAAATGTTACAAGGAAGGTTAACTTCAACACATAAATCAAGTATGTTAAGCATTTATTCAATGCTACTGTCAGTATTTGTTTTATTAAATAACCTCTCTAGTATGCTATAAATTGGATTTGAACCAATGTGTGTTAAATACAGCACTTTATATTTAACATTGTGGTTTTCCCCATATCAGTACTTTAGGGTAAGACCACTGTTTTCAGCCACTTAACAATTATAGCCATTGAGGTCAACTATTTTATTTCAATATCACATATCTACAAAATAGATTATTGTATTTACCAAACTTGTCAATGAACTTTTTAATTTTTTTTTGTACATCAGCTGGGATTCGAACCCAGGACCCACAGCTTAGCCTACTACAATAGTTTTCACTATCACATTATTAATTGGATTAGATTTTTTAAGGTTTCATCAAGTTACTTCCTCCAACAAGTTAATGTTTGTAGTCTGGACTATACCTTAACCATATTGAAATCTTGCAAGTAATTAATGTCTTTTAAAGCATTAAGTTTTTATGTGGTCTGCTTCCACCTGTACACATTAATATTTCAACTTAGGTTCTTTCCATCTAGTCTCTACACACTGTCTAATATTCTGAGAAGACACACACTTCTCACTTGAATGTTTTGTTTTAGAATATCAGGGACATTGGCTAGGTATTAGCATATACTCATGTGGGTTATCATCCTTTTAAAACCTACACTGTGAGGTTCCCACTGTACTTAGCCT